>Ga0214172_1000026_pt1 | contig 92634 bp, 68 predicted proteins | sample TroBogEpilimnion_29_FD_153010 | JGI IMG/M metagenome (GOLD analysis project Ga0214172, IMG submission 153010) | Freshwater microbial communities from Trout Bog Lake, WI - 12JUL2007 epilimnion | ecosystem: Environmental > Aquatic > Freshwater > Lake > Epilimnion/Euphotic zone | place: Trout Bog...
CAGGTTACCGTTGATGGTGATGGTGATGTTCTCGCCACTGGCCGGATAAACAGGTCCCGCAGCACTCACCTTGCCGGCTAGGATGATGCCCGTCGTGCCGTAAGCAATGGCCGGACTCGCCGTCAGACTGGTGAAACTCGGCGTGGCCTTGTTCACCGTCTCGGTCTGAGTCGCACTGGTCAACCCAGTGGCAGCATTGGTGAGGGTCGGCGTACCGGCCAGCGTATCTTTATAGAAGAAGCTGGCGGTGCTGGCCCCGGTGACAATGTTGGTGCTGGTGATGACCGTCACGCCGTTGGTGCTCAAGAAACTTCCGCCACTGGAATTCTTGGTCAAGTTGACGGCGATGGTGGCATCGCTCGTATTCGGGTTGTTGAACGCATCCTGCCGCTGCACCGTGATCGCACCTGAAGCCACGCCAGCCGTCAATGTCACAGCCGAAGTTGTAAACACCAGCTTGCTCGCCGCCGCAGGGTTAACGGTCTCGGCCTGAGTCACACTAGTCAACCCTGTGGCAGCGTTGGTGATGATTGGAGCGCCGGCCACCGTGTCTTTATAGAAGAAGCTCGCGGTGCTGGCCCCGGTGACGATGTTGGTGCTGGTGATGACCGTCACGCCGTTGGTGCTCAAGAAACTTCCGCCGACCGAACTGGCGGTCAGGTTGACGGCGATGGTGGCGTTGCCCGTGTTCAGGTTATTGAACGCATCCTGCCGCTGCACCGTGATCGTGCCGGACGCTACGCCCGCCGTCAGGGTCACCGCCGAGGTCGTGAATACCAGTTTGCTCGCAGCCGCCGCGTTGACCGTCTCAGTCTGGGTGGCGGCAGTAATTGTCGTGGGCGAGGTGCTCGCCGCAGTAATCGTGGGGGTGCTCTGGCCGTTGGTCGCCACGGTGTCCTTGTAGAAGAAACTAGCGATGCTAGAGCCGGTGAGAATGTTTGTACTGGTGAGAGTCGCCACACCGTTGGTGCTCAAGAAACTTCCGCCGGCGGAAGTCGTAGACAAGCTCACAGTGCGGCTGGCGTCAGCCGTGTTCGGATTGCCGTAGGCATCCTGCCGCTGGATAGTGATGGGTCCGGACGCCACACCCGCAGTCACTGTCACCGGGGCACCCGTGAACACCAATCTGTTTGCGGGCGCTGGATTGACCGTTAGGATTGAACTGGTCACGCCCGTCAGTCCGACAATGTTAGGAGTGATCGTGGTCGACTGGGCAGCCACAAGCGTGGTAGCCACACTGGCGGCCTGACCATTCACGAAGCTCACGGTTGTAGTGTAAGTGGGGGTGGCGCTGCCGGGGGCATTGGCCGGCCCGCTGTAGCTCACGGTTTGGGAACCCACGTATGTCGTGTCAATGTTGCTGGCAACGTCCACTGCGGTGAGCGTCAGATTGAACGCCGTGCCGGCAATCTGGCTACTGACGATTCCGCTGTTGGTTCCCGAGACAAATGTCTGACCGGGTAAAGTGACAATCAATTTCGTCGCCGCCCCCGCCGAAGCGGTCAGCACTCCGGTGCCGGTGGCGCCGAAGTAATTGGTTTTGTTGCTGGCCGCAGAAGCCGAGGATCCCCAAGTGCCCGCCACCTGGCGAACGCCGTTGAAGAACAGGGCGGAGACTGTTTCCGTAGTACCGTTGGCCAGCGTATTCGTCGCGCCACTGGCAATGTTCAAGGCGCCGCTGCCGAGGCTAGCGGTGACGTTAGCGGTAAGAAAGCCGCTGCTGACAGTTGTCCCACCGGTGTAGGTGTTGGCCGAACCGAGAACGAGCGTACCGGTGGAGGCCTTGGTGATGCTGCCACTGCCGCTAAAGGCACCACTCATCGTCACCGTGCCGGCGGTGGCGTTGGCGCCGCCCACTTGCATGGTAAGCGGGCCGGTGAGAGCCGGATAGGTTCCGTTAACCGTGATCGCCGTGGTCACCTGATCGTCCGAGTTAAAGATCATCGTACCCGCCGTGGGGAAAGTCGCGTTCGCCGTGCTGACCGTCAACGTCCCAGTCCGGTTGGCAAGGCAGGAACCGGAAGCGAAGGTCATTAGATTGAGCGGGGTGGTGCTGGCGGCCGGGCTAAAATCGAGCGTTGCGCCACTTTGGATGGCAATAGAAGAACTCCCCAGCGAATTTGTGTTAAAGGCAAAGAGCCGACCGCCGTTCACGGTGATGGCGCCAATGGCATTATTGCCGGTAGCCCGATTCAAAATGAGGTCATTCCCAGCCGTCACAAGGCCGGAGCCGCCGGCGATGGTACCCGTAAAATACAGGGGAACACCCAGACTACACACGGCACCACCGGTACCAAGTGTGACGGTGCGGGCGGTTGTGATCACACTACCACCGGTCGTTTGCAGCGTGCCGCCGGCAAAGGTGACCCCGCCGCTGGTATTGCCCAAGTTGCCGTCTGAACTGATCGATACGGTACCCCCACTGTTGATGATCGTTCCTCCGCTGTAGGTATTAGCACTGTTCAAAGTCAGCACCGTGCCCACACCGCTTTCAGCCAGAATACCGGCGCCGCCGATGATTCCATTGGCGATTCCATTTCCATTCGTCAAAGTGAAGCCAGTGTTAATCACGTTGGTACCGCCGGCATCCAGAATATATTCACCCAGAGCGAGGGACACCGACGCCGTATTTGTCACCGAGTGCGGACTTTGAATTCTAATTTCCCCGGTGGTGGTGTTCGTGGGAGTAGAGGTGGCATTGATCCAGGCGGTTCCGTTCCAGTTGGACCAAGTCGTAATCGCGTTCCAACTGCCCGAGGCCCGACTGATGAAATCGCCGGTGGCAGGCTTAATGGTCACGCTGGCATTGCCGGTCTTTGAATTTGCATCGGTGGCGGTGAGGGTGGCGGTCTCAAAAACGTTGTCCAGCGTGCTAATGGCAAACGTGCCATTCGTGAGCGTCGCCGGGTTGCCGGTGTATTGCACATTGGCCGAGGAGGCGGTCATGGTCACCGCAGTCGTACTGTCGGCCGTCACAGTGTTACCGTAAATATCCCAAGCCGTGATAGTAACACTGAATGCGGTTCCGCGAGTCGCCGCCGCCGCGCTCACCGCATAGCTGTTGATCGCACCGGCGGACACATTGATGGTGCCGGAGTTTACGGTGTGGCCATTGGAAGTGAAGGTGAGCGTGACTGCTGATGCCGCATTGGTCACAAATAATCCACTGAAGGCCGCCACACCACTGGTGGTGGCGACGGACTGCGCCGTGGTGGTCCCGTTCAAATTTCCTCCGCCCGTTTCTGTGACAGTGACGATCGTGCCGTTGGATACAGTATTTCCAAATTGATCCGTGACGTTCACCTGCGGCTGGACCGCGAAGGCTGTCCCCGCCGTTGCCGTGCTGGAAGGTTCCTGCGCCAGCGTCAGCGTAAAGGCCGCAGCTGGAGTGACCGTCACCCCCAGCGTGCCGCTCGCCAGACCACTCGCCGCGTTCGTGATCGTCGGACTGCCCGCCACGGTATCTTTGTAAAAATAGCTCGCCGAAGTTTGATTGGCTAAAATGTTCGTACTCGTAATGACCGTCACACCGTTGGTCCGGTAAAATGTCGCGCCCGCAGAAGCACTCGTCAAATTGACCGTCACCACGGCGGCATTGGTCTGCGGATTACCAAACGCATCCTGACTCTGCACCGTGATCGCTCCCGATACCACCCCCGCCGTGACCGTCACCACGGTATTTGTAATTGATAGCTTACTCGCCGCGGCCGGACTGACGACGATCGTGGTCGCATTCGTCACGGGCGTCAGAACTCCGTCCGTATATTTCAGTTTGATGCTTTCCGCCACATTATCCGCCAAAGTCACAAACGTCGCCACCCCCGCGCTGGCCGTGGCCGTCACCGTGCCCTGCAGCGGACCCGTCCCGCTTGCCAGCGCCGCCGTCACCGTGCTCACGTCATTCGTCACCACGTTCCCATAGGTATCCTCCACGTACACCGCCGGCTGTGGCGCAAAGGCCAACCCCGCCGTCGCCGTCGCCGCCGGCTCGGTTTTCACCGCCAGCTTGTTCGCCGCCGCCGGAACCACCGTCACCACCTGCGTGTCGCTCGTCAACCCGCTCGCCGCGTTCGTAATCGTCGGACTCCCTGCCACCGTGTCCCGGTAGAGATAGCTGGCCACCGTTTGATTAACCAAAATATTCGTGCTCGTGATGACCGTTGTGCCGTTGGTCTGGTAAAAGGTCGCGCCCGCAGATGTACTCGTCAAATTGACCGTCACCGCCGTCGCATTGGTCTGCGAATTCCCATATTGATCCTGACTCTGCACCGTGACCAGCCCCGACACCACCCCCGCTGTCACCGTCACTACCGTATTGGTGATCGATAGCTTACTGGCCACCGCTGCCGCAATGTTAAATGAACTGCTCGTGGCACTTGTCAAGCCGGCGCCAATGCCCGACGCCGCCGCCGTCAGCGTGTAGGCGCCCGCGTTGGTGATGACCAGATTGTTGAAGGTCGCCTTCCCCGTTGAATCAGAATTCACCGTCAGCGTGCCGCTGGCAAAAGCACCACTGGTCAACGTCAACGTCACCGGCACACTGTTGGAGGCGATGCTGGTGCCTGCTGCATTTTGAATCTGTACCACCACATTGGCCATGACCGAACCGGCGTTCGTGCTTGCCGGCTGGGTGGTAAATGCAAGTTTGGTGGCGTTTGTGAAGGCCTTGTAAGTAACGATGGCTGCAGTCCACGCGCGCGAGGTTGAAAGTGTTCCGCTCGCGTTTGTGGCAGTGGTTGCGCTAACAATTTGATATTCGGGTTGAATATTGGCTGAAGCACTTGAACTACCCCCATCCGCAAGTGCACTCGTCAACGCAACATAGCCGCCGTCCGCCGTAAAGCTGGTACTGGCGTGATACGCACCGCCTATTGCGCCCCAACACAATTCATTAGCTTGCGAGAGTGTTCCACTTGAGCCTGATGACGGGGAAGCATTTGTGGCACCTGCTGTAGCGGTTTTATCAACACGCGAAGCTGAAACCAAACCGCTAATATAGTAAACACTCACCGCGCTGCAGGTAACTGCCGGGTGGGTGACCGTGATCGTATCACCCGATAGCAATGCAGACGTCACTGGAGCGGACAGGACGACCGTTCGAGGCGCTGAAGTACCGACATCGGCGTCAGACGCATAGGTATTTCCCCGAGTGTCTGAAACACTCACAGTCCCACTTGTAGCCGGATTCATAGCAAAAGTGACGATGATTGTATTGCCCGCAGCAACACCACCTGCCGGCACCGTAACTGCAAGAGTTGTGCCTGAAGCTGTGTTGGTTGCTTGTCCGACATACGCAGGGATGCCGATACTGTCTGCAAAAGTGGTTTGCGCCGTTACCCCGGAGGTTTGCCCGGTGGCGGACAATTGCAGGGTCATGCCCGCTTCGTCCTGGGTGACAAACCACGTCGTATTGACATTGCCGTTCGTGTCCGCCATGACCGTCCACGGGTCGTGTTCCACGCCGGTGTCGGTGGGGTCGGTAACATTCAATACATCCAACTGCACCAGCTCATTCGCCTGAAAACCGACCCCGGTGATGATGACGGTGCTGCCAGGCGGGTAATCGGATTGATCGGTGGTCACGCTGGCATTGGTCTGCGCCAGGGCGAGGGTGGCGCTGAAAACGAAAGCCAATAACGCCACTTTGAAACTGTTCAATTGTTTTTCCATAGAGTGGATGATGTATATAAATCCGCTTATACTATAATTTCACGAGAGCTTGAGCCAGCGACCTCCTAAAAAGCAAATGCGCTAGCACCTGCTTAAATATTTACTTAGCATACCTAAGCGATTCACCTATGTCCAGAAATGGTTCACTCTTGCACCAAAACGGTTCACGTCATACTGAAAACGGTCCGGAGAAAGGAGGAGGATGGTGCGGGGTGTCAAATTGACCGTACCAGCCTGTTTTGAGGTGTCCTGATGACGGAGCGTACCCTTGCAATCCAATTTCCGAAAGCCGACTCGGATTACGGGTTTCCGGTTCGCCAGCCAGCCCAATCGGAATATGGCGACAGCGCAGAAGCGAGTTCCGTTGCCATTGCCGCAATCATTTAACATCTCCAGTGCGCTACCCGGCTCCGGAGCCAGATAGCGGCACGCAGCGGCTACGCCTGAAAGGGCTTTACCGCCTCCACGCAGCGACCGCACAGCGTCGGATGGACGGCATTCCGACCCAGATCCATTTCCCAATGCCAGCAGCGCTCGCATTTCTGACCATCGGCTTTGGTGACGGCGGCCGTCACCACCGCGCCGGGCTCTTCCACCAACTGGACCTGTGAAACATTGAACAATTCACGCAAGGATTCCAGATTGGCCTTCGCATCTGACACCAGAGGACCGGAGCCGGTGAGCGTAAGCTTCGCCTCCAGCGACTTGCCAATTTGCTTCGCCTGCCGCGCTTTTTCCAGTTCGGGAAATGCCAGGGCGCGCAGCACAAATAGGTTTTTCCACGACTCGTCTTCGGCGTTCTGGCGGGTGAACATCTCCGCCTTAATTTCACTTTCATGCACCGACCCCGTCGCTTTGCCGGGAATGAATTCCCACGCTTCGTCGGCCGTAAAGGCCAGGATGGGCGCGAGCATCTGGCACAGACCAGTCACTAGCCGGTGCAGCGCGGTCTGTGTGGAACGGCGGCGCGGCGCATTTGCGGCGTCGGTATAAAGCCGGTCCTTGATGACGTCGTGATAGACCGACGACAATTCCACGGCGATGAACTGACTGAGCTTCTGATAGACCACGTGGAATTCGTATTGGTCGTAGGCGACGAGGACTTCGGCCTCGAGCCGGGCGAATTCGCCGAGAATCCAGCGGTCGAGACCGGTGAGTTGGTCATCGGCCACGGTGTGCAGTGCGGGATCAAAGTCGTAGAGGTTCGAGAGCTGGTAGCGCAAGGCGTTGCGGATGCCGCGATAGGTCTCGCCCACTTTGTTGATACGCTCCTCGCTCACGACGATATCGCTGCGGTAATCCTGCGAGGCAACCCACAGCCGGACGACGTCCGCGCCGTATTTCTTAACGTACGCCTCGGCGGTCTGCGGCTTCTCGTAAGCGCCCTGCTTACTCTTGGAAATTTTCTCACGGTCGGCATCCACCATGAAGCCGTGCGTCAACACGGTCTTGAACGGCGCCGCGCCATTGCCCGCGAGCGAGAGCAGTAGCGAGGATTGAAACCAGCCGCGATGCTGGTCGGAGCCTTCGAGATAGACGTCGGCCTGCCAGGAATCAGTTGAGGGCTGAGGGTTGAGCGTTGAGTGATTCAACTCGGCTCGGCGCATCAACACGGCGCGGGAAGAACTCCCGGAATCGATCCACACGTCGAGCGTGTCATTGGATTTGGCGACGGCTTCGCCGCCGGTCCAATTCGCCGGTTTGACGAGCGCCCAGAGTTCGGCGGCGGATTTTTCGAACCAGATGTTCGAGCCGTGTTTCTCAATCAGATCAGCGGCATTGCGGACGATCTGCGCGTCGAGCATCGGGTCGCCTTGGGCGTTGTAAAACGCGGGGATCGGCACGCCCCAGGTGCGCTGACGACTGATGCACCAGTCAGGGCGGGATTGCACCGCGCCTTTGATGCGGTTGACACCCCAGTCGGGAATCCATTTCACGCGGTCAATCTCGGCCACGGCCTGCTGCCGGAATTGATTGTGATCAATCTGGATGAACCACTGGTCCATGGCGCGGAAGATGACCGGCGTTTTACTGCGCCAGCAATGCGGATAACTGTGATGATAATTTTCCTGGTGGAGCAGCGCGTGGCGCACGCGGAGCTCGTGCAGGACGGCTTCATTGGCGTCGCTCTTGCCGTGTTTTTCGAGGATGGATTTGCCCACCATTTCCGCCGGCATTTGCTGTTCGGGCGCCAATTCGCCGGAATGGGCGAGTGCGCCGTCATCATTGACCGGCGAGTAAATGGGCAATCCGTTTTGGCGGCCGAGATTATAGTCGTCCAGACCATGACCGGGTGCGATGTGCACAAAGCCCGTGCCAGTGTCGGCGGTGACGAAGTCGGCAGCAAAGGCCTGACCCGTCCGGTGGCAGAAGGGATGCTGGTAGCGAATGGCGGCAAGGTGTTCGGTGGGGAACGGCGTTTCGACATAGTCCGTCCAGCCGCATTTCGCGGCGACCGCAGGCAGCAAACCTCGAAAGACGAGGTAGCTTTCTGCGCCGACTTTCACTTGGACATATTGAAAATCCTTGTTGTAGGCGACCGCAAGGTTCGCGGGCAGCGTCCACGGCGTGGTCGTCCAAATGACGATAAACGTATCGGGCTGGCCGACGACGGGGAATTTGACGAAGCAACTCTGGCTGACGTGGTCGGCATATTCGACTTCGGCTTCCGCCAGCGCCGTGCGACAGGGAATGCTCCAGTAAACGGGCTTCTTGCCGCGATACACAAACCCTTTGGCCACGATATCGGCAAACATCCGCAGTTCATCGGCCTCGTATTCCTTGTTCAGGGTGAGATAGGGGTTTTCCCAATCGCCCAGCACGCCCAGCCGCTTGAATTGCGTGCGCTGTAGATCAATATATTTGCGGGCGTAAACCTCGCAAGCCTTGCGGATGGTGCTGGCATCGGCCGTGGTGTCACCGGCCTTGCGCATATCCTGGGAGACCTTGAACTCAATGGGCAGACCGTGGCAATCCCAGCCGGGAATGTAGGGCGCGTTTTTGCCGCGCAGGGTCTGATACTTAATGATGATATCCTTGAGAATCTTGTTCAGCGCGGTGCCCACATGCACATCGCCATTGGCAAAGGGCGGGCCGTCGTGAAGAACAAATTTCCCGGCGGTCGTGCGCGCCGACTGGATTTTTTGGTAGAGCTTCGCCGCCGCCCACATTTCCAAGCGTTGCGGCTCGCGCGTGACGAGGTCGGCCTTCATCGCGAAGTCCGTGCGCGGCAAATTCAAGGTGTCTTTATATTCCATGGCAAAATCGAACGAAAACGGTAGCAGCGGGGAAATTGGGTGTCAACGAACGCGGTGGGCGGAAATCACGGACCCGGAAAAGAAAAAACCGGACCAGTAAGCCAGAGGATGGCCGAAAGGTCCGGGGAATTCAGAATGAGCACAGCGTAAGATTACGGAGAACTCGCACTCCAGCTGCACTCAAGCCGGAGCGGAAATTATAAAATTCAAAGATCACGTTGCCGATGGTCTGACTCTCTTCGCCCCTGCAACTGCTCTTATTAAATCACAGCTTCTTATTGCTGTCAACGTCAATTAAAAAGTATAAGCACATCTATTGACTCTGGTCCGGTTTATTACCCTGCCGCCGGAGCCACCCATTAGACAGACGACCAGAACCGCGATGGCGCCCCATTTCCAAAGGCGATAGTGTGACCGTACAGGGCGCGGGCGTTCCGACCACAGCCACCGGCTAACGCCCGCTGAGGAAATGTTCGCCATTGGATGCGGGGGCGTTGCGGCGCTTCAGGGCGAGCCATCGCTACTGGCGCAGCACTCTTACCACCCGCGCCCCTTGATGAGATCGGCCTCTTGTCCAGACGCAATACCCCGTGGTAATTATTTACCCGACCTCCGAAGTGGACACTTCTCGCGAGCGTCCCGTCCGTCCCCGCCACTAGGACATGGAAATAGAAAGGCCGACGGTTAAAAAGATCTGCCGCTGGGGCTTGGCCGTGGCCGCGCCCGGAGTGAAGACGATCCGGGAGAGCTCAACGCGGCTGAGTCTCTCCCCGAGCTTTGGATTGAGGACAATCCGAGCTCCGTAAGGTAGCCGGTCGTTGGGTCAAACCGCACAAGATCGGCTTGATTGGAGATTGCAGCGTCCGGGGACGGGCGCACGCCAAGGGGCCGGGCAAAGGGAACGCCGGGTGTTCGGGTTCAAACCACCGCCAAATCCGCCCCAAAAAAGGCCACTTTTATTGATTTGTTGCCTGTGTGAATAACCTGTGAATAAGAGTTAATATGTTGTCCTCGAAAGTTTCGCCGGAATACCCTAAAAACCACCTCGCAATTCGTAATCAGACAGACCCGTGAATGAGGTAATGGTGCGAGGGAGGAAAGCGAGCCGCTCGACCGGCTGCATCCAATTCCAATACAAGCACTTACGAACAGATTTTTAAAAGAGCGGCTTTGGTCGGCGCAAACACATTGTGTTTTCGCTTGAATAACAATTCGCTACGCGGTTGACTGGTGTGCGGCCTTGATTAAGAAGGCGGGCCAGACAGCGGAGTGAATAAAACAAGAAAATTTGGGAATTGGCGGATAATCATGCAGATTTCGGCAGAAAAAATTTGGCACTCGGCGCAGGAGCATTTACGCGCGAAGTTGAGTCAGGACACTTTCAGCATGTGGTTTGCCCCGTTGCGGGCGAGCGCGCTGGATGGAAGTCATATTACCATTGAGGCTCCGAATGAGTTTTGCGAGGTTTGGCTCAAGGATAATTATTTGAGCCTCATGCAAGATGCCGTGGCGGCGGCGGCTGGCTGTAAATTGCAGGTGAAATTCAAGTCGGGCACACCACATCATCCCACCACAGCCATCGCCCCCCCCCGGGCAACAACGCCTACCCCCAAGACGAAGTCGTCCACGGCGGCAACTGAACGCGTTCAAATCAATGGGGATTTGCACTTCAACCCCAAAAACACGTTCGATTCATTCGTGGTGGGGGGGAATAACAATTTTGCCTATGCCGTGGCCAAGGCCGTTGCGGAATCACCCGGCAAAGTTTACAACCCCCTGTTTTTGCATGGGGGTGTCGGATTGGGAAAGACCCACTTACTTCAGGCGATTGGCCAGCACGTTGCCGACCATAAAAAGGGTGCGCGCGTCGCGTATGTGTCCTCGGAAAAATTCACCAATGAATACATCGAGGCGATCCAGAACAACAAACTGGTGGCGTTTCGTAAAAAATATCGCCAGAGCGAAGTGCTGTTGATTGACGATATCCAGTTTCTCGCCGGCAAGGAGCGCATTCAGGAAGAGTTTTTTCATACGTTCAATGCGCTGCACGAATCGCACAAGCAGATTGTTTTGACCTGCGACCGGCCGGCCAGCGAAATTCAGGGACTGGAACAGCGCCTGGTTTCACGCTTTGAGTGGGGCCAAACCGCCGATGTGCAGGCCCCGGATGTGGAAACCCGGCTCGCAATTCTCCAGAAAAAAGCGCAGTTCATGAATGTGACGCTGCCGGAAGATGTCATCAACTTCATCGCCACGCGCATCCGCACCAATATCCGCCGGCTCGAAGGGGCATTGATCCGCGTTTCAGCCCTGGCATCGCTGACCGGCAAGAAGCTGACGGTCGAGGTCGTTGAAAATTTGCTCCGCGAGATGTTGCATGAAGAGGGCCGCCAGACGATCAGCATTGAGGTCATCCAGAAAAAGGTCGCCGAACATTTTGACATCCGCCTGGCCGACATGACCAGCAAACGTCGCCCGGAAAACATCGCCTTTCCGCGACAAATTGCCATGTACCTGGCGCGACAGATGACTGAAAGTTCCTTGAGCAGCATCGGGGAAGCCTTTGGCGGTCGTGACCATGGCACCGTGCTGCACGCCTGCCGGCTCGTCAAGGATCGCATGGAAGTGGACGCCGACACGCGGCAACGCGTCAGTTACCTTGAAAAACAGCTGACCCGCTAACTGTTTTTCAGATCCCCTTGGATTTTTCAGCGGGTTTGCAGCGGACCTAAAGATTCAAAGTTTAAAACGTTCATGCCCGCCATCGTTGTCAGCAATCTGACGAAAGCCTTCCGCACTTATAAAAAGCAGCCGGGGGTTGCGGGCGCCATTAAAGGACTCTTCCACCGCCAATACGAGCAAATGCTCGCCGTCAACGATGTCAGCTTCAACATAGAACCGGGCGAGCTGGTGGGCTTTCTCGGCCCGAACGGCGCCGGAAAAACCACCACGCTCAAAATGCTGGCCGGCCTGCTTTACCCAACCGGTGGTTCCGCCACCGTTTTGGGACACACCCCGTGGGAGCGAGCAGATGAATATCGGCGGCAGTTTGCGCTGGTGCTCGGCCAAAAAAACCAACTGTGGTGGGATTTGCCCGCGCGCGAGTCGCTGGAGTTGAACGCCAAGATCTACGGCATCCCCGATGAACGCTTCAAGAAAACGGTCGCCGAACTGACAGAGCTACTCGGGGTTCATGATAAACTGAACGTCAATGTCCGTGAGCTTTCCCTGGGCGAGCGGATGAAAATGGAATTGATTGCGTCCCTGTTGCATCAACCCAAAGTTTTATTGCTGGACGAACCCACCATCGGACTGGACGTCACTTCACAAAAAACGGTCCGCGATTTTATCCGCCGGCACAATGCGGAACAAAAGACAACCATCATCCTGACCAGCCATTACATGGCGGATATCCAAGAGCTGTGCGACCGGGTCATCATCATTGATCACGGAAAAATCTTCTTTGATGGCAAATTAAACGAGATTGTGGATCGGTTTTCCGATTTCAAGCTGATTACCATTCAATGCCCCGGGGCTGAAGCGCAGCCTGCAGAAAAACTATCCCGCTACGGCGACGTGGTGGAGAAAAGTGCCACCTTAATCAAACTAAAGGTGAAACGAGATCGCGTCATTCCGGTCTGCAAGGCGCTGCTCGATGAGCTGCCCGTCAGCGACATCGATATTCAGGAAGTGCCGATCGAGGATGTGATCCGCCAGATTTTCGCCCGGTGATTTTATTTCGACCTGCCGTTTAGGCTAATTACCAATGGAATTTGGCATCGTCTGTTCGGCAAATAATTTCCGCCTGGTGACGTCCGTGGTGGTGAAGCCTCCAACCTCGATCAAGGACGGAACCCAAGCACGGTTGACTGTCGAAGCAGACGTCGGGCAGAATGAACCGGGGCACAAAAAAACCCAAAGAAAGGATTCTTTGGGTTTAATTTGAAAGACTGGCGGCTACCTACTCTCGCGGAAGCTATACAACCACTACCATCGGCCATGCAGCGTTTGACGGCCGTGTTCGGAATGGGAACGGGTCGGACCACTGCGGTAATACCACCAAATTATTGCGCACGCTGTTTGACGTGCAAAATTTATTATAAAGATCAATTCACGATATGATCGGGAATTCGCTGAAAACTATACATAGGAGCCTATTGGCTTACAATTCGCGAGTTGAAATTGTCTTTCCAAATAAATGGAAAAAGCAATCAAGCCGCACGACCGATTAGTGCTGGTCAGCTGAACGCCTCGCGGCGCTTACACTCCCAGCCTATCAAACGGGTGGTCTGCCCGTGGTCTTTAGGGACTTGCGTCCGGGAAACATTATCTTGGGATGAGCTTGGCACTTAGATGCTTTCAGCGCTTATCTCTTCCGCACATGGCTACGCAGCGATGCCCCTGACGGAACAACTGCCACACCAGAAGTGCGTCTAACCCGGTCCTCTCGTACTAAGGTTAGAACCCCTCAAGTTTCCTGCGCCCACAGTGGATAAGGACCGAACTGTCTCACGACGTTCTGAACCCAGCTCGCGTACCGCTTTAACCGGCGAACAGCCGGACCCTTGGGACCTTCTCCAGCCCCAGGATGCGATGAGCCGACATCGAGGTGCCAAACCGGTTCGTCGATATGAACTCTTGGAACCGATCAGCCTGTTATCCCTAGCGTACCTTTTGTCCGATGAGCGACGGCAATTCCACATTAAACCGTCGGATCACTTGGGCCTGCTTTCGCATCTGCTCGACTTGTAGGTCTTACAGTCAACCTAGTTTATAGCCATACCCTCAACGCATGGTTGCCAACCATGCTGAACTAAGCTTAGCGCTCCTCCGTTACTCTTTTGGAGGAAACCGCCCCAGTCAAACTGACCTGCACGCACTGTCCCTCATCTGGATTACAGATTGAGGTTAGAATCCTAATTAACGAAGAGTGGTGTTTCACATTGCGACTCCACGGGCACCGAGGCACCCGCTTCAAAGTCTCCCACCTACGCTACGCATCATCAACCAGAACACAATACGAGCTTACAGTAAAGGTGCATAGGGTCTTTCCGTCCTACTGCGGGCATGCGGCATCTTCACCGCAATTACAGTTTCGCCGAGATCCTCTCCGAGACAGTCGTTCAGTCGTTACAAGATTCGTGCAGGTCGGAACTTACCCGACAAGGAATTTCGCTACCTTAGGACCGTTATAGTTACGGCCGACATTCACGGGGACTTAAAGACCGAGCTTCGCCTTGCGGCTAACAAAATCTCTTAATCTTTCCGCATTGGTCACTTGTCACTCCCTATACGTCGTCTTAACGACTTAGCAGAGAGCTGTGTTTTTGTTAAACAGTCGCTAAACGCAATTTACTGTGGCTCACCGAAGTGAGCACCTCTTTTCCCGAAGTTACGAGGCTAATGTGCCGAGTTCCTTAGAGAGGTTTCTCTCGCGCGCCTGAGTGCGCTTACACTCACCCACCTGTGTCGGTTTACGGTACGGGCCGTCGGGGAAACAACTGCAAACTTTTCTAGACACAGAAACCCACCAATACGCTTCGGTCGAAACCTAAGCTCAGCATTCGATTGCCTAGTTGATGTCTTTCCATGCGTCATTCGCAGCCTTAATCCCGGCGGGCTCAGGAATATTTAACCTGATGTGCATCGATTACGCCTTACGGCCTCATCTTAGCTCCCGGCTAACCCTGGGAGGACGAACCTGGCCCAGGAAACCTTGGGTTTACGGCGAGCAGGATTCTAACCTGCTTTATCGCTACTCGTGTCTGCATTCTCACTAATCAGCGCTCCAGCGTCCGTTTCCGTTCGCCTTCACTGCACTGATTACGCTCTCCTACCACTCCAGATGTTCGAAAACTTCTGGAATCCATAGCTTCGGTATGTGATTTAATCGCCAATCATTTTCGGCGCGACCTCGCTCGATGAGTCAGCTATTACGCACTGTTTAAATGATGGCTGCCTCTAAGCCAACATCCTCACTGTCTAAGCAAAGTCACATCCTTTCCACTTAATCACATTTAGGCACCTTAGCTGATGGTCTGGGCTGTTGCCCTCTCGGCTACGAAGCTTATCCCTCGCAGCCTGACTCCTATGATACTGAGACCGACGGAATTCGGAGTTTGATTGGTTTTGGCAGCCTGGTGGGGCCCCTAAGCCATTCAGTGCTCTACCTCCGCCGGGTACTTCCATAAGACTCGCCCTCAAGCGATTTCGGAGAGAACCAGCTATCACGGGGTTTGATTAGTCTTTCGCTCCTACTCTCAAGTCATCTCAGGATTTTTCAACATCCACGAGTTCGGTCCTTCATTTGGTGTTACCCAAACTTCAACCTGCTCAAGAGTAGATCACCTCCGCTTCGGGTCTATTGCCAGCGACTTGTCGCGCTATTCGCACTCGGTTTCCCTTCGCCTCCATCGCAGAGCGATTTAGGCTGGCCACTGACAATAACTCGCAGACTCATTATGCAAAAGGCAAGCTGTCACCGCTTACGCGGCTCCAACACATTGTAGGCATATGGTTTCAGGATCTATTTCACTCCGCTAACAGCGGTTCTTTTCGCCTTTCCCTCGCGGTACTAGTTCACTATCGGTTGCCAAGTAGTATTTAGGCTTATCCGGTGGTCCGGACTGATTCACACAGAGTTTCACGTGCACCGTGTTACTTGGGATACCTCTAGACGGCTTTGAGTTTTCGTTTACCCGGCTGTCACGGTCTATGGCCCATCTTTCCAGATGGTTCAACTAACTCTCGGCCTATCACGTTAAGGTCCCACAACCCCGGGAAGACAAGTCTTTCCGGTTTAGCCTGTTCCGCTTTCGCTCGCCACTACTGACGGAATCATTTCGTTTTCTTTTCCTGCGGTTACTGAGATGTTTCACTTCACCGCGTTTTGCTTCGGAGGACTATGAATTCATCCTACGATAACCAGAGGTTAATCTGGTTGGGTTGTCCCATTCGGAGATCCACGGATCAAAGCCTGCTTGCGGCTCCCCGTGGCTTATCGCAACTTACTACGTCCTTCATCGCCTCTTGGCACCAAGGCATTCACCATAAGCCCTTAGTAGCTTGATCACAAAGAATACCATCGTATTAAAACGATGGATAACTCAGCGAATTGTATTTAATTGCCCTAGTATCTACCTATGTATAGTTGTCAAAGAACTCAGCGAAATGCCTTGCCGGACTACTAGATCCAGCAGACTCATCCCGTAAATTTAATAATCAATCAAGTGGTAGGCGTGACTGGAGTTGAACCAGTGACCCTGCGCTTATCAAGCGCATGCTCTAACCAACTGAGCTACACGCCTGTAAATTTGGTGGAGCTGAGGAGATTCGAACTCCTGACCTATAGCTTGCAAAGCTACCGCTCTACCAACTGAGCTACAGCCCCACGCGATGAACAAAAATATTCATGCCGCTGGCCAGCGTTCGATCTCATTCACTTGATTGTCCAAAGAACAATGCTCTTGAAAATTGAATTGTGCGATTAGCTCTGAGCCTATCCAACTCTTGCGAGTTGTCCGACCTCGGAAGACCGGTTTTAAACCCGGTCCCGTGGTTTCTCCTTAGAAAGGAGGTGATCCAGCCGCAGGTTCCCCTACGGCTACCTTGTTACGACTTCATCCCAATCACCAGTCATACCTTCGGCACCTTATGAGGGGCGACTTCGGGTGCAACCGGCTTTCATGATGTGACGGGCGGTGTGTACAAGGCCTGGGAACGTATTCACGGCGCCGTAGCTGATGCGCCATTACTAGCGATTCCAGCTTCATGCTGTCGAGTTGCAGACAACAATCTGAACTGGGCCCGGTTTTGGGGGATTTGCTCCACCTTGCGGTCTTGCTTCCCTTTGTACCGGGCATTGTAGTACGTGTGCAGCCCTAGCCGTAAGGGCCATACTGACTTGACGTCATCCCCACCTTCCTCCTCGTTGAAGCGAGGCAGTCTGTCCAGAGTGCTCCCATTTAAGGGGTGGCAACAGGACACAGGGGTTGCGCTCGTTGCGGGACTTAACCCAACATCTCACGACACGAGCTGACGACAGCCATGCAGCACCTGTGCAAGCTATCCTTGCGGATTCGTCACCCTTTCAGGCTTCTACTACTTGCATGTCAAGGCTAGGTAAGGTTCTTCGCGTTGCATCGAATTAAGCCACATACTCCACCGCTTGTGCAGGCCCCCGTCAATTTCTTTGAGTTTTAACCTTGCGGCCGTACTTCCCAGGCGGCACGTTTATCGTGTTAACTACGCCACAAGTGGGGTCGATTCCACTTACAGCAAACGTGCACCGTTTAGGGCCAGGACTACCGGGGTATCTAATCCCGTTTGCTCCCCTGGCTTTCGTGCCTCAGCGTCAGGAAATGTCCAGAGACTCGCCTTCGCCACTGGTGTTCCACTTGATATCTACGCATTTCACTGCTACACCAAGTATTCCAGTCTCCCCTCCATTCCTCTAGCCGGATAGTATCCAACGCAGTTTCCGGGTTAGGCCCGGAGATTTCACGTCAGACTTACCCAACCGCCTACGCACCCTTTACGCCCAGTGAATCCGAACAACGCTTGGGACCTCTGTATTACCGCGGCTGCTGGCACAGAGTTAGCCGTCCCTTCCTCTTCCGCTACAATCAATGACACACGTGTTAGGTGAGTCAATTTGTTCGCAAATGACAGGGGTTTACGGGCCGAAGCCATTCATCCCCCACGCGGCGTCGCTCCTTCAGGCTTTCGCCCATTGAGAAAAATTCTCGACTGCTGCCACCCGTAGGTGTCTGGACCGTGTCTCAGTTCCAGTGTGGCTGGTCGTCCTCTCAGACCAGCTACCCGTCTTAGCCTTGGTGAGCTTTTACCTCGCCAACTAGCTGATAGGCCGCGGGCTCATCTTAAAGCGTCAGGTCTTACGATCCCCAACTTTGATCTTACGATCACATGCGGTATTAGCTCCGATTTCTCGGAGTTATCCCACACTTCAAGGCAGATTCCCACGTGTTACGCACCCTTGCGCCGCTCCGACTTGAAAATATTGCTACCCTCAAATCAGCGCTCGACTTGCATGTCTTATCCACGCCGCCAGCGTTCGTTCTGAGCCAGAATCAAACTCTCCGTATAAAAATACGTTAGATGATTCCTGTCTGACTATTACATCAGACAGCTTTTACTACTTTTTGGTTAAAACCCTTATCATCAACGATCTAACTCGTTAATAATAAAGGGGCTCTTTACTAATCGCACAATTCAATTTTCAAAGAACAGTCGGCGTTTTACCGCCTAAATTCAACTGCATTCGTTTTGTTCAACCCATATCAGGGGACAAAAAATCCGACGGCCGTTTTTATACTTACCTTTACGGCTTGTCAGAATCGAACTTTGGTTTGTTATCCTAACGGATTCAAACTCGTTGTCAACCGGTTTTTTTTACCGGCCCTCGCACCGCTTACTGCCGCGAAGGGATAGAAAGATTATCAGACAATTCTGTTCCTGCAAGAGTTTTTTAAAATTATTTTAGGGTGGTTCAAAACAACAGAATCCCCTTTGTTTACAGGCTAATCGAGGCCTCGCGCTGTCAAATCGTCCTCTCCCAATCCAAAATAATGTCCCAACTCGTGCAAAAAAGTGACCCGAATTTCCCTGATATACACTTTTTCGTCCCCTTCCGCGTACTCCCAGAGGTTTTCCAGGAACAAAATGATCTGCGGCGGCAGCACGGAATCCCCGGGATCGGAGAACTCCGAACCTGCGAATAACCCCAATGAATCCGGCATGATTCCCTCTCCCTGGAGGCCTGCGTTGGGCCTGCGCTCCAAGGTAATTGGTATATTTTTCGCCTGTTCTCGCAATGGCGGCGGCAAATCGGCCAGCGTCGCTTCGATTTCCACCTCTGCCAGCTCCTTTAATTGGGTCCAAACAGCATTCACACCCTTATTTTGTTGGGGCCGCAGCGCCAAAGCAAATTTTCTCTCGCGCTTGAACGTCCCAGCGCTAGTGTTGTCGGAACACAACACATATATATGGTTCATACACATCGACTGCATTCCGCCTTCACTGCTTCCCTTTTATCCGCTGCCCTGATTTGTTCCGGGACGGTTCGCGCGTCCGCAGATAAACTGGATGTTCTACGTGCCACGCTGACCAATGGCCTTGAGGTTGTTATTGTTCCCAACACCCTCGCGCCTGTTGTCACCACCATGGTGAACTATCGCGTCGGCTCGGATGAATGCCCCGCCGCCTTTCCGGGCACCGCGCACGCGATGGAGCACATGATGTTTCGCGGCAGCCCTGGTTTGACGGCTGATCAGCTCGCCGCCACCTCTGCTGCCATGGGCGGCAACGACAATGCCGACACGCAACAGGCGGTCACGCAATATTTCTTCACCACGCCCGCGGAAAATCTGGCAGTGGCCTTGCACCTTGAAGCCACGCGGATGCGCGATCTGCTGTCCGACGAAAAACTGTGGGTGAAGGAACGCGGCGCCATCGAACAGGAAGTGGCGCAGGACCTATCGAATCCCACCTACGTTTTTTACCAGCAACTGTTGCGAGCAATGTTCAAAGGCTCGCCCTATGAACATGACGCCCTCGGCACCCGGCCATCATTTGACAAAACCACCGACGCCGATCTGCGCGCCTTTCACAATACCTGGTATGTACCAAACAATGCGGTGTTGGTCATTGTTGGCAATGTGCAGCCGGAAAAAGCCTTAGCGCAGGTGAAGGCCATCTTCGCTGACATCCCGGCCGCACCGCTACCCGCGCGGCCAGAATACAATTTTTCACCAGTCACGGCGGCTACCCTGAAGCTTGATACTGATCTGCCCTACGGGATGACGGCCGTCGTTTTCCGCTTTCCCGGAGCCGAAAACCCTGATTTTGCCGCCGCGCAAATTTTATCCGACGTCTTGAGCAGCCAGCGCGGTAAACTTTACGGCCTCGTGCCACAGGGCCAGGCGCTCTTCGCCCAATTTGATTACGAAACCTTGCAAAAATCCGGCCTCGGCTACGCCATCGCTGGATTTCCCGCCGGCGCGGATTCCACCAACCTCCTGAATCAGGTAAAGGGCGTCCTCGCCGCTGAAATCACCAACGGTGTGACCGCCGACCTCGTGGAAGCTGCCAAACGCCGCGAAATCATCAGCGCTGAACTGGCGAAAAACTCCGTTTCCGGGCTGGCATCCGCCTGGTCGCAAGCCATCGCCGTGGAAAACCGGAATTCGCCCGACGACGACATAGCCCTGTTCCGACAGGTCACCGTGGAGGATGTCAACCGGGTCGCCAAAAAGTATCTCGATTTCGACCACGCCATCAACGCGGTGCTCACCCCGCAGCCGTCAGACAAGCCCATTTCGTCCAAGAGTTTCGGCGGCAAGGAGAATTTTGCGGCATCTAAAAATACGGACGTTAAACTTCCTTCCTGGGCCAAGTCGTTGACCGAGCAACTGCCGACGCCCGTTTCCATACTGAATCCCTTCACCACCAATTTACCGAATGGCATCAAGCTGATCGTGCAATCCGAATCCGTCAGCGACACAGTGGGCGTTTATGGCCGGGTCATAAGCAATGCAAAGGTTCAGGTGCCCGCCGGCCAAGACGGCGTGGGGGAAGCACTCGACAAATTATTTTCCTACGGCACCAAATTCCTAGACCGGCTCGCATTCCAAAAGGCGCTGGACGACATTGGGGCGAATGAGTCAGCGGGAACGGATTTTTCACTGCAAGTGTTACCGGAACACTTTGACCGCGGGGTGCAACTGCTTGCGGAGAATGAGCTGACCCCCGCGCTGCCCGAAGATGATTTTAAGATCATCCAACCGCAACTGGCCGCCAGCGTCGCTGGCGAATTGCAAAGTCCCGACCATATTACCAGCCACACCCTGGCTGCGGCCCTGTTTCCCAAAGGCGACCCGGCCACGCGCGAAACCACGCCCGCCACCATCAAATCGCTCACGCTGGATGACGTGAAACAGTATTACGCCAGCACCTTTCGCCCCGACATGACAACGATTGTGGTCATTGGCAACATTTCACCGGAAATCGCCGTGGCCGCGATTGGAAAATATTTTGGCGACTGGCAAGCCAAAGGCAGCCAGCCAAACACCCTGTTCCCGCCCGCACCGACCAATGCCGTTTCCATCACGCACATTCCCGACGCCAGTCGGGTGCAGGACAAGGTGACCCTTGCCGAGACGCTGACGCTGACGCGGACCAATGCGGATTATTACGCGCTCCAACTGGGCAATCATGTCCTGGGCGGCGGCTTTTATGCGACGCGGCTGTACCGCGATTTGCGCGAAAAGAACGGGCTGGTGTATTTCGTCAGCTCCAGTTTCAATCTGGGGCTCACCCGCGGTGTTTATCAAGTGGCCTATGCCTGCGATCCGCCCAATGTATCCAAGGCGCGGGCGATGGTGCTGGCCGATCTGAAGGACATGCAGACGAAAAAGGTTTCGGCGCGGGAATTGCATCAGGCCAAATTGATGTTGTTGCGCGACATCCCCCTGGCGGAAGCCAGCGTGGATGGCATAGCGGGCGGCTGGCTGGCCCGCACGACGCTCGGACTGCCACTGGATGAGCCGGTGCGAGCGGGAAAGATTTACGCCCAGCTCAGCGCCCAGGAGGTGAAAGCCGCCTTTGCGAAATGGCTTCGGCCCGACGGCCTGGTGCAAGTGACCCAAGGCCCGGCGCCCCAGTAAGAGTGCTGGTAAATCAATGGAGGATGGTGCGCCTGGTGGGAATCGAACCCACGACAACCGGCTTAGAAGGCAGGTGCTCTATCCAACTGAGCTACAGGCGCAGCCAAGGGAACACTAGCCAGCGCCAGCGGTTTGCGCAAGCCCGTCGGCGCCTCAAAAACAGGGCCGCCCTATTTTGAGAACAGCGGCCGCACCCGCTCGGCCAGCAGTTTGTAGCCGGCGGCGTTGAAATGTAATTTATCGGCCACGAACAGTTCCGGGCGCGGCTGGCCGTCCGCGCCCAGCGGCAGATCATACGTCTCGACGTATTTCGTATGCGGCGTCTGCCGGATAAATTCTTTGATCCATTGGTTTACTTCCAATTCCTGATTGTGCTGTTTCCAGCGTGCAAGGCTGGGGCTTAACGACAAAAAAACTATTTCTGCATCTGGCAATTGAGCGTGAATGGTGGCCGTGAACTCCTTGAAATCCGAGAAAACCTGTTCCGTCGATTTGCCCGCCCATAAATCGTTGCCGCCGGCGCGCAACACAACCAGGCGAGGCGCGTAGGGGAAAATTGCGCGGGCGGCGAAATGGGTGGCGTCCACGATTTCCGAGCCGCCAAAACCACGGTTGAAAACAAGCTGGCCGGGGAAATCCTGTGCCAGCGTTTTCCAGCGCGCGACGGTGGAGGAGCCGATGAATTCCACGCCGCCCCGCGGCGGCGGATTTGTGGCGGCCAATTGCTCGAAGGTGGCAATCGCCTTTTCCCATTTGGCGAAATTGTGGTTGGTCTCCGTCGCCAACGCGAATCGCGCCGGCAGGGCCGCCATTAAAATAACCCACCACAACTGATATATTATTCGCATGCGTCCCAGCAGGCTACGGTCAACGCTGCCCGGTGGAAACGATTTATTTCCCGGTTGCCGGCGAAACTACGCGTGACCGAAATGCCGCAAAACCTGATACACGATCAGCGCCGCGACGTAGGCCAGACCGGTCATGTAGGCGATTTGAAACAGCGGCCATTTCCAGCTATTGGTCTCACGCCGCACGACGGCGGTGGTGGACAAACACTGCGCGGCGAGGATGTAAAACACGAGTAAACTCGCGCACGTCGCCGTGTTGAAGATCGGAGTGCCGTCCGTGCGCTTGGCTTGCCGCAACGTGCTGTAAAGCGACGACTGGTTGCTGTCCGCCGCATCCTTGCCCACGCCATAAACAATCGCCAACGTCGAAACGATGACTTCGCGCGCGGCGAAGGAGCTGATGATGCCGATGCCGATCTGCCAATCGTAGCCGAGCGGAGCGATGACGGGTTCAATGACATGGCCGATTTTGCCGGCAAAGGAATTTTGCAGCGACGCTTGCGCCGTCAAATGCTCTGCCGCCGCGTGCAGTTCCGCCGCCCGGTTGGTGTCGCCGGCTTTTTCAAACTGGGCCGCCTGCGCCGTCAATGCCACGGCGGCGGCGGGTGGGTGGGATTTGGGATAATACGACAGCGCCCACAGCCCCAGCGAAATTGCCAGGATGATGGTGCCCGCCTGTTTCACAAAGATCTTGGCGCGATCAAACGTATGCAGCAGCGCCGTGCGCAACCCTGGCACGCGGTACGGTGGCAGTTCGATCATCAACGGTTTGCTTTCGCCCGGCAAAATGGTCCGCCGGAAAATCACCGCCATGCCCAGCGCTGCCACCACGCCGGTGGCATAGGCGGCCGTGAACACCAGCGCCGCCTTCAACGGGGAGTGCGGAAATAGCAGCGCCGTGACCATCGCATAGACGGGGATGCGCGCGGAACACGCCATCAGCGGTGTGACGAGAATCGTTACCAACCGGTCGCGCGGATTTTCGATGACCCGCGTGGACATAATCGCAGGAATCGCGCAGGCATGAGCCGAGAGCAGCGGCACGAACGCCTTACCCGGCAAGCCGAGCTTGCGCATGATCTTGTCCATCACAAACGCGGCGCGCGACAGATAGCCGGTGTCTTCCAGCAGCGACAGCGCGAAAAACAAAATACAGATCTGCGGCAGAAACACCAAAATCCCGCCCACGCCACCCACCACACCGTCGGACACGAGACTTTGCAAATCACCCGCTGGCAGGATGGCGCTGGCCCACGATTTGATTCCGGCAAACAAATGGTCAATCAACTCCATCGGGATTTGAGCAGCCCAAAAGATCAGCGCGAACAGCGCCAGCATTACGCCATGAAACACCGCCACGCCGATGACCGGATGGGTAAAATAGTCGTCCAGCCGGTCCGTCCAGACCGAGCGCTGGATGATGGCGGAATCCATGACGCGGGTGGAAATCTGCTCCGTCCATTCATAGCGCGCCTGGAACGTGCAACCGGTGCAACCTCCGCAGTTCGGGTCCACATGATCCACCGCCTCGGGCATCGCGCCCGTCACCAGCCGGTCCAGCTCCTGTTTTAATTCTTCAATGCCCTCGCCATTACGCGCGGATACCGGCACCACAACGCAACCGAGTTCGTCGCGCAGCTTGGCCACATCAATGCGGATGCCGTCGCGCCGCGCCATATCCATCATGTTCAGCGCCACCACAACCGGGCATTTCAGCTCCAGCACCTGACTCGCGAGAAACAGATTCCGTTCCAGGTTCGTGGCGTCCACCACCACCAACACCGCGTTCGGCGCGGTGTGTTCCAATTTTCCCTGCAACGCATCGGCCGCGAGTTTTTCATCGGGCGACTGGCTGTCGAGGCTGTAAAGGCCGGGCAGGTCCACGACGACAATCTGCTTATGGTTGAGGTGCAAGCGGCCGACCTTGCGCTCCACGGTGGTACCGGGGAAATTGGCCGTCTTGGCGCGCAGACCGGTGAGCGCATTAAACAAGGTGGTTTTGCCCGCATTGGGATTGCCGACGAGGGCCAGCGTGAACGAGTGATGGGGCGCCATGCCGGGCAACAGGGCCGGAGTGTCGTGACAAGCACTCATGCGGCTTCATGTTCCCGCATCGCACAATGGCCGGGCTGGCAGATTTCCACGCGGACGCGCGCCGCCAGCTCCGCAGACAACCCCAGCCGTGAGCCGAAGATTTTCAAGATCAGGGGATCCCCCACACGGACGAGTTCGACGCGCCGACCCACACAGACCCCAAGCGTCTTCAGTCGGTTCGTGTCCTCATCACCGGTCTCAACGCTGCGCACGACCGCACAGACGCGCGGCGGCAATTCATCAAGCCGCACGGTGGGGACAGGCTGTTCAATGGTTGTCACAACGATGACAAAATAAGCCCTGCGGCGGCCAAGTCAAACCCTCTGCGGGCGGCACAGGTCGTCCAGCGAAACAACATAATCCTGATTTTCAAGGCCCCAGTTTAGCCTGCACGGCTTAAACCAGCGCGCGACCGCTTGCGTTTTGTTGTCGTTTAATTGCGGTCTCCCCCACCAGCCCCTTTTCAATCGATATTACAGCCCCGGAGGGGGATTCTGAGCAGAGTTGGATTGCTTGAGGGGCGCGAGGAAGCCGGCCGGGTGAAACACCATCCAGGCTATTCACTTTATTCGTGTCTGGTTTCCGCTTTTTATACCAACCCCTTTCCGGCAGAGTGACGGCGTGAAAGTTTTCAATTTATTCGTCCTGACGGCCTCGCTGGCCCTGCTGGCCGGTTGCACCAAGCCGGACGCGTCCACCACGCTCAACGCGCCTTCGGTGGATGATCTGCTGCCCAAACATGCGCAGCCCAAATTGCCGACGATGAAACTTTATCTCGGTGCGGAGACTCTTGAGGCAGAGCTGGCACTGACGGAGGATCAGGAAATGACCGGCATGATGTTCCGCACCAACATTCAAGAGACCGACGCCATGCTCTTCGTCCTCCCCCAGCCTCAGCGCGCGAATTTCTGGATGAAAAACTGCCCTGAATCCATTTCCGCCGCCTATCTCACCCCGGACGGTGTGATCCGGGAAGTTCATCACCTCGAACAAAACGACACCAACGGCGTCCTTGCCGCCCGCGAGGACATTCAGTTCGTATTGGAAACCAAAGAGGGCTGGTTCACACGGCATCACATTGCGCCCGGCATGGTGATCCAGACGGAAAAAGGGCCGCTCGCGGAGACTTTTTTGAGGGGGCGTCAGTAAATCATTTAACGGCGGCAAAATTAGCCAGCTTGGCTTTCAAATCCGCTTCCGCCGGCAAGCCGGTGAGGCGATCGGCCACCTTGCCGTCCTTGAAAAAAATCAGTGTGGGGATCGCCTGCACCTGAAAATTCTGCGCCAGCCCCGGCGACTCATCCACGTTGATTTTAACGAACTTGATCTTGTCCGTGTAGCCGCCGGCCAACTGATCCAGCATCGGCGAGAGCATCCGGCACGGCCCGCACCAGGTCGCGTAAAAATCCGCCACCACCGGCGTGACACAGCGGGTCACCTCGTCGGCAAACTCGCCCTGCGTGATGTGCTTCACATTCGCCGAGGACTCGTTCATAGCTGACGGCTGATCGCAGCCAGCCAGCAGACCGAGTAACGCAACGGCCGCAAAAAATCTTTTTACAATCTGACGCATGGGCGGAATCTAATACGAACAGCCGGTATTTTCCAAAAAAAACTGCAAATACCCCAGAAACGCTGCGACCGGAAACCTATCGCGAGGACGCCCACCAGCCCATCCCTCCCGGAAAGAAAAGCGGAATCTTGAGTTTACCTTTCAGGGAAATTGTTCTGGAGCGGATTTGAGCGCGAGAATAGTAATCCCAATCATCGGGCCAGGGTAACGCTCATCAGCCCGATCACCACTTCATTGGCAATGGCGTGGACCGTGAGCGACTTTAAATCCTTCGTCGCGTCCAGCGGCAAGTCCAGCACGGTCGCCGCGCCGCCAGGAACAACGCGGCCGGTGCCTTTAAACTCCTCCATATTCAGCACCCGGATTTTTCCCGTCTTCAAATCCACACGCACCGGCAGCGGTTCCGGCCGCGCGAAGGCAAAGTCGTCAATGAAGTAATCCTGATCAATCGGCCACCACGTCGTCGGATTATGCAAGGCCAGCCGCGCCGTCGAGCCGTCGGCATAAGTCACGCAGACTTCGCCGTTGTCAAACCGGCTTTGCATCGCGCTGGTCGAGCCGGCCATCAACAGAAAGGCGTGTGAACTTTTTCCACGTAACGGCACAAAGAGTTCGCGCGGATAATTGTCCCACTGCGAAACGAACGCGATGTTCTTCGCCGCCAGCGCACCGGGCGTCGCGAACGGGACGCCATCCGGCAAAGTGATTTTGCCTGCCTGGGCCGCCGCCAGGTTGCGCAAGCCGGAATCATCCACCTCAAACGCGGCCTGGGGATGACACCAGCTGCCGATGCCTTGCTTCGGCGCGGCCAGCGAACAAAACGGCGAACGGGGTGAACGGTATTCGTGCTTGAAAATCTGTGTGACCTGATCGTTGAACTGCGCGGATAAATCCACGGTTTCCAGCCGGCCGGCAACTGGCTTGGACCAATCTATCGAGGCGCCGAGTGTTGTATCAGCGCGAATTTCAAACGCCACCGGATGCCACCACGACATCGCGCCCTGCCGCAACCGCACAAACACTGTGCGCTGGCCCGGCGTGCCGGCGGCTTGGCCTTCAAGGCCGTGCCCGGAGAGGATCAATCCGCTCAACGCGTGCTGTGGATCCTGCACGGCGGCCACTTCGTCCACCCCAAATTGCGCGGACAAGGTCTCCCCGCGGGCCAGACTGGCGGCGTTCAACTGCATTCGAGTATCAAGTGTGCGCCCTTTCCAGGCCACCACGATGGCTTGTTCCGCCGCCGCCAGGCCAGAGATTTCCACCCCGGGCCGGCCGACCGAATCCTCAATACATTTCCATTTTACGGGCTGTCCATTCACGGTCACACTCGCGATATCCTCGCGCAAGGCAGGGATTTGCAGGCGCAATTTTACCAGCTTGGAAAAATGATTTTGCCAAGTGTACGACTCACTCAAACCATCGCGTTGGAAGCTGAATTCAAAATCCGGATGCCGGATGCGCGCGTGGTCCCACGCCGCCGGAAAACCCGGGCAGATCTTCATTTCCCCAGCCAGCAAATCCGGTTTCAACCCAAACAACCCCTCCACCACGGCGCGGGACAGCGCGCCCGACCCATCGCCAAAGTCGCGCTGGGACTCCCGGCGCGTAGCATCATACCAGGTGCACAGGCCGACATTGCCGGGGCACAAGCCGAGGAACATCGAGTCGAGCAGCGCGCCCTTGAACAGGGGGAATGCGCCTTCGCTACGGTTTGCCTGCCAATAGGCCAGCGCGGTGTGCATCGTCTCGGCCAGCACCACGTTGTTCAACGACCAGGTGTAAGGCATCCAGCTGGTGGTCGGCATCGTATAATTGCCGGCCGGCACGCCCGGACCGTGAATGGGAAACCGCGCAATCTGCGTGTCCACGAAACGCGTCATCTGCCATGCCTCCAGCGGGGACGGCACCTCGGAATCCACCGTATGATAAAACGTCCAGGCCGCCGCGTTCGGATGAACCCGCTGCAGGCCGAGCCAATCTTTCCACTCCGCAAACCACCCGCAATCAGGCAGCCAGAGATTTTTTTTCATGCCCCGCATAATCAACTCCGCTTCGCGCTCATATGGCGCAGGATCCTTGCCGAGCTGCCCGGCCACGCGCGCCGCCATAACATTATGAAAATAATTGTAGGCTGAGGCATGGGTCGCGCCGCCTCCGTTGTACGCAAGATCATCGCTCGCCCAGATGCAACAATACGCCTCGTACAGGGGCAATTTGTCCACGCCGAACTCGCGACGGAACAACCGTTGCTCCCAGGCGAGATGCCGCTCGATGGTCGGCCACATCTTTCTGGCGTAATCCATATCACCCGTCCACAGCAAATGGCGGAAGAATGCGTCCACGCCAACGAGATTCATGTCGTAGTGCGACTGGGACAGGTCGCCGTTCGAATGCAGCGCGGTTTCGTTGCGCGACAGATTTGCCGATTCCTCCGGCGCGGGAAGGCGGGCGGGGAGGGCTCCGGTGTTTTGCTGTTTTGCGAAACCGGCAAAATGTTGCGCCGTGCGTTCATGCCAACCGAGTTCGTCGCCAGCGTAACTCACGCGCCAGCCCAGCAACCGTATGCGCCAGGCCACGCCGCCATGCAGATACGCCTCCTGCCGGTCGTCCCAGACCGCGTCCGCCGCGACGTTCAGTGCGGTGACAGCGGCGTTAACGAACGGATCCGGCGTCACCACCGTAACGCGCTCGGCGAGGTGGCGCCGGATGGTTTCTTCCTGCGCGAACAGTTCCGGCAAATCTGCCGGTGAAATTTTCAACGCCGGTTTGGCTTCGACTGGCTGCTTTGCTGGGTCTGCCGCCACTTCGCGGTAAACTGCCAGAGCCCCGTCCGCTCTGGCATTCGCCGGCAGGCGTTGCAAGGCCAGATAAAACGGCGTGCGAGCCTGAAGCGCAACGCGGCCGACGAGCAGCGGCGATTGCACATTGGCCGCATCCGCAAACAGCTTGTCCGGCTGATTCCAATGGGCCGCATCCGCCATTCGCAATGCCGCCGTGACCGAGGTGACGCCGGCGACGGCTCCCGGTTTGCCCGCCACCTGGAATTCTTTTTCACCGAACGTCACCGTGTTGCCCGCGCAGGCGTCGGCGCGCAGTTGGAAAAATTCTCCGACCGGCACCGTTTCGCAGCCGATGTCACCATCGCGCCGGCCTTTCCGGCCGTTCACGCCTCCGAAGGCCCAGACCAGATCCGGCGCGGCTTTGGACCCGCTCCATTCCGCCCGCAGAATCAGGCCCTCGGTGGCATGCAGGGCCAGCGTGGTCAGACGCAGCATGCCGTCGCCAAGCAACGGATCGCGCACTTCGTGAATGAGGGAGCCAGGCCGGTAAATCGTCACCACTTGCGCCGCTGCATTCAGCCATTGGATCTTGTCTCCGACTTGAACGCCCAGCCGCAGGTTGCCGCCGCGACCCGGCAGGTAGAGGGAAAACTCGGGCTTATCCCCACCATCCACCCGGAAGGGCGAACTGCCGCCGTACAGCGGCCGATTGAAAAACTCTGTGCCATTGGTGATGACGAAGTCCGTGCCGACCGGCGTGTAGCGCAATGGGCGGTCAATATTGTTCGTGAAAAAAGCCGTCTGCGACCAAGCCGAAAGCACCAACCCCGCCTGCAGACCAAGGCGGAGAGTTGCCATAAAAAATCGTCCAGGCAACGGGTGAGTCGGCTTAGGCATGGCTGGGAGTATAGCGGAATGCGTCGACGATTCCAGCCCCGCAAAATATGGGGCAGTCTGCGGTTAATGACAGTTTCCAGATCAAAGCCGCCAGCCCCAGGGGCGAACTATTTGTGGCGCCCAGGAAAAAAAACCTCGCCAACGATAAGGTCTGTGACTGAGGTGCGCCAACGACTAGACCCCTTTCTTAATCAGGAAGGAGAAACCGTGCCAGAAGCGCCGACCGGAGGCTTGAAGGCTCGTCCGGCCAATCTGAGCGGGGATTTGAGGAGGGACGCCGGCACGGCATCCCTCCCAAAATGGGTCCGAGGGCTATTCCGATTTTTTGCCGCCGCCGGCATCGTCACCGCTCATGGTAGTGATCATGGCAATCAGGGGCAGGAACATCGCGATGACGATACTGCCGACGATGACGGCCAGAAACACGATCATGATGGGCTCCAGCAGCGAGGTCATGGCCTCGACCGCGTTATCCACCTCCTCGTCGTAGTTGTCCGCAATCTTGAGCAACATTTCGGGCATGGCGCCGGTCTGTTCGCCGACGTCCACCATGCTGACAACCATGGGTGGGAAGACGCGGGAGGCTTCGAGCGGGGCGGTGATGGTTTCGCCTTCCTTGACGCTTTCGTGAATCTTGGTGACGGCGGCGGCGATGATGACGTTGCCGGCGGTTTCGCGGACGATGGTGAGAGCCTGCAAAATGGGCACACCGCTGCTGATGAGGGTACCAAGGGTGCGGGCGAAGCGGGAGATGGACACCTTGGTGACCACCGCACCGAAGGGCGGGCAACCGAGTTTGAACTTATCCCAGACGTACCGGCCGAATTTGGTCTTGATGAAGAGCAGGAACAGCACCACCACCACGGCACAGCCACCCATGGTGGCGAGAATGTTGTCCTTGATGAGGGCGCTGAGCGCGAGGACGAATACCGTGAATCCGGGCATGGTGATCCCCATGCCGGCAAACACGTCCCGGAACTTGGGAACGACGAAGGTCATGAGCAGAATCATGATGCCGACGGCCACGATCATCACCGCCACGGGATAGAACATGGCGGCCTTGACCTTGCCCTTGATTTTCTGGGCCTTTTCGGAGAATTCGGCGAGGCGTTTCAAGACCACTTCCAGCACGCCGCCCAGTTCGCCGGCCTTAACCATGTTGACAAATAGCTTATTGAACACTTTGGGATGCTGCGCGAGAGCCTCGGAGAAGGTGCTGCCGCCCTCAATCGCGGTGGACAGCTTGGCTAAAATCGCCTTCAGGTTGGCATTGCGCTCCTGTTTTTCCAGAACGCGCAAACCGCGCAGCAGGGGCAGACCCGCGTCCACCAGGGTGGCGAGCTGACGCGTGAAGGTGGTCAACACCTTGGGCTTGACCCCGCCGCCGAGGCCGGGGATTTTGATATTGAGATTGACCCCGCCTTTTTTGGCGCCGGGTTTGGGCTTGGCGGTCGTCTTGGCCTTGGATTTACCGCCTTTGTCTTCCTTGTCCGCCTCGGTGATCTTAGTGGGGAACAGCCCCATTTCCTTCACGCGACCGATGGCCTCGTTCTGACTGCCGACTTCGATGACGCCCTTGGTTTCAGCCCCTCGGGCATCGAGGGCCACATAATTATACTTTGGCATGGCAGGTCAGATTGGAAAATCAGGTGTATTTGACGACTTCGTCAATGGTGGTGTCGCCATCGAATATGCCCCGTAAACCGTCTTCGCGCAAGGTCACCATGCCAAGTTCCACAGCTTTCTGGCGGACCACGACCGTGGGGGCACGCTCGTTGATGAGGTTGCGGATGGCGTCGCCAATGACCAGCAGCTCATAGATGCCCTTGCGGCCCTTGTAGCCGGTGTCGTTGCAGGCAGAACAGCCGCGGCCGTAATGGAAAATCTTGTCGCCCAAATCATGCGGAGACAAGCCCAGGAGCGACAGCTGCTGCTCGGTAGGCTCGAAGGGCGTCCGGCAATTTTTGCAGATGGTGCGCACGAGCCGCTGGCCGAGCACCGCCATCAGGGTGGAGGAAATCAAGAACGGTTCCACGCCCATGTCCACGAGACGGGTGACAGCGCCCGGCGAATCATTGGTGTGGAGCGTGCTCAAGACCAAGTGACCAGTGAGCGACGCCTGAATGGAAATCTGGGCAGTTTCTAGATCGCGCATTTCCCCGACCATGATGATATCCGGGTCCTGGCGCAAAAAGGATTTCAATGCCTTGCTGAAGGTCATGCCGACGGCTTCGCTGACGGCCACCTGCATGATGCCTTCGATGTCGAACTCCACGGGGTCCTCCGCCGTGAGCAACTTGGAGTCAATGGTGTTCACGCGGCGCAGGCAGGAATACAGCGTGGTGGTTTTGCCACAGCCGGTGGGGCCGGTGACGACAAAGATGCCGTTCGGGCGCTGGATGACCTCCGTCACGAAATCATAAACGTACTTAGGGAAACCGAGCGACTCGACATCGAGGTTCACGGACGAGCGGTCGAGCACGCGGAGCACGATGGATTCACCGAATGCCGTGGGGAGCGTGCTGACGCGCAAATCAATCTGTTTGCCACCGATGTTCAGGTTGATACGGCCGTCCTGCGGCAGGCGCATTTCTGAAATATTCAGATTGGCCATGATCTTAATGCGCGAGGCGACGGGGAGCGCGAGATGCTTGGGCGGCGGCGCCATTTCATAGAGCGCGCCATCCACGCGGTAGCGGATCTGGAAGGCCGATTCGAAAGGCTCAAAGTGAATATCACTCGCGCGATCCTGGATCGCCTGCTGCAGCACGAGGTTCACGAACTTGACGATGGGCACCTGATTGGCCATTTCCTCGGCAATCTTGGCGTTGTCGCCCGCTGCGACCGCCGCGGCTGACAGTTTTTCGTCGCCCAGCTCCTTCAGAATTTCCGCAAAACTCTCATTTTCCTCCTGGCCGTACAGCCGCTCAATAGCGCGCGTGATTTCGGCCGGATCGGCCACGACGATCAAGATATCGCGCTTGGCGATGAAATGGATTTCATCGGACTTGGCCGGATCGAGCGGGTCCGCCAAAGCCACCTGCAGTGTTCCGTTTTGGAACCCCACCGGCAGGCAGCCATAGGTCTGGGCCACCTTGGCGGGGATCAGACTCAATACATCCTTGGGAATTTCGCGGTCCTTCAGGGACACTACTTCAGTGCCCAGCGCCGTCGCCATCACGTGCAGGATGTCGTCCAACTTCATGATGCCGAAATCCTGCAACACCTGCATCGCCGGGGTGGCGTTGCGCTTGAGCTCGCCCGCCACTTCCTCGTATTGGAGGTCGTCGAGCATGCCCTGGCCGTGCAGCAGGGAGAGCAATGGGTTGTTGATTTCGTCAGACATGAAACAAAATTATTTCTTACCACCCTTGTCCACCGTCTGGGCCAAATCCAGCTCCTGAAGCTTGGCCATGATGGTAGTGGGGTCCTGGGATTTATTGATGACCTCCTCGCGCGCGATCAGGCCGGCGACGTATTTATCCATTAGCCATGCATCGAGCGTCACCATGCCGTATTTCATGCCGGTCTGGATGTCCGACTGGATGCGGAAGGTTTTATTATCGCGGATGAGGGCAGCGATGGACGGCGTATTGATCATGATTTCAAACGCAGCCACGCGGCCGGGTTTGTCCACGCGGGGCAACAGGATCTGGGAAATGACCGCCTGCAGCACCGTTGAGAGCTGGATGCGAACCATTTCCTGCTGCTGCATCGGAAAGGCGTTGGTCAGACGATCGATGGTCTTGGCGGCGCCGGTGGTGTGCAACGTGCCGAACACCAAGTGACCAGTTTCGGCCGCGGTGATGGCAGCCTCGATGGTTTCCAAGTCGCGCATTTCGCCGACCAGAATCATATCCGGATCCTGACGCAGGGCGCGGCGCAGGGCCTCGGCGAAATTGGGTACGTCCACATGTACTTCGCGCTGGGTGATGAGCGCTTTTTTGTGTTTGTGGTAGTACTCGATCGGATCCTCAATGGTGATGAGGTGAACCTCCTCGCGCGTCTCGTTGACGATGTTCAGGAGCGAGGCGAGGGTGGTGGATTTACCTGAGCCCGTGGGGCCGGTGACGAGAATGAGCCCGCGCGGCTTGTGCAACAGGTCCTTGACGGATTCCGGGAGGCCGATCTGTTCGAAGGTGAGCATCTTGCTGGGGATCTGGCGCAGCACCATGCCGAAATTACCCTTCTCCTTCATAACGCTCACCCGGAAGCGGGCCGCCTCACCGAAGGCGAAGGCAAAGTCCGCCCCGCCCCGCTCGCGCACCTGCTGAATATGCTCCTCGGAGGTGATGCTGCGCATCAATTCCTCGGACGTTTCCGGCGTCAGCGCCGGACCTTCCACGCGGTGGAGCGTGCCGTGTACACGGATGGTCGGCGAACAGCCGACGCGCGTATGCAAGTCGGAGGCCCCTTCCGACACCATCAACTGCAGCAAATCTGACATCGAATAGGACATAATAAATCAGGTTTCGTCGCCGACCGTGGCGCGGATGACCTCTTCCGGGGTGGTAAGGCCGGCAAGCACCTTGCGGATACCGTCCTCGCGCAGGGTGCGCATGCCCATCTCTCGCGCGCGCTGGCGCAGGACGGTGGTGGGGACGCAATCGTAAATCAATTTCCGCGCCTCATCCTCGATCACAAAGATCTCGAAGATGCCGAACCGACCGCGATTGCCGGTATTGTTGCAATTGGCGCAGCCGCGGCCCTTCTGAATGTTGGCGTTCCGCACATCGTCCACCGTCAGGCCGAGCGAGCGCATCTCCTGCTCCGTGGGCTGATAGGGCGCCATGCACTTCTTGCAGATTTTGCGGACGAGCCGCTGGGCCATGAGGCAGCGCGTGGAGGAGGCAACCAAAAACGGTTTGACGCCGATATCCACCAGACGGGTGACCGCGCCGGGAGCGTCGTTGGTGTGCAGCGTGGAGAACACCAGATGGCCGGTGAGCGAGGCATTGATGGCGATGGAGCCAGTGGTGATGTCGCGAATTTCCCCGATCATCACGATGTTGGGAGCCTGACGGAGGATCGCGCGGAGAGCCGTGGCGAACGTGAAACCCACAATATCATTCACCTGAACCTGGTTGATGCCCGACAGCACATATTCTACCGGGTCCTCCACCGTGATGATTTTGCGGTCCGGCCGGTTAATGAAATTCAGGCAGGAATACAGCGTGGTTGTCTTACCGGAACCCGTCGGACCGGTGACGAGCAAGATGCCGTCCGGCAGACCGATGATGCGCTCGAAGGTGGCCTGATCGTCGCTCAAGAATCCAAGCTCCGGCAGACCAAGCCGCAGACCTTCCTTGTCCAGAATACGCATGACGATGCTCTCGCCGTGATTCGTGGGCAGGCAGGAAACGCGCAAGTCAATGAGCTTGCTACCGATCTTGGTCTGGATACGTCCGTCCTGTGGAACGCGATGCTCGGAGATGACCATGCCCGCCTGGATTTTGAGGCGCGCTATTACGGGCGCCTGCAGCCGTTTGGGCGGCGACTTCATCTCCGTCATCATGCCGTCGATACGGTAGCGCAGGCGGAAGCGTTTTTCCAGCGGTTCGAGATGGATGTCCGACGCGCGCAGTTTGAATGCGTCCACGATGATCTGGTTGACCAGGCGGATGAGCGGTGCGTCAGCCTCCACTTCGCCCACTTCGTCAATCTTGGCGAGGTGAACATTCTCCTCGGTCAATTCCTGAATGACATCCTTGAAGATGCCGGCGTCCATGGATTTTTTTTCGCCGCCGTAATACTTCGCCAGCGCGGCCTCAATGTCCGGCTCGGAGGCCACGCGGAGTTCGATTTCCGCCCCCAGCAGATGGGTGAGGGAATCAATGGTGTTGAGGTCGGAGGGATCGGCTATGGCGACGGCAACCTTGCCGTCACTTTTGAAAACGGGGATGACGCGGTATTTCTTGGCAATATCGCGCGGGACGATGGCGATGACATCATCCTCAATCTTGATGCTGGCAAGGTGAACGACTTCGGCGCCGAACTGGGCGGCTTTGGCCTGGGTCACGTCGCCAGGGCGGATGACCTTGTTTGCCACCAATAAATCCACCACGCCCACGCCAGCGGCGTTGGCTTCCTCACGGGACTTGGCCACTTGCCCGGCATCGGTGAAGCCAAGGTCAACCAGCAGGTCCAGCAAATAATCGTCTTTTTCTGCCACGAGATTTTTTCCGCCACCCTACTATTAAATTCGGGAAACTGCGGGAGAGAAAGTTTTCATGCGCCCGCCTAAAAGTCAATGCTGACGAAGCGGCGCCGAGCGATTTCTGGCTGACTTTCGCGCACGGCGTGGAAACCGGGTCCAGGTTTAATTGGGGCCGCGTAACAGCAAAATATCAAAGCCATGGATCACACCGTTACCAGCAAGACGGAGCCGCACAGTTTTGAAAGTCTTTGCCGGTCTGGATATTCCCGTTCAGGTAGGATCATCGGCAACTCACCACCCCTGAACATCAGCTGCCCATAGTTTTTAAGTGCCAGCCAGCGCCTTTTCCACCGCGGCAATCAGTTCACCGCCGCGCAGATCCTTGCCGATGATGACGCCATGTCGATCCAATAAATAGGCCATCGGTATGGAACGAATGGCGTATTGTTTGGCCAGCTTATTCTCCCAGCCTTGGCCATCAAAAAACTGAGCCCAAGCCATACCTTTCACCTGCGTGAACGCCACCACACTCTCACGGTTGTCGTCCAGGCTGACCCCGAGGATATCGAAACCCAAGGCGTGATATTTCCGGTAGGTGGCGATGACGTTCGGCATCTCCGCTTTACAAGGGCCGCACCAGGTTGCCCAAAAATCCACCAGGGTCAAGGTCATCCCGGTGAGCCAGAGCCTCTATGAGGACTGGCTTAGATTCAAGAAGTCCTCCGCGCTCGCCTTGCAGGAGCAGGTGGTGAATTTCATCCGCTCGGGCGGCAGCAAATATCAGGCGGCCCAGCATTTTAAACTGAATCGGAGCACCATTTACAGGTATCTGGAACGCTTCCAATCCGGTCGCGAAGCTACGGGAAACGCGGTGTCATCATTTCGCATTCTTCAGGAACGGATCGTGCGGCCAGCCAGCGGACGAAGCCATTTTCATTGAGCCGCGGTTCCGTCGGGGTGAAAAAATTCAGGCGGAGATCCCCGGCGACAATCCAGATCGCCATCGACGCGGTCCCGCCAATGAGGGTTGACAACCCGGGCGGGTCATGGTCAGTTGGTTTCAATCGGTAAATCGTTTCATAGGAGACCCTGCAGTATGAGTGACGAACAGCCATTGACCAAAGGACTGACCCGGAGAGATTTTATCCGGGTTGGAGCCACGGGGGCCACGGCCGTGGCCCTCACGGGCTTGGGCGCACTGGAAGCCACGGCCGCCGTGGCTATCGGCCAACTACCCCGGCGACGCTATGGCCGAACCGGCCTAGAGATTAGCTCTCTGGTAGGTGCCTCAGACTGGAGTGCAGACGTGATTCCACTGGCCGTCAAGGCAGGGGTGAATTATTGGCACAAGGCGCATCGCTGGAACAAGGATACCCTGCCCGAGGCCATCAAAAGCCAGCCGCGCGAGTCCTATCATTTGGAAATCACCGTGGACCGGGTGGGTGGCGACCACATGAAAGGACACATTGACGAGGAGCAGCACTATCAATTTGTCAAGCAAGCCGTGGCCCGGTCCGGCGTGGGTTATTACGACGTCTTTAAGTTTCACTTTGGGTATCATTCCATCGCCGAAGCCAAGTCCGATCCCGGGGTGGTGCGGGCCTACGAGCGGCTTAAAAAAGAGGGACTGGTCAAACATCTGGCCATTTCGCAGCACCATTACAATAACATCGGCGGGGACATGGCCTTCGACATTGTGGCCTACCTGATGGACCATTCGTCCTACGAAGCGGCGCAATTTTTCTACACGTACGGCGACCGGAAAGAGATCCAGGATGTACTGGCGCTGGCCAAGCAGAAGGATTTCGGCACCATCGCCATGAAGACGATGGGGGGCGTGGGCCGGGCGGCCACGGACAAGAAGTTTCAGGCGCTGCTGTCGGAACCGCGCTATCACGGCAGTTCGCCCGCCACCGCCATGATCAAATGGCTGATGGCCAACCCGAGCCTGACCGCCGCCGTGGTGGCCACAAAGAGTTTTGACCAGCTCCAAGAAAACGTCACGGCGGCCTGTCAGCCCAAGCTGGGAGCCAACGACCGGCGGGCCCTGGATTTGCTGGCGGCTTACAATCAGGGGACGACGTGCCTGCTCTGTGCGGACTGCGTGACGCATTGTCCGGAACACATTGCCATAGCCGACATTCTGCGGTACGAGCGCTATGCCCTAGATTACCATGAACTGTCCCGCGCCCGGGCGGAATACAAGACGCTGACCAAGAACGGCACGGCCTGCCTGGCCTGCGGGGACTGCATGCCCACCTGCCGGGCGGACATCGACATTATTGCCAAGCTCAAGCAAGTGCATCGCCTGCTGGGGTAGCCCGCAACCATCAAATACTGCCGGCGCAGTAGAAATCCCGGCAGGGTAGCGGTTTGAGGCGGAGTGCGTTTCCGTTGTTGGCCGATATTTCCAATGCAAGGGAGCGGCTTTTAACCTAGGTTAAACACCCCATAGATAATTTCCAGCGGGCATGGCAGGTTGTTTTTATGAAGAGCTTAAACAGGCTGGTCCGGACCCTGGGGTGGCTGTCGCTCAATGCGGCTCTGGCGGTCTTGGTCAGCAGCTGCGCCACACCAGAACAACACTCCTTCAATGGCGATTACCACGAAACGCTCCTGACCAAGCCGGTGTATTTTATTCAAGACAAGGAGACGACGAGTTTCACCATCACGGTTAAGGAAGGCACGCCCTCCGGTGGTCCTGAGCGCATCACCGACGTCAAGGTAGCCGCCTCGACCATTGCCAAGTCCGAATGTCAAAAACTCGGCTGGGCAAAATGGGATCTGAACTACATCGAAGATCACAACCGAGGCTGGATGCATGTCGTGGTCGCGAAAGTCACCCGCAAATATTGAAAGTGGTTGAAAACAAAGCATCGAACCTTATGAAACCTAAAAAAGCCCACTTTTTGACGGCGCTGGTCATTGGACTTGGCTTGGCTCTCATCAACGGTGTAACGGGCTGCACGAGCGGCCTGCTTGTCTCAAAGCTCAACCACTCTCCGACCGGGTCTGATTTGGCTTGGCGCGAAGGAAATTATACCCAGCCGGCCTATCCGTCGCCAACCGAGGCTTCCGCAACCGCCCCTTTGATGAATGCGCCCGGCTGACGAACCCCCATAGCCTTCCCATGACACGCCTGTTGGCCATGCTTGCCCTGCTAACCGCCGGGCCGTCAAACGCCGTTATTGATACTGCAACCAATCAAATGCCGGCGGCGTTTCACAACCTCATGGATACCGAAGGCGCTGGCATGGCTCCCATAGCCTTCAGGCTGCGGCCGCAAACCACCAATTTGCTTAGAAATTTGAAGCCAGCTCAATACACACAGTTTATTCCACTGGAACGCCAAACTAAAAAAGTCGGCTGGCGCCTATGGAACAACTCCAGCATCAAACGTGTGGAAAGAAACGCCGGCGCCCCAGGCAGCTCTGACCTCGCCTCACTTTCTCAATACGAATTTGATATCAATTATTCATTTTCCTTTTAGGAGACTGATATTTGAGGGCAGCACCAAATGGAACGTGAAAAAAAAGAATTAATTACCAAAGAAATTGAGGGTTTTATCCACAACTGATCCGATTCTAAAAGTGGTGCGCATAGCAGGACTTGAACCTGCACACCTTTCGGCACTACCACCTCAAAGTAGCGTGTCTGCCAATTCCACCATATGCGAAACCCTTGTGATTAAAGGAGATAGCAAACTGGTGAAGTCCAGAAAACGCCCTGTTCTAACTTCTGTTCTAACCGGCACCAAAAGTCAGCAGGGAGGCAAGCGGTTTCAGCGTATTGGTCATGGCCTGTTTCGTTTTAAGCGGACGGGGATGATTTATGGTGTATTCAAATCAGCCGGCAGAACACGGTGGAAATGCTTGGATACTGATGATTTTAACCATGCACGAGAATTGCTGGCAGATGAAATCAAGAGCGAGGTTAAAGTCGATTGGAAACGCTCACGCACATTCAATCTACGACAGCTGGTGGAGCACTACGAAACGAACCCCATGAATCTTGCCGGCTCCACGCTCAAGATCCGGATGCTGCTGCTCGATGTGTTCAAGCAGACCTGGCAATTTGGCTTGGGCTTACGTGTGCGGGAAATTAAACCATTCATGCTCCGTTCGTGGCTGGGGGAGCAACGGAAGGAACGGAACCTGAAATCTGCCGGAGCAAACAATTACCTTCGGATGCTGCATGGGCTGTTCGGATTGGCGGTTGAACTGGGCGCCATTTCGAAAAACACCGCACACGAGATCCAGTTGATACGCGAGGAAAGCCCGGAACGGTTGACGCCGACCTGGGAACAGGCACAGAACTTGATCGATTCCGTAAAACGCCGCGAAAGTAAAATGGCATTGTCCGCGATGTTGCTGCTGGGGCTCGGTCAAGCTGAACTGCGAAACTTGCGAGGTGAGCATTTTGATCTGGAACGGAACTGTGTAGTTGTCCGCCGCCAAAAGACCCGGAAGATTTTCACCGTTCCAGTTTATCCCCATGCGCTTTCCTTCATTAAAAAACTACGTGACGAAGGCCGTCTCGAACCTGGAAAACCCGTCTTCCGAGTTTGCAATCCTCGTGAGGCTATATCCATTGCTTGCCGGCGTTTAAATTTACCAGCATTTAGCCCAAGAAGCTTCCGTCGGGCATTCATCATCCGGGCACTGGAAAAGGGGATTGATCCTCGCGTCGTGGCCGCTTGGCAAGGACACCGGGACGCTACGTTAATTCTTCGGGTTTACGGTGCCTGGGTAAATCAAGACCATGCTCAGAGGATGGCAGCGCTGATGAATTGACACGCAATCGCTAGGGTGGAAGGGTGGAACCAATTATCCAATCCATTGGCCCGTAAAGACCATGCTCTCCCTCTTTTACCTTTAAAAACCTAAAAAATTATTCATGGCATAGAGAACTGGTTCAGCCTCCACCCTAACCAAACAAAAGGGCTGGATGGAAGGGATCGGCATGGTGTTCCTGTGCCCATAAACTCAATAACTGGTTCCACCCTTCCACCCAAATCAACAGCCCTACCCCGAAAACTCAGCATAATTAGTTGACAATAAGTCCTTATTACTGCTATTATGTACTATAAGTTAGTTAAGGTCTCTCATCCCAGTCAAAACTTCAAAAATGGGGAGGTGGGCAGGATATCGTCGCCCCAAATCAAAATACAAAACCAAACTGCGGCGGTGTCTTGCTCAATCAAACCCAGACCTGACCCAACCACTATGAACACCGGCAACAACCCATATCTACGCAAACTCGACCAAATCCAAGCTGCTCAAAAGCAGTTTGATGAGAGTGAATGGCGATTGTTTTTCCTCCGTACCCAATCCGCCGCACCTACCCCAAAACCCGATGACCAAGATCTATGCAAACTGTTTCAACCACAACCTCAGCTAGATTAGAATTAAATCTGCCCAAACCTGAATGGGCAGCAACCATCACGAAGCAGACTATTACGCCGGCAATCTGGTTCGCTCAAAAATTCCCGGACCAAGTAAATCAGTTTGGATGCCCGTTTTTGGAGATGCGTGAGTCTAGCTGTGATGGGTTCTCTCGCATCACCCCAATCTCCATCAATCACGACTTCTTCGCTGCGATGCTTGGAGGTGATGCTAGGCTCGGTCATTCAGTCGTTTATTTTGATCCGGAGATGCAGTTTTACTATCGCGAACCAGTCCAGCACCTTTACAAACCAACCTCCCCAGAAAAGCTGCAAAATTATTATAGATCGATGTTGTTGAGGTGTGCGACAGAGCTAGGGAGAGAGGCGGATAAACTGAATTTGTTCGCTGAGTTTCGTAATGATAAAAATTCTAGAGCCGTTGTGAATAGGGCGAAGTCGGTTTTGGCAGCAGACCAGACATTTTTCAGCGCTACGTCACCACATCAACGAGTCAAAGGCCCGGAGCTGCATGAGAGGTTGGCAAGGGTAGTGGTGGAGACGATGTTGGAGCAGAGGCCGGATTCAATTTTGACGATGACGCAAGCCTACGACGTCTTTTGCAAACTCTCCCAGCAACGTAGCCTAGCCCAAATCAAACGCTCGATGTTTAAAGAAATGATGCGTGATGTGGTAAAGGATGTTTATGGGATGGCTTTGAGGAATGACTTGCCTGACCAGAACAACAAACAACAGGTAGGATGGAAGGGATTAGGGGTGATCGACGCGGAAGTTTTGGCAGCCTGATGGTCCGAGCATGAAAATTGTCCGTGTAACGATTTTAAGGATGTGGGCTAGGTTCTGCGTCTCATTTTGCTGATACTGCACTCACCGCTAACCATTTCTTGTTAAGGTTCTGGCAATTTATACAACGAATATTCTTTTGAATTTGCTAGGTGAAATCTTGATCGTGGCGTATAAGAATTCGCAGGTTCTTGGCTCGTGTAGGTTAAACAAGTTTAATTGAAGGGAATAAAATGAGATTATTGGGCAGGGTCATATTGTTCGGGGCGGGGTTGCTTTGTTCAATCCAGCTAGTTCATGCGCAAGCTATCCTCAGTACTAGCTTTGTCGGCGAAGGCACCCCCCTCACCACCGCTCCACCAGACTCCATCGTCCAACTCGTCGCAGAGTCGCAGGGTCTCGCTCCCATCGATCCAGCAGATCTGCCCGCCATTGGCACCTACTGGTGGGTGGTGCCATGCGGTACCGCGATACCCATGCCCTGTCCGCCCTATGACCAGATCCTGCCCATCTATAAGATCGCCGACGGCCAGTTCCTCGTAGACCAGACCGGCGGCCAGGTGGCAGTCATTCCCCACCGGCGGCTGCGACAGACCGCCACCCTCAGTCCCGCCATCGCCGTGGCGGACGCCGTGACAGCCGAGACCGAATCGATTGTAGCCCTCATCGACCAGATTCAGACCGAAGACGACAACCGCCAGCTCGGGACCATGGCCATGTCCCTAGGCGTAGATCTCCCCTCCTTCGGCGATGGCGGCGGTACCGGTGATGGTGGTTTATCACCCGCATACACGGGCGGCACGTGGATTGACACCAACGCCCTGTATCTGCAAATCACCAACCACTCCGGGGGCTGGGCCTACTTGAACCTGTGCAAGGCCACCAACCAGGTTTACGCTATCTTGACCACGACCAATCTGGCAACCCCCAGCGCCGGCTGGCAGGTGGAGACGGAACTGTTTCCGATCGACGATCAAACCAACATCCTGCCCTTTGCCGTGTCGAACCTGGATCCCCAACATTTATTCATCCGCGCCGAAGACTGGACCGGCAAAGACAGCAATGGCGACGGCATCCCGGACTGGTGGGCGTGGAAGTATTTTGGCAATCTCAACCAGTCAACCAATTCCGATTACGACGGCGACGGCACCAACATCCTGACTGAATACCTGAACGGAGTTGACCCTAACAAAGTCAGCTTTTCCCTTTCGTTTCTAAACCAATATGTCAATGGCGGCAGCGCGGTCGGTACCGTCACGATTTTAGGCGGCGTGCCTGCCGCTTATGCCGTGCTAGTGGACAGCACTAATTTATCATCCGCCATATGGACAAATTACACTTCGCCATATATTGCGATCAATCTCGGTTCCACGCAGGGGGCGCATGATGTCCGGGTCGGGTTGCGCGGGCGTCCCGCCAACGCCTATCAGACATGGCAGGAGACCACCCTCGTCATGGACTCGACCATGCCGACGATTGCCATTACCAGTCCGGCGGACGGTTTGGCGTTCAATGCGTCGCGGGTGAATATCAGCGGCAATTTCAATGGGTCTTCGGTCCGGCAGATCGCTGTCAATGGCGTTACGGCTTTCGTAAACGGCACCAACTTTGAAGCGGTGAATGTGCCGCTGGCGGCTGGCACCAATCTCATCCTGGCCAGCATCATGAACCTCACGGGCATCACCAACACAACTTCGATCAGCCTCCTCATCACCACGAATTCGGATGGCAGCTTGAACGATCCAGTACAACTACGAGCCACGCCGACCGCCGGGTTTGCGCCGTTGCCGGTCGCATTTTCAGTGCAGGCTAATGCGCCAGGAAGTTTTGTGCAGGCCACTTACGATTTTAATGGCGATGATCTTGCTGATTATATCACCAACAACCTCAATTCCATCACCACCACCTACGCAACGAATGGCGAATTTTTCCCGTTCGTAACCATTCAAACCGATGTTGGCCACTTTTCCAGCGTAGGCGGCTGGAATGCCGTGGCGCTGGATTCTAGCAATCAACCGATCCAAATTAATGTTCAATCCGCCCCCACCATGGCAACGTTTGCCAGCATCACCGACCCGGTGGATATCAAATGGGTCGCTCCCAGCAACCTCTACATCCTGTCCGGCAGCACGGCAACGATTACCGAATTTGGCACGAATGGAAGTTTGATTCGTTCCTTGTCCGGAATTGGCAATTCACCGTCCGGCTTGGACGTGGACACCGCCGGCAATGTTTATGTGGCAATGACTGGGGACAACAAGGTTTTTAAATTCATACCCACCACCAATTCATTCCTTGCCGATACCAATTTTGGGAACAATGGTTTCATCGGCGTTTTTGATGGCGATGCCGCTGGCGATGTCGGCCAGTTCAAGGCGCCGTTCGATGTGGCGGTGAGTCCGGATGGCGGAACCATCGCGGTGTCGGATTCTGGCAACAACCGCATTCAGCAATTCATGGCGGAAAATGGGGTGTTTATCGCCGCTTTCGGCTCGTCTGGCAGCGCCATCGGTCAGTTCAGCGCCCCCAAAGGGCTCGCGTATGATGCCGCCGGCCTGCTATACATAGTGGATTCAGGCAACAACCGCATCGTGACAGCCCAGGGCACTTCGGTTGTGGGCGTGACGGGAACAGGCGGAACGGATTTGGAACAATTTAACAGCCCGGTCAACCTCTGCGTCGGCGAACGTGGTGTTTACGTCGCGGATACCGGCAACAACCGCATCCAGAGTTTCAATCGGCTCGCGAATGGTGTTTACAGCTTTGCACCCACCGATATCCGGTTTGCTGTGTCCACCAATTTCAATCAGCCGGCTGCCACGGCCGCCGTGGGTGGCCTGACCAATGAATTGTTTTACGTGGCCGACACCGGCAACAACCGGGTTGTTCTGTGCAATGCGCCGGGAGACAGCCCAGATGATATTCTAGCGGTTTGGAACAGCATGACCAACTATGTTGTAATGGGTGATATCATCGGTGCAATTTCATGTTTCTCAATTGCGTCGTCGCACAATTACCAGCAGGCTTTTCTCTCGTTAGGAATGGCCAGTGCCATTTCAGCCGTCAATCAAATTGGTCCGTTGACACCGGTCTATATTAAAAATGACACAGCCGAATATTATTTTACCAATACAATTGACGGTCAGACCCTCACATTCCCAGTAGATTTTGTAAAAGAAAACGGACAGTGGAAGATTTTAGAATTTTAACAACTGAAAAAGAAAAAAGGTGGAAAGTATGAATAAAATAATCAGATGCTCAAACTTGTTTGGACTAACACTGGTCTTGTCGATGACGCTCTTTTGGGGCTGTAGTTGCAACACGTCGAAACCGACATCTGATCCGTTGGCTGGTTGGCAAAAGGTTTACAATAGTGGTCCGGATCCCGCTGTAGTAAAAGATTATCAGGATTACATTCAGCAATTGCCACCAATTGGACCCAAGGGAGATTACGTTGGCCCTGTTTTTTTCTATGAAAACAAAGCAGGCCAACACGCCGTTACTTTTGAATATGATAAACCCAATAAAGACGTTTGGGTTTATTACCTGTTCTACGAAAAAAACAATAGGCGGATAAATGTTGAAATGACTTACAGAGGCAGATACTGGAACCCATAACATGAAAACAGCCGTAATATTTACACTAATTGCGAGTCTTTTTTTCTGTGGACGGATGTTTGGCCACGAGGTGCCAGTTCATCGGGCTATCACGACCAGGGCAGAGCAAGCTGCGTATAATAAATCGATTGCATATTTTGATTTCATAAACATAATTAAAGCAGATTTTAAATTGCAGACAGTCATAAATGATATAATTGACGGCAGTGCTCATGAGGATGACCCTATTGGCCATGTTCCAACAGATATTGGCGGGTATCGCTCGCTGAATCATTTTTACGATCCGTTGACTGACTTGGGCTTGTCAGAAACCCCGCTTGAGAAGAATCTCCGCGGCAGGGCGACAAAATATTGGAGTTTTGAACCGTAAAAATTACTTATCATGAAGGATCTACGTAATAAAAGAAAATTCAACGCAATTTTAAAATATGCAGCTCGGGGCGCCATCCTGTTTATCGGTGCCAGTCTCATTACTATGGTATATAATCACTTCTTTGGCGGGAACTTTCTTCTCTTAATCGATATTCCAACAGCCTGGTTGAATCACTTTACAGGTTGGGATCAAGCGCCCGCATCTGGTTTCGTGAACAGTGCCTCCTTCGCTGTGATAGTGAATGGTTTTTTGGGGGCAATCCTATTCATGCTTATAGCGGGTCTTTGGCAATTTGGTTTGAAAGGTGACTATGATAAAAAATAAATATTGCTTTTATCTATTTTTGAGTTGCGCTCTTTTGATCTTTCGCACTGCTCCCGCCCATGACGTTGTAGTGCACCAAAATATTACGCTAAATGCAGCATCTTCTGCGCAAGAATACTCAACGTCGTATTGTGATTTTAAAAATATGGTTGCATCGGACAACTTTAAGTTGCCTGTCTATTGGATGGTTCAGGGAAGCGCACATGAAGATGACAAAGACGCCCCCGGCGATGCCGGAGGAAAAAGATCATTGAATCACTTCTATGACCCGGTTCACAAAATCGGACTTACGGATCGGCCCTTTAATCCGCCACTTCCTCTAGGAAGAGATTCGTTTTTTTGGGCAACAACAACAAACGCCCCTGGTCTTGACATTGGATTTCCCGTAAATAATGAAGGCACCTTTAATATTTGGTCTTGGAAAAATACTCGTGGATATGAATGGCTTGGTTTAACTTCAAGTAGTCAGAGCGTTCGCTCTACTAATTTATCTCAATTGTTTCGAGGTTTGGGACAAGTTTTGCATCTATTAGAAGATACTAGCCAGCCACAGCACGTTCGGAATGAACAGCATTACCGAATCGTTTGCGTGCTGGTCAGCTTCTCCGCCAGTCTGCTGTAAGCCTGGCTCAATACGGTTTTTTCTTTTTTTCTTATCCAATTCCTGATTTAGGTCTTTTAGGCGATGCGCCAACAATAATTGAACTTGCGCTTTCAATCTTTTCCAGTGAGGGGTTTGTCAGAGAATGCTCTGTCAAGTCGTCCCAGCTTGTAAAGGTACCCACAAAAATAGCCAACCCTAGGCTGGTGGTGGCAAGTAGTGCTGTAATCGGCAAATAAATTTTCAAAGCTGACTGGCCTTGCAATGCTTATTGCCGAACAGAGGCAAGCCAATGAGATTCGTAGTCACCGAGTCGTCATTATTTAAATGCTTCTTCAAGGCGTTTTTTTTCTTCCTGCTCCTTCTTCATCTGCTGGTTCAAGTCATTAAGGCGGCGTTGAAGCAGCATTTGGATTTGTTCGTCCAGAGTTTTGTTGGACATACCGTTGGTTGTAAAACTGAGGCCAAGCGGAACAATGCGGTAGCTCTCGTTCGCTTGATAAAAGCCATCGTGGTAATTTGCGAAACATAAATAGTCTTCGCCTTGTCGTGGCCAATATTCCGAAGTGAGCATTGCAAGCCCTGCATTTGTAGTTCCCTTCAGGACTGAAATAATTTGAAACTCCGAGTTTATCAGACCTCGCATATTAATTTCAATGCCGTCTTTTCCAACGGCAGTTGGATTTGGCGTCGCGTTGCAATGTACAATAATAATGTCATGGGATTTTTGCTCAAGCGCAAGCCAGCCGGAAAACTCAATTGTGACATAGGCCATTGCGCTGCAACCGTAGACCAATAGTATTCCGCCAATAATTTTTTTCTTCATGGTGTGTAATACAGAGTTTTGATTTTTAGTTATTCATTGCCACGGTCCTTGCCAGCCTCCTGGAACACCCTGGTAGATTTCCCGACAAGCCCCGTCTGAATGGTATTCTGTGGTTGTTTGCACTGATACAAACGGAATCCAACTACCGTTTTGGGCGAAATATTCGTTGTGGTAGTTAAGTGTATACGAAAAACTTTGATAGTTAGTTCCGTCATACAATTTGCCAATGGGATGAAGCAGTTCGGCAATTGTATCCGGTATCGCTTGTGAACATTCTCCGCCCAGCCCCCATGAATATGTGGTAAGAGTATAAAACTTTGAACCGTTCGGCCAAGTATTGGTGACTGCCGGGGAAATATTTTCCCTCATTTCAACCTGTGAGAAACTTACATTGGTTGGTAATATGTAAACCCAATACATTGTGCTTGCCCCTATTTGATTTGCGCCTGGCGTTCCCAATCCTAAATCATTCTTGAACGAAACAGAAATTCCAGATGGAGCCACGATGCCAAAGGAGGTTGAAAGCGTCACGTCGCGGACAACGACTTTCACCATGGCCGAGCCGGGACTCAAGTTTGCTGTCAGAAGCGTGCTGGAGCCAGTGTCGGGACTATTGGTGGCATCGCCCAAAACATACCAGAAAGGTGTTTCGGGAAAAGTCATGCCCAACGGCGGATCCAAATAAACCGCCACCTGTTCCCCGATGCCAATAGTGCTGCGCGCTGAATTGGTGTCTCCGAGGGCGGTGCATATCGTTTGGTGCAGCAGCGTGTGCCGGCTCATTCCGAGGTAAAACGAGTAGAAATCTATTCCTGACACCTGTGGCGTTACATCAATATCAATATTGTCACCCAAAACCTGATACATCATGTTATCACTGCCCAAAGCCTTACCGTTGACTATGATATTCTGCGGCGAAATGGCCTGATCTTGCGGCAATGGAGGTGTGGCCCGCTTGTTTAAAACTTTCCACGCATATCCTGCAACGCCACCGGCACCTCATACTGCTCGATGAAGTGGAGGAAAGCGGGGAGTTCAGCCACGAGCTTGCGCCAGAATACGGCCTCCGCCTCAGCTCCGGTAGTCTGCATTGGCATCGTAGCTTTATTGGCTTTAAGCACGATGATTTTGTCTCGCACATCAGCATCGAATGGTGGCAAGACCAACAACCTTTCCGGGTCATCGTTCAAGCTCAACGTCATTCTCCAAACTGGTTGCAATGTCAATGCCTCCCTGTTTTTACCATGGCAGTTCTGGTTCATGTTGGTGAGGATGGTCTTGATATTGCCGGCGAACTGACGGCGAGAGCGAATGTCGATGGATTCGTTTTCATCCTCCAACATCTGATGCTCGCCCCTAAACATGTGGGAGTTAAACGCGGTCTGCCCTATCATGAACTGATACGGCTTGGTGCAGCGGCCACCCAACATCTCCGTAATCAAGTTTTGGAGCAGACTTTTGCCTGACCCTACCGGACCAGCCATCGCCAACAACTGGGAGGCTTTCCAACGCGAATGTTTTAAGGAGTCGCGGGCGCTCTTGACCCACCCATAAAAATACGGGCGCTGGTCAAGCTCACTATCGACGAAGAGACCTGCCAATACCTGGTTGAGCGTTGGCCACTGCCCTGGTTTGGATTCAATCCAGTTGGGGCCAGTAGTCACCAGTACGAGGTTGCCGGCCATTTCACGAACACCAGAGGCGTAGCCTGCTAACGGCCCGACGTAAACGACGTTGTGACTAGACTGGATTCCCATTATTGCGCGCTCGACTTCGCTATTCGCCCCTGCAGTCGCTGTTTTACTGTAGCCGTGGTCAGCGATGAAACTCTTGGCGCTAGTCTCGTTTATTTTCATCCATGTATTTTTTCCATCTTCGCGCCAATATGACGTATCCGTAGCGTGATAATAAACGGGTGGTAGCGGTATGGCGTCGATGATTTTAGACATGCGCACCCCCCTCACTCAAATAAACGAGTTTCTGGTATTTCCCAGCCACACCATCACGCAACGCACCTGGTAATCGAACCGGCTGCGATGCAGTGAATAATTTGGGATCGCACTGGAAGGCTGTCAACACGAGCTTCAAGTCGTCGACCAGATCTTCCTCGAACTCGAACCACCCATGCAATGATTTGCCAGCGGTGTCGACGATCGCTACGAGTTTAAGGTCGCATTCTGTCAACCAGCGGAACACGGCCCCGACCTGATCGCGCGTAAGCGTATCGGATTCCACGACGAGGAAACGGCGTGCTACGATATTGTCATTGCTACGGGCGAACGATGTATTCTTGAACGCTGCCGGGCAAATGAACGGCGCGGGTGCGACTGATTTGTTCAACCAGTCTTTTGTAGTTTTAAAGTGCGCGGCGTGTTCAGGCTTTGGCGGCTTGTCCATGTCGGTAATAAGAACAGACCCAGGAATTTGATCTTTAGCGCCAAGTTTTTTAGGGATATTTTCTTTGCTGGCCATGGTGGTTTGATTTAAGCGGCAACGAAGTGAGGATGATTCAATCTAGGCTGATGACAAGTCTGGGGATTAAGAAAACCCTTCCAAGTCGTTGGCTGCGAAATATAAAAGGACACTGGGCGGAATAAATCCAACCCAGTGCCCGGTCCTTTTCAGTTCACGCCAGCGCCACGTTCTTGAACCCGCGCACAGCCTTTCCCTCCCGCAGAATATCGTTTCGCCTCGTAGTGCTGAACACCTGCGCCATCAACTCCGGCACTCGAGTCTGGAATTTGTGCATAGGTACCGGAGTCCATTTCTGGTCACGGCAGGTTTTGTGATAACCGAGCCATAATTCCCCACTCGACACGTCATGGCCTGTGCGGCCGATCAGCCAATTTTTCACGAACTCGGTCACGTTGTCGGAATCCTGCAATAATGTCTTAATGCGGGCATGCTGCGCATCAGTGAGCTGGAGGTGACCAGATTTGTTCATTTCGGCGCGGTAGGCCAACGCCCCGGCGATCAACCAGTTTAAGATGCCGCTGCCTTCCTCGGCTACCAACCTTTCCGCCAAGTTCGGAATCGGTCTCCCAGGCTTCACGTTTACGAAATCCACCATCAAGAGCCTACGGCCCCAAGCTTCCGTGTCACCGTCCAATGCGATGTGCAGGTTGTTATTTGACACGATCATGACATGGAAATCACCACGCAGTGCCTTTTTCTCTGGATTGTATTTCACTTCAGCCTGCATCAGATCGTTACCGACCAAGCTTTTCAACAAGCGTGCCCCGCCGGCGGCCAACGTGTCTCCCGGCACGTCTTTCCCTACCAGCAGACGCTTGCCAACAAACGCCGAAGTTTCGAAACGCCCGCCAAGGTGACTAGTGCGCAGGTAAGCCACGCTCTGCTCGCCAATGATTTTTTCGACGATGCTGACTAGTGTAGACTTGCCGCCGCCGGCCGTGCCACGAATTATCATGAGGCCGTGACAAGTATTTGGGCCGAGCAGCATCGAACCACAATACTTTTGCAGCAAGGCGATGTCAGCCGGCACCAACGCCGGAACCAACAATGATTTCGTGAACTTGGGACAACCAGCTTTCGGCTCAAACTTGATTTCACTGCTGGTGTGAAACGGATATTCCGGGCCGTGCGGCATCAGCTTTGGCCTGTTCTCACTCAGATCAATGACACCATTGCTGGCATGAATCAAACTTTCAGTGCTGACCATCTCAACCCTCACATCGTGATGACGCAACATTTTGGAAAGGGAATTGAGCTTCGATGATGAGATGCGTCTGACGAAATCCTGTTGTTCGTATTTTTCGCCAAGGTCTATGAGGAGCTCGTCGAGTTTGCGCTCAACCGCCAATTCATTCACCACGCGCCACTGTCCGCGCTCGGCGTCATAACGTTCGTATGCCTTGTCACGGGGCTCGTAGCGGATCATGTGCTTCGTCGAACACAGCACTGCCACGGCACGGTCGTTGAGCGCGATATCACTTCCATCCCCCAAGAATGGTGGCCCGTATTTGTTAAATACGTCGTCTGCGGTTTTCAGCACCGTTGCCAGCGCTTGCTCATGTTTAATTTTCTGCGCCATAAGGGCCTTTCAGAAAATTTGTCACCGCTGACGTGGAAACGTCGCACAGATGGTTGGAAGCTTTTGACGGCCCAAACTCTGCTAGCTCATGCTGCGTGTGACAAATCGAAGCAACCAATCTTTAATAAAAGATTGCTGCCTTCGTTTACACCACGCATTTCGGCTAGTTGGGCTAGTGCGGGAAAAGCTCGGTTGAACTCGTCAACTCCGCTAGTTCTGTGGCAACGTTTTCCCCTTTCCTCCGTTCAATTGACGGAGCCATGAAAACCACAGAACTGGAGTCAATAAACCACAAATAAAAAAATTGTCAAACAGGTGGTATGGGGGCGCTTTAGCTAGATGAAGGTTTTGAGCCAGACACGGAATGGAGAACGCGATTTTAGCACACGTAAAAGGATAACCAAACCCGTCCGAACCGTCCGAAGCCGATTCAGCAAATTCCATGTGATTTTGCTCCCCGTTCTAACCTGACACACCCCCAGCCTCAACTTTGCGCTGTAAATTCAATAGGATTATGTGTTTTTCTGTTCTAACCGCTGTTCTAACCCGAAGGTCATTTCGCCCCTATTTTTGACTTTTTTGTGGTATTTTTTTGAGGTCGGGCTATGTTGAAAACCAAGAAAAAACGAACGACCTGAAAGCAATAATAGCCAATGAAATCAATGAATTCCAACGCCTTTTCCATTAAAGGAAAAGTGGTGCGCATAGCAGGACTTGAACCTGCACACCTTTCGGCACTACCACCTCAAAGTAGCGTGTCTGCCAATTCCACCATATGCGCTTCCGAGTCGAAAATACTGCCTGATCAGGCGGCAGAAGCAAGTTTTTTCAACGGCCCAGCAGCCAGTTCCAACCGCGCCAGCGGTCGGGCTGCGGGGATTTGAAGCCGTGACCGGGCGCTTTACCCAGGTCGATCTGCAGCAGGAAACTGATGGTATTCGCCCCACGCGAGCCCGCACGCAGGGCGTTGAATCCGTAATCATAGCTCACGATGCAGCGGAATTTGTCCGACGGGGCGCGGTATAAAATGCCCGCCCCGGCTCCGCTGATGGAATTCTCCGGCTGGCCGGTGCCGGGCAAATAATCCATGACGGCGGTGGCGGCGTTGAGACTCAGATTCCAGCGCTGGTCCGGGGCGATGGGCAAGAGATAGCTGGCGTCCAGCAGAACGAATCGGCGTGCGCTGAACTCGTGGAAATAATAACCGGGCACCGACAAAGGATATTCGGCGACAAGCGGGAGAAATCCGCCCAGCCGGAAGGCGCTCAAGCGGTCGGCGTTCACAGTGGTGCCGCCGACGAGGCTGGCATAAAAATTCTGCTTACTATCGGGCAGCGTGTAGGACAGGGCAGCTGCGCTCCAGAACTGGTGGGAGGCCGGTTCGAGAGTGTATTCGTTATTCACGCCGTAACTTCCGGGATTGGCGCGAAACAATCCCTCGTACCAAATGGAAAGCTCCATGGCCAGAGCCGGGAACAGGGTGGGCTCGACCCCACCCCAGCGCAGTCCGGTGCGCACACTGAAGGTCGGGCCCGCGCCGGGCACCCGGAAATTGGCAGCCGTGGTGTCGTTGGGCGCGTAGGTGGAGTAGTGCGCGGTGCCGCGCAGGACAAAATTCAGCGGGATTAAATCGGCGGGATTGAATAGATGATAAACGCTGGCAGAAAGCTCCCCGCCGTGGCCATCGAAGGACTGATCCTTGCGGTACTGGCCGGCGTCCACTTCGCTGTAGCTATCCGCAAATCCGCCGCCAGCTGCACCGAGGGCGAAATCCGTATTCGGGCCGAGCGCATGATTGAAGCCCAGCTCTGAGTCCAGATACACCGGGGCGAGCGCCACACGCAACGTCAGGTTGGTCCGCAGAAATCCCGGCTGGTTGTGGTAATAAAACGCATAGGCCCCCAGCGGGGCCTGGCCTTCGACCGGCTGATTGTAGCCGAACTGGATGAGGTCGCGCGCAAAGGGGTCAATCTGCGCCGAGGCGACCAGCGGGAGCAGAAGCCCCAGCCAGCACCAATGGGTTACCATTCGCCGCATGGCGGATTTCATAAGGCAATCCCGCCGCCGCCGCAAGTGTGTTTGCTTGATACTTTCTGGACAGGCGGAAAAATTTACGGCTAACTATTACGAATTTAATTTCGCCGAATGTCATCACTCAACGTTGAAAAACTAGCCCAAGCCAAGTCGCTCGGATTTTCCGACCGGCAAATCGCCCATTTGACCGGTACGACCGAGGACGCCATTCGCGCCGAGCGCAAACGCATCGGGCTGGTACCGAGCTACCGCCTGGTGGACACCTGCGCAGCCGAATTCGAGGCGTACACGCCGTATTACTATTCGACTTACGACCGCGGCGATGACGAGGTGAAAGGCAACACTGCCAAGAAGGTGATGATTCTCGGCGGCGGGCCGAACCGCATTGGCCAGGGTATTGAATTTGATTACTGCTGCGTGCATGCCGCGTTCGCCCTCAAGGCCGACGGATTTGAAACCATCATGGTGAACTCGAATCCGGAAACGGTTTCCACGGATTACGACACCAGCGACAAATTGTTTTTTGAGCCGCTCACGCTGGAAGACGTGCTGCACATTTACGAACGCGAGCAATGCTGGGGTGCCATCGCGCAATTTGGGGGCCAGACGCCGCTGAACCTCGCGCTGGGCCTGCAAAAGAACGGCGTCAACATCATCGGCACCTCGCCGCAGAGCATCGAGATAGCCGAAGACCGCAAGCTGTTTGCGGCGATGCTCGACAAACTAAAAATCCCGCAGCCGCCGAACGGTCTGGCGACGACTGCCGAAGAGGCGCTGGTGATCTCCAAACGACTGACCTATCCCGTGCTGGTGCGACCGAGCTTTGTGCTCGGCGGCCGCGCCATGCAGATCGTCTATTCCGACCAGGAACTGGCGCACTACATGAAGTTTGCAGTGGAAGCCTCTCCGGAACGACCGGTGCTGGTGGATAAATTTCTGGAAGACGCGACCGAGGTGGACGTGGACTGCATTGCCGACGTCGGATTGCCGAACGGCGGCACAATTGTCATCGGCGGCATGCTGGAGCACATCGAATTTGCCGGCGTGCATTCCGGCGACGCCGCCATGGTGCTACCACCCCATACGCTGACGCCGAGCGTGATTGAAACCATCCGCACGTACACACACGCGATGGCGCGGGAACTCAAGGTGGTCGGCCTGATGAATGTGCAGTACGCCGTCAAAGGCGACACGGTGTATGTACTGGAAGTGAACCCGCGCGCCTCGCGCACCGTGCCGTTCGTGAGCAAGGCCATCGGCAAGCCGCTGGCGAAGATTGCCGCGCGCGTGATGGCCGGCAAGACGCTGAAGGAACTGAATTTCACCGAGGAAATCTGGACGAAATATTGGGCGGTGAAGGAATCGGTTTTCCCGTTCAACAAGTTTGTGGGGCAGGACATTTTACTCTCGCCCGAAATGCGTTCCACCGGCGAGGTCATGGGCCTAGACGCAGACTTGGGCACGGCCTACGCCAAATCACAAATGGCCGCGAACTCCGCGCTGCCGCTGTCGGGAAAAGTGTTCATCAGCGTGAGCGATCTGCACAAGGGGCACGTGGCCGAGGTGGCCAAATCGTTTGCTGATTTGGGTTTTGACATTATTTCCACCGGCGGCACAGCGACAGTTTTGGAAAAAGCCGGGCTGAAAGTGGAACGCATTTACAAACTGCAGGAAGGCCGACCGAACGCCATCGATCTGCTGAAAAACAAAGAAATCCAACTCGTCATCAACACGCCCTCGGGCGCGTCCCCGCGCGCTGATGAGATTAAAATCCGCACCACCGCCGTTTATACCGGCACGCCGATTATGACGACCCTGAGCGGGGCGAAAGCCGCCGCGCTGGGCATTGCCGCGCTGAAAAAAACCGGTTACACGGTGAAGACGGTGCAAGAGTATCATTGATTTCCGGCAGCAATGTGTAACTCCAGGCCGGCACGCTTCGCCAGGTACGGCATGAAGTCCGCTTGTTTGCTTTTCTTGCCGTCCTTGCGGTTTTGCCATGCGTCTTTGCGGAGGAAAAACCGGCGGCCTTTCCCGAAGCGGAAGGCTTTGGCCGGTTTGCCACCGGCGGCACCGGCGGCGAGACTGTTCACGTCACCACGCTCGCAGATTCCGGCACCGACTCTTTCCGCGAAGCCGTGAGCAAGCCGCGGTGCACCGTCACCTTTGATGTCAGCGGTGTCATCCGTCTGAAAGCCAACGTCGCCGTCTGTCACGATATTTCCATTCTCGGCCAAACCGCGCCCGGCTACGGTGTGACGCTTTACGTTCGCTCCGTCTCCTTCAGCGGTCAAAAAAATGTCATCGTGCGCTACCTGCGCTTTCGCGAGGGCATGACCGGAGACTAGGGCATTTGCGCCGTGAATCTTTCCAGCGGCAGCGATATGATTTTCGACCATTGCAGCATCGAATGGGGACGCTGGGATTGCCTTGGCCTCACGCAGGGCAGCCACAACATCACGTTTCAGAACTGTGTAATCGGGGAGGGCGTGGATCCCCAGCGCTTCGGCTCACTCTCCGATTCCGTGATCGACAGCACCTACACGCACAACCTCTGGATCAACAACCAGAGCCGCAATCCCAAGGCGAAAGGCAAAATCCAATACGTCAACAACGTCGTTTACAACTGGGGCGTCTGCGGCCTCGTGGGCGGGCATTCGGCGGGCGAGCATTTTCAGGATGTCGTCGGCAATTATTTCATTGCGGGGCCCAATTTCGACTCGCACTTCGTTGGTGAATTAAAGCCGACCGACCATGTTTACCAACAAGGAAATTTCGCGGACAGCGACAAGGATGGCACGCTGAACGGTCGCGAGGTTGTTCCCGCCGATTTTGGCAAGGGCGAGAATGTGCCGACGTTTGTGGCTGCGCCCAGCAGCGGTTCGCTCGAAACCCTGAAAATTGAATCCGCCGCATCCGCGCTGACCAACATTCTTGCACAAGCCGGCTGTTCACTGCATCGCGACGCCGTGGATGCGCGGCTGATTGACGCCGTGCAATCCTTCGGCAAGCGGGGAAAAACCATCCATTCCGAAGCGGAAGTGGGGGCATTGACGTAGCGGCTACCGCAGCGAGAACTGGAAATTTTTCCCATCTTTTCGGATGGCGGCATTCGGCCGAAAGCCGCTACTTTGTCCCCCCGTGAAATCCGCCGCCCCCCAACTTCTCCCGCTGCTGAAGCAATACTTCGGATTCACGTCCTTCCGCCCGCTGCAGGAAGACATCATCCGCGATGCGCTGGCGGGCCGGGACGTCTTTGCGCTGCTGCCGACCGGCGGCGGCAAATCGCTTTGTTTCCAGTTGCCGGCGCTCGCCCGCGAGGGCCTGACCGTTGTGGTCTCACCGCTCATCGCCTTGATGAAGGATCAGGTGGATGCGCTGCAAGCCGCCGGAGTGGCCGCAACCTTTTTGAATTCCTCGCTGGTGGCGGACGAATCCAGAAAACGCCTGCGCGGGCTCCACACCGGCCAATACCGTCTGCTCTATGTGGCGCCGGAGCGACTGATGCTCTCGGGATTTTTGGCCGATTTGCAACGGTGGAATGTGAAACTCATCGCCATTGACGAGGCGCATTGTATCAGCGAATGGGGCCATGATTTCCGCCCCGAATACCGCCAGATTTCCGAGCTGCGCAAACATTTCCCCGGTGTCCCGTTCATGGCGCTGACGGCCACGGCCACCGGCCGCGTGCGCGAGGACATCGTCACGCACCTGCAACTGCGCGAGCCGCGCTGTTACGTGGCCAGCTTTAACCGCCCGAACCTGACCTATCGTGTCCTCGCCAAAAACAAACCGTACGACCAGCTGTTTGAATTTCTGCGCGCGCGGCCCAAGGAAAGCGGGATCGTGTATTGCCTCTCACGCAAGGCGACCGAGAGCGTAGCCGAGCGCCTGAACACCAACGGCATCAAGGCCCGGCCGTACCATGCCGGGCTCACGCCCAAGGAACGGAGCGAGCATCAAGAGCTGTTTCTGCGGGACAACATCCGCGTGGTCTGCGCGACCATTGCGTTCGGCATGGGCATCAACAAGCCGAACGTCCGCTTTGTCGTCCACTACGACCTGCCGAAAAACATCGAGGGCTACTATCAGGAGACGGGGCGGGCGGGACGGGACGGGCTCCCGAGCGAATGCGTGCTGCTGTTCAGCGCCGGCGACGCGGTAAAACAGACGACGTTCATTGACGAAAAGCCGGACCCGCAGGAGCGGCAGATTGCCCGCGCGCAGCTGCAGCAGATGGTGCAGTACGCCGAATGCGCACATTGCCGCCGCGTGGAACTGCTAAGCTATTTCGGTGAAGCCTTTTCCGCGGAGGATTGCGGGGCGTGCGACAACTGCCTTTCCCCGCGCGCCACCTTTGACGGCACGCTGGCGGCGCAGAAGTTCCTCTCCTGCGTCTATCGCATCCGCGAGAAAAACGGCTTCGGCGTGGGGCTGAATCATGTGGTGGAAGTTCTCACCGGCGCAGACACGGAAAAAATCCGCAAGTGGGGGCATTCAGAGCTTTCCACCTACGGCATCGGCAAGGAACACGGCCGCCCCGAGTGGGCAGCCATCGGCCGCGAACTCATGCGGCTCGGTTTGCTCCGCCAGACCACGGATAAATTCAGCGTGCTGGAACTGACGAATGCGGGTGGCGCGACGCTCAAGGAGCGCAAAAAAATCACGCTCACCAAACCCGTCACCGCGCCGGAGACAAAAACGCATCACGTCGGCGAAATCACGTGCGACGAAACCCTGTTCGAGCGGCTGCGCGATCTGCGCAAGCGATTGGCGGACGAACGGGACGTGCCGGCGTACATTGTGTTTTCCGACGTGGCCTTACGGCAGATGGCGCGGAATTATCCGGAAACGGAACGCGACTTTGCCCGTATCAGCGGCGTGGGCGAGAAGAAACTGCGGGAGTTCGGCGACGTTTTCCTCACAGAAATTGCCCTGCATCTGGCCACGAATCCGCGCCAGATGTTTGCGGAAGACTCCTTTGTGGTGCCTGTGGCTCAGCGCTCCCAACTGGGCGACACCGCGCGTGAGACTCTCCGGCGTTTTCGCGCGGGCGATTCACCGGCACAAATTGCGAGCGACCGTGGACTGGTGGTGGGCACGGTCTACGGCCATCTGGGCACGGCGATTGAAGCGGGTGAGACGATGGACCTGGCGCAGCTCCTTGATGCCGAAGCTCAGGTGGAAATCGGCGCGGCCTTCAAGCGCTCCGGCTGGGGGAACATTGTCGGCGCGCGGGAATTGCTGGGCGAGAAATACGACTACGGCCTACTGCGAATTTTCCGGGCCGCGGCCAATGCCAAAAAATAATTATTTTTTGCCGCCTGTTTTCCAGAGGGTCACATTGGTGTCCACCCCAAAATCAATCGAGGCGGAGTTGATGCAATAGCGCTGACCGGTCGGCGCGGGGCCATCGTCAAAAACATGGCCTAGATGGCTGCCGCAATGCGCGCACAACACCTCCGTGCGGGTCATCCCCAGGCTGTTGTCCTCGCGGGCAATGACTTTGCCCTGGGCCGCGATTTCCGAAAAGCTTGGCCAGCCGCAGCCGGAATCAAATTTATCGTCCGACTTGAACAAAATCTCGCCGCACGCCGCGCAGCGATAAACACCCGGTTCCTTGGTGTTCCAGTATTTACCGGTAAAGGCGCGTTCCGTGCCCGCCTCGCGCAGAACGTGATATTGTTCAGGCGTCAGGAGCTGGCGCCATTCGGCCTCAGTCCGTTGGAGTGGGAAAGTCATGGTGGAGTTGGTAGTATTAAGGGTGGCAGTGGCGTTTGTCGGCGCGGCATTACATCCGGCGACCATCAGTGTCGCGCCAAGGGCGATTAAAATCAAAGCCGGTTTCACGTTTTCCACAGGAGCTAGCTATGCCACTAATGCGGGCGCTCGTCAAATGGCCTGCCAGAACATTAGCACCCGCGATCAATTTTGTTTTCTTCGATTTTGGAGATGCGCTAGGCTGGTGGCGTTCAAAAATAGGGGCATGAAAAAAATTATTCTGTCTTTTGTGATGACCGTGGCGGCCGCGGTTGGCGGCCGGAGCGAGACGGTCATAGCCGATGTGTTTGCACGGCAAACGATGAGCCTTAACGGCCAGTGGCATGTCATCGTAGATCCGTATGACACGGGGTATTTTGACTACCGCCACCAGCCCTACGATAAAAAGGGCAAGGTCACGGGCGGCTTTGCCCTCGACCAACAGGCGAAGGACAAGACGGATCTGGTTGAATATAATTTTGACGCCAGCCCCACGCTGACCGTGCCGGGCGACTGGAATTCGCAGGACGACAAACTATTTTATTATGAAGGCACGGTCTGGTATCGCACCCGGTTTGACGTGAACAAAGCCGCGCCCGACCACCGGCTGTTTGTGTATTTAGGCGCGGCGAACTACGAGGCGGACGTTTATCTGAACGGCCATAAATTGGGCACGCACATCGGCGGTTTCACGCCGTTCGCCTACGAAATCACCACACTGGCCCGGGAGAAAAACAATTCGCTGGTAGTGCGCGTAAACAACAATCGCCACCCCGAGGGCGTGCCGACAGTCAACACGGACTGGTGGAATTATGGTGGACTCACCCGCGACGTGCTGCTGGTGGAAACGCCGGCGACGTTTATCGCCAACTTCAAAGTCCAACTCAAAGCCGGCACGACCCATACGATCGCCGCCACCGTCCAACTCGATGGCACCAACCTGGAGCAGAAGGTGCAAATAGCGTTTCCCGGACTGAAAATCGCCGCCGAAATGAAGGCGGGCAAGGATGGCGTGGCCCGCTTTGAGTTGAGCCCGCCGAACCTCGCGCTGTGGTCGCCGGAAGCGCCGGTGCTGAACGACGTGACCCTGACCAGCGGCACGGATGAGTTGAAGGACCGCGTCGGCTTTCGCACGATTGCCACCCGAGGCACGGACATTCTACTCAATGGCCACAAGGTGTTTCTGCGAGGCATCTCCCTCCATGAGGAAAACCCATTACGCGGCGGACGCGCGTGGTCGGAGGCCGATGCCAAGCTACTGCTCGGCTGGGCAAAAGAATTGAACTGCAATTTTGTGCGGCTGGCGCATTACCCGCACAATGAACACATGGCGCGACTGGCGGACGAAATGGGTATCATGGTGTGGGAGGAAACGCCGGTTTATTGGACGATCCAGTGGACGAACGCCGATACCTTGGCCAACGCGAAAAATCAGTTACTTAATTTGATCGCCCGCGACCAAAACCGCGCGAGCGTCATCGTGTGGTCGGTGGCCAATGAAACGCCGGTGGGCGAGGCACGCACGAAATTTTTGAAAACGCTCGTGGACGAGGCCCGCACCCTGGACGGCACGCGACTGGTCTCAGCCGCGATGGAGGTTCACGCCGACCCGGAAGATCCGCTGCACAAGATGGTGGACGACCCGTTCGGGGAATTCACCGATCTGGTGAGTTTCAACGAATATGTCGGCTGGTATGACGGCCTGCCGGAGAAAATTGACCGGATCCACTGGAGCATCAAATACCCGAAGCCGGTTTTCATCAGCGAATTCGGCGCGGGCGCCAAGCAGGGCTATCATGCGGACGCAACGACGCGGTTCAGCGAGGAACTGCAGGCGGATGTGTATCGGCGCACGCTGCCAATGCTGGAACAGATCCCCGGCTTCAGCGGCTGCACACCGTGGATTTTGTGCGATTTCCGTTCACCAAAGAGGCTATTATCCGGCGTCCAGGATGGCTGGAATCGGAAGGGTGTCATCGGCCAGAACGGCGAAAAGAAAATGGCGTTCACCGTGCTCCAACAGTTATACGGTGACCTGGCAAAACCCACCGCGGCCAAATAATTTTGTATCCATGAAAATATCCATTCACGACTTGATGGGGCGCAGCGGCGTGGCCTTTGGCACGAGCGGCGCGCGCGGACTGGCGACGGCGATGACCGATTCGGTCTGCTACGCCTACGCGAAGGGGTTTCTGCAATACCTGGAATCCCGGGGTGAAATCCGGCGCGCGGGCGAGCGCGTGGCAGTGGGCGGCGACTTCCGCCCCAGCTCGGACCGCGTGATGGAAGCCGTCTGCCGGGCGGCGGACGATCTGGGATATCGCGCGGTGAACTGCGGCAAGGTGCCGTCGCCCGCCGTGGCGCTGTTCGGGTTTGAAAATAAAATCCCGTCCATCATGGTCACCGGCAGCCACATTCCCGACGACCGCAACGGCATCAAGTTCAACAAGTGCGCCGGTGAAGTGTTGAAGTCCGATGAAAAGGGCATGAGCAGCCAGATCGTCGAACTGGACGACGCGCTATTTGGCGCGAATGGAAATTTCGCGCAGATTCGAGCGGCTCATGAGGTTTCGCCCGTAGCCGGGGAGAACTATGCTATGCGCTATCTGAATTATTTCAGCCACGACGCACTGAAAGGCTGGCGCGTGGGAGTTTATCAACATTCGGCCGTCGGGCGGGATGTGCTGGTGAAAATCCTTTCCCATCTCGGCGCGGAGGTGACGCCGCTGGGGCGCTCGGACAAATTCATTCCCGTGGACACCGAGGCCATCCGCCCCGAGGACGTGGAGCTGGCGCGCGACTGGGCGGCGACGGGCCGCTTTGACGCCCTCGTATCCGCCGACGGCGACAGCGATCGTCCGCTGGTGAGCGATGAGCGCGGCCGGTGGCTGCGGGGCGACGTAGCCGGTATTTTGTGCGCAAAGTTCCTAGCGGCGGCTTCCGTCAGCACGCCGGTCAGCTGCAATACGGCGGTGGAAAAATGCGGCTGGTTTCCGGAAATTCGCCGCACGCGCATCGGCTCACCCTTCGTGGTGGCCTCGATGACCGAAGCCACGGCGGCGGGTGCCAAACGAGTGGTCGGCTACGAGGCCAATGGCGGCTTTTTGCTAAACTCCGATATTTTGAACGACGGGAAAAACCTGCGCGCTCTGCCAACCCGCGACGCGGTGATCGTGATGTTGGGCATTTTGCTGCTGGCGAAACAACAGGGGAAAACCGTTTCTGAACTGGCGGCGACGTTGCCCGCGCGGTTCACCGCGAGCGACCGGCTCAAGAATTTCGCGACAGAAAAGAGTGCAGCGATCCTGGCCCGGTTCAATGCGGGATCGGAAGCCGCCGATAGGGCAGCGATTGAAAAAATGTTTGGCGGGATTTGCGGCAGCGTCACCGGCTTGAACCGCACGGATGGGTTGCGCATCACCTTTGCGAACGAGGAAATCATCCACCTGCGCCCTTCCGGTAACGCACCGGAATTCCGTTGTTACGCGGAGGCCACGACCGACGAGCGCGCCCGCGAAATCACATCGCTGGCACTCGCCAAAATCAGCGGGTAATTCTCCATTTCGGTGTTCAATCAAATATTGTGTTCGACCTGTGACCGGAACGCGTTGAGCCACAGACGCGACGCTCCAAAATTCAGTGGCCTGGCTTCACAGGCTTGACCGGTATAGCGACCCGCTTGAACAAGAAGATCAGCGGCATAGTTACCAGTGCCAGGGCGCCAAAGATGAAAAAATTGTCCACAAACGCCCACAGGTGCGCCTGCTGATCGAGCAGTGAATAGACCGCGTTGTAAGCCTGGCGCGACGACGTCACGGGATCGGCGTGGTGGGCGAGCAGATGGTTGGCGGTGGCGAGCTGCTGGCGGAAGGCCGGATTGTCCGGAGCGAGATGTCCCACCATGAGCGCCTGATGCGTCTGCGCGCCGCGCGCCAGCATCGTGGTGACAAAGGCGATCCCGATACTGCCGCCCAGATTGCGCATCAGGTTGTAGAGGCCGGTGGCGTTGCCCAACTGCTGCTGCGCCAACTGACTCATCGTCGCCGTGGTCAGCGGCACAAAAATAAAACTGATGGCGATGCCGTTGACGACGCTCGGCCAAATGACGTTGATCTGTCCGACCTGCAGATTTAAATGGCTCAACATGAAGGACGAGGCCGCGAGCAGAATGAAGCCGATGCAGAGCATCCATTTGGCGCGCATTTTTCCAACGAGCCGACCCACAAAGAACGTCGTGACGAAGGCCGCAATCCCGCGGGGCGAGAGGGCGTAGCCGCTTTGCAGGGCCGGGTAGCCCATGAGGGTTTGCAGAAACAACGGCAGCTGCGCGGTCGTGCCGTAGAGGATCGCGCCCAGGGTCGTCATCAGGATGAGGCCGATGGTGAAATTCCGGTTTTTGAACACACTCAAATCCACCAGCGGATGTTTGGTTTTAAGCTGCCACCCGATAAACCCGGCGAAGGACACCACGGAAGCCAGCGTGAACCAGCGCACCCAGACCGTCCCGAACCAGTCGGCTTCCTGGCCCTTATCCAACAGGATTTGCAAGGTTGCCAGCCAGACCGCAAGTAGGCCGAAGCCCACGTAGTCAATGGTAGCAGATTTATTACGTTGGATGTAGGGCGGGTCCTCAACCAGCCATTGGGCGGCGAGAATCGCAAGAATACCCACCGGCAGGTTGATGTAAAAAATCCAGCGCCACGAATAGCTGTCCGTAATCCAGCCCCCCAGCGTCGGGCCGAGAATCGGCGCCACCACCACGCCCTGGGCGAAGATGGCCATCGCCACACCGCGTTTCTGGCGCGGAAAGCTTTCGAGCATGATGGACTGAGCGATCGGCACCATCGCGCCGCCGCCGATGCCCTGCAATACCCGCGCGAAAATGAGCGTCGGCAGACTCCACGCCAGTCCGCACATGGCCGAGGACAGGGTGAACATCGCGATACAGGTAATGAAAACCCGTTTGCGCCCGAAGTGGTTGGCCAGCCAGCCGGTCGTTGGCAGCACGATGGCGTTGGAGACGAGGTAGCTTGTCAGCACCCAGGTCGCCTCCTCCGGGGTGGCGGAGAGGCTCCCGGCGATGTGCGGCAGCGCGATGTTGGCGATGGAAGTGTCCAGCACCTCCATGAACGTCGCCATCATCACGCCCATTGCGATGAGCCACGGGCTGTGGCGCGGATGCCATTCCTGCTGCATGAGAAATTACTGTGCCGCGGCTTTGCGTCCGGCGAGGGCCAGGAACAGCCACCCGGAAGCGCCGGCCAGCACGAGGGCGGCGAGCGCGACCAACCAGGCGGGCACGACCACCTTGCTGACCTGAACGCTCGGCGTCACGGACAGGCCGGGGCCGACCACGGCACCGGCAGGCAGCGGCTCGTCGAAAACAATTTTCACAGGCACGCGCTGGACCACCTTCACAAAATTGCCGGTCGCATTTTCCGGCGGCAGCAGGCTGAACTGGGCGCCGCTGCCGGCCTGGATGCTATCCACGTGGGCGGCAAAAACACGCCCGCCGAGCGCGTCAATCGCCACCGTTGCCGGCTGGCCGGGGACCATGGCATCCAACTGCGATTCCTTGAAATTGGCGATGACCCAGACCTCCGCCGGCACGATGGACAGGATTTGCTGGCCGACCTGCAGATAATCGCCAGCCTCAACGGACTTGCGCGTGATGCGCCCGGCGGCGGGCGCGAAGATTTTGGCATAGGATAAATTGATATTGGCCGCCGCAATATTCGTCTGCGCCTCGCGCCATTGCGCCTGCACGGCGGCGACCTGCGCCCACGCGGCGGCGAGCATGCGGTTGGCTTCCTCCACCTTGGAAGCGGACTCGGCCACGTTTTCCTGAGCAGATTTTAAATCCGCCTGCGCCTTGGTGTTCGCAGCCTGTGTGGCATCGAATTCCTGCTCCGAAACGGTTTTTTGTTTCAGCAAACCCTCGGCGCGCTCGAAATCAGCCTGTGTTTTTTTGGCGGTGGCATCGGCCGCCGCCGCATCGGCCTGCACCTTGCGCAGGTCCGCTTCGGCAGTGGTGACCTTGGCCTGCATCAATTGCCAACCCGCCAGCATGGTCTGGTAACTCGCCTGCTGCGCGTCCGCCGTTGCGGTCTTTTGCGCAACGGTCATGGCGTAGTCCGCCGGGTCCATCGCCACCAGCAAGTCGTTGGAGCGCACCAGCTGGTTGTCGAGGACGTGCACGGCGGTAACCTGTCCGGCAATCCGGGGGGCAATCGATACCACGTGGCCGGCGATGAAGGCATCGTCGGTGGATTCGTGCGTCATAAAATCCGCCGTGGCCTTCAGGCCGAAATAGAGCAGGACCGCCAGCACGCCGGCGGCAGGCCAGAGAATCCGTGGTGAACTCCAGCGGGGAGATTTTTTATTGCCGGGGGTGGGCAGGGTAGGCGGTTTTACGGGATTAGCATTCATGGAATCAAGTCAGGTTTTCTTCCACACGCCCCGGGGCTTCACCGGCGTGCTGCTTGGCAATCAGAACATAAATCGCGGGAATCACCAGCAGCGTGAACAACGTGCCGATGGCCATGCCGGAAACAATGACAAGGCCGATGGAGTTACGCGCGGCCGCTCCCGCGCCCGTCACCATCGTCAACGGGAAATGGCCGGCGACCGTGGCAACACTTGTCATTAAAACGGGGCGCAGCCGCAGGAGCGAAGCTTCGCGGATCGCGGTGATTTTGGTGCGGCCGGACCGTTGCAGCTCGTTGGCAAACTGCACAATCAGAATGCCGTTTTTGGTGACCAGGCCGACGAGTGTGACCAGGCCAACCTGCGAATAAATGTTCAGCGTGGTGGTCCAGCCGTTGGTCCAAAAGGGGAGGTTCGGGTTCGGCATTTTCAGGAAGCAGAAGATGAGCGCGCCGAACATGGCGAGCGGCACCGAGCCGAGCAGGATGATCCACGGGTCACGAAAGCTGTTAAACTGCGCGGCCAGCACGAGGAAAATCAGTACGACGGAGAGCATCATTGCGGGTAGGAATTTATTACCTTCCGTGCGCAGCTGACGCGATTCGCCAGTGTAATCAAGGCGGTAGCCCGCCGGCAAAATCCTGGCGCTTTCCGTCTCAAGAAATTTCAGCGCGGTATCGAGCGGTGCGATGGCGACACCACTGATCTTCACGGAATTCAGTTGCTGGAAGCGGTTGAGCGCGCGCGGCGTGGTGCGCTTGGCGAAATGAGCGAAGGCATTGACAGGGATGAGCTGGTTGCCGGGACCTTTAACATAGGTAGTCTCGAGTTGTTCAGTGTTCAACCGCGCGCCGCGCCGCATCTGCGGGATGACCTTGTAGCTGCGGCCGGCGAGGTTGAACCGGTTCACATAATTGCCGCCGACGAGCACGGCTAGGTCGGAGCCGACGGATTGCAAATCGAGACCGAGTGCGGCCACCTTGTCGCGGTCGATCACGAGTTCCACTTCGGGCTGATCAATCTTGGTGTCAATGATGGGCGGAAAGGCGAACATCCCGTTGGTGGCGGCCTTCTGCTGCAAGGCTTGCGCAAAGGATAAAATCTGCTCCGGCTCGGCGGTGGAGGACAAAACAAATTCCACCGGGAACTGGCCACCGCCGGGCAGCGAGGGGGGCGTGACCATCAGCAGGCGGATGCCGGGAATACTGTTTACTTGCATCTGGATACCGGGCTGGATCTGAAACACAGTGCGTTGCCGCTCGCCCCACGACTTGAGCACCATACCGCTGAAACCGCTGTCGGGAAACGTCAACTGAAAGGTGTGCGCGGTCTCCGGAACCTTTTCAAAGAGCTTGTTCACGGCCTCAGCATAAAAAGCCGTCTGCTCAATCGTCGCATTGGCCGGGCCTTCGACCACGCCGAAGACAACGCCCTGATCCTCCGCCGGGGCCAGCTCGCTGGCGGACATCAAATACATAGGGATGGTGAGGAGGCTTAAACAAATCCACACGATATAAACCGTCGGACGGTTGGCGAGCGTCCGGTCAAGCACGCGACCGTAAAACTGTTTCAACCGCTCAAAGTCACGATTGATGCGGCCGGTCAATCCATGCTCCTCGCGGTCATGGCTCAACAGCCGCGATGCCATCACAGGCGAAAGCGTCAGGGCCACGATGCCGGAGATGCATACCGCACCGGCCAGCGTGAGTGCAAACTCGCGAAACAGCGAACCGGTGAGGCCACCTTGAAAGGCAATCGGCGCATAGACCGCCGCAAGCGTGATGGTCATGGCGATGACCGGCCCGATCAGTTCGCGTGCGCCGAGCAGCGCCGCATCCAGCGGCGTACGCCCCTCACGGACGTGGCGTTCCACGTTTTCAACCATGACAATCGCATCGTCCACGACGAGCCCGACGGACAACACCACGGCCAGCAGCGTCAGCAAATTCAGGGAAAAACCGAACGTCTGCATCAGAAACACGCCGCCGATGAGCGACAGGGGGATCGCCGCGAGCGGGATCAGCACGGAGCGCAGCGAGCCGAGGAACAAAAAGATGACGACGGAAACGATGAGTAGCGTCACGGACAACGTCTTCAACACTTCGTGGATGGCGTCGTCAATGTATTTAGTGGCGTCGTAAGCAACCCGCCCCTTGAGCCCGGTTGGCAACTGGCTCTGGATGGCGGTCATTTCCGTGCGGACGCGTTTGATAACGTCGAGCGCATTGGCATTGGGCAGCACCCAGATGCCCATGAATACGGCACGTTCGCCGCTGAAGCTCACTTCGCTGTCATAATCTTCCGCGCCGAGCGCCACGTCAGCCAGGTCGCTCAGCCGAACCAGCTGGTCGCCGCTCTGGCGCACCACCAGATTTTTGAATTCATCCACGGACCGTAAGTCGGTATTAGCCGTCAGATTCACCTGGATGAGAGCCCCTTTGGTATGGCCGACGGCGGCGAGAAAATTATTTGCCTGCAGCGCCGTACGGACCTGGCTGGGACTGATATTGAAAGCCGCTAGCCGGTCAGGCTTGAGCCAGATGCGCATTGCGAACGTGCGGCTGCCGAGCAGATCGGCGCGCTGCACGCCTTCAAGTGCGGCAAGGCGCGGCTGCACGATGCGCACAAGATAATCGGTGATCTGGTTTGCCTCCAGCAACGGCTTGCTCTCAACCACGCCGGCGGCATTGGTTGTCAAGATGGCCGAAGCAAAGCTCAGGTAAGCCGAAGCGAACTGTGAATCGGCCGTTTCAATGTTGATGTTCGGGATCTCCGCTTCCGGCGGCAAGTCGTTGCGGACCTGGTTCACCTTGGAATTGATTTCGGACAACGCCTTCTTCGCGTCATAATTCAATTTTAACCGGACGGTAATGGTCGAGAGACCGAGTTTGCTGGCGGACTCGATGTATTCAATGCCATCCGCCGCCGCGATGGCGCGCTCGAGCGGCTGCGTCACAAACCCGCGCACAAGTTCCGCGCTCGCGCCAACGTAGACCGTCGTCACCGTGACGGTGGCGTTTTCGTTGCGGGGATACTGCCGGACGTTGAGGGAGCGGACGGCCTGCAAACCCGCGATCAAAATGATCAGGTTCACAACCACCGCCAGCACCGGCCGGCGGATGAAAATGTCGGTGAAAGCTTTCATGCGTGGCAATTAGCTGTTCGGCGGCGTCGGCGTCAGTGAGTTTTCCGGCGTGACCACATTGTTCTCCTGCACGCTCATACCATTGCGCAATTTGAAGATACCTGCCTTAACCACACGCTCACCCGGCTTCAAACCCGACTCCACGCTAATGAAATCGCCGCGCGCACCGCCCGTTCGAATGAATTTCTGCTGCACGATCAAATTGGTCTGCCCGCCCGCCACCTGCGGTTCGAGTACAAACACCGAATCGCCGTAGGGCGCGCTCAAGACGGCCGTGGCCGGAATCACGAGCACCGTTTTCTCTCCGGGCAATTCCACCTTCACGCGAACGAACATGCCCGGACGAAGCAATCCCCCGGCATTTTCAAATTTCGCCCGGAGCCGGACATTGCGCGTGACGCTGTCCAGATCGGGGCTGATGACTGCCAGCTCCCCTTCAAAAAGCTGGTCGGCATAACTATCGCACACCGCGCGCACCTTCAAACCGGTCTGGAGCTGCGCCAAAGCCTGCTGCGGCAGCGAGAAATCCACGAAGAGCGGTGAAGGCGATTGGAGGGAGACGATACCCTTGCCGACTTCCAGCTGTTCGCCCAGGTTGACCAGCCGGATGCCCAGCCGGCCGGCGAACGGTGCGCGGATGGTTTTCTTGTCGATGGTTGCACGGATGGCATCGGCGTTCGCCTGATACTGTTTCAGCGTGGCGTCCGCCTGGTCCAGTTCGGCCTGAGACACGGTATTATCCGCGCGCAATTTCTGCGTGCGTTCCAGATTCAAGCGGGCCAGTTGCACCTGAGCCTCTGCCGCACGCAGTTCGGCGGCTTCAGACGATGTGTCGAGCCTCACCAGCAGGTCGCCCTTGTTAACAGCGGCGCCGGATTCAAAGGCAATTTCACTGACCGTCCCGGCAATTTCCGGAGACACCGTGACCCCCTGCGCCGGGCTGACCGAGCCGACGGCGGGCAAGGTGTCCTGCCAGTGCTCCTCGTGCGCCACCGCTGTCGCCACAGTTTCCGGCGGCGGCGTGAAGGATGCACCAAACGCCATCATGGCTTTGACCTGCATGGTTTTCACTGCCGCGAGGCCGCCCGCGACCACCACGACCACCACGATTCCGATAATTAATTTCCGTGTCATTTTTTCCTCTGAGTTGACTGCTTGGTTGTTCCGGATTCCGGGCCGGCGCCCGCTAAAAACAGTTCCACGACTTTCTTTGCCACCGCATGATCAGGGTTGCAGTCGGGGCGGACGAGATGGCCGACGAGATAAAAATTGGCCATGCCGTAAAACCCAAACGCCATGGTCTGGTCATCAAAGCGCCGGGACACCTCGCCGTTTTTTTGGGCGCGCTTGAAGAGCGAATGGATGAATTCAAAGTTACGCTCACACTTGTCCTCGTAATCAAGGTTTTCCGGGAGTTCGCCCGGGGCGGCGAACATCGTGGCGAACGCTATGCGCATCAATTCGCGATTGGCGCGAAAAAAATCAAACAGGGCCACCAAAATCTTTTCCAGCTGCGCGGGCAGCGGGTCGCCCGGATCGGCGGCCCCGCTTAACACGCGGAAACGCTCGTCGAGGGCCTGGTGGACCAGCGCCTGAAACAACCCCGCCTTGTCCTTGAAATGATAATACAACGCGGGCTTGGACACCTGGGCATCGTCCACGATCTGCTGGACAGAGGTGGCCGCATAGCCGGCGTCCGCAAAGCGCAGGAGCGCGGCGCGGAGGATCAGCTGGCGGGTATCGGGAGCGTCTTTGGCCATAACCTACCGAACGGTAGGTAATAATTCGGTCTTTGTCAAACCTTCGCTTGCCGGCGGTTTCCAAGACTTGAAACCGTCGGGCAAACCGCTACGCTGGCGGGGGGTTGCGGAAGTGAACCCAGTTGGAATTTTATGAACTTTTTGCACAGGCCCTTGATATTCACGGTCGCGCTGGCAGCCGTCGGCTTGGTCGCCGGCTGCAACAAACCGGCGACCGCCCCCGACGCGAATGGCTCCCCCATCAAAATTGGCGAATTCGCCTCTTTGACGGGCAGCGAGGCCACGTTCGGACAGTCCTCGCACCAGGGCACGCAACTGGCGATCGACGAACTGAACGCCCACGGAGGCGTGCTCGGAAAAAAAATCCAACTCCTCACCGAAGACAACCAATCCCAGGCCGGCCAGTCGGCGACCGTCGTCCGCAAATTGATTTCCAGCGATGGCGTCGTGGCGATCCTGGGCGAAGTTGCGTCGTCGCGTTCCCTCGAAGCTGCGCCCATCTGCCAGCAAAACAAAATCCCGATGATTTCACCGTCCTCGACCAACCCCAAGGTGACTGAGACTGGCGATTATATCTTCCGGGTCTGTTTCATTGATCCATTTCAGGGTACGGTCATGGCCAATTTCGCCCGCCAGACGCTGAAACTCAAGAATGTCGCTGTCCTGACGGATGTTAAGAGTGATTACAGCCTGGGCCTGGCGAAGTTTTTCAAGCAGGGCTTTGCTGCGGGCGGCGGCAGCCTCACCGCGGAACAAAATTACAGCGGCGGCGACAAGGATTTCAATGCCCAGCTCACTTCCATCAAGGCGGCAAACCCCGACGGGATCTTTGTTCCGGGCTATTACACCGAGGTGGGTCTGATCGCCCTGCAGGCTAAACAACTCGGGATTACGGTGCCCATCTTCGGCGGCGACGGCTGGGAATCCTCATCGCTGGTGCCGATTGGGGGCGTGGCCTTGGAAGGTGATTATTTTTCCACGCATTTCTCGCCAGAAGACACCTCCCCTGTCGTGCAAAACTTTGTTCAAACCTACAAGGCAAAATTCAACGAGACGCCCGACGCCATGGCCGCCCTGGGCTATGATTCCGCGATGATGCTGGCGGATGCCATCCGGAAAACCGGTTCGACCGACGCCGCCAAAGTGCGTGCCGCGCTCGCCGCGGAAAAGGACTTTCCCGGCGTCACCGGCCACATCTCCATGGATGCGAACCGCAACGCCTCCAAGCCGGCCGTGATCCTGGAAATCAAGAGTGGCGCCTTCAAATACGTTCAGACTGTTGCCCCGTGACCGAATTTTTGCAGCAACTGATCAACGGCCTGGCGCTCGGCTCCATTCTGGCCTTGATTGCGCTGGGGTATACGATGGTTTATGGCATCCTCCGCTTCATTAACTTTGCACACGGGGATGTTTTCATGCTCGGGGCTTTCGCGGGATTTTATCTCGCACCTAAAATCGCCAGGCTGCTGCCGCTGCCTTCGATTGCGGGCGCCCTGGTGGTAATGGTCGTTTCCATGGCGGTCTGCGCTGCCCTCGGTGTGCTGATCGAACGGTTCGCCTATCGGCCGCTGCGCAAGCGCCCCAAGCTTACCGTGCTCATCACCGCCATCGGTGTCTCCCTCTTTCTGGAATACACCGGGCAGTTCGTTTTTGGGGCGGCGCCTAAAAAATTCCCCGAACTCCTTCCCACCTTTTCCGTCACCCACATTGGCAACCTGAGTTTCAACAGCAACCAGATCGTCGTCATTGCCGTCACCCTGATTTTGCTGCTCGCCTTGCGGTTCATTGTGCTGAAGACCCGGATCGGCACGGCCATGCGCGCCGTTTCATTTAATCCTGAAGCCGCTGCCCTCATGGGCGTGAATACTGACGTCATCATCTCCTTTACCTTCGCACTCGGCTCCGCGCTCGCGGCGGCGGCGGGCATTTTGTGGGCCATCAACTATCCCTCCATTGACCCGCTTATGGGCATTTTGCCGGGCCTCAAGGCGTTCGTGGCGGCGGTGCTGGGCGGCATCGGCAACCTGCCTGGCGCGGCCCTGGGCGGCGTCATCATCGGCGTCACTGAGACGCTCGTGTCCGGTTACATCTCCTCAACCTACCGCGACGCCATCGCGTTCGCCGTTTTGATTCTGATCCTGCTCGTGAAGCCATCCGGCCTGCTCGGCAAAAAGGAAATCGAAAAGGTATGAATTTCCGCCACGCCAAGACCGTTCTACTCGGTGCGCTGGGGTTGTGTTTTCTGGTTTCGCTGGTCGCCAACCGGATCAATCCTTACTGGCTCTACATTTTTTACGACATCGGCATCAGTATTGTCATGGCCGTCAGCCTAAACCTCATCAACGGCTACACCGGCCAATTCTCCCTGGGCCACGCGGGATTTATGGCCGTCGGGGCTTACACTGCCGCCGTCATCACGAATCAATTCGGTGATTTAAGCTTCTTTGCGGCGAACGGTGTTTTCGCCGTCGCGCTGCTGGCCGGCGGGCTCGCGGCGGCCGTCGCGGGTTTGCTCGTCGGCATTCCCACACTGCGCTTGCGCGGCGATTACCTCGCCATCGTCACGCTCGGGTTCGGCGAAATAATCCGCGTTCTGTTGCAAAACATGGACCAGGTCGGGGCGGCGCGCGGCTTGAGTGTGAATCACGGCTGGACGAATCTGTTTTGGACGTTCGGCCTCGCCGCAGTGACAGTTTATGTCGTTGCGACGCTCGTCAATTCCACCTACGGCCGCGGCTTTGTTGCCGTCCATGACGACGAAGTGGCCGCTGAGGCGATTGGCATCAATACCACCAAATACAAAGTCACCGCGTTTGTGGTGGGCGCCTTTTTCGCGGGCATTGCCGGCGGACTCTACGCGCACTCGAAACAATTCCTGACGCCCGGCGGTTTCGGCTTCATGCAATCCATCACCTTCGTCGTCATGGTCATTCTCGGCGGCATGGGTAACACTGTCGGCGTCATCCTCGCGGCGATTCTGCTGACACTGTTGCCGGAAGGGTTGCGCATGCTGTCGGGCATTGAACATTTGCCCGGCCTTGCCGCCGAACGGCCGCTCGGGTGGATTGGCAACACGCGGATGATCCTCTATGCGCTCCTGCTCATTGGGCTGATGCTCGCGCGACCGCAAGGGCTGTTCAGGTTAAAAAGGCCAAGCCGTTGAACCAAGGATGAACACCGATGCACAGGAACAGAAAAACCTGGGACAGGCCGCCAAGCACCGCAGTGATATACTTTCCTGTGCGGCTACGAGTTCTCTGTTTCACGGTGCGCCGCCGCATCCGTAGTTATTCCTGTCTCTCTTTGGTTCAAAACTGATCATGGCTCCCCTGCTCCAACTCGACAAAGTCACCATCCGCTTCGGCGGACTGACGGCCGTTTCGGAACTGGATCTGCAGATCGGATCCCATGAACTCGTCGGGCTCATCGGCCCGAACGGCGCGGGCAAGACGACCGCGTTCAACCTCATCACCGGGGTTTATCAGCCCACCGGGGGCAAAATCCATTTTGACGGCCAGTCCATCACTGGCAGCCGGCCGTATCAAATCACGGCGCGCGGCATTGCCCGGACGTTTCAGAACATCCGGCTGTTTCCGTCGCTCACCGTTTTTGATAATGTCCGCGCGGTGTTTCACCTGCATCTGCGCGGCGACGTGCGGCATGCGCTCTGGCGTGGTCAGGGCTATCACGCCGAGGAGCAAGCCATTGAGGGCCAAGCACTGGAACTGCTGGAGATTTTTGGCCTCGGCAAACTCCGCAATGCCCCGGCGAAAAGCCTGAGCTACGGCGACCAGCGCCGGCTGGAAATTGTCCGCGCCCTCGCCGCCAAACCCAAATTACTGCTGCTCGATGAGCCTGCCGCCGGCATGAATGCAACGGAGAAGGTGGAACTCACGCGGCTCATCCAGTTCATCAAGGACAAGTTTCAAATTTCCATCCTGCTCGTGGAACATGACATGCAGGTGGTGATGGGCATCTGTGAGCGCATTGTGGTTTTAGACTACGGGATCAAAATAGCCGAAGGCAATCCCGCTGAGGTGCGGGCGAACCCCAAGGTCATTGCCGCCTATTTGGGCGAATAACATGTTGGAAATTAAGAATCTTGCGGTCAGCTACGGCGCGATTTCTGCGCTGCATGGCATTTCTGTGTCCGTGCCCGCCGGCAGCATCGTCGCACTCATCGGCAGCAATGGCGCGGGCAAATCCACAACGTTGAAAACCATTTCCGGCCTGCTGAAGCCGAAGTCCGGAGAAATTATTTACGACGGCAAAAACATCGCTGGCTTGCCGCCCCACGAAATCGTGGCGCGTGGGCTGTCGCATGTCCCCGAAGGCCGGATGATTTTTGCGAACCTGACCGTTCTGGAAAACTTGCAGATGGGCGCCTATCTGGTGCGCGATAAAAAAATCGTCCGACGCGAACTGGAATTTGTTTTCAGCACCTTTCCGCGCTTAAAGGAGCGCGCAGCACAAATTGCGGGAACCCTTTCCGGCGGCGAGCAGCAGATGCTGGCGATTGGCCGGGCGCTGATGTCGCAGCCGAAATTTCTGATGCTGGATGAACCGTCGCTCGGATTGGCGCCGCTGCTGGTGAGGACGATTTTTGAAAAGATCGTGGAGATCAACCGGGAGCGCGGCCTGACCATTTTGCTGGTAGAGCAGAACGCCAACCGCGCCCTGGAAATTTCCCGCTTCGGCTGTGTTTTGGAGACGGGTAAAATCACCTTGTCCGGCGCGGCGGCCACGCTGCGGGAAAACCCGCAGGTGCGGAGCGCCTATCTCGGCGGCTAAGGTTCCTTACGCCACCGCCGTCTTGCCACCGAACAGACTTTTGACCCACGACCACGCGGCGCGCAGGCCCACCTCGCGGACGCCGGCGAAATGGTAAATCGTCGCGATCTCGTCCTCGTGACCGCGATAGCGCGGCGGTAGCAGAATGATGGTTTTGGCGGAATCGCCCTCAACCCGCAAAATTTCGGAGTAAAACACGCCGCGACCGGCCTCGTAATTTCCGGCTGGCAAAACGAGGCTGCATTGCGGCAGCACCAGCCAGGGACGGTAGTTGAAAATAAGTTCTCCGGTTTCGCTGCGCAACAGCTTGCCGTAGGTGCGCGTCGGAACTTTTTCCATTTTCCGGCCGAGAAACATTTTGTTCGCCTTCGCATCAGGATGAAAACGGCTTTTGCGGCTGGTGACAAAATCCCAAACGAAGGACAGCCCAAAATGGGAGAGCCGAAACGACCAGCCGGCGATCAGCCAGGAAATCAAAATAACGATGATCGCCCACGCCGCGCCCAGCCACGGATTTACGAAGGACGTGCCCACCACGCTCGCAAGAATAGTGTTGCGGAACGCTTTGAGCGCGGCGTCCACGGTCGTGAACGGGCTCAGGAGTATCAGGATGTTGATGGCATTGGATGCCAGGAAAACGATGAAAAAGGCGGCCATCGCCACGGGCGTCATCAAAACATCGTAAAGCCAACCAGGCAGGCTGATGGTGGCAAACCCCAGCGAACTCAAGGATACGCCGGACGCGGTGGGGGCATTCACTTCGTGCAACATATTAACAATAATCGGCACGAAGGCGCCGGTGGCGACCAGCCCGGAGATTTTGTGCTCCACAGTTTCCGCCACATCAAACGGTTTTTTCAAAATGGTTGGAATAGCGATGCCGGCGGTGTCCTTCAAAAAGCACGCGCCCACCAGCAGCAAAGCCGGAATCCAGAATAGCGGATTGGCAAACCACGGCAGTCTGGCTTTTTCCTCCGGCGTTTTGGCCTTGAAATAATCATAGGCCCCGACGCCGCCCACGCCCATCAGCGGCGAAATCGCCACGCCTGTGATCAGCGAAACCGTCTCGCACAATTTTTTGGCGGCGGGATTCGGGTCGGCGGATTTGCCGCTCGCAGCTTGGGCGGAAGCCGCCAACGGCAGCCACAGCAAGCCCGCCAGTCCGAGCAGAAAACAGAGTCGTTTCATGCAATGCATCATTCCCCCAACGGCCCGGGGCTGTAAAGCCCAATCCAATAAATTGAAATCGCCTGTTGACTTCACCTGTCCGTTTGATAGTTTTCACGTCCCTTTGTATTGGAATTTAGATGAAAACGCATTTGCCGAAAGTTAATTTGGACCAGCGCAAGTGGCATGTTATTGATGCCGATGGCGCCGTGCTTGGCCGACTGGCCGTGCAGGTAGCTGATATTTTGCGCGGTAAAAACAAGCCTGTCTACACCGCGCACCTCGATGCCGGCGACTTTGTCATCGTCGTCAACGCCGAGAAGGTCAAGGTCACTGGCAAAAAAGAGACTGCCAAGGAATACATGAGCTATTCCGGCTGGAAGGGCGGCGAAAAATACGCCACCGTCGAGCAGGTACGCGCTAAGAACCCCGAGTTTTTGATCGAACACGCCGTCAAAGGCATGATTCCCAAGAACCGCCTCGGCCGCGTGCTCCTCACCAAGCTGAAAGTGTTCAAAGGCCCGAAGCACAATCACGAAGCGCAGACGCCCGCCGTGCTCGCGGTCGCTAAATAATATTTGTTATGGCTAAATCCACCCTTCTTGAGTTCCTTGGCACCGGCCGTCGCAAAACGGCGATCGCCCGCGTTCGCCTCGCGTCCGGCAGCGGCAAGATCACCGTCAACGGCCGCACCTTTGAAAACTATTTCCCGCTGGACACCCAGCGCGCCACGGTTTCCTCACCGCTCACCATCACCAGCACGGCCGACAAGCTCGATGTGCGTGTGAATGTGGTCGGCGGCGGCCCGCTCGGTCAGGCCGGCGCCACGCGCCATGGCATTTCCCGCGCACTCCTGAAATTTGACGCCACCCTGCGCCCTGCGCTGAAGGCGGAAGGTTTCCTCACGCGCGATCCCCGCGAACGCGAACGGAAAAAATACGGCCAGCCCGGCGCGCGCAAACGCTTCCAGTTCTCGAAGCGTTAATCGCAACGGAAAGTTTTCAAAACCCGCTGGCTTCTGCCGGCGGGTTTTTTATTTGGTCCGGCGCGACGGTTTAGCCACCCGCTGCACCCGACAAATTTTCGTGTGGTTCCGGTGTTTCGTGGTTAACATTTTTGAAAGATGAAATCTAAAAAGGTCGCCATCGTCGGTGCGTCCGGTTATTCCGGCGAAGTGCTGGTGCAGTTGCTCTTGAACCATCCGCACGCGGAACTGGTGGCGGTTACCTCGCGCCAGAACGCCGGGCAGACGCTCGCTCAGGTTTTTCCGAAATTCGCGAGCCATCCGAAATCCAAGACCCTTTGTTTCACCGAGCCGGACGCCGCCGCTCTAGCCCGGCAGGCTGAGGTGGTCTTTCTCGCCCTGCCCCACGGCGTCGCCGCCGAATACGCAGTGCCGCTCCTGGCCGCCGGCGTGGTGGTCATTGATTTGAGCGCGGACTTTCGGCTCAAAAGCGCGGCGATTTACAAAGAGTTTTACGCGCACGATCACCCCGCACCCGAGCTGCTGAAAAAATCTGTTTATGGTCTGCCGGAAATTTATCGGAATGAAATCAAACACTCGCGACTCATCGCCTCGCCGGGCTGCTATCCCACCAGCATCCTGCTACCGACGATCCCGCTGCTCAAGACCGGCCTCATCAAGCCGGCCGGCATCATCGCGGATTCCATGAGCGGCGTCAGCGGGGCCGGCCGGAAAGCCGAGATTGATTACCTGTTTTGCGAATGCAACGAGAGTGTGCGGCCCTATGGCGTGCCCAAGCACCGGCACCTCTCGGAAATCGAGGAGCAGCTCTCGTTCGCCGCCGGCACGCCGGTCACAATTCAATTCACGCCGCATTTGATTCCGGTGAACCGCGGCATTTTGACGACGCTCTATCTGGCCCCTGCGGAGCATTTCAACGATGCGACGGGCGCGGCCAAACTCGCCGAGAAAATTTTAGCGTGTTACCAGACAGCTTACGGCAATGAATCTTTCGTGCGCCTGCTCGAAGGCAAGGCGCTGCCGGACACGAAGAATGTCGTCGGCACAAACGTTTGCGAAATTGCGTGGCGGCTCGACCCGCGCACCGGTCGGCTCATTGTGATGAGCGCGGAGGACAATCTCGTCAAAGGCGCCAGCGGCCAGGCGGTGCAAAGCCTGAACCTCCTCTGCGGCTGGCCGGAAACCGCCGGCCTGGTTTGAATGTATTGGAAGGAGACGCATTCATACGTCTCAGCCGTGCCTGAATACTTGCGCCTCGTGACCTCGTCGCCTGCCATCAATCTCTGGAATGCCGCGGACTACGCGGCCAATTCCGCCGTGCAGCTACATTGGGCGCGCGAACTCATTGCCCGGCTCCACCTGCGTGGCAACGAACATATTCTGGATATCGGCTGCGGCGATGGCAAAATCACGGCGGAACTCGCCCGCGCCGTGCCGCAGGGATTGGTCGTCGGCACGGACGCCTCGGCGGAAATGATCCGCTTCGCGCACAAAACCTTTCCCACGGCACAATTTCCTCATTTGAAATTTCAAATCGCCGACGCGCGAAAAATCCCCTTTACCGCCCGGTTCGACCTCGTATTTTCCAACGCAGCGCTGCACTGGGTGAATGACCACGAGGCGATTTTGCACGGGGCGGCAGCGGTTTTAAAACCGGGCGGACGGCTGGCGGTTTCCTGCGGCGGCAAAGGCAACGCCCACGACGTGTTTCTCGCCTTGCGCCCGGAAATGCGCCGGAAACGGTGGTGCCCCTTTTTCCGCAAAATGCCGCTGCCGTATTTTTTTTACGCGCCCGGAGACTACGAAAAATGGCTGCCCACAGCGGGTTTTAAAATCCAACATCTCCAACTGTCCCCCAAAGACGCCCACTACACCGGGGCGGAAGGGTTTGCGACCTGGCTGCGCACGACCTGGCTTCCTTTCATCCAGCGCGTGCCGGAAAATCTGCGCGAGGAATTCATTGCCGCAGTCACGCAGCGTTACCTCGCCACTCATCCGCCGAATGCGGCGGGGGAAATCCGCGTCCGTATGGTGCGGCTGGAAATCGAGGCGGTTAAGATTTAATCCCCAAGAAAAACTGCCGCCGGGACCGGAAAAAACTTTGTTCCTTGGTTTCTTTGTTGTTCAATTTTCGCTCGAAATGAAAAATTCATTTAAAGAAATTCCCGGTTCCATCGTCGCGCCCGTCGGCTTCCTCGCAAGCGGGGTGTTTTGCGACATTAAAAAGCTCGGCACCGGCAAGGGCTCGAACAAGGGCCCCAAGCGCGACCTCGCGCTCATTGTTTCCGAAACGCCCGCGACCGTCGCTGGCATGTTCACCACCAACCAGGTCTGCGCCGCTCCCGTGAAAGTTTGCGAGGAGCGCGTGAAGCGCGGCCCCGCACAAGTCGTCGTCATCAATTCCGGCAACGCCAACGCCTGTACCGGCAAGCAGGGCATGGCGGATGCGCGAGCGATGGTTTCCTTTACCGAACAGGCTTTGGGTCTGTCCTCCGGTCGCGCGCTGGTGGGTTCCACAGGGCGGATCGGCGTGACGATGCCCATGGATAATGTTCGCGCGGGCATCATTGAGGCCGTCATCGAGCTGGGCTACACCGCGGCGCATGCCGACCATGCGACTGAAGCCATCATGACCAGCGATTCGCGCCCGAAACAAATCGCCGTGGAATTTATGCTCGGCCGGAAAAAGGTCCGCATCGGCGGCATTTGCAAGGGCGCGGGGATGATCCAGCCCGGCATGAGCGCGACCGGCGCGCGGCCGGCAGCACTGCCGCACGGCGGCCTGCACGCCACGATGCTGGGCTTTATCACCACGGACGCGGCAGTGGACAAAAAGGTTTTGCAGGCCGCCTTGCAGGAAGCCGTGGCGCACAGCTTCAACCGTATCACCGTGGACGGCGACATGAGCACGAACGACACGGTGCTGGTGCTGGCGAACGGCCTGGCTGGCAATGAGAATTTAAATGTTAAAAATTCAAATCTAAAAACTTTTCAAGCCGCCCTCAACCATGTCTGCCTGGAACTGGCGAAAAAAATCGTCCGCGATGGCGAAGGGGTTCACCGCGTCGTGACCGTGCGCGTGCAGGGTGCCAAGACCATCCAGGATGCCGATGCCGCAGCGCGCGCGGTGGCCAACAGCGCGCTGGTCAAGACGAGCTGGCACGGCGGAGATCCGAACTGGGGCCGCATCATTGATGCGATCGGCTACTCGCTCGCGACCGTGGTGGAGGAGAAAATTGACATTGGGTATTGCGCCGTCGACGGGAAAAAAGTGCTCTGGAGCCTCAAGCGCGGGCAGCCGACGAAGGCCACCTTCAAAGAACTGTGCGCCGCCGTCGCGCCAAAGGAATTTGAGCTGCACATTAATCTGAACCTCGGCAAGGCGAACGCGGTGATGTACGCCTGCGACTTGACCGAAGCCTATGTGGATTATAACAAGGGCGACGTGACAGACCCGACCACGCTCGGGGGTTAAAAAGTGGCCACTGCGAACGAAAAAAGCCGCTGGATTGCTCCAGCGGCTTTTGTATTTTAATCAGAAATCGGCAATCAATACGCGGCTTGCGCGCCTTTGATGGAACGCTTTTTCATCCACGGCATCATCGCGCGGAGCTTGGCCCCGGTCTTTTCGATCGGATGCTGTTCGCCCTTTTTGAGCAGCGCGTTGTAGCGTTTGTAGCCGCCTTCGTATTCTTTGACCCAGTCCTTGGCGAATTTGCCGGACTGGATGTCTTTGAGGGCAGCTTTCATGCGTTTTTTCACGCTGGCGTCAATGATCTTGGGGCCGACGCTCACGTCGCCCCACTTGGCGGTTTCAGAAATCGAGAAGCGCATGCCGCTGATCCCGGCTTCGTTCATCAAATCGGCGATGAGTTTGAGTTCATGCAGACATTCGAAGTAGGCCATCTCGGGCGAGTAACCGGCTTCGACCAGCACTTCGAATCCGGCCTGCACCAGCGCGCTGGCGCCGCCGCAGAGCACGGTCTGTTCACCGAACAAATCGGTTTCAGTCTCTTCCTTGAAATTCGTTTCCAGCACGCCGGCACGGGTGCCGCCAATGCCCTTGGCCCAGGCGAGCGCAATCTTCTTTGCGTCTTTGCCGGGGTTTTGATAGATGGCGATGAGCGAGGGAACGCCCTTGCCTTCGACATATTGGCGGCGAACAGTGTGGCCCGGGCCTTTCGGCGCGACCATGATCACGTTCACGTTCTTCGGCGGCACAATCGTCTTGAAATGAATCGAGAAGCCGTGGGTGAAAACGAGCGTCTTGCCCTTGGTCAGGTTCGGCTCAATGTCCTTCTTGTAGCACGCGCCCTGCTTGGTGTCGGGCAGCGCCACCATGATGACGTCGGCCAGTTTGACGGCTTCGGCCGTGGTGACCACTGTGAAACCCTTTTCCTTCGCGACCGGAATGGACTTGCTGCCCTCGTAAAGGCCGATGATAACCTTGAGGCCGCTGTCCTTGAGGTTCAGCGCGTGGGCGTGGCCTTGGGAGCCAAAGCCGAGAATCGCCAGCGTTTTGTTTTTGAACACGCCGAGATCGGCGTCTTTGTCAGTATAGACTTTTGCCATAAATGATTTGTATTAGGGGTAAATTATTTGCGGGGCATCGCGGCTTTGCCGGTGCGGGTGATTTCCTGGACGCCGAACGAATTCATCAGGTCGAGAAACTTCTCCACTTTGCTGTCGTTGCCGGTGATCTCGATGGTGAGCGACTTGGGCTGCACGTCCACGATTTTCGCGCGGAAAATATCCGTGATCTGCATCACCTCGGCGCGCGACTTGGAATCCACGCCGACCTTCACGAGCACCAGCTCGCGGTCCACATATTCGCCCTCGCGGAAATCCTGCACCTTGAGCACATCCGGCAGCTTGTTGAGCTGCTTGACGATCTGGTCCACGGTAGCCTCGTCGCCGTGGGTGACGATGGTCATGCGCGACGTGGTGGCGTCGTGCGTCGGCGCGACGTTGAGCGAGTCAATGTTATAGCCGCGGCCGCTGAACAGCCCGGCCACGCGCGTGAGCACGCCGAACTTATTTTCCACCAAAACTGAAATAGTGTGTCGCATAAAAACCGTTTGGAACGGACGGAAAGCCTAGCAATGCCCAGCGCGCCGGTCAAACCGAAAGTCGCGGCCCTCACTTTGGCAACACCAGATTATCGCCAATTAATATGCGGTAATCCTTAATGCGTCCGCCGCCCTCACCCTGACGCGGCGTGTAGCGGAAACCGGAAATCGTCTGCGGTTTGCCAAGGTTCAGGATGAGCCGGTGCGGATAATCGGGTGAATTATTTTTCCATTCCGTGTGCCAGAAATTTGCCGTCTGGCCATCGATGGCATTCTCCGCCGAGCCATCCTCTCCGGCTCGCTCCTCGCTGTCCACATAGGCAATTGTCCAACCGTCATGACTGAGGGATTTACCGGCCGCATCGAACAGATCCAGTTCCGCCACGGCGGCGTAAGGCTTGCCATCCTGGGCGCTCAAGGCCTCCAGACAGAAGAATTGCCCCGGGGCGGCGGTCGGAAAATGAATTTCCTGCGTGTCTGCCCCGGGCGCAAATGCCCCGCGGAGAACGCTCTCTTTTTCTGTGAGGTTCAACGTCACCGGCGGACGATGCGACCTGACGAAATCCTTCTCGGGATGCAGTTCGTTAAGTATCGATTGCTCCAGTCCGGCCACCTCCGGGTGCTCCGGCCCGATGTAATCCAGGATGACAATCTCGTTTTTGCCCGCATTCAGCCAGCAGCCGGGAGCATACGCCGTCTGGGTCGGGCCAATGTTCCAGTACCGGCCCAGGCAATGGCCGTTCACCCACAGCACCCCCTTGCCCCAGCCGCGCAAATCCAGAAACGTGTCGCCGGCCTGCGCCAGTTCAATGGCACCCCGCCAGAAAGCCGGCGCGCTGATCTTGCCGGCGGTGAATTTCAAACCGGCGAGCATTTTTTCATCCAACGGCAAATTGAAAATCTGCCATTCCTTCAGCTTCGCCCCGCCTAGCGTCACCGGCGCGATCAGGCCCTTGTGATCCATCATTTCGGCGCCAAAATTGATCCGGCCCATCGGTTCCACCAGAATATCCAGCCGCGCTGCCACCGCGCGCGCGGGCAGCAAAATTTGCGCCACCCCGCTGCGCCGGTCGAGCACCCCAACGCGTTGGCCGTTCACAAAGACAAAGCCAAAATCGTGAACCGCACCCGCCTCCAACGTCATCGCCGCCCCGGCCGGGAGGGTCGTGCGATACAGAATACTGCCATAGCCCTGGTCATACTGCTCCATGCTGGAAGGGGTTTCGTCCCGGGTCGGATGCTCCGGCAGGTTGTCAAATATCGGCGCAATCTCCGTCAAGGTCACCGGCGTAAACGACACGACCGGATTGGGCGCGGGCGGTGTCGGCAGTTTTTCACCGGGCAGCAGATATTTGGCGAACAGCTCGCGCGTCTGGAAAAATTTGGGCGTGGCCCGGCCGGCTTCACTGATGGGCGCGTCATAGTCATAGCTGGAGGTATCGGGTTTGAAGGGCCGGTCGCAGCCCGACCACAGCCCGAAGGTGGTGCCGCCGTGCGCCATGTAAATGCTGAACGAGGCGCCGGCATCGAGCATGTATTTCAAATCGCGAAGGTATTTGGCCGCGTCGCCAAAATGGTGCGGCTGGCCCCAGGTGTCGAACCAGCCGGGGTAAAATTCGCTGCAGATCTGCGGGCCGGCCGGCTGCAATTCGCGGAGTTTGGCAAAATTCCGCTTCGGGTCGCTGCCGAAATTGGCCGCTTGGAACAGGTTGGTGAGCAACCCGTTCTTCATCACCGAGGGCGGATTGCAGGCAAACAGCGGCACCTCAAAGCCCGCGTCCTGCAGGGCTTTTTTCACTTCCGCCATGTAGCCCGTGTCCTTGCCGTAAAACCCGTATTCGTTTTCCACTTGCGCCATGATGATTGGGCCGCCATGGGTGATTTGCAGCGGGCCGAGCACGCGCCCGACTTCCTTGAGATATTTTTTTGCCGGTTCCAGATAGCGCGGATCGCGACTGCGCAACTTCACGCCCTCGCCCTTGAGCATCCACCAGGGCGTGCCGCCCATTTCCCACTCGGCGCAGGCATACGGACCGGGTCGCAGGATCACCCACAAGCCTTCCTCCTGCGCAATGCGGCAAAACTCCGCATCGTCGGCCTGGCCGGTCCAGACGTATTCGCCCGGCTTCGGCTCATGCAAATTCCAGAACAGATACGCGCAGACTGTGTTCAAGCCCATCGCCTTGGTCATCTGCAGTCGCTGCCGCCAGTATTCTTTGGGCACGCGCGCCGCATGGATTTCGCCGCACCGGATTTGCAGCCGCTGGCCGTCGAGCAGGAAATCATTGGTGCCGATGGCGAAGGTATGTGTCGGCGTCTGCGCCGGCAGCGGGGACGTGCACAGCAGGGTGGCAGACAAAATGGCAAACAGGGTTGCGCGGGTCATTTTCCCATAATGTATTTTTCGGCGGCGGGCGGCAAATAATTTAAGACTTTCGTCCGTTTAAAAAATCATGAACATTTCCGCCCTTAATCTGTCATATTTTGGCCGGATCAAAAATGTGGTTTAAACTTAAAATTTTAGGAGTGCTGGCCGCCGTGGCCCTGATGGGCGGCACGGCGTGGGCCGCATCCTTCACTGCGTCGCTGGATCGCGATACCCTCGCGGTGGGCGAAAGCACGACGCTGTCCCTGGCCTTCGAGGGTGGCTCGCCGGGCCGTGTCCCCGTGCCCAACGTGCCCGGCCTCCAGATCGCTCAAGCCGGCACGTCGCAAAACATGAGCTGGATCAACGGCGCGATGAGTACCACCGTCACCGTCACCTTTTCCGTCACCGCGCAGCACGCCGGCGAGTTCACCCTCCCCGCGCTGACGGTGGATGTGAATGGCCAGCACCTGTCCAGCGCGCCGCTCAAGCTGACGGTGGGCGTCGCCAGCGCACCAGCCGCCGACGCCGTGAACTCTGGCAGCGAAGTGGCCTTCCTGAAATTGATATTACCCAAACAAAATATGTACACCGGCGAATCCATTGTGGGACGGCTGGATCTCTATTTGCGCGAGGATGTCCAGAATTTCGGAAATTTTCAGATCACGAGCTCCCCCACCGATGGTTTTAGCGCCGGCAAGACCGCGGAACTGCAAAACCAGCGGCACCGTGCACAAATTGGCAACCGCGTCTATACCGTCATTCCGCTGGCCTTGCCGCTCACTGCGGTGCGCACCGGAGAACTCGTCCTCGGACCGTTCACGGCCAGTGCGGTCATCGTGCTGCCGGCGCCCAATCAGGGCGGCGACCCGTTTTTCCGGCAGTTTATGAATCAGGGCGAACAAAAGCAGGTCTCGTTCGCCACGGAATCCCTTCGCGTGCAATCGTTGCCGCTGCCGGCGGCAAACCAGCCCGCGAATTTCACCGGCGCCGTGGGCAATTTCACGATGACCGCCACGGCCGGCCCCACGACCGTCACGGTTGGCGATCCCATCACCGTGCGCGTGCAGATTTCCGGCCGCGGCGCCCTTGATGCCGTCACGTTGCCGCTGCCAGACGCCTGGCAGAATTTCAAAACGTATCCGCCCACAACCAAACTGGAGACCACCGATGCCTTTGGCTTTCAGGGCACAAAGAAATTCGAGCAGATCATTTCACCCCAGAATTCTGACGTGCACGAGCTGCCCGCGCTGTCCTTCTCGTTCTTCAATCCCGACGATGGCCGTTATCACACACTCACGCAGGCCGCCATTCCACTCGTCGTCAAAACCGCCGGTGCCAGTCCGCTGCCGGCGCTGGCAGCCAATAAAAATGCCGCGCCGGAAAGCCAGGCGCCGCAGGACATCTTGCCCATCAAAGAAAGCCTCGGCACCTTGTCGCTATTTACGGCCCCGCTGTTGACCCGGCCCGCGTTCCTCATGACCCAATCGCTGCCAGTGCTGGCGTTGCTCGCCGCGTTCATCTGGCGCCGGCGACGGGACATTCTGGCCAATAATCCGCGCCTCCGGCGCCAGCGCGCCGTTGCCCAACTGGTCCGCGACGGGTTGACTGATTTGAAAAAGTTCGCGGCCGGAAACCAGTCCGATGAATTTTTTGCGCTGCTCTTCCGGTTGTTACAAGAGCAGCTCGGCGAGCGTTTGAATTGTCCCGCCGCAGCGATCACGGAAAATGTCATTGAGGAACATGCCCTTCTGCGCTGCGCACCGCAGCCGACGCTCGCGGCCTTGCGCGAACTCTTTCAGCTGTGCAACCAGGCCCGCTACGCGCCGGTGCGCGGCACCAGCGAACTGAATTCCGTCGCCGCCCGGTTTGAGCAGACCGTCAGTGAACTGCAGGGGGTGCAGGTATGAAAAAATGGCATTCCTTTTTCAGCGATGTTGGCGCGAACGACAGCTGTCCACGGCGTCAGCCGCAGGTCACGCGGCAAACTCTATCAACCGCCTCCCGGGGCAGGGATGGCGCGCGCTCCGAAACCCGTGGTTTCAAAATTAAGTTTGCCGCGCTGGCCGTGCTGCTATTGGCCACCCACCTGTTTGCCGCGGATACAGCCGCGGATTTTTCAGCGGCAAACAAACTTTACGCCGAAGGAAAATTCACCCTGGCGGCGACCGCCTACCAAACCATCCTCCAGACCGGTGCGCAATCGCCCGCGCTATGGTTTAACGCCGGCAGTGCGGAGTTCAAAGCCGGTCATTTGGGCAAATCCATCGCGGCGTATCGCCAGGCCGAATTGCTGGCACCGCGCGATGCAGAATTGCGTGCCAATCTGGCCTTTGTCCGCAATCAGGTTCAAGGCGCGACACTGCGCGAAAGCCACTGGCAGAATTGGGTGGGCGTGCTCACCTTGAATGAGGGCACGCTGCTCACTGCGGTGTTCTTCTGGACGCTGCTGGCGCTGCTGACGGCCCGCCAGATCCGCCCCACGCTCGCTCCGCAGCTGCGGAGAGTCACCCGCCTGGCCATGATCTTAACCCTGTTCTCCAGCGCCGTATTGGCCTTACAGGCCACCAACCACTTCACGACCGCCATCGCCGTGGTGATTAGTGCCGACGCCACCGCCCGCAGCGGCCCGTTTGACGAGGCGCAGGCCGTTTTCTCGACGCACGATGGCGCGGAACTTCAGATTTTTGACCGTCACGACAATTGGGTGCAGGTCGCCAACGCCGCCGGTAAAATCGGCTGGCTGTCGGCAAAACAGGTGGCCGTTCTGCCCGGGGCCTGAATTTAGGGAGTGCGCCCGGTCTCGGGTGCAGCAAGACTGGACAAATGGTCGGAGTGGCAAGACTGCGGTTTAATATTCAGGACCTGGCGGCAGCTAGGAATGAACATAATGCGGCGGATAATTTGGTTGAACAAATTTTGCAGTCATTGGTCATATTTGGGTCCACGAAAAAACAATTTAAGTAAAAACACATGAGCACAGGAATCAACGCCCTCAACGAAGCGGTCAAGGAAGCCAGCGCCTTCACCCAACCGCTGTTTAACGAACTGAGCAAAGTCATCGTCGGCCAGCAATATCTGACCGAGCGATTGGTTATCGGCCTGCTGGCCAACGGCCACGTCCTGCTGGAAGGCGTGCCGGGCCTCGCCAAGACGCTCGCCGTCAAATCGCTGTCGAACTGTCTGCACGTCAAGTTTTCGCGCCTGCAGTTCACCCCGGACATGCTGCCCGCCGACGTTATCGGCACGCAGATTTACAATCCGCAATCCGGCGGCTTTACCACGCGCAAGGGCCCGGTGTTTGCCAACCTCGTCCTCGCCGATGAAATCAACCGCGCGCCCGCCAAGGTGCAGAGCGCGCTGCTCGAGGCCATGCAGGAGAAACAGGTCACCATTGGCGATCAGACCTACAAGCTGGAGGAACCTTTCCTGGTGCTCGCCACGCAAAATCCCATCGAGCAGGAAGGCACGTATCCGCTGCCCGAAGCGCAGGTGGACCGCTTCATGCTCAAGCTCAAGATCGGCTACCCCTCGCGCGCCGAGGAGCGGCAGATTCTGGAAATGATGGCCAAAACCTCCGGCACGCCCACCTGCAGCGCCGTCGTCACGCCCCAGCAAATATTCCGGGCCCGCGAAATCATCAACGACATCTACGTGGACGACAAGGTGAAGGACTACATTGTGGACCTCGTCTGCGCCACACGCGACCCGGACCATTACAAGATCGCGGTGAAGGAGTTCATTCAGCTCGGCGCGTCGCCGCGCGCGACCATCGCGCTCACGCTCGCGGCCAAGGCTTACGCCTTCCTGAAAGGCCGGGGCTACGTCACGCCGCAGGACGTCAAGAGCATCGGCATGGACGTGCTGCGCCATCGCGTGGCCATCACCTACGAGGCCGAGGCCGAGGAAAAAACCAGCGAAACGGTCATCCAGAAAATCTTTGATGAACTGCCCGTGCCGTGATCCCATGCCGCATGAAATTCAACCCGCGCAAGTTGACACAAGCCATCGATCAACCTATCGCCATACCAAACCACTAACGATATGAATACCGTCACCCTGTCACCAAAATTTCAAATGGTCATCCCCCGGCCGGTGCGGGATTTCCTGAAGCTCAAGGCCAGCCAGAAGCTGCAAGTCTTTGCGCTCGGCGGGCGGATCGAAATCGTGCCCATGAAGCCGATGAAGGAGATGCGCGGCTTTTTAAAAGGCATGAACCGCGACTTCGAACGTGAAACCGACCGCCTGTGAACGTTGTGGATTCATCCGGGTGGATTGAGTATTTCACCGAAGGCCCGAACTCCGGCTTCTTTGCCGGGGCGATTGAGAATGTGGACGAATTGATCGTGCCGGCGGTGGGAGTCTATGAGGTTTTTAAATGGGTCTCCCGCGCGTGCGGCGAAGCCCAGGCGCTAAAGGCCATTGCCCACATGCAACTGGGCGAAGTGGTGGATTTGGATTCCAAGCTCGCGATCTACGCCGCGCGCCTGAGCCTGCAATCCAAACTCCCGATGGCGGATTCGATTGTCTACGCCACCGCCCGCGCCAGCGAGGCGACGCCGTGGACGCAGGATGACGATTTTGATGAACTTGACGACGTGAAATACATCGCCAAAAAGAAAGGCATGAAATGAATGTTGCCCAGCGCAGAGCGAACATTACGCCATGAGCAAACCCAAAAAATCGACCATTGAGGTCCAAGGCACGGCCATTGCCATCCTTTCCTACAAGGATGAAGATTTCATTTCGCTCACCGACATGCTTAAGGCCAAGGACGGCGACTTTTTCATCTCCGACTGGCTGCGCAACCGGAATACCGTGGAGTTCCTCGGTGTTTGGGAATCCATCTACAACCCACGTTTTAATTATGGCGAATTCGCCATAATTAAAAGTCAGGCCGGACTGAACAGCTACAAGATCAGCGTCAAGGATTGGGTCGAAAAGACCCAGGCCATAGGACTCAAAGCCACTGCCGGGCGGTATGGCGGCACGTTTGCCCACAAAGATATCGCTTTTGAATTCGGCATGTGGATCAGCGCGGAATTCAAAATATATCTCATCAAAGAATTCCAGCGGCTCAAGGAGGACGAAAGCCGCCGGCTCTCGCTCGCGTGGAATCTCAACCGCACGCTGTCGAAACTAAATTATCGCATCCACACCGACGCGGTGAAGGCACACCTGATTCCACCCGAGGTCACGCCAGCACAAGCGGCCATCACTTACGCGACCGAAGCGGATTTACTCAATGTCGCGCTCTTCGGTCACACCGCTCGGCAATGGCGTGACGCAAACCCCAGATTGGAAGGCAACGTCCGCGACCACGCGGGCATCGAGCAACTGCTTGTCCTCGCCAACATGGAGGGCATGAACGCTGAATTCATTCATATGGGTTTGCCGCAGGGCGAACGGTTGAAACGGTTGAATCAAATTGCCATTCGTCAGATACAGATTTTGACTTCCTCGAATTTGAAGGCGTTGCCGCGCGCGAAATAATTTTCCCCATGATTCCCCGCGAAATCCTCAAAAAAATCCGGCAGATCGAGCTGCGCACCAACCGCATCGTGACCGAAACGCTCGCGGGCCAGTACCACTCCGTCTTCAAGGGTCAGGGCATGAACTTCGACGAGGTGCGCGAATACCAGCCCGGCGACGATGTCCGCGCGATTGACTGGAACGTCACCGCGCGCATGAACCATCCGTTCATCAAAAAATTTGTCGAGGAACGGGAGCTCACCCTCATGCTCGTCGTGGATGTCAGCGGCTCGGGCCTGTTCGGCTCGCGCGACCAGTCCAAGCGCGAACTCGCCGCCGAGATCGCTTCTGTGCTCGCCTTCTCCGCCATCCGCAACAACGACAAGGTGGGCCTCATCCTCTTCAGCGACGAGGTGGAGCAATTCATTCCGCCGCGCAAGGGCCGCCGCCACGTCCTGCGCGTCATCCGCGAGGTCCTGTTCTTCGAGCCCAAACGGCGCGGCACCAACCTGGTCAACGCGCTGGAATTCATGGCGCGCGTCACGGCGCATCGCGCCATCACAGTGGTCATCTCGGATTTCCTCTCGCCCGACACGGCCGTCGCCCTGCCCAAACCGACGCAAACCCGCCTGCGCATGCTGAATCGCAAGCATGATGTAGTGGCGGTGCAAATCACGGACCGGCACGAATTGGAATTGCCCGCGCTGGGCCGGCTGATTTTGGAAGATGCGGAAACCGGTGAAGTCGTGGAGTTAAACACCGGCCGAGCCGGCTGCCGCGACGCGTTTGCCTTGCAGCAGCAAAAAATGCGCACCGACCTCGCGCGCCAGTTTCGCTCGTCGGGCATCGATTCCATCCAGCTGCGCACGGATGAACCTTACAGCGCCCCGCTGGGGAAATTTTTCGAGACGCGCGAAAAACGGAGGTTGCGAGGATGAAAATTGTTGCGGGCACATATTTCGCGCGCGCCCTTGCCCTGCCCCGCTCTCCCGGGGAAAGGGCCAAGGTGAGGGCGGCTGTCACCACTGATACATGATTACGAATTCACCAGCCGCAGCCAGCGACATCCGTGACATCAAGCCGCCGTTTGAAATTTCATCCGGTCTGGCCTGGGTGTGGTGGCTGCTGGGCCTGCTCGCGGTCGGCGCCGTTTTGTTTTTCCTCTGGCGCTGGTGGCAGAAACGGCGTTCCGAGATCGCGTTCGTGCCCCCGATTCCCGCGCATGTCCGGGCCCGGCAAAAACTGGACGAGGCCCTGGCGCTCATCGCGCAGCCCAAGCCATTTGTCGTCGCGGTGTCAGATACGACGCGGACCTATCTGGAGGAGCGGTTTGATTTCCGGGCGCCGGAGCGGACCACGGAAGAATTCCTCCGCGAATTGAGCGGCACCGACTTGTTGGCCCGGGAACAGAAAGACAGCCTTGGCAATTTTCTGGCCAGCTGCGACCTGGTTAAGTTCGCCAAATATGAGCCCGGCGAAAATGAATTGCGGGGCCTGCATTCCTCCGCCCTGCGCCTGGTCGAAGAAACCGCCTCGTCCACGCCGTCACCCATCGAAGCCCCCGCGGTCATCGGCAATCCTAAATTAAAATGACCTTCGCTCATCCATGGTTGTTGCTCCTGCTCTTGCTGCTGCCGCTGGCGGCTTGGCTGAAGGGTCGGCGCGGCGCAGCACCGGCCTTCGTCTATTCCTCGGTCAAACTGGTGGCCGGACTGGCG
>Ga0214172_1000027_pt1 | contig 91628 bp, 87 predicted proteins | sample TroBogEpilimnion_29_FD_153010 | JGI IMG/M metagenome (GOLD analysis project Ga0214172, IMG submission 153010) | Freshwater microbial communities from Trout Bog Lake, WI - 12JUL2007 epilimnion | ecosystem: Environmental > Aquatic > Freshwater > Lake > Epilimnion/Euphotic zone | place: Trout Bog...
CCGAATCCGCCGAGCTGCCTGAACCGATTTTTACGCCGTCCACCAAGGCTGAAGCCGGCCACGACGAAAATATTTCCTTCGCCGAGGCGTGCCAGATTGTCGGCACAGAACTCGCCACGCAGGCGCGCGACTTGAGCCTAAAGATTTACAAGGCCGGACGCGACTACGCTCGCGAGCGGGGCATCATCATCGCCGACACAAAATTTGAGTTCGGCCTTTTCGAGGGCAAGCTAATATTAATTGATGAGGTGCTGACGCCGGATTCCTCGCGGTTCTGGCCGGCTGACCAATATGCGCCCGGACGCGGTCAGCCGAGCTTCGATAAGCAATTCGTCCGGGATTATCTTGAAACGTTGGCGTGGGATAAAACCCCGCCCGGTCCGAAACTGCCGGAGGACGTCGTTGCCAAAACCAGCGCGACCTATTTGGAGGCGTATGAAAAGCTGACGGGAAAGAAATTGTAATGCGCATTCTCGCCCTGGATCACGGAACCAAGCGCATTGGCGTTGCCGTGAGTGACGAAACTAAAACGTTTGCGCAGCCGCTGGAATATATTCTTGCGGAGCCGTTTGCGACTTTCCTGGAACGGTTAAAAAAAATTCTCGGCGAGAAGGAGATTGACCTCATTCTCATCGGTAATCCGCGCAACATGGATGGTAGCTATGGTCCGGCGGCGCAGAAGGTGGAGACGTTCGTCGGTGTACTGAAAACAGCGATTACCGTGCCGATAAAAATGTGGGATGAGCGCCTGACGAGTTCGCAGGCCAACAAGATTCTGATCCAGGGCGGCGTCCGCCGGGACCAGCGCAAGGAAAAGGTGGACATGATGGCGGCGGCGATTTTGCTGCAGAGCTATTTGGACGGAATTTGAGCCGCAGATTGACCTGGATGAAACGCCGATGGAGCCCATCGGCTGGCGGTAGGTCGCTCGCTTCCTATTCGCCGCCGTATATTTCGGGTGCCTATCCTGCTAGTATTTCTTTTTATCTGTGTTTCATCTGTGGCAATCTGTGGTTTTAAATGTCCGCTCCAATAAAAATCAACCTAGTCATCGCCTACGACGGCACGGCATATCAGGGTTGGCAGTGGCAGCGGATTGGCTTAGGTGTGCAACAGCGGGTGGAAGAGGCGCTGGCGAAATTGTTTCCGAGCGCGCCGCGCTTGCACAGTTCCAGCCGCACGGACACGGGCGTCCACGCGCTCGGCATGGTGGCGCATTTTGAGATTCCGCGCATCGAGGCGAGGATTCCATTCATCCGACTGCCCATCGCCATCAACTCGCTGTTGCCGCACGATATTCGCGTGCAGTCGGCGGTGCGCAAGCCGGCGAAATTTCACGCGCGCTTCGATGCCACGGGCAAGCAGTATCGCTATTTCGTCTGGAATCAGGTGGGTATGAATCCGCTGCTGCGCACGACCGCGTGGCACGTCCCGCGCAAGTTGAACCTGCCCGCAATGCGCGCGGCGGCAGCATTATTCCTCGGCGAGCGCGACTTCCAATCGTTCGCGGCAAATCCCGGCTACAAGCGGACCACGACCGTCCGCAACCTAACGCGTTGTGAGATCAAGAAATCAGGGCCGCAAATCACCTTCCTCATCGAGGGTGACGGTTTTCTCTACCGCATGTGTCGGGGCATTGCCGGGACGATTGTGCAGGTTGGCATGGGCAAGTTTTCTCCGGACGAGGTTGCAGCGATGCTCGCCCAGGCTGACCGTCGCGTGGCCGGCATGAGCGCACCGGCGCACGGACTGGTGCTATGGAAGGTCTATTATTCAAAGCGAGGGAGCAAAGGCGCCAAACCGCGGAACCAAGAGGAGACGGAAGGATTGGACTAGTCGTTGCTTTTGGCATGAACATCGTGCTGCTTGAACCGGAGATTCCGCCCAACACGGGCAACGTGGCGCGGTTGTGCGCAGCCACGCGGACGACGTTGCATCTCGTCGAGCCGTTCGGATTCAAGCTGGACGACGCGCAGCTCAAGCGCGCGGGCATGGATTACTGGCGGCAGGTCCGGTGGCAGCGATGGAAGAACTGGAATGCCTTCGTGGAACAACTGCCGGTGAATGCGCAGCTATGGTTTATTGAATCCGATGGTGCCAAAAACTACAGTGAGGTGAGATTCTCGGCGGACGATTACCTGGTATTCGGCCGCGAGACCGCGGGCTTGCCCAAACAACTGTTGGAACAGCATGCCGAGCATTGGCTGCGGATTCCCATGTTCAATGCGGAATCGCGTTCGCTGAATTTGTCAAACTGCGTGGCGCTGGTGCTGTTCGAGGCGCTGCGGCAGCAGGGTTTTGCCGGGGAGGTTTTCTAAATAAAAATCTAATGCACACCAAAGATATGCGCCAGCAAATCTCTTGTGCCATAAGTCACGAAGTTGAGCGCGCCACTCACCGGCGGAAGATTTATCAAAACAATGATAATAATAAATCCAAACCTCGCAAAGTTGGCGTAGGTTTCATGGGTCATGCCAGTCGCAACGCGCAATATGTGCGAGCCATCCAGCGGTGGGACGGGAATCAGGTTGAAGAAACACAGAATCAAACTCAACCCCGCCGCCTGCAAGCAAAAATCAATCATCTGGCCGGATTGAAAAACCAGGCCCACCCGCGCCAGGGCCACGAGGCCGATGGCCAGCAGCAGATTCATTGCCGGCCCGGCCATGGTCACGAGAATGTCGTCGCGCTTGGGCTGGTTGAGATTGTAGGGATTTACCGGCACGGGCTTGCCCCAGCCGATGAGAAAACGCCCGGCCCCCGGCATGAAAATCATCAACAGCGGCAGCAGCACGGTGCCGATGGGGTCAATGTGCACAATGGGATTCAGCGAAACGCGCCCCTGCTGGCGGGCCGTGTCATCGCCGCATTTCCACGCCGTCCAGGCGTGGCCGTATTCGTGGAAGGTCAGCAGCGCGACCAGCATCAGATACTGGATGAGGCCGTTGGCAATATTGGGATCCATCGCGACGAGTGTAACCAGGTGGCCGCCGGTGAGTCGAGGCTGTGAATTTGCTTTGCGCGGGCGGGTCAAAACGATTTAACATCCCGTCGGATCAACGATTCAACCATTCAACGCATTACTCACTTATGTCATTGCTCGCAGGAAAAACCGGGATTGTCTTCGGCGTCGCCAACAAACGCTCCATCGCTTGGGCCATCGCACAGGCGTGGGCGCGCGAGGGCGCGAAACTTGCCTTCACCTACCAGGGCGAACGCCTCAAGGACAACGTCGAGGAACTCGCCGGCACGTTCGGCGCCGACACCTTGATTCTGCCGTGCGACGTGACGAAGGATGAGGATATCGCCCGCGTGTTCAGCGAAGTGGGCGCAAAGTTCGGCAAGCTCAATCTGCTCCTGCACTCCGTTGCGTATGCCCCCAAGGATGCTCTGGAAGGTGAATTTGTGAACACCAGCCGCGAAGCCTATCGCATCGCGCACGACGTAAGCGCTTATTCCCTGGTTGCGCTTGCGCGCAGCGCAGCCCCGCTGATGACTGACGGCGGGAGCATCGTGGCCATGAGTTATTACGGCGCGGAAAAAGTGGTGCCGCACTACAATGTCATGGGCGTGGCCAAGGCGTCGCTCGAAGCGAGCACGCGCTATCTTGCCTATGATTTGGGCCCGAAGAAAATCCGCGTGAATTGCATCAGCGCCGGTCCCGTCAATACCTTGGCCGCCCGCGGCATCAGCGGTTTTGGCGAAATGATCAAAATTTACGAGCAGCGCTCGCCACTCAAACGCAACGTCACCAATGATGAACTCGGCGCGACCGGCACGTTCCTCGCCAGTGACGGTGCGGCGGCCATCACTGGACAGGTGCTCTACGTGGATTGCGGTTACCAGATCATGGGGATGTGAGTGTCGCGCCGAAAACGCCGGCCCCGCTGGATTTTGGTCATCCGCCCGAAACTATTCAATACTGGAAGCGCCTCGTTCACGAGGCGCTTTCGCTTTCCGCGACCACGCCGCTCTATGTTTTTTCCGGCAAACCCATTGCGGAACGGATTGCTGAAGTGGACGCCGCGCTCGTTGCCGCCGGCTTTCAATTTGAACCTAATAATCCAAAACTAAAAATTTCGTTTCGCCATTGGTTGTCGTGCAAAACCCAGCCGGTCGCGCCGCTCCTCCGGTGGTGGCGCGAGCAGGGGCGGGGCATTGAGGTCGTCAGTGAATTTGAACTGCGCGGTGCGCTTGCTGAAGGTTTCGTGCCGGAAAGCATTCTCGTCAACGGCCCCGCCAAGCATCACTGGCTACCTCAGTTTGATTTGCGCGAATTGTCCGTCAATTTTGACTCGCCCGCTGAACTCGCCGCGTTGTTGCCAGTTTGTAAAAAATTAAAATGGCGGCTGGGCGTCCGCATTTTGACCGGCGAGGAATGCGATCCCGAAAATCCGCAGTTGCCCACCCAGTTCGGTTTTGCACCAGACGAAGCTGTGGTGGCATTGAGAAAATTGCTGCGTGCCAAAGTCCCGGTGGAAACGGTCCAATTCCATTTGCGCTCAAATGTTTCTTCCGTGGCGACTTACGAGTGCGCCATCGCCGAGGTCGCGGGGATTTGCCGCGCGGCGAAGTTCAATCCGCGGCACCTCGATATCGGCGGCGGCGTGCCGGTGCGCCAGATCCTCACGCGTGGCGGCAAGGTTTACGACGGCGCTTTCGGCCTGCGCTCATTTGCGCAAATGCTGCGGCAGTCGGTGAAATTATTTCCCAACCTGCGGGAACTCTGGCTGGAGAACGGACGGTTTTTCAGTGCCGGCAGCGGAGTGCTGGTGGTGAAGGTTCTTGATGTCAAGGAGCGGCGGGGCGTGCGGCAGCTCATCTGTGACGGCGGTCGCTCATTGAATGCGCTGATGTCCGTGTGGGAACAGCATGCGCTCATTCCGCTGACCGAACCCGGCGGCGCCGAAGCGCTCACTGTGGTCCATGGTCCAACGTGCATGGCCTTTGACCAGTTGGCGCGGATTCCGCTGCCACGCTCATTAAGAGCGGGCGACCACTTGCTCTGGCTGGATGCCGGCGCGTACCATCTGCCGTGGGAGACGCGATTTTCACACGGCCATGCGGCGGTATGCTGGCATGACGAACGCGGTCTGCGCCTCGCCCGAGCGCGGCAGAGTTTTGAAAATTTCTGGGAAGTATGGAAATAATCAGCTCGGGCGGATCATTTCAAATCGCTCGCGCGTTTTGCAATACCAGTGCGGCGAGGCCATGCGCCCGATAGGGAAAAACTTTTCCGTGCGCACACGCTTCGTAGCCATATCAAATAATTCATCGCGGATGTGGAGGCGCTTGATGAGTCCGATAACGACGCGGTTGTTGCCGATCTGCAACGTGCCCCATTCGAGACATTCCAAACTCGCGGGGGCTTCGGCGATGCGCGGTGGTTTTACAATGGACGATGGTGCCGTGGTCAGCCCGGCGCGCGTCAGCTCGTTTTCGCCGAATGGCAGTGACGCGGCGCATTGGTTCATGGCTTCAGCAATGGCTTCATCGACAAGGTTCACGACAAACTCGTGCGTGGAGCGGACATTGCGTGCGGTATCCTTTGGCGTGCCATCATCGCGGTCGCCCGGCGCAAAGGCGCAGATGGGCGGGTTCGCGCCGAGCAAATTAAAGAAGCTGAAGGGCGCAGCGTTCACCTTGCCGTCGGTGCTGAGGGTCGTGACGAGCGCAATCGGTCGCGGCGTGACGAGGCTCGCAAGAATGGGGTACGCGCGGTCTGCGCAATCAGTTTCGAGGTTAAGTTCCATAGTCAAATTCAGGCTGAATGCTTCAGGCGTGCCACATACGCGCCGTCCACGTTGTCAAAAAATGGGAGTAACTGGCGTTCGCTTTCCAGTTTGAAACCGACGTCAGCGGCGAGAAACTCTTTTACGACTTGAGAGTTTTCTTCCGGCTCCAGACTGCAGGTGCTGTAAACCAAAATGCCACCGGGCTTTAAAACCGTTGCGGCTTGCTTTAGCAAAGCCAGTTGAGTCGCGCGCAGACGCTCGATTTCCGGGGGCTGAATGAGCCACCGTAAATCCACACGTCGGCGCATGACCCCGGTGTTGGAGCACGGTGCATCCACCAGAATGCGGTTGAAGGTGGCGGGTTGAAAGTTGAAGGTGGCGGTGACAGTCGCGCACGTTACGCCGAGGCGTGTGCAGTTTTCCCGGATCAATTTCAAGCGGTCGGCAAAGCTGTCATGCGCGACAATTTTACCTTCATTGTGCATCTGCTGCGCGATAAATGTGGCCTTGCCGCCGGGCGCGGCGCACAAATCAAGAATGGTTTCGTCAGGTTGAGGGTCAAGCACAGCCGGGGCGAGCAGGGTGCTGGGATCTTGAATATAAAAGTCGCCGGCGCGGAAACTTCCGAGCGAGTTCAGCGGTGGATGCGCTTTCAATTCGAAAGACAGATTCTCCCCGGTCCAGTCGCGCGTGCACAATTCGGATTCCACATTTTCCTTGCGCCAGCGCTCCATGAGTTGGGCGGCATCGGTTTTGAGCGTGTTGACGCGGGCAAATGTTTTCGGGGGCGTGTTGTTCCACTCGAGCAGTTGGCGGGTTTTCTCGTCGCCAAAATTTTTCCGCCAGCGCTCCACGAGCCATTCAGGATGGGACCAGCCGAGCGCGGGCTGGGAGATTTTCATGTCGGCGAGGATTTTTTTTACCTCGTCAAATTCGCGCAGATAGGCGCGCAGGATGGCGTTGATGAAGCCAGACTGTGAAACGTAGCCAGAGCGCTTGGCTTGCTCGACGGTCTCATGGACGGCGGCGTGCGGCGGAATACGGTCGAGCCAGAAAATCTGGTAGAGGCCGAGGCGCAATAGATTGATAAGCGCGGGGCGCGGTTCGCGTCCGGGCGTGGTCTTGCGCGCGATGAGGCGATCCAACGTGGACTGCCAGCGGACGACCCCGCAGACGAGTTCGTGGCAAAGCCCCCGATCGGCGGGCGAAAGCCGCGCGGTGGCGAGGGCGGTTTCGAGGAGATTTTCGGTAAATTCCCCGCCGGTGAGGCGTTGCGATAAAACTCGCGCCGCAATTTGTCTTGGATTTTGGCTGTTCAACTACTTTAATTAAGAGATTCTATTTGTTGGACGCGAGATAAAAAATTTATGAAAGACGAATTCGAAAAACTGGCGGCAGCGGGAAAAATCGAAGGCAAGCACGTTCCGGCGCTGACACAACTGGCTGAAGCCGGCTGTTGCACGCACCGGAGCTGGGGCTTTGGCCGCATCAAAACGGTGGACACAGTGTTCGCCCGGTTCACGATCGATTTTCCGGGCAAGGCCGGGCATCCGATGGACTTGGGCTTCGCCGCTGAATCGCTCAAACCCGTGCCGAAGGACCACATCCTGGCGCGCAAGGCGACGGACTTGGACGCCGTCCGCCATCTCGCGGCGCATCATATTGATCTGATCAAAATCGTTTTGAATAGTTTTGGCGGCAAGGCCACGACCGACCAAATTCAGCAGGTGCTCGCAGACGTGATTACGGACGACTGGAAGAAATGGTGGGAGACTGCCAAGCGCGAAATGAAGAAAGACGGCCACTTCATTGTGCCTATTAAGAAAACCGAGCCGGTCGTTTATCAGGCGCAGGAAACGTCGTTGCAAGACCGTTTGCTGGCGGATTTCCGCAAGGCGAAAGGCCTCAAAGCACGCGTTGTCGTCGTATCGGAAATCCTTAAAGCCGTTTCTGATTTAAAAGACAAGACGGCGGCGGCGAACGAAGTTATCGCGGCGTTGAATCCTGAAATTGTGTCGCACCAGCGCAATCAGCCGGCGGTGGCGCTGGAGGCGATTTTTGCGCGCGACGAATTGCGCGAGGCAGTTGGCCAGAAGCCGATCGTCGGCGAAGTGACCGTCGCTCAAATCTGGGCCCAGGACGGCATCAAGTTTGGTCCGTTGATTGAAACCATTCCCGCCGTGAAACATCATCGGGCGCTGGAGTCGTTCAAAACGGCGTATCCCGAACGCTGGGTGGAGGTCTTCCGCAGCGCGTTGAATTTGGTTTCCGCCAAGCTCGCCCGCGAAATCGTCAGCGTGCTCATTCATGATGGCAAGCTGGGCTTGCTCAAGGAGACTCTCGCCAAGCATATCAATCAGCACACCGCCAGCAGTGAACTGCTCCTGTGGTTCGGCCGCGAGCGCAACGAGGATTTTGTGGACATCCTCGGCCCGGAGGTGTTTCGCGCCATGCTTACGGCGATGGAGCGCGACCAGTTTCAGGAAAAACGCTCGAACCGCCTGCGCGATTTCATTCTTGAAGATCAGGCATTGATTGCCGAGCTCACCGCCACGGCGGACATCGAAGTGGTCAAGGATTTAACCCGCGCGCTGAAACTTTCACCGGTGTTCGACGACATGGACAAGCGGTCACTGCTCGCCCGGCTCGTCAAGGCGCATCCCGCCGTGCAATCGCTGGTCAGCGGTGAACAGACCAAGCAGGAAGCCGGCTTGCTCGTCTCGTGGGCCAGCCTCGAACGCCGCAACGCCGAGTACCACGAGTTGGTTGAGAAAAAAATCCCCGCCAACTCCAAGGAAATCGCCATTGCCCGCAGTTACGGCGACTTGCGCGAGAACCACGAATATAAAGCCGCGAAGGAGATGCAGAAGATTCTCATGCGCCAGAAGGCAGACCTTGAAGCCGCGCTCAACCGCGCGCGCGGACAAGACTTTCTCAATGCCAAGACCGACGTCGTCGGGCCGGGCACCATTGTGGTGGCGACCGACCTTGCGACGAATCAAACCGAGACCTTCACGATTCTCGGGGCGTGGGATTCGGATCCCGACGCAGGCATCATCAGCTACCTCACGCCCGTCGCGATGGCGCTGGTCAACAACAAGGTCGGTGACGAAGTGGAATTTGAACTGCACGGCAGCAAGCGCCGCCACCGCATTGAGCAAATCACGACTTGGAAAACAGAAGTGGTTGCAAGCTAACCATCAAGCCGCCAAGCGAAAAATAAAATAGGGAAGGCTGGAAATCAGGAAAGTTCTGATTCCTGCCTTCTTGCTTTCCCCATGTAAATCTCAGGAGCGCGGCGGAAGCTCTGGCTGGCAAGTTTTGCTGGCCGCGGGCCTGGGGTGAAAATTTTCAGCCGACAATAAAAACACCCCGCGATTGTACGCGGGGTGTTGAAAATATATTTCAGGGGCTGCCGCTGTCGGCAAGGTTGGCTCGTGTAAATCGTGAATTGGGATTCTAAAATTCCCGTCAAGCCTTGCCGCCGAAACTCGCGAAGTCGTCTGCGTCCAGCACGTCAAACCACGTCGAGATGTCCGTGCGCGCGGGGGCGACAGCTTTGTGGATGCCATTGAAATACTCGCGTCCGTCCGGGTTGTTTGGCGCGCGGTTTTCCTGCCATTGCGTCCACGTCAGGATTTCCGGCGCGGTGCGCTTGTTTTTGGCATTCATTTCAATCCAGGCCAGCACGTCCGTGTCGCATTTGGCTAATTCCTTCTTGAGCGCTTCGGGATCGATGCCGGCGAATTCCAGAAACTGTTGGTCGAGCGGACAAGCGTAGTGATACTCGCCGGACTTGCCGGCGAGTGTGGCGCGGCCTTTGTCCAGCATGCGCGGCAAAATGACGTAGCCGCCGAGCCGCACGCGCGGACTGCGCGGCGGAAACTGTGTTAGGTCTGGTGTGTGTAATGACATGTTTTTTTCCTTTGGTTCGACCGCGTTGTGCGGCGGGCATCAAGTTGCACCGAAAATGCCGAATTGCAAGTGGCGCCGAAAAATTTTATTTTCTCCGGGTGAAACACTCTGGAAAAGCCTCCGCTGCTGCTTTGAAATTGATTGCCCTGTCCGGCGCGGGCGTGCTGTTGCTGCTCATCGTCGCGTGGCTGGCGGCTCACGTCGGCAATTTCATCGTTGAGCAGGCCGTGGCGCTGGGCGTCCTGTGGGTGCTATTCGTCGTCTTTACCTTTTATTTTTTCCGCGACCCCGACCCGCTGCCGCCCACGGCACCGGGCCTTGTCATCGCCCCCGGCCACGGCAAGGTGGACACGATTGATACTATCACCGAGGCAGAGTTCATGGGCGGCGAATGCCGCCGCATCTCCATTTTCCTGTCGGTGTTCGACGTGCACGTCCAGAATGCGCCGGTCACCGGACGCGTTGCCTTCTTTAAACATTCGCCCGGTCAGTATCTCAACGCCATGCGCGCCGACTGCGCGAAGTTTAATGAAAACGTGTTCCTCGGCATCGAGTCCGTCGACCCGCGTGAGGCCAAGGTGGGGGTACGGCTTATCGCCGGCCTTATCGCGCGGCGTATCGTGCCCTTTGTCGCGCAAAACGATCCCATCCTGCGCGGCGAACGCATCAGCCTCATCCAGTTCGGGTCCCGCGTGGACGTCTATTTACCGATGAGTACGAAGGTGAAAGTCCAGCTTGGCGACCGCGTTGTCGGCGGCCTGACCGTGCTGGCCGCATTTGAATAAAGCATGTCCCCTAATCCACAACCTCCGCCGGGCGCTCCGGTTGACCGCCAGAAGCTGAAAATTTATTTTCTGCCAAACTTGCTCACGGCGGGAAATCTGTTCTGTGGCTTTGTGGCGCTCACGAAAATTGTTGAGGCCAATCTCACTCCCGACGCCAATGGCATCGTCAACTGGATGCCCATCAAATTTGCGCTCGCCTGCATCCTGCTCGCCTGCATTTTTGATTTGTTTGATGGCCGCGTCGCGCGCATGGGGGGGCACGAAAGCCCGTTTGGCCGCGAGTTTGATTCGCTGGCCGACTTGATTTCCTTCGGCGCTGCGCCGGCGTTTCTCGTGCACCGCGTGGTGCTGGGTCGGGTGCTGCCGGATGAGTACGCCGAGCTCGGCTGGTTTATTGCCTCAATTTATCTCATCTGCGGTGCATTCCGCTTGGCGCGGTTCAATTGTCTTTCCGCGATGAACCAGCCGGGCGAGAGTAAGGATTTTCTCGGCTTTCCAATCCCCTCCGCCGCCGGACTCGTCGCCTCGCTGACGTTATTTATCATCAAGCTGAACGAGAAAGAAAAGGACCTCGGCCACTGGGGCTACCTATTGCCGGTCGTGCTGGTGTTTCTGTCGGCAATGATGGTGAGCGAGGTACGGTATCCGAGTTTCAAGTCTCTGGGCATCCGCTCTTCCACAACCTTCTTGAAATTGATCGTTGCGGTGTTGTTTGTAGGCAGTCTGTTGGTGTTGCGCGAGAAGATTTTGTATTACGTCCTGCCGCTGTTCTTCACTGGCTATCTGGTTTATGGCTTTGTCCGCCCCCATATTTCTCGCGCGTGGCGCCGGGAAATCGAAGAGGATGAAGACGAGACGGAGGCAGGTAGCTAAATGGCTGAGACGCATCCCATTTTGCTGGCCGCACTGACGGGCTTCTTTTGCAGCCTGATTTTTTCCTCGATTCCATTCGGGCCGATTAATCTTACGATTTTAAACGGCGGTGCCCAAAGGGGCTTCCTCTGGGCATTACTCATCGGCTTGGGGGCAGCGACGATGGAGACGGTTTACTGCGCTTTTTCGTTCACCGGCTTTTCTTCGGTGTTCGACCACGGCATCGTGCAGGCCTTTATGCAGGTGTTCAGTTTCGTGTTCATTCTCTTTCTCGGCTTCAAATTTCTGTTGGCCAAGTCTGTCCAGGTGCCGACCAAGCTGGATGCCGCCTCCGAAAAAATCGAGACCACCATCGAGCATAAATTCCACCCGCACTCGGCCTTCATGACCGGCTTTGTGCGTGTGCTTGGTAATCTCGGCGTGTTGCTCTTCTGGGTGGTCCTGGCGGCCAATCTAATGGCCCGCGACTGGGTGGATGCTGACTCCTTTGGAGCCAAAGCCGCTTGTGTTGCTGGCGTCCTACTTGGCACCAGCACCTGGTTCAGCATTTTGAGCTTTGGGGTATCGCGCGGGCACGGCCGGTTTGGTGAAAAAACACTGCTGCGTATCCAACATTTCTCCGGCATCTGCCTCATCCTTTTCGGACTCATCCAAGGCACCAACATTGCGTGGCGTCTGGCCAAACACAACCGGCAGCACCCTCCGCTCGAACAGAGTGTGGTGCCTGCTCAGACCAATCATTAATTTATGCTTAAAGCTGGAATCGTCGGACTCCCCAACGTGGGCAAATCAACCCTCTTCAACGCCGTTACCCGTACGCGCAAAGCCGAGGCCGCAAACTATCCGTTTTGCACCATTGACCCGAATGTCGGCATCGTCACCGTGCCGGACGAGCGGATGTATGTCCTGCAAAAAATCGCCAAAACGCAGGTCGTCATTCCTGCCGCCATTGAATTCGTGGACATCGCCGGATTGGTGAAAGGCGCGTCGCAGGGCGAGGGGCTGGGTAACAAATTTCTTACGCATATCCGCGAAGTGGACGCGATCGTGCAGGTCGTTCGCTGTTTTGAGGACGAGGACATTCATCATGTCGCCGGCTCGGTGGATCCGGTGCGCGATATTGAGGTGATCACCACGGAACTCGTGCTTTCCGATTTGGAAGCCGTGCAAAAGCGTTTAAATAGCGTTGCCAAAGATGCCAAACGTGGTGATAAGGAAGCGCTCGCCCAAGAGGCTGTTTTAAAAAAACTGGAGCCGCACCTCAACTCCGGCAAACCTGCACTCACCCTCGAACTCCCGCCGGAAGATAAAGCCATCTCCCGCTTGTTTTGGCTCATGACTGACAAGCCCACCATTTTCGCCTGTAATGTCAAGGAAGGCGATTTGGCCACCGCCGACCAGAATCCTTTCGTCCTAAAGGTCCGCGAATATACCGCGCACCATTTTGCATGCGAAGCCGTTGTCATCAGCGCACAGATCGAAAGTGATCTGATTGATTTGTCCGACGCCGAGGCGAAGGAGTTCCTCAAAGAACTCGGCGTCAGTGAATCCGGCGTTGGCGCCCTCATTCGTGCCACCTATCATCTGCTTGGCTTGCGGACTTACTTCACGGCCGGTGAAAAAGAAGTCCGTGCCTGGACAATTCACAATGGCGATACGGCCCCCAAGGCTGCCGGCGTCATTCATTCCGACTTCGAACGTGGCTTCATTAAGGCTGAAACCGTCGGTTACGAGGATCTGGTCAAGCTGGGATCCGTTGCTGCCGCCCGCGAAAAAGGTCTCTACCGCATGGAAGGCAAAGAATACGTCGTCAAAGACGGTGACGTGCTGCTATTCAAGTTTAACGTGTGATTTTCCGTCCTGGAAGCAAAGTGAGCCCGTAAGAAGTTCTCCGACTCGGTGCTCTCACTAGTGCTGTGGCGAAAATTTATTGCGCGAAGAACTTCTGGATCTCTTTGATGACTTCGATGAAGACATCCACTTCGGCTTTCGTGTTATAGAAATAGAAACTCGCGCGGGCAGTGGATTCCACTCCGAGTTTGTGCATCAGCGGCTGCGTGCAATGATGTCCGCCTCGCAAGGCGACACCGCCCTGATCCGCAAGCGTCACGACATCGTGCGCGTGGACATCCTTCAGTAAAAAGCTCACGAGACCAGCGCGGTTATGTTTAGGGCCGAAGATGCGAATGTTTTTCAATGCGGAAAGTTTTTCGGCGGCATAGTTCGCAAGTTCCTGATCATGCTGCCAGATCTTTTCCCGCCCGATGGTGTCGAGATAATCCATCGCAGCGTGCAGCCCGATGGGTCCGGCGATGTCCGGCGTGCCAGCCTCAAACCGGTGCGGCGCGTGTTTGAATTCCGTCTTCTGGTAGCCGACGGATAAGATCATTTCGCCGCCGCCCTGATACGGCGGCATGGTTTCCAAAATTTCCATGCGCCCGTAGAGCACGCCAATACCGGTTGGTCCGCAAATCTTGTGGCCGGAGAAGGCAAAGAAGTCACAGCCGATGGCCTGCACGTCAATTGGCAGATGCCCCGCGCTTTGCGCGCCATCCACGAGGGTGACGATGCCGAGTTTGCGGGCGCGGGCGCACAGTTCCTCGACGGGATTTACCGTGCCCATGGAGTTGGAGATGTGCACCATGGAAAGCAGCTTCACGGAGGGAGTGAGCAGCGAGTCAAGCTGGCTCAAGTCCAAAATGCCTTCATCGCCGGTGACGGGAATGTAAGCAATTTTCGCACCGGTCTTCTGTGCGAGCATCTGCCACGGAACGAGATTGCTGTGATGCTCCAGTTCGGTGAGTAGAATCACATCGCCGGTCTTGAGGTGCTTGGCACCCCAGGTGGCAGCTACGAGGTTGATGCTTTCCGTTGTGCCGCGGGTAAAAATGATCTCATCGGCGGACTTGGCGTTGATGAATTTAGCACAGCGGGTACGGGCGGCTTCAAAGGCATTCGTTGAGCGGTTGCTCAATTCGTGGATACCGCGGTGGACGTTAGCATTATCGCATTCGTAGTAATGCACGAGCGCGTCAATTACCGAGCGGGGTTTCTGCGAGGTGGCGGCGTTGTCGAGGTAGACAAGGGGCTTGCCGTGGACCTTCTGATCGAGAATCGGAAAGTCGGCGCGTAGTTTTGCCCAATCAACGGTGGTGTTCATGAAAATATATTTGTCCACAGAAATTCACACATCCAACACAGCTGGGGAAAAGCCAACCCCGCTTTTGGAACTCAGATTATCTGTGGTTCATCTGCGTCCCATCTGTAGCTTAAAGCAGGCCCAGCTGCAACTTGGCCGCCTCGGTCATCATGCTCTGGTTCCACGGCGGATCCCAAACGAGCTCGACATTCGCCTCGTCAATCGGTTCGAGCGAGATGAGCTTGTTCTGCACGTCCTGAGCCAGCACCGGCCCCATGCCGCAGCCGGGTGCCGTCAAAGTCATCTTCACATCGGCCTTGTAGTTGTCAGCACCGATGGGCGTGAGGTGGCAATCGTAGATTAAACCGAGATCTACAATGTTGACGGGGATTTCCGGGTCATAGCAGGTCTTGAGTGATTCCCAGACTTTTTTCTCCAGTTGTTCCAGCGTGAGCGGGCCGCTGGGCGTGGCGGTGGCGGCCGGCACAGCGACGACTTCAATGCCCAAAGCATCGACGTCCTTGGACTCGATGCGGAACATATTGCCGTTGACGACGACGGTGTAGGTGCCGCCGAGGGATTGCGTGATATGCGCGGTTTCGCCCTTTTGAAGCGTGACCTTGGTGCCGATGGGCACTACGGAGGCTTCGACATCGCGCGTTAAAATCTTTGATTCAGAACTCATAATGGAAATATCTTCGTTGTTGTGGCGGTCAAAATCAAATCACGTTTGCTCATTCTCCGTGCTCACCGGCACAGCCTCGCCCTTGAGGGCGCCGATGAGCGCGTGCCAGGCGAGAATGGCGCATTTCACGCGCGCCGGGTATTTGTAAACGCCCGCGAACACTGCCAGTTTGCCAACGTCGCCAGTAACTTTGCCGGTAGTGACCATTTCACGCACCTGCTCGAACGTCCGTTCCGCCTCGGTCTTGGTCTTCCCCTTGACATAATCCGTGAGCAGTGACGCCGATGCCTTGGAAATGCAGCAGCCGGATCCGACGAAGCTTGCATCCTTGATCACCTCTCCGTCCAGCGCGAGAAACAATTTCAAATTGTCACCGCACAGCGGATTGAAACCCTGGGCCGAGCAAGAGCATTGCGGCAGCTCGCGGAAATTGCGCGGGTGCTTGCAGTGGTCCAGAATGACCTGCTGGTAAAGGTCGTTGATATCGTCGAACATATTACATTAATCACAAAATAACCGAGGCGCAGGGTTCAAAATATATCATCCCTGCCACCCCCTGACTTTATGTGACTCTAAGGCAAAATTATTTCCGCAGCAAATGCGGATTCGCCTCCAAACGGTCCCACACGAGTTTGTCGATGACGTCCCGCGCCGGTCCGCACTTGATGCGCTCGATGATTTCACCGGCGAAGGCGTGGATCAACATCTGCCGTGCCGTGTCCGCACCGATGCCGCGCGCGCGCAGGTAAAAAATGCTCTCGGCGTTCAACTGGCCAATGGTCGCGCCGTGGGTGCATTTCACATCGTCGGCGTAAATCTCCAACTGCGGCTTGGTGTCCGCGGTGGCATCGTCGGAGAGCAGGAGGTTTTTATTCGTCTGCTTCGCGTCAGTTTTCTGCGCGATGGGATGAACATAAATGCGGCCGTGAAACACGCCCTTTGATTTGTCATCGAGAATCCCGTTGAAATACTCATGGCTCGCGCAATGCGGCTGCGCATGTTCGACAACCATGTGGTGGTCGGCCAATTGCTCGTCGCGGGTGAGGTAAAGGCCGTTGAGAATGCATTCGAGGCCTTCGCCTGCCAGTTTTGTGCGGATGTTCGTGCGGGAAATTTTTGCGCCCAGGGCAAAGGAATGCACGGTCACGTTGCTGGTGCGACCAAATTCACCGGCAATCGTAGCGATGTGGAAAGCCTTTGTCGCCTCGTCCTGAAGCTTGACGTGTTCCACGGCGGCGTTGTCGGCTGCAACGATTTCCGTCACCGCGTTCGTGAAATAGCCAACGTTGCCGTTGCTTAGGTAGCTTTCCACGACGGTCAGCTTGCTGTTCGCCTCGGCGATGATCAGGTTGCGAGGTGAAATCATTTCACCATCTTCCTTGGCGGAGGAAATATAAATCAACTGCACCGTCTCGGCCACGGTGACGCCGGCGGGCACAAAAATGAACGCGCCGTCGGTGAAGAACGCCTGGTTCAGCGCGGCGAACGTGTTGTTCGCCGTGTGTGCGTATTGACCGAGATGTTTTTCAATGAGTGTGGAATCTTGGGCTAGCGCGGTGGCCAGGTTTTCAATTCGCACCCCGCCAGTCACGGGTTTGAGGCTGGACAATGTGGGCGAGAAAAATCCGTTCACAAACACGAGCCGATGGCCGGTGAGTCCGGCAAAAACGGATTCCGCAAGCAGCTTGGACTCGGCTCCGTTGACTGCAGCCTCGCGCGCGAGCTTGAACGGCAGCTGCGCGATGGGCGCCACGTTGGTGAAGCGCCAGTCTTCGTCGCTCAATTTTGGAAAGCCGGCTTCAGCAAAGCTCGCCAGGCCAGCCTTGCGCACCGGCCCGAGCCATTTCGGTTGTGCGGCGGATTTCACCTGGGAAAATTGTGCTACCAGCGATTCTGTTCCGTTGTTTGCTTTCAGCGTCATGTTTAGAATGATTCTAATTATAAATCAGAGAGACAATCTCCCATGTCAGCGGGCGATGCGCAATTGAAAAGCGCATCGATTGCAACGGTTAAAATGCGTGCGAAATTATTTTGCGTTCGAGGATTTGAATGGCATTTTGTCCGCCATGCTTTCGCAAGATGACATCAAAAGTGCCCTGAGCGCGGTCAAATACCCCGGTTTTTCCCGCGACATCGTTTCCTTCGGACTCATCAAGGAGATTTCTACTGCCAATGGCGCGGTCAGTGTGGCGATGCAATTGACCTCGCCCAATGCCGAAGCTGCGCAGCAGATCAAAACCGAAAGCGAACGCATCTTGCAAGCGTTGCCCGGCGTGAATCACGTCCACGTCGAAGTGCGCCAGCCCGCCACCGGCTCCGCTGCGCCCGCCAGTCCGTTCGCCAATCAAAAGGGCGTTCCCGGCGTGAAGCGCGTCATCGCTGTCGCCAGCGGCAAGGGGGGGGTGGGTAAATCCACTTGCTCGGTCAACCTGGCCTGCGCGCTGACGCACTTGGGTGCAAAAGTTGGCTTGCTGGATTGCGACATCTACGGGCCAAGCATTCCGCTAATGATGGGTGTTTACGATCGTCCTTCCGTCAGCCCCGACGAGCGGCTCGTGCCGCCGTCTAATCACGGGGTGAAGGTGATGAGCATCGGCTTGCTGGTCACGGACGATCAACCGGTCATCTGGCGCGGACCGATGATCACCAAAACAATCCAGCAATTTCTACTCGCCGTCGAATGGGGCGATCTTGATTTTCTACTTGTGGACTTGCCGCCGGGCACTGGCGACGCACAGCTTTCGCTATGTCAGACCGTGCCACTCGACGGCGGCGTTATCATCAGCACGCCGCAGGAAGCGTCGCTGGGGGTCGTCCGCAAAGGCATCGCGATGTTCCGCAAGGTGAACGTGCCGATACTCGGCATTGTGGAAAACATGAGCTATTTCACCACGCCGAACGGCGAGCGCGTGGAAATATTCGGTCACGGCGGCGGCAAAGAAGAGGCTGCGCGGCAGGATGTTCCGTTCCTCGGCGAAATTCCCATTTTTACGGCAATCCGTGAAGGCGGTGACCGTGGTATGCCCATTGTGGTTTCCACGCCGAATCATGCGGCGGGCAAGGCCTTCATTCAAATCGCGGAAACGGTGCGGCAGAAATTCTTGTGAATGAAAGCTGGGTCCTTGAGCAATATTTCGGTGGCAATGCCACCTGCAAGAAGGAGCCATTAAACTATTTCAGCCCGTGCCAGGATTGGTTCCCGATCCGGCCAGCGTGGCGATTTCTTTTGGGCTGAACCTAATTATCCTAGGCGTCCCGACCGGCTGGCGGTTTGGCCGACGCACTACCGGTTGTCAGTCAAGTTGCACTGAGGATTGCAATCAATCTACATGGGCCGGTTTGCAGCATTGCCACTTTGCCGTTGGAAATTTCTGGGCTAGTCGGCCAATAAAAGTTTCTTCGTCAGTGCGACAAATTGTTCCAGGCTCAACTTCTCCGCGCGTTCCAGCGGTGAGATATTGAGTTCGGTGAATGCGGTTTCCAGAGATTCCTTCGGCCAGTCCTGCTTCAATAATTTCAACATCATTTTTCGGCGCTGCGAAAAGGATTTTTTTACGATCCGCCGAAAAGCATTGCGCTGTTCATCCGTAAGGAGCGGCGTCGCCCGGCGCACGAGGCAGACACAGGCGGAGTCCACGTCCGGCGAGGGGAAAAAGCAGCCCGGTGGAATCTTAAACCAGCCGCGAGGCTGGAAATCCAGCTGAACGAGCAGGGTCAGAATTCCGTAATGATCGTCGTCAGTTGTTGCCATGAGCCGTTGCGCAACTTCGAGTTGGAGCGTGACAACGAGCATTTTCGGCGCGCGGCTGCCGGCGGCAAGCTCCACCAGAATGGGTGAGGCGACCGAGTAGGGCAGGTTGGCGACGAGTTTCCAGTCGCGCCAGTCGCGCGGCTCACGTTGTAAAAACTTCAGCGCATCGTCGTGAAGCAGTTCCATTCGCGGAACGGCGCCGGGCATGAGCTGCGGGGCGTAGCGTTCCTGCAAAAAATCAACGAGCCGACGGTCCATTTCGATGGCGAGAACGTCACCGCTCTTTTTCAAAAGCAATTCCGTGAGCGGGCCGAGGCCGGGGCCAATTTCCAAAACCTTGTCGGCGACGGTTAGTTCAGCGGCGGCGGCGATGCGTTCCAACTGGTGCGCGTCGTGCAGAAAATTCTGCCCAAGTGATTTCGTGAGCTGGATGTCGCGCCGCGCCAGCAAGTCGCGCATTTCAGTGAGTTTCATCGGTGTTAATCTGCGGTCAAAACTTTTTTCAGTTCCGCTACGGCTTGGGCAAGTTGTGTCTTGGTGATGGTTAGCGGCGGCGTGAAGCTGATGACGTTCGCATGCTCGCCTTCCGGCAGAAAAATATAACCGCGCTTCAACAGTATTTTGATCGCGCCCAGCGCCGCTTCGGTCGCGGGTTTGCCGCCGGGCAGATTCAATTCAACGCCCGCCATCAAGCCGAGGCCGCGCACGGATTGTTGAGTTTTTCTTTTTGAGGTGTGAATTGCCGCCAGTGCGGTTAGTAAAAATCTTCCCAGCGCCGCGGCGCGTTCGGACAGTTTAAGCTTTTTAATTTCCGAGATTTGGGCGAGCGCCATGGCGCAGCCGACAGGATGGCCGAGGTAAGTGCTGGTGTGAATCGCCTCGCCGGTCGAGGCCGGCCACGCGGCATCCATCACGTCGGCGCGTCCGACGCAGGCCGAGAGTGGAAACCCCCCGGTGAGCGCTTTGCCTAGGCAGATCAAATCGGGAACCACGCCGCTGTGTTCGCAGGCGAACCACTTGCCCGTGCGCCCGAAGCCGGTGTAAATTTCGTCGAGAATTAGCAGTGCGTCGTGTTCGTCGCACAGTTTGCGGAGCAATGGCAGGAATTCCGGCGGCGGAACATGGATGCCGCCTCGCGCCTGCACCGGTTCGACCAGGATGGCGCCAATTTTTTCGCGTCGGAAGATGCTGCGGAGCTTTCGTTCCAGCGGTTTCAAATCTGTTGGGTTGACGGGAAATTCAGCAAAGTGGCCGAAGGCGCCAAGTTGCGGGCGGAAAGGTCGGCGAAAATGTTCACGGTGTGTGGCATTCAGCGCGCCATAGCCGAGACCGTGATAGCCGCCCTCGAAGGCGATGACGCTGCGTTTGCCGGTGGCGAGCAATGCGGTCTTGAGTGCGGATTCAACGGCCTCAAAGCCGGAGTTGCTGAAAATGACTTTCCCCCGTTTCCGCTTTTCGCCTTTCGCCTTTCGCTTGGTTTTCCCCCAGCGCTCAAAGGTCAGGCGGCTCAACTCACGGGCGAGTTCAGCTTTGCGCGCATGTGGGTGTACGTCGCCCATCGCATGCAGGAGTTTTCCCATTTGCTTCTGCCCGGCGCGGACCACGGCCGCGTTTGCGTGGCCGGCGGCGGCGACGCCGAACGCAGCGGTCAAATCCAAATACTGCTTTCCGTCCGCATCCCAGACGTGAAGTCCGCGCGCGCGTTCCCAGACAATCGGCCATGAGCCGTCCGGGTCAATGAACAGCACGTTGCGCGATTCGTGGTCGCGCAGAAGTTGAAGGGTTTGCCGCGCGGTCATTTTAATTCAGGCGCACGTCAGCTGGTTGGCCGGGGCGTACGTCCGGAGCGTCAGCGGGGGAAATGCTTGCCTCAATCATGAACACAAGGTTGGCCCGGGTCTCTCGGCTGTAAATCACCGGCGGCGTGTATTCGGCCTGGGTGGAAATATAATTGATAGTGGCGGGAATGGCGCGGTTTATCCCGTCGCACTTAAGGGAAACGGGTCGGCCAACTTTTAATTGTGGCAACGTTTCTTGTGGGACGAAGAATCGCACTTTTAAATTCCCGGGCGGCAGTAGCGCAATCACCGGGTTCCCGGCCGCAACCCATTCGCCGTCCCGGTAAAGTGTGTCATGGACCTGGGCGTCAGCGGGCGCGAATTGCTGTTTCTGGTCGAATGGCCACTTGGCCTTGTTGAGCGCGGCTTGTTGCGCCCCAACCTGCGCGGCATCGGCGTCGCGCTGCGAACGCGCCTGATCCAGTTCCTCAGCGGAGATGACGGCGGCCGGCGAATTGCGGAGTTCCTGCCGGCGTTGGAACGTGGCTTCGGACAGCGTCAGGTTGGCCGTGGCTTGGGTAAGGTTTTTTTCGGCCTGCGTGAGCACGGCGGCTTCGGCTTGACGTTCCAACTCGAACAGAAGCTGGCCTTGTTTCACCGGCTCGCCGCGGGCGACGGCGAGGTGGACGAGCGCCCCGCCGACCGGTGCGGCGATGTAAACATATTCGCCTTCGACGTAGCCCTGCCAGCCAGCAGAGGGGCTTTTCGCACAGCCGCTGAGTAGCGCCACAGCGAAAAAGCAGCAGACGGTGTTCAGGAAATATTTCATGCGTACGCCGGAATGACCTTAACATAAGTGGGGGATTTTACGAGCGAAACGATTCGTTCGACTTTTAACCTACCGAATGGTAGGATTGGTTCGCTGTATGAAAAAACTGATGCTGTTTTGTCTTCTGCTGGCTTTTACCGCGGCAGTTTCCGCTGAAGAAACCAATGCGCCGGCGTGGCTCGCGCGGCCCTTGTCGCTGGCGGACTGCGTGAACATTGCGCTGGCACAGAATGCCTCGATTCTCAAGGCGAAGAGTGACCTCGAAGCCTCGCATGGCGTGGTGGTGCAAACGCGCGCGGTGGCGCTGCCGCAGGTGATTGCAAGCGGCAAGTATGTGGACGAGGAGACGCCGCACCAGAACTGGAATTCCGGCATTCAGATTGTTCAAGGGATTTACGAGGGCGGAAAATTGATCGCGGCCATTCAGGCTGCGTCCGCCACTAAGAAACAGGCCGTCGCACAATATGATACGGCGGTCGCTGACACGCTGTTGAGTGTGCAGCTGGCGTATTACGATGTGCTGCTTGCGGCGCAACAGATCACCGTCAACGAAGCCTCGGTCAAGCTGCTGCAAAAGGAACTGGATGACCAGCAGCGCCGGTTTGACGCTGGCACGGTGCCGCACTTCAACGTGCTCCGTGCGGAAGTCGCGGTTGCCAATGCCAAGCCGAATCTCTTTCGCGCCAGCAGCCAGTATCGCATCTCCAAAAATGTGCTGGCCAATCTGCTTGGCTACAACCTTCCGCGCGAAGTTCTTGAAAACATACCGTTGAACCTCACGGACACTTTTGACATCACGCCTTGGAATATGATTCTACCGGACGCGATTCAGCAGGCGCTGGACCGGCGGACAGAGCTGAAGGCGTTGCGCCAGGAGGTGAAATTGCAAAAGCTGGGTATCGTCAATGCCCGGTCCGGCTACAAACCAACGGTCCAGGCCTTTGCTGGTTATAACTGGCAGAATTCCTCATTTAGCACCGATGTGGGCAACGAACTTGATGGCTGGAGCGTCGGCGGCCAGCTGACCTGGAATATTTTTGACGGTGCGCTGACCGTCGGCAAGGTGCAGCAGTCGAAGGCTCTTTACAAAAAATCTCAGACCGAGCTCGAAGACCGGTCGCGCCAGATCGAACTTGATGTGCGCACGGCGTATTCGGATTTTCTCGAGGCTAGAGAAGTGCTTGATTCACAAGTTAAAGTGCAGGAACAGGCCGAGGAAGCTTTGCGCGAGGCGAATGCGCGTTTCGATGCCGGTACCGGCACGCAGCTCGACGTCCTGGACGCGGAGACCTCGCTCACGCAGGCGCGGACTACCCAAGTGCTGGCGCTGCACGATTATGCCGCCGCGCGCGCCAAACTCGAGCGCGCCATCGGCGCGGAATTTGTGGCGGCCAAATAATAAAATCCGGCGCTTCAGAACATTGGCGCGGGGTGGCGTCAGCGGGTCACCCAGCAAAAAATGTTTCTTGAATTGCAATTTGCCGGTTGACGGGCGGCTTGGCGCAATAGATTTTGTCACGCGTGAAAATTCAACGCGCCCTGCTATCAGTTTCAGATAAAACCGGATTGGTTCCCTTCGCTCAAATCCTCGCCGACCAAGGCGTGGAACTCATTTCCACCGGCGGCACCGCCAAAACGTTGCGTGAAGCCGGCCTCATGGTGAAAGACATAAGCGAGCACACCGGGTTCCCCGAAATGCTCGACGGCCGCGTCAAGACGCTGCATCCGCTTGTCCATGGTGGATTGCTTTACATTCGTGGTAACGCGACGCACGAAGCCGCCGTTAAACAGCACGCCATCAAGCCCATTGACCTCGTCGTCGTGAATCTGTATCCGTTCGAGGCCACCGTCGCCAAACCGGACGTGAAGCTGCACGAGGCCATTGAAAATATTGATATCGGTGGCCCTTCGATGCTCCGCAGCGCCGCAAAAAATCATGACAGTGTCACGGTCGTTGTGGACCCGCTTGACTACGCGGAAGTGGCCAAGCAGATTTCCGAGAACGGCGACACCACGCTGGAACTGCGCCGGAAACTCTGCGCAAAGGTGTATGCCCGTACCGCCGCCTACGATGCTGCCATTGCCGCGCACCTGCAAAAGGAATTCGCCGCCGATAAAAGCGCGCTGCCGCAAGTGCTGACGATTTCCGCGCCACTGGCGCAGCCCCTGCGCTACGGCGAAAATCCGCATCAGACCGCCGCGCTTTACGGCAAGTTTCATGAGTTTTTCAAGCAGCTCCACGGCAAGGAGCTTTCCTATAATAATATTTTAGATCTCACTGCCGCGACGGCGCTCATCGCTGAATTCCGCGAGGATGTGCCGACGCTGGCGATTCTCAAGCACACGAATCCGTGTGGTGTGGGACAGGGAACGACTCTCCGCGCGGCGTGGGACAGGGCTTTCGCAACCGACAAGCAGGCACCCTTCGGAGGCATCATCGCCGTGAATAAGACGCTCGATGGCGCGGTGGCGGAAGCCATCGCTGAAATTTTCAGTGAGGTTATCGTCGCGCCGGAATTTTCGGCCGAGGCGCTGGCGATTTTGCAGAAGAAGAAGAATTTGCGGCTGTTGCAAATTCAGAAATGTCCGCTGTCCGCGCAGCCGTGGGATGTACGCAGTGTCGGCGCGGATTCGTTCCTGCTCCAGCAGCGCGACTTGAAGGTGACGACGGTAGCGGATTTGAAAGTCGTCACTAAACGGCAGCCGACAGCAGCGGAACTGCAGGCGATGCTATTTGGCTGGCGCGTGGTGAAACACCTGAAGTCAAACGCAATTCTTTATGTCGGCGAAGGTTGTACGCTTGGCACTGGCGCAGGGCAGATGAGCCGCGTGGATTCCAGTCGCATCGCAGTGTGGAAGGCGGGCGAGGCGAAACTCCCACTCCAGGGCAGTGTGGTTTGCAGCGATGCATTCTTTCCCTTCCCGGATGGCCTCATGGCGGCGGCGGACGCCGGTGCGACGGCGGCAATCCAGCCCGGTGGCTCGGTAAGGGATGCGGAAGTCATCGCGGCGGCGGATGCGCGCGGCATGACGATGGCGTTCACGGGCGCTCGGCATTTCCGGCATTAATTCAAAATCCTAAACGACACGAACCGCGCAAATCATTGCGCGGTTCTTTTATTTCAGCAGCCGATAGATCAAGACGAACTGAAAACAGGTAACCGCGGCAAGCAAGAGCCAGACGGTAAGTTCGCGCCCCTGCAATCCGCGCTGGCGTGGGGCAGCGAGCCAGAATTGCATTTTGGCGGAGCCGAACGAAATGGTGTCGCCGTTGCGCAGGCGGGCGGAAGTGAGCGGATGCTCATTGATGACCGCGAAGGTGTCCGGCGCAGCACTTAAAATGAAGCCTTCCGACTTGTGGAAATCCAAGGTGAGGTGCTGATCCCAGACGCCGGGAGCTTCGAGGCGTAAATCATTTGCCGGTGCGCGGCCGATGCGGAACGGAAAACGGCTGATGACCTGAGGGTTGCCCGCCGTCTGGCCGGAAAGTATTCGAAGTTGAATCATCAGAACATGCGACGACCCACTTCAATCTGGTCGCCCGGATAAACCGGCGGATCGGGGTCTTTGCCGGCCAGAATGCGTTTAAGATTGAGCGGAAAACGTTGACCATTGGCGCGGGTGAGCGTGATGTCGCCGAGGTCGGCAAAATCGGTGATGTCCCCAGCCGAAGTGATCGCCTTGCTGACCGTGATAGAGCCGGCGTAAATCAGCCGGCCCGGGGCTTTCACTTCACCGCGGATATAATAGACGCGGTCACTGCTGGTTTTAACGGTGACATTCAAATGCGTGTAAATTTTGGGAACGTAAAGGTCGTGGATCGCGTCTTCGAGTTCGCCAATGGACTTACCGACAGCTTTCACACGGCCAACGTCGGGCAGGGTGATGGTGCCGTCCTCCTTGATGGGTTTATCCTGCGGTTCCAAGGGGTCGGGCAGACCGGAAAAAGTGATGGAAACAACATCTCCAATGTGCAGTCGCGGAACATTGCTTTCCCCGGGGTTGCTGACAAATCCGGGTTCGGCCATGACGTCGATTTTTTTTCCAGAACCGAAACAGCCGGTGAGTGCCAGTGCTAGTACGGGCAATAGCACCAATAAACTTCGGCGGGACAGGGAAATTGAATTAAGTTTCATCAGTAAATTATAATGGTATCGGAATGGCGCCGCCGGTTCGATCAATACTTTTGTTTGATCTCGGTATCGCCTGAAGACTTGATGTCAGATTGACTGATACCCGATGCTGCCAGGCTGGTTTTGGCATCAGCCTCCTGTTCAGCCGGATTGCGGCTGTAATAATAATCGTGGTAGTAGCCGCTGTAGTAGTAATAGCCTTCGTCCTGCGACATGTTGATGTTGTTGAGGACAATGCCAACAAAGTTGCCGCCGACCTTTTCGATCATCTGCTTGGCGCGAATGGTCATGGGCTGCGGGTAGCGCCGGTATTGGATGACCTGCATCACGAGATCCACTTCGCTCGCGAGAATGGAAGCGTCACTGACGCCGAGAATGGGCGGTGAATCAAACAAGATGAAATCATAGCGTTGCTTGAGCTCCGAGATCATCTGCTTCATCTGGGCTGACCCCAGAATGCCCATGGAGCTGTTGGGCAATTTACCGCTGGCCATGAAGTCAAGATTGGGCACGGAGGTGGTCTGAACGATCTCGGCAATGGTGTTTTGCTTGAGCAGATAATTGGTCAGACCCAGATTGTTGGCAACCTTGAACAGTTTGTGGAGCGTTGGGCGGCGTAAATCAGAGTCCACAATCAAGACGCGGTTGCCGGCTTGAGCGAAAACGGTGGCAAGATTGATGGTAGTGGTGGACTTGCCTTCGCCGGCACCGGCGCTGACAACCACGATGGTGTTGAACGTTTCTTCCTTGCGCGAGAAAAGCAGATTGGTGCGGAGTACGCGGTAGGCTTCGGCGTGTTTGCTTTCGGAACCCTCATCCACAAGATATCCAATATTCTGCGGAATGACGCCCAGCACGGGCGCCTGGAAGGTACGCTCTACGTCGTCAATGGTTTTAACGCTCGTATCGAGATATTCAATGAAGAAGGCCAAACCGATGCCCATGATTAAGCCAAAAACCAGGCCGAGGACGATGTTGACCGTTTTGTTCGGCTTGACGGGCTCCTTGCCGGGTTCAGCCCGGTCAGTCACCTGCACCATGGAGCTTTTCGGAATCTCGGCGTCGAGCTTTTCCGCCTCGATTTTTGAATACAGCAATTTGTGCAGGTCCCGCAATTGTTCGAGGTTGCGCTTGGCGTCATAGTAGGGCTGGTTTTTACCCGATTCAACCTGATCCCGCGCCTTGGCATCCTCGACGGATTGGGTGAGGGCGTCCAAAGCGGCTTTCTTGGAGCTGACTTGGCTTTCCAGTCCGGACAGGATACCGGTCACCCGGTCATCAATTTGAGTGTTGAGCGTGTCAATCAGCGTTTGAACGCGGGTCACGTTGAGGTTGTCGGCCGAATAATCAATTTTAAGGGTGGCAATTTTCTGCTGGGACTCATGCAATTTGCCTAGCAGTTCACCGAGTGCGCTATCGTTCACCACATTGGGCAATACATCGCGCAGCCGGTTTTTATCGAGTGACTTGAGCTGGTCCAGTTGGACGGATAATTCTTTGTAAGTGCGCTCACCTTCAATCATCTGATCGTGATAGCGTTGAAGCTGTTCGGAATTCAGCGACGGTGAAAAGCCGGCGGCATCGGCCTGATCCACGGTGATGCCCAAATCGCGCCGGAGCCGCTCGATCTGTTGCTGCGCGGACTGAATTTGGTTCGATTCACTCATGTACTGGCCTTCCAGCACTTCCAAGCCACGCGCGGTCGTGAGCCGACGCGTGTCCAACCGGTAGTTTTTGTAGGCGTCCGCTATAGTATTTGCCAACAGGGCGGCTTCTTTGGCGTCATCACTGTAGACTGAGATCGCAATGAGCTTGGTGTTGCGTACAGGCGCAAGGCTCATCCGCCCCTTGAGGATTTCCATTGTCTCCGTCGTCTTGAGCGTCTCGCCGTTGAAATATTTTTTACCCCATTCCACATTTAGATTCAGCGCGCTGATGACGTTGCTCAACACGAGCTGCGACTGCATGATTTCAAAGGTGGTCTGAATGAAATAAGGATCATACGGCATCATCGAAGCTGTCATGGCATTGCCACCGGCGCTGTCGTTGACATCGTTTTCCACCTTGATGCGACAGGTGCTGGCGTAGGATTCCGGCAGGATGAAGGTGACGGCTGTGGCGATGATGGCGGTGATGAGAAAAACCGTGATGATGATCGCCTTGCGGATCCGGATCACCCGCCAGTAATCCAGAAAGTGCAATTTAGCCTCGGGGGGTGCGAAATTTTTTTGTGAATCCATAAAAAATAAATGGGAGCCTGTCTCAGACCCGGCTCCCGTATTGATGTTTAACCTAAAATGTGGAGCATGCCTTAGTAAGTTGCGCTCAAACCGATGTACACCAGATTGCGGTTGTTCCCACGGTTGCTGATGCTGGAAATCAGGTCAGAGAAATTATAACCAGCGTTTGCCGAGAGGTGGCGGTTGATCTCGTAGTTGAAATTGATCGCGGCGCTGATTGAGGTGTCACCCTTTCCACTATAGGCACCTTCCTTGTACGTGGAGTATTGATATTGGCTGGTCAGTGAAGCGGTCAGCTTGGGACTAAACCGGTGGTTGAGATCCGCATAGAACACCGAGCTCTCCTGATACGCCGTTAAATGTCCGTTGGCACCAGGCGTTGCGATGTCCGTGGCGTTTTGGTTCTGCGTAAACCCCGCCTGTACATAGCTGCCAGGCATGAACGTGTAGGTGGCGTTGATGTCAGCGTAGGGGGACAGCGACGTGTAGGGCGACACTGGGTCGTTATACACGTCCGTGTAAGAAGCCCCCACGCGGGCTGTTCCGCTCAAGTTCGGGCTGAATTCCTCGGTCACGCCCACATAGGCATAATGGGTGTCACTGTTGCGGGAATCAGCGTAATAATGTATAAAATTGTTTGGCGGAACATTATTTGCTATCGCAATCTCTCCGTTGCCGGTGTAGCGGGTCCAACTAAAACTATACCCAATAAAACCCATCGTTTCCGGCTGGAAATGCCATTGGAAATCGTTGCCAATATTCTGTTCCATCCGGTTCAGCAAAGTCGCCGAACTGGGGTTGCTGGCCGAATTGGTGCCAACATTCTCGTAATTGATTATAGTGTTGCCGTAATGCGTGGCAGTACTGAATTGACGAGTCCATTCAGAGTTGAGCGTGACCGTGGCTCGGTTGGCGATATTGTTGCCGTTCACCCGAACCACCGCACCGCCTTGAACCAAACTGGGATCCTGCGCGGCGGTGAATGAATCCGTAATGTTCAACTTAAAGCGCTCGTTGAACGCATGATCCACCCAAAAATCGCCTTGATGCGTATTGTCAATCGGGTTAAGCCCGTTCTCGGCCCGTTGCTGGTAGTAATACAGACCGTAAGTATAGCGCACCCCGATGTCAGTTTGCTGAAAAGATGAATTGATCGAAACAGACGGCGACACTTCAAAGCCAAAACTGCCCGTTTTGTTATGCGCCACTGCGTAGTTGTCGTCGTAGAAGCCGCGGAGATTCGCAGCCACATTCCAAATCTTGGGTGCAGCTCCCGCCTCCATGCCTTGGGCAATAACTGACGGCACGCCAGCAGCACCCGCTGCTGCCAGTCCAATTGATACAAATATTTTCTTCATTTTATTGTGCCTCATCATTTGACCCCAATCATCTCTTGCCATTCAAAAAAATCTAAAGGCCGATTGCCTTAAAATTTATCAGTCCGGCAAGAGTTCCGTCAAAACATTTCTCCGGTAATTATTCCCTGTCAAACCCTCATAAATTCGTGAAAATGACACCATTACGACTTGTGTTTGTAACGCTTTTGTTTCAATGCGTCGGCCAGTTTTGCATAGGCTAGCGTGTTGACCACCGCCCCTTTCTCCAGCCAGCCTTTGCGCGCCATGCCCGCCCCCAGTCGTAAAAACCCCGCATGCCCGTTTCGGTGCGCGTCTGGATTTAGGACACATTTCACGCCCTTGCCCGTCGCATAGGGCCAGTGCCGCCAGTCCAAATCCAGCCGGTGTGGATTGCAATTCAGCTCAATCCACGTCCCTGTCGCCGCACAGGCATCAATCACTGCTCGCACATTCACTGGATAAGGCTCACGTTCCAGCAGCAGCCGGCCGGTCAAATGGCCGAGCATGTGGACAAACGGATTTTCTGCCGCGCGAATCAGTCGTTTCGTGTTCTCCGCCTCACTGCTGCTGGGAACGTGCAAACTGGCCACCACCACTTCCAATTCCGCCAGTACGTCGTCGTCAAAATCCAAGCCGTCTTTCAAAATATCCACCTCGGTTCCGGTCAACAATTTGAAATCCCCCCCGCGGGCCGCGATTTTACCGTTCACCTCACTGATTTTCAAAACCTGCTCCTGCAGCCTTTTTGCATGCAGCCCGTTCGCTTGAAACGACGCCTTGGAGTGATCCGTGATCGCCCAGTATGCCAATCCCAGCTCTTCCATGTACTCCGCTATTTCTTCCAGCGTGTTGTGACCGTCGCTCCAGGTGGAGTGGTTGTGTAGCGCGCCCTTCAAATCCGACCACTCGACCAGTTTCGGTAATTGTTTTTTTTCTGCCGCCAAAATTTCCCCGTGATCCTCGCGCAACTCGGGCGGCACAAACGCCAGGTCCAGCGTGGCAAAAATCTCCTCCTCCGTCTGGCACGGAATGAGCAATTTCGGATCTCGCGTTTCTTCTTGTGATTGGAACAGGCCGTATTCATTCAGCCGCAGTCCGCGTGCGATCGCCCGCTGTCGCATCACAATATTGTGCTCCTTGCTGCCGGTGAAATAAGCCAGTGCAAATGGAAATTCCGCGTCGCTCACCACCCGCAAATCACACTGGATGCCCCCTTCCAAAATCACGCTCGCCTTGGTGTCGCCTCGCGCCAGCACTTTGACGATGCCTGGCTGCGACACAAAAAACTCAATCACCGGCAACGCCCTTTTTGAAGACGCCAGCAGATCAATATCGCCGCAGACCTCCTTGAACCGCCGCAAACTGCCCGCCGGACTGCACCGGATCACATCCGGGTGCGACCGCAAATCTTCCAATAACGGCTCTGCCGCGAGCCATCCTTCGCTCAGCAAATGTTTGCTCGCGTAGGTGCGCTTGCGCGCGATACCTTCCAAAATATTCGTTTGGGTTTTCTCGCCGAACCCGGCGAGCTCGGCTACAGCTCCAGCTTTGCAGGACACCTCAAGTTTCTCAATGGAATCAATGCCCAGCTGCTGGTTCAGGGCTTGGATTTTCTTGGGCCCCAACCCGGAAATACCGAGCATTTCGATCAAGCCCGGCGCGATGGAAGCCTTCAATTCATCGTAGTATTTCAAATGGCCGGTCTCGACCAGTTCCGTGATTTTCTGTTCCAGCGCCGCGCCGATGCCCTTGATTTGGCCCAGCCGTTTTTCCGCAACGATTTTTTCCAGCGGTTCACCCAAACCTTCAATGGTCCGCGCGCCGTTCACATAGGCCCGCGTCTTGAAGGGGTTTTCCCCCTTCAATTCCAGCAGCGTTCCAATCTCCGCCAAAATTTCCGCGACCTTGTCTTTGTCCATGGGTAAAATATGAAGCGCAATTCGGAAAGTTCAAATGATTTACGCCGGGGCGAACGGGGGCGATGCCGCCAGAAATGAAACGGCCAACGGTTCGCGCCTTTGCATGGCTGCGCTTTTGCGCTAAATTTCCCGCCGAATTTGATTTTTATGATTAAGAGGAAAAAATTGCCGGTCGCGTTGACCATTGGCGGCTCGGACAGCGGCGGCGGAGCGGGCATTCAGGCCGATTTAAAAACGTTCGCGGCGTTTGGCGTCCATGGTGCCAGCGCCATTGCCTGTCTTACCGCACAAAATCCCAAGCGTGTTCTCGACGTGGAGCCGTGCTCGCCCAAAATGCTGCGCCAGCAAATCGAAGCGGTGTTTGCCGAACTGCCGCCGCAGGGAGTGAAAACGGGAATGCTTTACTCAGCCCGAAATATTTCCGCCGTCGTGGATTTTTTCCGAAACGCAATACCTAAAACACACGACGCAAGACTTCTCGTCGATCCCGTGATGGTTTCGACCAGTGGTACGCGGTTGTTGCAGCCGGCTGCGGAAAAAGTGCTACGCGAAAAATTGCTGCCGCTCGCCGCCCTCGTTACGCCCAATCTGGATGAGGCAGAAATTCTTGCGGGCCAGAAAATTTCCGCGCCGGAAGGCCTGCGTTCCGCCGCGCGCGAAATTCATTCACGCTACGGCTGCGCGGTGTTGGTGAAGGGCGGCCACTTGAAAAATTCCCGCATGGCCATTGACGTTTTCTTCGATGGCGAGACGGAGTTGCTGCTGTCCGCGCCGTTTGTGTCAGGCGTTACCACCCACGGCACCGGCTGCACCTATTCCGCCGCAATCTGTGCCGCGCTCGCGCTGGGGCACGGTTTACCGCACGCGGTGGAAATCGGGAAAAATTTCATCACGGCGGCCATTGCCAATAGCTACCGCATTGGCAACCATTTCGCGCTCGGCCAGCTTAAAAATTCGGCTGGTGCAGCCGGAAAAATTGCAGCGCATTTGTCATCGGCACCCTCAAAATGTTCGTGCTGCCCGTGAGTGTGGCGGCAAGAAGAGCGTTGGTGCTCCAATTCGTCGTCGCCAGATTGGTCGTCGCCTCCGCGCCAAAGCCGGCAGGATAAACCGGCCAGCTCAATACGGAGTTCGTGCCGGCGCGCGCCAGGGTCAGCTGTATTGGCACAAAGCCAAACGCCAACGCGTAAGTTTCGTCGTTACTCACGATATTCGTGCCGCCATTTTTCAAGACCTGCAAATCGTAGCGTCCGGCGGCAAGGTGCGGCAAAAATAGGTGCTCCACATTGTCCACACGGCTGGTGCTGCACGCGATAAGCTGGCTGTTTGCAGTGTCGAACAAAAATAAATCCAGGTCATTAATATTTGTCTGGCCGAACTGCCGGTTCCAGACAAGCGTGGCCGTGGCCATGCCACTGCTAACGTTAAAGAAATAATGGTTCGCCGTATCATTGGTCGCGCCGCTGGAAATAGTTTCATTATTCCAGCCGCTGTTGGTGGGGATGGTATTTGTGATCGGAATCGGCGCATGTGGAGCCCCAATTGAAATCAAATTGGTCGCGCCGGCGTTTTGTTTGCCGCCGGCTAGTTGCTCGTAGGCATTAAAAACATTCAGGATGCCCGACCCGTAGCGCGCGTCTAGCGGCGAGGAATAGGAATTGGTCCAGTCCGCAGGCTTCACCGCGCCATTGAGCAGCAGTGCCTTGATTGTCCTTATATCAAAAGCGGCATTCGTATCACTGCCCCCATCGCCGCGCAGGGCCGCCTGCATCAACACGGCGGCGGCGCCGGAAACTTGCGGTGTCGAAAAACTAGTCACGCCCGCAGGCGCTGTGATATCCGGCTTGCAGCGACCATTGTCCAAAGTTGGGCCGATGCCGGAACTACCGCGGTAAGCTGCTACGCCAATGCTATTATAGGCCGTGCCGGGGGGGCTGACGGCACCGCCATTGTTTGCCGCTGAGATGAAAAGGACGCCGTATTCAACCGTGTAATCATCATAGGCTAGATCGATTTCCTGTTGGTCGCTGACGGCCAGATAATTAACCGGCGTGGGAAGATTGGTGGTCTCGCTGCCGAATGTGAAACTTTGGTTTACCACGGTCGCTGCCGGGATTGGTGCCAGAACAAAAACATAGTCAGTGGTACCTGTAAAAATATAGTTTGTGATGAAAAAGTTGGCGTCGTAATTATCCACATGGACGACGTTGGTGGCGATCCCGTTCGGGATGCCATAAAAATACTGCGCCACTGAATCGGCATGGCCCGATTCTGAACTTAAAGAATTTGGGAAAACAGTGGTTGATCCGGCGCCGGATATGTAATTTAACAAACCTGGCAGATGACCCGCCGTACCGGGATTGACCTCCCAGTTTGTGCCTAAATCATAATCCGCCTCTGGCTGCGCCACGCGAATGCCTGCGCCGTTCAAGTTGGTCGTCATAGCGTGCAGCAGCGTCACGCCGATCTGGTCGAGGTTTTGCGCCCGCGCTGCCGGAGGCAAACCAGCCGCCAGCAACAGCGCAATCGCTTGGTACATTAAGCGTTTCATCAAAGTTTATGCATGGGTTAGGTGAAAAATAAGCCATTCCGCTTCAGAAATCTAACTCGTAATATGCAATGGCATTTCTTTTTCCCCAAATCCGGCTAGACTGCGGGCGTGACTGGGACTCTCGTCGTCAACGAAATCTATTTGAGCCTGCAGGGCGAAAGCACTTTTGCCGGCTTGCCGTGCGTTTTTATCCGGCTGACCGGCTGCGATTTGCGCTGCTCCTATTGCGACACGGCTTACGCTTTCACCCAGGGCAAAAAGCAAACACTCGCGGATATTGTGAAAAAAGTGGGGGATCTGGCCACCCCATTTTCCAATGCAAACACCAAACCGCAAGCCGCAAAACTGCCGCTCGTTGAGTTGACCGGCGGTGAGCCGCTATTGCAAAAAAATTGCCTGCCATTAATGCAGTCCTTGTGCGATGCCGGCTTTACCGTCCTCATTGAAACCAGTGGCGCGCATGATGTTTCCAAGATTGACCCGCGCGTCCGGCGCATTGTGGATTTGAAATGCCCGTCCAGTGGTGAGGTGGGGCGGAATCTTTTCACCAACCTTGCGCATTTGAAAAGCACCGACGAAATTAAATTTGTCATTGGGACTCTGGAAGATTACGAGTGGGCGAAGCACCAGATTGCCACGCACGCGTTGGAGACCTTATGTCCATTGCTATTTTCGTGGGTGCATCCGCTCGCCCCCGCACAGCATAATCAGGTTCTCAAAACAGTTCCCCCAAATTTGACGCTTATTTCCAGAAAAGATTTGGCGGAAAAAATCATCTCGGATGCGCTGCCGGTGCGGTTCCAGATCCAGCAGCACAAAATCATCTGGCCGCCGGATCAGCGCGGCGTCTGACGCATGGAAACCTTTGCCATCGACGTCCGCGGCGTCACGAAGAAATTCGGCGCGCGCACGGTTGTTAACGATCTTGCCATGCAGGTGCGGCCCGGCGAGATATACGGTTTTCTCGGCCCGAATGGCAGCGGCAAGACGACGTTCCTGCGGATGCTCTGCGGTCTCCTCAAGGCCGATGCCGGCAGCGGCCACTGTCTCGGCCTCGATTTTCGCCGTGAATCTGCCGAGATCAAAAAACGGGTGGGCTATATGACCCAGAAATTTTCGTTCTACGAGGATTTGAGCATTGAGGAGAATCTGGATTTTATTGCCCGGCTTTACCTGATGCCGCAGCGCCAGGCGGCCGTGGAGAAAAGTTTGGCACGCCTTGGTATGCTGGAGCGGCGCAAACAATTGGCCGGCACTCTGTCGGGCGGTTGGAAACAGCGTTTGGCCCTCGCCGCCTGTTTGATTCACGAGCCGCAACTGCTGTTGTTGGATGAGCCGACGGCGGGCGTGGACCCAAAGGCGCGGCGCGATTTCTGGGATGAAATTCACAAACTCGCGGCGGAGGGGTTGACCTTTCTCATCACCACACATTACATGGACGAGGCGTCACGCTGCCACCGACTCGCCTACATCGCTTACGGAAATCTGCTCGCAAGCGGCTCCGTGGATGAGGTTGTGAAAACCGCCGGGCTAACGACATGGGAAATCTCCGGCGGAAATCTGCCGGCCCTCGCGGATAAAATTCGTCGGCTGCCGGGTGTTGAACAGGTGGTCGCCTTTGGGATGACGCTGCATGTCAGTGGTCGCCACCCGGATAAATTGCGCACCGCTGTTGCGCCCTTTATAACGGGTTTGCATCGCTGGGCCGAAATCGAATCGGGTCTCGAAGACGTATTCATCAGCTTGATGGAAACTGCTAAGGACAATTTCTCGTGAAGTGGCACGCCTTCAATCTCCAGCGGTTTTGGGCCATCGTGCTGAAGGAATTCATCCAGATGCGGCGCGACCGGATGACGTTTGGCATGATGATCGGCATCCCGATGATTCAGCTCATCCTCTTCGGCTACGCCATCAATTCGAATCCGAAGCACTTGCCCACGGCGGTTTATGCGGCAGACAATAGCGTGTTTTCCCGTACGCTCATCTGGGGTTTGCGCAATAGCAGTTATTTCGACCTCACGCGCGAGGCCCACAGCGTGGCGGAAATAAATAGTTTGCTGGCCGGGGGCGCAGTGCAGTTTGCGGTGACTGTGCCTGTGGATTTTTCTCGAAAACTTCTGCGCGGTGAAAAGCCGGAATTGCTTCTTGAGGCCGACGCGACGGATCCCTCTGCGGTTGGTTTCGCGATGGCGGCGGTAAACCAGCTCGCCACCACCGTCATCAACCGCGACCTCATCGGCCCCCTGGCTGGATTGCAGTCTTCCGCGCCGCCGTTTAACCTTGTCACGCACCAGCATTATAATCCCGAGAGCATCAGCCAATACAACATCGTCCCTGGTCTCATGGGCGTGATGTTGACGATGACGATGATCATCATCACCGGCCTTGCCATTACGCGCGAGCGCGAGCGCGGGACAATGGAAAATTTATTGTCTACGCCGGTGCATCCGGGTGAAGTCATTGTCGGTAAAATTGTCCCGTATATCATGGTTGGCTATGTGCAGGTGGCCTTGGTGCTGCTGGCGGCGAGGTTTCTGTTTGATGTGCCGTTTATCGGTAGTGTGCCGTTGCTGGTGGTGCTGACGTTTTTGTTCATCGTGGCGAATCTCGCGGTGGGTATCACGTTTTCGACCATTGCCAAAAACCAGTTGCAGGCGGTGCAGATGGCGTTTTTCTTTTTCCTGCCGTCGCTGCTGCTGTCCGGCTATATGTTTCCGTTTCGCGGCATGCCTGGCTGGGCCCAGGGCATCGGTGAATGTCTGCCGCTCACACATTTTCTTCGTGTCGTGCGCGGCATTTTACTCAAGGGCAATGGTTTGGCGGAATGTGCGCCGGATTTGTGGCCGATTGCGGTGTTCGTAATCGTGATGCTGAGCATCGGCATCAAGCGCTACCGGCAAACTTTGGATTGACAAATTTCGCACTGCCATTTCGCGGTTCGTTGCGCCGTGCTTGCAAATTCAGGCGTTTTCGTTTTTCCTAGAGCCAACATGTTTCGACTCTGTGGCCTGCTGCTCATCCTTGCAAGTTTGCTGACCGCGTCGGTCGGGCTTGGCGCGGAATCTGCCGAGGTGAATCTGGATTATGTCGCACAACGCGCCCTTGAGCGCGCCAAGTCGCCGTTCCATTCGCCGCGTGCTGATTTGCCCAAGGTGCTGCGTCAGGACAATCTGGATTACGACAAATACCGTGAGATTCGTTTCCGCCGCGACCGCGCCCTGTGGTCGGCTGACAATCTGCCCTTTCGAGTTGAGTTTTTTCACCCCGGATATCTTTATCAGGAGCCGGTTCATGTCAACGAGTTCACGCTCACCCACACGCAGCCGATCCGCTTTGTGCAGGACTTTTTCGACTACGGCAAATTGGACATCGCCAGCCAGATTCCCACCAAAACGGGTTATGCGGGCTTTCGCGTGCTCTATCCGCTGAATCAGCCGGGGCAACTGGACGAACTCGGCGCGTTTCTCGGCGCGAGCTATTTCCGGCTGCTCGGAAAAAATATGCGCTATGGTTTGTCTGCACGCGGCCTCGCGCTGGATTCCGGCGAAGGCGACCGCGCCGAGGAGTTTCCGATTTTCACCGACTGGTGGTTGGGCAAGCCCAGCATCGGGGACAATGAATTGCGCCTGTACGCGATTCTCGACAGCGTAAGCTGCGCGGGCGCGTATGAATTTTTTATCAAGCCTGGCGATACGACCTCTGTCAGCATTCGCGCCGTGCTGTATTTTCGTGAAACGAACCATGTCACTGCCGTCGACAAAAATCGCCAGCCGTCCAAGACGATCGGCCTCGCGCCGCTGACAAGCATGTTCTGGTTTGGCAAGGATACGGAACGGAAGTTTGATGATTATCGCAGCGAAGTTCACGATAGTGACGGCCTGCTCGTCCACATGGGCAACGGCGAAATTTTCTGGCGGCCGCTCGACAATCCGCCCGCCACGCGCCATCAGGTTTTCCACGCACCGAACATTAAGGGCTTTGGTCTGCTCCAACGGGAACGGAATTTTGCCGCGTATCAGGACATGTTCAATTTATATCATCAGGTTCCGAGCGTCTGGGTTGAGCCGGACGGCAACTGGGGCGACGGCGACCTGCACCTGGTTGAATTGAGTACCAGTTACGAGGGCCTTGATAACATTGTTGCCTTTTGGGATCCGAAAATAAAACCTGCGCCGCTGCAGCCGTTGCGTTTCGGCTATACGCTCCATTGGGAAAATGGCGATGCGGATTTGAAGCGCTCCGAAAACCGCATCGTTGCCACGCGCATCGGGCCGGACGCGCAGTTTGGCGGGCGGCAATTCGTGATTGATTTCGACGGGCCGCAACTTCGCGCGATTCCTGAAAACAGACCGCCGGTGGTCGTTGCCAATTGCAGCGGCGGCGCGCGCATTGTGGACAGCTTTGTTGTCCGTAATAATTACCTCGGAACCTGGCGCGTCATTCTCAAAATGATTCCGCCCGCCGGCAGCCGGGATGCGATTGACTTGCGCTGCTCCCTGCAACAGGGGACAAACGTCGTTGGCGAAACCTGGACTTATCAATGGAGCCCGCCCTAAAAATTCTGCCGGACGTTTCCGGTGAAATCGCCGGCCGGTCGCTGGACGAATGGAATGCCGCTTACGTGAAGGTTGAAAATTATTTCCACGCGCTGCGCATCCGCAACAAGCCGTTGCTTGGCCAGCTCGTGCTCCGCGTGTTGGAACGCGCCCAGCGCCGCGCGCCTGCCGCCCCCAGTTGCAGTGCCACGGAAATCGCCGGCGAAGAAATGGATAAATTGGTCACGGACTGGTTTGCCGATGTTCTGCAGACTTCACCGACCGGCACCGACCAAATGCTCTCCACTCGCGGCCGCCTCGCGCTGCTGCTCGCGGACATGCCCGGCAAATGGCAGGACCAATTTCTCCGCCCGGGCCCGTGGCCACAGGAATTTGTCGAGGCCATGCGCGAAAGTTTCTTCCGCGCCGGTCCGGATTTTCAGTTGTCCAAGATGACACCGCGCCCGCTCGACCTGGGCCCGATCACGACGCTGACAAATTTCGGAAAGCTGCCCTACGTCCGCATGGTATTGGTCTGGGCTTTTTTCGGGCTACTGCTGGTCTTTATTTTCTGGCTCACCCACGGCGGCTTCGAGCAGGTCAATGCCCGCATGCAATTGCTAATTGATTGGTTCAAGCAAAATGGTTGACGCCTCGAACATATCTGTTGCCACTGCGCCGCGGCTGCGGCGTGGTTGGCGCCTCTTCCTGTTTTACTCGTCCGCCCTGGTGCTGACCGGCTTCGTCGCGCTGTTGTTTGCCGACTTGCTTTGGCGCACGGGCTGGAGCGCCTCGCGCACGGTGTTGCTGGTGCTGTTCATTATTTTATTCCTGCTCACGGCGATTGGTTGCATGCACGGGGTGTATGGATTTTTAATCCGCACCTTTGGCACCCGCCGGCGCATCACCACGCTAAAACCGTTCAAGGATCAGAGAATTAATGGCGTGAGTACGGCTATTATTTTTCCGATTTACAATGAGGATTCCGTCCGTGTGCTTGAAGGCTTGCGTGCGACCTATGAATCCCTCGAACGCACTGGCCAGCTCGACCAATTTGATTTTTTTATCCTGAGCGATTCGACCGACCCTGACCGCTGGGTGGAGGAAGAGGCGCGGTGGTGCGAATTGGTGCGGGATCTCGATGCGCTGGGGAAAATTTATTACCGCCGCCGGCTTTTTAATGAGGCGCGCAAGAGCGGCAATGTTCGCGATTTTCTTAACACCTGGGGCAAGCGCTACCGCTACTTCATCTGTTGTGACGCTGATAGCGTGATGAGCGGTGAAACACTCGTGGATCTGGTGAAATTAATGGAAGTACATCCGACCGTCGGCCTGATCCAGACCGTGCCGGCGCTGGTTAATGCCGAGTCGCTCTTCGGCCGCATTCAGCAATTTGCTAATCGCCTTTACGCGCCGGTGTTCATTGCTGGCCTGAATTACTGGGCGCTGGATTTTGGAAATTATTGGGGCCACAACGCCATCATCCGCACTGAGCCGTTCATGCAGTTTTGCGACCTGCCGCAATTGCCCGGCCGTAAACCGTTCGGCGGTCAAATTCTGAGTCACGATTTCGTTGAGGCCGCGCTGATGCTTCGTGAAAACTGGGCTGTCTGGCTCGCTTACGATCTCGGCGGCAGCTATGAGGAGGCTCCTCAGGCATTGATCGAAAACGCGCAGCGTGAACGCCGCTGGTGTCAGGGCAATCTGCAGCACGCCCTCGTGCTATTCGCTAAGGGCCTGCGCGGCGTGAGTCGCATGCACTTGATCCTCGGTATCTTTGGCTATGTTGCCAGCCCGCTGTGGCTCGCGTTTCTAGTCACGTTTGATTGGATTTACTGCGTCCAAAAATTCACCGGCTTGTCGGATATTACCGTCGAATCGTTCAATCCCTACCTCAGGGACTGGAGCGGCACGGCTCACGCCTTTTTGATTTTCGTCATCTGCATGGTCGTCATCATGCTGCCAAAGTTTTTGTCACTCGTGGACCTTGCGCGGGACTGGTCCCGGCGCAAGGAGTTTGGCGGCCTGCTCAATGCCGCCGGCGGCGTCATCGGCGAAACCCTGTTTTCCACGTTGCACGCGCCGCTGCTCATGCTCTGGCATACACGGTTTGTGCTGACGAATCTCGCCGGTATCAGCGTTGGCTGGACGACGCAAAAGCGCACTGCCGACGGCACCGACTGGCGTTATGCTGCGCAACGCCACTGGGGTCACACGATTATTGGCCTCGCGTGGGGTTGGTTTACCTGGAAACTCGATCCTGGGCTGTTCTGGTGGTTTACGCCGGTTCTGGCAGGCATGGTTTTTTCCGTGCCACTGAGTGTGTTGACCAGCCGCCGCAGCCTGGGTGCGCGAGCCAAGAGCGCCGGACTCTTTCTGACCCCGGAAGAAACCCGGCCACCGATCGAACTCATTTCACTGCGCTCGCGGATGAAAATCCATGAACTGACGGAAGATGATTCACCCCGTTGCCGCGTTCACGCCGGCCTTGCCGCTGCTGTTCTGGATCCGTATGTCAACGCCATTCACGTCACTCTGCTGCGTGAAAAACAATTGAATCCAGTGTATGCCGAACACTTCACTAAAATCGGCGCGGGGACGGATGCTGTTCGTGAACTCGGTGAAAAGCTATTGTCGGGCGGCCCGGAAAAATTAAAGGCATCCGAGCGCATGACCGTTCTGGCCGATCAGCGGGTGATGGTGTGGCTGCACCAGCAGGTTTGGCTGCGGCCTGAAGAAAAGCTGGCGCCGTGGTGGCGCGCCATGATCCGTGAGTTCAGCCACCGGGAAAATTAAAGCAACCCCACCACGCGGTGTAATTCAGCGTCCGTGTTATAAAAGTGGGGCGAGAGGCGAATGTAATTTTGTCCCTTCCGGTCGGTGCGCAGCGAGGTGATGATGCCGGCATCCGCCAGTTTTTGGTGGACAGGCGCTAAGTCTTTGCCTGGCGTAAAAAAGGTCGTGATGCCGCTGGCGTTTTCCGGCTTCGGTTCGGCGTTCAGCACGGCAAATCCTTTCGCCTGCAAAGCAGGCACCAGCCACGCGCGCTTGCGGAGCAGTTCGGCGGCAATGTTGTCCACCCCGATTTCCAGCGCTAATTCCATCGCCGCAAGCAGGCCAACGAGACCGACCAAATTGTGCGTGCCGGCCTCAAACTTCGCTGCACCGCTGCGGAACTCGATTTTTTCCTGCGCTACAAAATTAGGATTCCGCACGTTATGCCAACCGTAAATCGGCGGATTCAATTTCTCCTGCAAATCCTTTTTGACGTAGAGCAGACCCGCGCCGCACGGGCCGAGCAGCCATTTGTGTGAATCCGCGGCAAGAAAATTCACGTGTTTCACCGTAGTTGGAAATGCCCCGAGCGTCTGGATGGCGTCGAGGCAGAAAAGAACTCCGCGTTCGCGCAAAAATTTACCGACGGCCGTGTGGTCAAGCCGGTACCCGCTGATGAAATGATTGGATGCGAGCGCCACAAGGCGCGTGTTTTCGTCCACCTGGCCCATCACGTCAATCGCGCGGATGCTGCCGAGGCCTCGCGTATTGAGGAGACGGACTTTCACGCCCTGATCGCCGAGTGCCAGCCAGGGATAGACATTGGAGGGATAATCATCGTGATAAATCAGGATATTATCACCCTTGCGAAATTTCAGGCCGGCGGCGACGAGGCTCAACGCCAGCGAGGTCGGGCCGACGAGTGAAACTTCTTCCGGCTCGCAGTTCAGCAATTTCGCGCCGACTTGACGGGCGTCCGCAATCCGGTGCATGACGAAGGCTTCCTGATCGCCCAGCGTGCCTCCGTTGACACCGTCGATCATCGCCTGCGCCACGCGGCGCGGCAACGGGCAGACGCCGGCATGGCCGAGAAAGATTTTACTTCTCGCCACGGGGAATTCGTGCTGGCGGAGGTCCTCGTTGGAAAGAATTTCGGATAAAGTCATGGTGTGAAGTTAGCGGAAAATAAAAAACGGCAAAGCGGCAAAAGCCGCCTTGCCGTTTGGTGCAAAAAGTTTCAGGCCGTGGCGCGGTCGAGGCTGGCCTTCAAATCACGCTTGCTTTTGGCGCCTACCATCTGTTCGGCCACCTGGCCGTTTTTGAGGACGAGCAGTGTCGGAATGGCGCGCACACCGAACTGCGCGGCGAGTCCCTGATGTTCGTCAATGTTGACCTTGCCGATCTTGACCTTGCCCTGGAATTCCGTGGCGAGTTCGTCCAGCACGGGCGCAATCATTTTGCATGGTCCGCACCATTCGGCCCAGAAATCCACCAGCACCGGAGTGGTGGATTTCAGCGCTTCGGCTTCAAAATTGTCCTGCGTGAGGGTAACGATCAAGGGGGAGGCCATAAATTAGCTTTGGAAGTTTTCCACGAGAGGTTTCAAAACAATAAAATAAACGTAAAAATTATAGCCCACTGCGACCAGGCTGGCGACGGCGGCGGAGAAAATGAGAACTTTGTCGAGCGTCTTGAGGGCCGGCACGACAGGCGCGGCGGCGCGTTGGGCGGTGGCGGGCGCGTTTTTTTGCGCCGTGGTCGGAGCCGCCCCTTTGGCAGGTGCGGCGGCTTGAGCGGTGGGTGCTGCCGCAGTCCTCAATGCCGGAGCTGCGCCGGTAGGGGGGGGAGCCATCGGGGACACGGGACTCGGTGCGCCGGTGGGTCCGCCGGGCGGAAGGGTTGGCAGCTTGATGGTTGGTGCGGCCGTCGGCTTCGGGGGCAAATTAATGCGGACGGTTTCCTTTTTGGGTTGTACCTTGCCGGTCTCTTTTTTGGGCGGCGGTACGGCACCGGTTGGCCCGGGCGTGGGGGCAGGATTGGACGGAGGAATTTCAGCCATAATGTTTGCGGCTCAAGATAAGCGGGGCAGGGGTGCTGTCAAATTTAATTCTCCAGCAAAAAATGGTAAGCTTGGTCGTAAATTGACTGGCTTACGTTTTTTCCTCAATCAATTCGCGGCGAGCGCCGCCGAGCAGTTGCTCCACAAAGTTGGTCGAATACACGCCGCGCCGGAAATTCGGATCCTGCATGATGGCCTGTTGAAACGACATCGTGGTCTTGACGCCGGTGATCATGAACTCATTCAATGCGCGGTTCATGCGGTCAATTGCGTCGCGGCGATCCTTGCCCCGGACAATGAGCTTGCCGATCATTGAATCGTAGGTTGGCGGAATCGTGTAGCCGGCATAGGCGTGCGTATCTACGCGCACTTCGCGGCCGCCCGGCTGATAGTACATCTCGATGCGCCCGGGGCTGGGACGAAAATCATTGAAGGGATCTTCCGCATTGATGCGGCACTCGATGGCGTGACCCTTCATTACGATGTCGCTCTGGGAATAACGCAGCGGTTCGCCCATCGCTATTTCAATCTGGGCGCGCACCAGATCAATGCCAGTCACTTCTTCCGTGACTGGATGTTCCACCTGAATACGCTTGTTAACTTCGAGGAAATAAAAATTGCCGTTGTCATCCACGATGAATTCCACCGTGCCGGCATTGGTGTAACGCGCTGCTTCTGCAATGCGGATGGCGGCTTTGCCGATTTTATCGCGCAGTTTCTTGAACTTATACTCTAGTAATGGCGATGGCGATTCTTCGATTAATTTCTGATTCCGCCGTTGCACGGAACAATCGCGCTCGCCAAGATGAATAATTTTCCCCTTATTATCACCGAGGATTTGAATCTCAATGTGATGCGGATTCTCAATGAATTTTTCGATGTAGACGCCGGAATTACCGAAGCATTTCTCGGCTTCGGAACGCGCCGTATGATAGCCCTTGACCAGGGAAATATCGTTGTGCGCGATGCGCATGCCACGCCCGCCGCCGCCCGCCACGGCCTTGATCATTACTGGGTAACCGATTTTCTTGGCAATGACCAACGCGTCCTTCTCATTATCAACCGTCCCTTCAGAACCTGGTGGCACCTCTACCCCGGCCCTTTTGGCCAGCGCGCGGCTGACGGCCTTGTCTTCCAGCGCGCTCATGGCGCGCGGGCTGGGTCCAATGAAGCGAATATTACAGCTTTCGCAGACTTCAGCGAAATGGGCATTTTCCGAAAGAAAACCGTAGCCCGGATGAATCGCATCAACATCTGCAATCTCCGCCGCGCTGATGATCCGGTCAATCCTTAGGTAGCTTTCCGAGGAGGCGGCCTTACCGATGCAAATCGCCTCATCTGCCATCTGGACGTGCATGGAGTTCGCATCTATTTCGGAATACACCGCAACCGTGCGGATATTCATTTCCTTACAGGCGCGGATAATGCGGACGGCAATCTCTCCGCGATTGGCGACCAATACTTTTTCGAACATGGTGTTTGCGGTTAAAAACCGTTAAGCGGGGCGAACTTTGAACATCGGCTGGCCGAACTCGACGGGTTTGCCGTTTTCGACTAAAATCTGCGTAATAACGCCCTTAACTTCGGCTTTAATCTCGTTCATCACCTTCATGGCCTCAATGATACTGACTACGGTATCAACGTTGACTTCTGCTCCAACTTCAATGTAGGAAGCAGATTCTGGGGAGGGTGAACGATAAAAAGTTCCAATCATGGGTGATTTTATGTCAATTTCACCCGTATTTACGACTGAGGTCGTTGTGGCGGTTAAAGAGGTTGTTACAATCGGAGCCGCAATTGGCACTGGCATCATTTGAGCAGCGTCTTCGTATTGTGTTGCAGGTAAAGCCCCATTGAGACCCCGCTTAAGGCGAAGTTTTGAATCTTTTTCTTCGAGTTCGAACTCCGTGATGGAGTTTTTTTTCATCAAATCAATGATGGCTTTTATGTCTTTGAGTTCCACAGTGGCGTTTTCGTTAAAGATTTTTAAAAACCGGTTTATTTCACTTTTTATTCTGAAAAAGAGAAGACGCTTCAAGGCGCAATTCACAATTCAAAATTAAATCATCTGGATTATATTGAATGTAAATGAAACGTCAAGTCTTAATAAACATCAGAAAACTCAGTATTGTTACCTTAATTAACTGTTTATTTTAAATCGGTAACGTAAACGGAAGATTCAAGGCCTAAAATATAGGATTTTGCGCCGAATCCACAGATTACTCCTCGGCAAACAGGCGCAATAAGGGATTTGTGCCGGAATTCTTCACGCGCATGGACGTTGGAAAGGTGAATCTCAATGGCTGGTACACCCACCGCTGAAATGGCGTCCCGCAAGGCGACACTCGTATGCGTGTAAGCGGCCGCATTAATGACTATCGCCTGAAATTTGCCCTTGGCATCTTGGATCCAATTCACCAATTCACCCTCAAGATTTGACTGCCTGAAATCGACTTCTATCTTCAGTTCTATCGCGCGTGCACGAACCTGAGCCTCGATATCCGCCAAAGTCAGCCGGCCATAAACTTCCGGCTCACGCGTGCCGAGCAGGTTCAAATTGGGGCCGTTTAGGAACAGGACTTTCATGGCTGCAAGCGTAGCAATCAAGCGATTTCCTGTCGAATGGATTTCCGGCGGAGAGGGGTCAGCCGCCGGTGGAGGAATGCAAGTCGGCGCCATTGAAGTGCCCTCGTCTCTTGCAATGGAAGGTCCAGTGCCAAGTCCCTGTTTTCAAGCCATCTATGTTTGCAAGTTTGCTGCGGTTGGACGACCGGTCTGCGTGAGCGAAGATTGGAAATCGGGTTTAATTTGCGGCGGTGGGTTGTCAATCGCCCAACCCCATCAAGTTAAGGACTGCCTTTTTCGTATTCCCCCCGTTTGGCCAACCAAACCTCCTAACAACGTGAAAGCTGTCCACGCCAGAGCGGGAATATAAAGTCCAAATTCGCCGAATCCCTGCCAAAACCAGCCGAGAAGTCCGGCAAATATTGCGAAGGCGATGATAGTTCCTCGCCGCCAGTTGTGCTTGGCTGCTGCTGCCAGCGCCAGAATAATCCAAGCCCCATAAGTCAGGCCGCCGACTAGTCCCGAATCGGAGAATTGTTCCAGGTAGTCGTTATGTGTCAGCCTCGCCATTTCGGCTTCAGGCGATTTGATTTGGGCGTATGGATGTTGAAAAGTTCCCGGCCCGGTGCCAAAAGTGGGATGGGCCGACGTGGTATGGAGGGCGGCCCGCCAATAGTCGAACCGCGCGCCGACACTTGTGGCCCCGGCAGAAAAGTAATTGTGGAAGCGGACGGCGAAAATCCCCAGACCGGTTATCAATACCAATGCCATTGTGATCAGCTTGAGTTTTTTCTGCCAGTCGAGACGCAGTAAAAATAGTCCGGCAAGGGCTATGCCGATCAGCCAGCCTAGTTTTGACCCGCTCCAGAAAAGGGCCGCGCCGCCGAGAAAAAGGGTCAGCCCGATGGTGGTCAGTCGGATTATTGGTTTCAGTGTTTTTGTTGCGCCGAACGCGAGCGCAAGCGACAACGGCCAGAGCAGCAGGATAATCCCGGCCAGCGCATTTGGATAGACGAGCGTGCCGGCGATCCGGCCTTTTTTAAATTTATCAAGAATGCTTGGATTCGCCACATCTATGCCGTTGGTGGTGATGATCACACGCTCGGATTTCAACTCCGCAAGGGTCTCCGGCGGAAAATTAGTCCAGCCGCTGCGTTCGCCTTCAACGAGCATCTGGTGGTTTTGTGGAAATTCAAACACATGCTGGTCAATACCGCGCACGAGGCAAAAGGCAAACGCCGCAAGCAGGCCGGGCAGCAGCCAGCGCCACAGGTGGTCGCGGCTGAAAATCAGCGCGCCCAAAAAGTAACAGATCACACAGCCTGAAAATTGCCAGAGCGTGGCGTTCGTTAAATCTGCGTCCACGGTTTGCGTGGCGGACACAAACTGCCAGCCGAGCCATATCAATGGCATTAGCCAGAGCCATGGAGTTTGTTTCCACACAAACTTATTTTGTAACACGAGCAATGCTCCGCAGCCAGCCAGTGGCAGGAAAATCCAGTTCGCCCAATGGAGTGGCCACGGTTGGTTGAGAAATTCCACCGGCGCGGACGGGGCGGGGATTTTGTGGTCAAGGATGACGGGGTTGCCAAATTTCCAGAGGCAGAGCCCGAGAAATAGCCCGAACGCAAGTGCATACCATTTCGCGCCCCACTCACCACCCGAAGCGGAGTGGGTGTCCGCTGGACGGGTAAACGGTGGATTTTTCACAAGCAGATTGTTTTCGTGCTGACAACTAGCAACTAGCAGGTCAAAGCTGCAATTTCAGCAGACCCACTTCCAGGGCGAGCGCTTCCTGCACATTGGTGTGGAGCAGCCGCTGGGTTTGTTCGAGTACCGACAGATTTTCCTGCGCTTGGCGGGTATTGATGCGCTTGGCGACTTCATCCGCCCCGGCGATTTGGGGCAGGTGGAGCAGTTCCTCGCCGGTGGTCAGGGTGCAAAGCCACACATCGCGCAGCCACCATTGGAGGAGTTGCAATACGTCTGCGCGCTGGCGGCGGTATTCGGCTTCAATGCCCGCCTTCAATTCTTCCTCCCATTTTTCGCGCAGGTCTTTTTCCGCCTCACCGTATTTTTCCAGCGGCGAGCGCTCGGATAGGGTTTCATCCACGCGGGCGCGGAGGGTGTTGAGATACTGCAGCAAGGAATCCAGCAGGCGGTAGCGGCCAAAGAGGCTTTTCTGCTCGCCGGCGGCGGCGGAACTGAATTGCTGCAGCCAGACGGACTGTTCGGCGGAAAGTTTGCGCGCGGATTCGGCGGAGAAATTCAGGCGCAGGCAGCGGGATAATATCGTTTCTAGAATTCGCGATGGCTCGGTGGTGAGCAGAATCAAAATGGATTTCGGCGGCGGTTCTTCGAGCGTTTTCAGGAAGGCATTTGCGGCTTGCGCATTCAGTCGGTCGGCGCCGGCGATGATGGCAATCTTGTAGCCGGCCTCGGTGGGCTTGAGTTGGATCTCGCGCGTGAGTTCGCGCGTCTGGTCCACGGAGATGATGCGAGACTTGGATTCCGCCCGCGCCCAGTGCAGGTCGGCGTGGCTGTCGTTCTCAATTTTCTGGCAGCTCAAACAGACATCGCAGCAGTCGGTGGCGACGCCGCTGGTTTTAAGGGGATGCGCACAGTTCAGCGTCTTGGCCAGAGTGCGGGCCAGAGTTTCCAGATCCTCCAGCTGATGGCCGGTGAACAGGTAGGCATGGCCGAGGCGACCACGGGCAAGCGAGCGTTGCAATAGCTGGACGCCCTGGGATTGCTCGGAGAATTTTGTGAACGCCATGCGTTTTGAAAGTGCAAACGATAAACCGGCTTCGCTGCAGCCGCTTTTGCCTTTGTTTGTGTTCACAAAGGCAAAAGTTGGTGCCGACGGAGGGGGTCGAACCCACACACCCTTTCGGATACCAGATTTTGAGTCTAGCGCGTCTGCCAATTCCGCCACATCGGCCACCAAGGCTTACACTGTAGCAAACCTCGGCTTCAGGAAAAGAAAAAACGCCGGTGGAAAATTCCACCGGCGTTAATAAAACTGGCGTGTCTCAGAACCCGATACTCGATTGGGTGCCTTGCTTAGTGATTTCCTTTTCACCTTCCCAAACGGCCAGGCCTTGCGTGTCCGTGAGCGACAATTGGAAGCTGTAGGTGGACTGGGTCGTGTCACCCGACCGGGCCGTCGTCTGGATGATCTTGCCGGAGAGGCTGAAGTCCGCCGTACGCGTGGCCTTCTGATCATTCATGAACTGCTGCTCCTGCTGCATGCCTTTGGCCAGCGGGTCTTCGGCTTGACCCCCCAGGCCAAAGGTGGTGGTGGTGACAGCCTTGCCGCTTTGCAACAGGGCGACGCGGATTTTTTTGGTAAGCAAATCGGTGTCAATCTGCTGGCCGGTGTTGTTGACAATGCGGCTCATGGCGAGAATGGCGGGCGGCGTTTTCACCCGGTCGAGTACGCCGGAGGCGAGCAGTTCAGATGTGGCGGAGTTGGCCGCCTGAATGTAGTCCTGAATATTGATCTGGCCGACGTTCACCAGGTTTTGGGTTCCGCCGGTCGAAACATAATGCGCATTGGTGCCACAGCCGGTGAGAAACACCGCGCTGGCGGCAACGAGAGGAATGAGAATTTTATTGGTCATGGGATGGTTTAGTTCGAGAATTAGTAGTTGCTGCCTAAAATCAGTTTCAAGCGAAAGTCCCTGCACGTTGACGTGGGGGCTACGGCGGTGATGTTTTTGCTTTCCCGGGCGTCAATCACGTCGGCAATGACGGCGGTAGAGGAATTGTTGACCTGCATGCCGTTCTGGTCAAACCACTCGAAATGGTAGTTGAAATTCTGCAACGTGTGCGTGCGGTTGAGAAGTTCAACCTGCACCTTGAGAAAGCCGCCGGGGGTCATCGCCGTGTTGACGCCCACCACGCCCACCCTGCGGTTCAGGCTGGTGTCGCTGACCACGCGCTGGTCGGACACCATGTTGCGCTGGCCTTCCTTCTGGGCGTTTTCCACCGAGTTCATGGTGTCATGACAACCCGTAGCCGCGAGGGCAACGGCGAATAATGCAGCAATTTTCTTTTTCATTTGAGTTTGAATTGGCTGACGAGCAGCGGGGTGCCGCTCGTGATGGATTTCACATAAACGACATTCACCAGACTGCCGGTTTGCAAAGATGCTTGCACGCCGTTGCTTGAGGTCAAATCAATTTTTGTTCCGTTCGTCACGCCGTCCAGGGCGATGGCGACGCTCATGTTGTTGGGCGTGGACAATTGCAGTTTGCCGTCGGCGGGCGTAGGTAGGCGGCAGACTTGAAATTCCTTCGGCAAGGTTGTCCAAGTGCGTGTGTCGGCAATGTTGACAGCCATTTGTAGGGCCGCGGTGCCAAGCTGCATAAATAATCCCGCGAGGTCGCCGCCGGCTTGCTGCGCCGCTTGGTTGGCGGCATAGGCCGCCACGGCCTTGGTGACGGTGGCGGCAATAGTCTTTGTAATGACGATGGGCAGTTCATTTTTGTAATCCAGCGCGACGATGCTGTCCATGCTGCATACGGTCTGGCTGTTGTAATTAGTCCCGTTGGCGGAAATGGTCAGCGCATGTTGAAAATCCCCCTGCGGTTTGATGGTGGGGAATGCCGCGCCAATGTAGGAAACCTTGGAAACAAGGATGGGGATATCGATGCGCACCTGGTCACGGATCGGCGCGCAGCCGGTTTCAAAAATGACGTAGGTCGTGGGGGGCATGGACTTGGCGTTGACAAGGTCATTCACGGTCGCTAAATCCTGCTTCAAATAATCGTTGTCCGGGACAAAGCTAGCCGCTCGTTCCAGCGACTTGTGGGCGCGTTCCAAATCTGAGGCGTCGGAGGCATTAACCATGAAATAGAGACCGTCCAGATAGACGGTGAACGGATTGACATAGTCGGCATAAACCTTGATGTCATTGATGTTCGTCATCGAGTTTTGCAACTGCGACTGGAATCGGGGGTTGTCCTGTGCCTGATTCACTTTCGCTTTGTCTTTGCTCTTTTCGGTCTCAGCTTGGGTTTTTTCGATGCGCCGCTTATTATCTTCGACGGCATCCTGCTGCCGCTGGTAGGCGCGGATGATTTCCGGCCGGGCGTTGTCAGGCTGGCCGAGTGCGAGATAATTCAATGCGCGGTAGGTGTTGAGCATGATACCGTCGTAAGAGCGCCCTTCGTAATCCAAATTGGCCTGGTTTGATAGCAGGGCGCCCGCTTCCTGGCCGACGCGAACTTTGGCCTTCTGGGAATAGTCATCAATCTTCGCCTGCGCCTGATCGAACGCTTTGTTGCTATCCGCGTATTTGCCGGCGGCGCGCAAGGCAGTAGCCTGCTCCAGCCGCCAGATGATGGCATCCTTGTTGTCAGCGTTGGCCTCGGCCTCCTTGGTGGCCTCGGTGACGGCGTTGGTCAGATCGCCCTGATGCCAGTAGCCGATGACTTTGTTCTGCTGCTCGTAAGTTTGGCAACCCGTGCTCAATAGTCCGGCCCCGGCGATCGGCAGCACAAACCGGATGGTTTTTTTGGCGACAAATTCCCATGGGATATTCAAGTGCTCTCCTGATGGTTTGTGGGTTTACTGGGCTTTGCGCAGCACGGCACCTTTGTCAATGCCCGTGTCTTCCAAAATCGTGGCCATCGAAGTTTTCGGATTCACCTGGGAAATCTTGACCTTGCCAACCTTGACCTCTTCGCGCCCCAGCACCTCACCGGTATCCGGGTCTTTCAGTTCCTCACCCTGCGCAAACACATTAAAAGTGTCGCCTTCGGCCACGCCGCCGCCTTCGCCGCGGTTGATGGTCACCGCGCTATCGCGTTTGATCAGCACCCGTAACGGATAAATCACGTTGACCACATGGGTGGCAATTTTTTCCGCCATATCCCGGGAAATGGCCACCATCATCTCATCGCTCAACAAGCCATTGTTGACCGAGTAACTGCGCTCCTGCTGGATTTGCTTGAATGCGTCATTGCCCGTTTGGAAATTGGCCGATTCGAGCAGCTTGCCGGTCGAGGAATCATAAATTTTTCCAACAATGGAAAAGCGGAAAACGCGCTTGGTCGCCGCGCGGCCCGTACCTTCAAAGACCGCTTTCTCAAAGTAATCCTGAAAATCGTCCACTGTCGCCACCAGGAGGTATTTTGCCCCGGCTAACTTGCCGGCCTTGGCGGCGGATTTCGCATCTACGTTGCCTGACGCGCCAAGGTCTTGCTCTTTCAGGATGTCCGCCAAATCACTGCGGCTTAGGACATCAAACTTCCGGGTGGCGTTGACGCGGTCAATGAGTTGGCCGTCGAGCGACTGAATAATCCGGTCGAGTTCCTGCTTGGCGTCCAGCGTCACCGAGGTGCTTTTGTCCTGTGTCGCGGTGCTTTGCTGGGATTCCACTGTGGTCGTGCCCCTCAGGGATGCCGCCACCGATGTCGTCGGTTTAATGGAGGAGATGGCGATGGTGGCTTTTTCCTGCGCGCTGGCGAGCGCGGGCAGCAGCGCAAGGCCGGCAACGAGCGCAATACGTTTCAAAAGGGAATTTTTCATGGCGATAAGTGGGGGTGGCGATTAAAACAGGCTTTTGTTGGTAATGTGGAAGTTTTCTTTGGTATCCACGCGAAAATGGCTTTCGCTCAAAAATTTCCCGAGGCCTTCCATCTGTTTCACCTCGGCGTCGGTCAGCTTGCGATCTTTGTCGAGTCCGGCGAGGAATGCCGTGGCTGCCGCCCACCGGGCATAGCCTTCCGCACTCATTTGCAACGCCACCCGCAGGGTCTGGCCGTCATAGATGTTGATCGTGCGGGCCCAGTCGTCAAAACCTTCGCGGGACAGTCGGATTTTATGGAGTCCGGGACGCGCCTTGAAGTCTCCGGGCGCCGAGCCCAGCGCCACGCCGTCCAGTTCCACAGTTACGTCCATCGCCTGAATGGTTGTGGGCGCGCTGCTGACAATCTTGTTATCAGCGGTAATGCCGTAAGACGCCACCAGGATCGGCTGCTGGCGTGGATCGGCCATCGTGCAGGCTACTTTGAAACTCACCATCGCCGACTTGGCCACTTCTGTGGCCAGCGATTTGGCGTTGGCTGCAATGGCGTTGGCGAGTTGATCCGCCGCATCGTCGAGCAATGCATTCAAGGTGTCGGTGCTGTCCACCTGCAAGTCCGCCGTGTCCCGCGTGGTGCTTTCGGAGACGAAGGCGCCGCCGCGCAAGGCGCCGCCTTCGCCCGCTTCGACGATTTTGTAGCTGACGCGCAGCCGGTGCGTGATGTTTAGCGTCTGGATGCCATTGCCGCTATAGGCTTTTTTTTCCGTCCCGTAACCGGTGATGGTGGGAATAAGGATGTAATCCACATTCAGGTTTTGCGCCAGGCGGAGCGCCGAGGTGTTGTCGCTCAAGGCCTGGTCCAGCGGTGCCGTATCCGGGGTCGCGGCAATGTGTGCCGAATCCGTCTGCGACATTTCCGCGCCCGCCGTCACGTGGTCGGGCGAACTAGTGGCCTTCACGGTGGTCGCCGACCGGGTGGTCGCCGAAACGCCCAAGGTCGGATAAGTCTTTAGCGCGTTGATGGCGACATCGCGGCTCACCACGGAAAAACCTTTGCCCGCCACGCGGCTGCTTACCAGGTCTTCAAGTGCCGTAATCTTGTCATTCAAGCTCGCGTCCGCACGGTTCTCCACGATGATGAGGATTTTTCGCTGCGTTTCCCGGGTTGGGGCGGCGGTTCCGCCGATAATGGAGGGTTGCGCGGTCAGGCTGGTCATTCCCAGCAACGTGGCCATGACGATCAGGGGAAATGGGTGTTTTAACATGGATTTTAGGGGTTTAATTATTTTTGGGCGGGCGGTGCTGGATTGCCGGTGGGCGCAGGCATTTTGGCCGGTCGGCCATATTGGTCCACCAAAATGTCGTAAGGCACCTGAATCGTGCGGCCGTCCGGCGTCGTTTCCGTCTTCCAATAGCGCACCATGTGGTAGCTCGGATCAAACGTCTGGGCGACGCCGGTCGTCGTGCCTTGCACCACGCCGACGCCAAAGCCGGCAACGTTGCCGGCTACCACACCCACGCCGGTGCCGACAGCGGAACCCGCCACCGGTCCGGGCTGGTACGGACTGCCAACCTTGTTATTGCTACAACCGGTTGCCGCCGTCAGAGCCAGCAAACCTGCACTCGCCACGATGATGATGGGATATTTTTTCATGGTGAAACCTCTATTTAAACGATTTGTACAATTCTTTAGCCGCTACAAGTCTGGTGACAAGCAAAATATCACTAATCATTTGCGCCCGAACCCAACTGCGCTTTTAATAATGGCTGTGATTGCAAAACGTGTCATTCCCTGTCTCGACGTCCATGATGGCCAGGTCACGCGCGGCGTCCAATTCGGCGTCGCCGAAAAGGGTGGCCTGCGCAATGTCGGGGACCCCGTGGAACTCGCCCTCCGCTACAACGAGCAGGGCGCCGATGAAATGGTGTTCTTCGACATCACCGCCACCGCGCACGGTCGCGGGACGATGGTTGAGGTGATCGAACGCGCCGCCGACCAATGCTTCATGCCGCTCACGGTCGGCGGCGGCATCAAGTCCGTGGAGGACATGTTCACCATGCTGCGCGCCGGCGCCGACAAGATTTCTATCAACTCCAGTGCCATCGCCAATCCCGAACTCATCCGGCAGGGCGCAGAGAAATTCGGCAGTCAGTGCATCGTTGTCTCCATTGACGCCAAAAAAATCGCCCCGGACAAATGGGGCGTGTTCTCGCACGGCGGCCGCAAGGACACCGGCCTGGACGCTCTGGAATGGGCCCAACGCGCCGTGGCGCTTGGCGCGGGCGAGATCGTGTTGAACTCCATTGATGCCGACGGTACCAAGGCTGGATTCGACCTTGTGATCACGCGGCGCGTGAGCGAAGCGGTGGGCGTGCCGGTGGTGGCCAGCGGCGGTGCGGGTACGCTAGCGCACATGGCCGAAGTTTTACTTGAAGGTCGTGCCGACGCCGTTCTTGCTGCGAGCATTTTCCATTTCGGCACCTACACGGTCGGCGATGTAAAACAATTTTTGAAGCAGCAGAACATACCGGTGCGTCTGTGAACCCTTAACGGCGTCCTGGCCAGCACCGCCGTTTGAAATAAAGTCAATCGACACGGACGTCTGCCGGTCAGCTTGATCTCGCTCGAGTCAGCGTTGATGGCCAGGCGTGGCGATTCATTCCGCGCTGCATTCCAGCCATTCTATGGCTTGGTGGTCAAATTTGTGGTGATCAGAGTATACGTGGAATTAGGTGTGGAAATGGCAGCGGGTGAATCTGTAGTTGGCCGTGTGGCTGGCAGGTTTGCCACGGGTACAACCGTCGGATTTTCAATCGCAGGACTGTTCGGGGGCGCAGGTGGCGTATCTGCAGTGATGGAGTTTAGCCGGTTGCTGACACCGGTCGCCTTTGAGGTCGTTACGGTTTCTGAATTCTGCTCTGGCTTGATGGCCATCTGATCAAGTTTTTCAGCGTCTTTGAGAATTTGACTGCGGATTTGGGAGACCGTATCGCTGAACACCTGATTCACTCGGACAGGCAATAGGGTCGGCGGATTGTAATAGATGTTGTTACATCTCGAGATGATCGACGCGCCATGATAATTCCCCACCACTGTCCCATCCAGACGCTGGAGGGAAACCGATAAATCAACATTAATGTCCTCATCCATAATCGGAACGCCTAGAAACCAGGTGATATCTATCGGGATGGTTAACCAGAAGATCGCGTTCGGGCCAAACTTGCCACAGTAGTGGTTGATGGTTCCTTTCATGATCAGGTCGGGCTGAGTGGCTACGCCTTGTCCGACGGACTGAAACACCTGATTAACACTGAAATCCGACAAAACAGCTTGAGTCACATCCGTCGCCAAATCGCCGGCCAAAACGCCTTCTCTGCGTATGGAAAAGCCTCCGGCGCTGTCGGCTTCACCTTGCGGTGAGTCGTCAATAAAGGGTTGTAGTTGCACCTTGGTCTGGATGGTGTGTGGACTTGGTCCCAGCGATACGGCTGGTTTGTAATAGGGCTGTGGCGCAACACATCCGGTCATCAGCATCACGACCAAGGCTGTGGCTGCCCCACAAAGTATTCTGAACCAACTGTTTTTTTCTTGAATTTTCAAGGAGGGTACTTGAATGGAAACAATTGCTGCTGTCAATTGATTTTTGGATTTGAATATTCAGTCGTAAATCAACAGTTTCGGTGTGAATTTCACCCAATGTCCGGGCTGTCCGTCGCGCGCCGGATCAATGTAAACATGCTCATGGCATGATACTATGGCCGTAAGAACGGTGAGCCAAAGAAAAAACCCACGGTTTTGACCGTGGGCTTGGCTTGCCACAAGGTCGTGGCGAAAGGATTTAAAAAATTATCGGGCCAGTTGCAGGGCAATTTCCTTCTCGATTTCATGTACGAGGTCGAGGTCGCTGCCGCCCCAAGTGCCGCGCGCCTGTACGTCCACTTGCGTGGTGCGGGGATCCACGGACTGGACACGCACATAGACGTTGCACTGATTGACCTTGCCTTCGAGCGAACGGACGGCGTTGGTGTTGTCGTGCGGGATATATTCGGTCAGCAGCACGCCGTTACTCTGGATCACGGTGACGGCGGCCTGATAGACCTGTTCGACGGTGCGCTGATAACGGCCAGCGACGGAATCTTTGCTCCACGTGCTGGCAAAGGTATGCGAGTCGTTGACAGTTTTGACGCAGCCGGTGGCTAGCAGGGCGGCTCCAGCGAGGACGGCGAAAAAGTTCATTTTCATATGGCGTTCATGCAACCGCGAAACAGCGCGCGCGTCAAGCAGGATTTCCGGCGGATTATTTGAAACTTTCATCCACGGCCGGTTTTCAATACAAGACTTTATGCCGCAGTTTTCCTACAAGGCCCGCAAACGTTCCGGCGAACTCGTCGAGGGCGTGCTGGAGGTGCCCGACCGTAGTGCCGCGCTGGCACAAATTCAGCGTTCCGGCCTGTTCCCGCTTGCCGTCACCGATGTGAAAGCGGGCGCCCCGAATGCCTCCAAGGCTGCGGCCAAGGGCGGCTTCAATTTAATTTCCCTGTTGCCACAGTCCTTGCGCGAGCAGATGTCGCAGAAGCGTAAACCCAAAATGCAGGAACTGGCGACGTTCACCACGCAATTGGCAAACCTGCTGCAATCGGGCATGCCGCTGACGGTGGCGCTGAACAGCATGACGCATCTGGAAAGTCCCGGCATCCCTGCCGAGGTCAGCCGCGATTTGAAGCAGGAGGTCACGGAAGGACGCGGTCTCTCGGACGCGATGGCCCGGCAGCCGCGCATTTTTTCCGATTTGTATGTCAACATGGTCAAGGCTGGCGAGTCGAGCGGTTCACTTGTGCAGGTGCTGCGGCGCATGGCGAGTCATTTTCAGCAGTTTGCCGAGGTGCAGGCCAAGTTCAAGTCCGCCATGATCTATCCGATCATGGTGATCAGTGTGGGGCTCTGCATCGTGGCGTTCTTCATGTTTTTCATGATGCCGCGCTTCACGGAAATTTTTAACGGTTTCAACATCGAGCTGCCTCTGCCGACAAGGGTGCTGATGCGTTCCAGCACGATCTTCCTTCAATTCTGGTGGTTGCTCGGGCTGCTCATCATCGCGGTGGTGATTCTGTTCAAGCGGTTTCAGACCAGCGCGGCGGGCGCCCGCAAGCTTGATGAGTGGCGTATGAAGGCGCCGGTGTTCGGAAAGGTGGTGAAGTTGAATCTGTTCGGCCAGTTTACGCGGACGCTGGGCACCTTGTTGCAAAACGGCGTGCCGGTGTTGACCGCGCTGAAAATCACTGAGCAGGTCATGTCCAACTCGCTCATCCGCGAGGCCGTCGCCAAGACGCGCGAGGCGGTGACGGATGGCAAGACACTGGCGCAGCCGTTGGCGCAGAGCAAATTGTTCCCGCAGCTGATGGTGGACCTGGTCCGCATCGGCGAGGAGACTGGTGATGTGCCCGGCTCTTTGAATAATCTAGCCGACACCTACGAAGGCGAACTGCAAATTTCGCTCCGTGTGATGACGAACCTCATCGAACCGGTGCTGATTATTTTGATGGCGGTAATTGTAGGCTTCCTGCTGTTAAGCATTCTGCTGCCGATGTTTAATCTCATCTCGCATATCAGCACGAGTGGCGGAGGTCATTGATCCATGCTGTTCGCCCGCCAGAACCATTCCGCCGCCGGTTTCACGCTCATTGAAATCATGGTGGTCATTGCCATCATTGGTCTGGTTGCGGCGATGGGAATGCCATCCATCATCCGCTCGGTGCAAAAAGAAGGGATGCGCAAGGCGTTGAGTGACGTGCAGGACGTGTGCTTCACCGCGCGTCAGCGCGCCATCGTGGGTAGGCAAAAAACCGCCGTCGTGATTCATCCGGCGGAGGGCTCCTTTGCGGTGGATGGCGCGGCGGCGGGCAGTTCCAATCAGGGCAAGGTCGCGGCGGCAACGCTGCCGGATAGCATTAGGTTTGCGATGGTGGACATCTTCCGGCAGGACTATCTGGAATCGGACTGGGCGCGCATTTTCTTTTATCCCGACGGTACCTGCGATGAAGCGGTTATCGTGCTGCTGGGACGCGGCGAGTCGGAAAAAATCACCCTGGACTACGCCACCGGTATGCCCGTCGTCAGCGATGTTAACCGATGAAAACAGCCAGCCACAAGACCGTCCGTTGCCACCGCCGCGCCTTCTCGCTGCTGGAGGTGATGATCGCCATTGGTATATTTTTCCTAGCGGTGTTTTCGATCCTGAGCCTTGTTTCCAGTTCGCTCGCCAACGCCCGGCGGCTGCAGCGGCCGCTCGTGGATGCCGGGCCGGTGCTGGCGACTTATGCTGCCACCAACAGTCTCGTGGAAGGAACTTACTCCGGCAGCATGGTGGAAATCCTCGGCGACGCTTACCGTGATTATTTCTGGACATCGCAAATTCGCGAGGTGGCCACGAACAAATTGTTCAGCGTGGAATGCGCCGTGCAAGTCCGGGGTAACCGGGAAATCCTCTCGGATTTATCCACGGTGCTGTATCGCCCCCAATCGCCCGCCGGCAGCCTCGACGGCGGCAACTTCATCCGCCGATGAAATTTTTCCGTTCATGCCGACGCGGGTTTACACTGATTGAGGTCATGGTGGCGATTGCAATTTTCAGCATGGTCATCGCGGCAATTTACTCGACGTGGGCGGCGATCATGCGCTCCACGCAGGTGGCGCAGGATGTGGCTGCGCAGGCGCAACGGCAGCGCATTACGCTGCGCACCATTGAGGATTCGCTAATGGCCGTTCAGTCGTTCCAGGCGTCGCCGCAATATTACAGCTTTGTCGTGGCCGGCGATGAAGCTGCGGCGGAGTTAAGTTTCACTGCGCGGGTTCCGGAAATTTTCCCGCGCAACGGCAAGTTCGTCAACCCGAACACCGGGCGCGATTTCAATTTGCGACGGCTGACCTACGCGCTGGAAGCAGGCGATGCCGGCCAAAAAAATCTTACCCTGCGCCAAAACCCTGTGCTGATGGATCTGGATCAGGATGAACAGCAGTTTCCGCTCGTGCTGGCGCGGAACGTGCGCAAGTTTTCCGTTGAGTGCTGGGATACCAACAAACTGGAGTGGGCCACGGAATGGCTGGACACCAACGCCATCCCGACCCTGTTGCGCGTGAAACTGGTGCTCGGCGGTAACACCGGCGGCGGCGCGTCCGCCCCGGATTTTTCGGTGGCGCGGGTGTTTTCCCTGCCGTCGCAGACCCTGCCAGCCGCCGTGCAAAATGGCACAGTCGGTGGCGGGGGAAACCAGACGCGGCTCGCGCCGCCCCAATTCAAGCGATGAAAATCCCCAGCCATCCCTCGCGGCGCGGCTTTGCTGTACTCATCGTCCTGGTGTCGGTGGTGGTGCTGTCCATTCTGGCGGGCGCGCTGGCGCTGTTCATGAAGGTGGAATCCCAGCTCGCGCAGAACGGGAACGACGATGAAAAATTATTATGGATCGGCCGCGCCGGCGTGGACCGCGCGTGTTGGATTCTGGCCCAGGAGCCGGGCGGGCCATCGTCCTTGAAACAAATCTGGGCCGGTGGTTCGGGCATTGGGGCGGAGACCAATAGTCCGCTCATGGGCGTCACGCTGGATAATTTTCCGGTCGGTGACGGCACGGTATCGCTGCACCTCATCGAGCAGGAAAGCAAAATTAATATTAACCGCGCCGATAGCCAGCTTTTCGAGCAGGTGTTCACGACCATGGGCATGGATGCGGGCGCCATTTCGCTCGTATCCGACTCGATTTTGGACTGGATTGACACCGATGACGCCACCCGGCCCGCTGGCGCGGAGAGCGATTATTATCAGGGTCTCGCGCCGCCCTATTACGCCAAGAATGCTCCGCTGGATGACATTGAAGAATTGCAATTGATCAAGGGCGTTACGCCCCAGATGTTCAAGGGTGGCGGCGCGCCGGATGCGAATAGTCCGTTCCAACATCACAAACTTGGCTTCGGCCACGCGGCGGGGCAGGAGCCGGATTATGCGTTCGGCCTGCGCGATGTGTTCACGCCCTATTCCAGTGGCAAAATCAACGTCAATACCGCCGACGCCAACGTCTTGGGCTCCATCCCCGGCGTGGACGCGGCGGCGGTGCAAAACATTTTGACCTTCCGCTCCAGCGAAGGCGGTCTGGACAATAACTCGGGCGTCATCGGGAATGTGAGTCAATTAAACACCTTCATCCCCAACCCCCTCGGCCAGCAGCAGGTGGCCCGCTATTGCGACGTCCGGGGCGACACCTACGAAGTTCACGCCACTGCCCGGATCGGGACGAGTCAGCGCGAATTTATCGCCATTATTTTTCGCTTGGGTAACACTGTCCAAATCGTCGGCTTCCACCCGAAATAAGTTGAATTCACCCCACTGCCCGCTATCGTTGCCCCATGCGTCCGCTGTTGATTTTGCTGCTCATGTTCGGCCTTGCGGTCGGTTCCTACGCGGCTGATGCCGTCACGGGCCGCGTTATCAAAGTCCTGCCGTTGTTGCTGGATCTAAAGGGCCGCGTCGCGCTCTCTCCCAGCCTCTTTGACCGGGATGCCTATCAGGCTGAATTACGCGGGCATACCAACGAGATTTCCGCCATTCGCTACGACGTGCTGTGGTCCGCCCAAAATGCCGACGAAAATAAATTGAAGCTACAGCTCGAACTGCGTGGGATTGACGCGGTTAATCAGCAGCCGAAATTTAAAACGCTTGTCACTCCGGATGCCGCCGGATTTTTCCGCAAGTGGACTTCCCTCACGCTTGCTGGCGACGAGTTTAAATCCTTTGGCGCCATTACTGCCTGGCGCGTGACGCTATGGAATGGGGACCAAGTGCTGGGTGAGGAAAAATCGTTTTTGTGGTGAACTTTTTTCCGCCGCATGATCCCCGTCAAAATCTACTGTGCTTGCGGCCAGAAATACGCCTTTGAGGTCCAGCCCGTGAATGGCTGGATGCCGGTGCCCGTCGCCTGTCCCGTCTGCAAGCGCGATGGCACGGCGGACGCCAACCAGTTCCTCGCCAGGATTCTCAAGGGCAAAACCCAGCCACTACCGCCGCCCGCCGTCAATTCGCTGCTGAACTCCGTCCAGTCCAGCCTCGCGCCGCATCTGGTGGACGCGCTCAAGGACGCCGTCGTGCAGGAACTGGCCGCCCAGCGCCGCGAATTGCTCGCCGCCCAGCAAGCCGCGGCGGCTGAACTCACAGAACTCGCCCGCCGCCTTGAAGCCGTCCAGACCCCGATGCTCGAACGCCTCCGCACCTACGAGCAGCGGATTGGTGAATTGGAAAAGGACCTCGCGGATCAATCGAAGGAAAATCGCGAGTTGTTGAAATTGAAAATCGACCTGCTCCGCGAAAAAATCGAGACCGAGCGGAGCGCTAGCCGCATCGTGAATTTCAACTGACCTTCGCCCCGGATTTCTTCTCCTGCGCCAACAGCGCGCGTTCGTAGCAGTCCAGCGCTTCATCGTAGCGGCGTAGCCGGTTCAGCAAGCCGCCTTTGTGCAGATGCGCGATCGCCAATGTTCCGTCCGCCGCAATCGCCCGGTCGCAACAGGCCAGCGCCTCGTCATGGCGCCCCAGCTTTTCCAGCACCACGGCCTTTTTGACCAGCGCCTCCGCATGGTTTGCGTGTGTCGCGAGCAATTGATCCACCGCTTCCAGCGCCAGTTGCGGCTGGTTTGCTTCGAGAAACTTCTGGGTGGACGCCAGTGGGTCGCCCGATTTCACTCCTGTGACTTCGGGTATTAATTTCTGACCGCCTTCCAATTCGTTAATCCGTTTCTCCAGTTGTCCCACCACGTCCAGCAGGCGCGCATTGGAGCTTTCCACCGTCGCGCGCCCCGGTGCGGCGAGTTGATGTACCGCGCTCGCGTTGGCGATGGCCGCGTGTTGCTGCGAGGAAATTTCCGCGATCTGCGCGAATGCCCGCCATTGAAAATAAACCATCAGCAGCATGACGCCCAGGCCCGCCAGCCCGAAGGCTCCCGCCAGCAATAGTGTCAGCTGCTGCGTCTTGCGGGCCGATTCCGCGTCGGTGCTGCGCTGCGTTGCGACCGATTGTTCCAGCGATTGCAACCGCGTCGCCAGCACGTCCGCATTGCTTTTGGCGGCATCCAGAGTGGACTGCTGGCTTTGCGTGATGGCGAGCTGCGTCGCGTGGATTTGCTCCTGTATTTGGAGATAATTGTTCGAAACGTCGTCGCGCGTGAGGCCGGGAATCAGGTTGGTGTCCTGCGCCGCAACAGAGAGCGCCACCAGTAAACCGGCCCCAACCATTATAAATTTCCGATGAAAGTTCATATCCAGTGAAAATAGCGTGGCAGCAGATAAAACGAAGTCAAGTTTCCGACGGGAAGAGTTGTTCGTAAGGTACATTGGCAGGAGAGTTGGGCAACTCGGTAGCGCGTGTGGCTAAACCAAAAACGCCAGATAATGCCAACGCCGTTCTGGCTGTTCCTGGGCTGCGGATTGAAGACAATCCGCGCTCCGTCACTTTTTCAAATCAAACTCCAGCCGTGTTCGTGAGCTGGTTTGTACGTTGCGAATTTCCATCTCCTGTAGCTCCCATTGTCCGTTGACCTTCTTGAACGATTTCGGCTCGAACACCTTCAGCAGCTTACCCTGCGCGTCGTAGGCTTCGGCTTCCAGGATGCCGCCGCTTTCCTTGTCAATCCACGACAACACGCGCGAATAGCCATTGGTCGATGGATTTGGGTTAGTGCTTTCCAGCAGTGTGTAAGCGCGTCCGCGTTTCACGGGTGTTGGATTTGGCAAAACCTTCTGCACCGGCCAGTGAAAAAATTCCAAGCCGAGGTCGCCAAGCCAGAAATCTGAATTGGCAAAAAACGAAACATAATCATTCTGCAACCCTGTGTTTGATTCGCCATTTGAAGCCGTGTGGAAATATTGGTTCGGCTCACTTTTCCTATGTTCAACCAGCAGGCTTTCCTGCCAAAAATTTGCTAGGGAGCAAACGTAGCTGCTTGTCCAATTGTCAGGATATTTATGAACACTAAAAGTCACCAAAATGTTTGTACGCTTTCCATTGACGTCTCGGATTTGCAAGACGCCGGTGTTTGTAAGACTTTCGGCCGGCGGAGCATCGCAAATCTGTTGCGCCAGTTGACGTCCTTGAATTTCCGCGTTGGACACTGGGTTTGACTGCGCCGCCGCAGTGGCGGCCAAAAATAAAACAAATGCGACCAGAGCGCCGGAGACACGCCGGAAAGAAGCCCTGGGTGCATTCGTGGGTTGCTTGCCGAAAATTTTTTTAAAGCCCTTAATGGAGCGGGCGAACAGAGATCGCATAAAACTGCTCTCGCCCCGTTCTAGGGCTTGGATCGGACGGATGACAAAACCTATGGTTGCAACGTGGGCTGCGGCCGGCCGGCACGCCGAGGCTTCGGAATATTGGGGGGATTTCATTTAGCCGCAAGCGCCAGTTGCAGGACCTCGGAAATCTGTTTCACAAAATGCACCTTCAATTTCGCGCGGACTTCTGCGGGTACATCCTCCCAGTCCGGCCGGTTACCTTCCGGCAGAATCACTTGCTTCACGCCAAACCGCGACGCGGCAATTACCTTTTCCTTGATGCCGCCGACGCGCATCACACGGCCGCGCAGACTGATTTCGCCGGTCATCGCCACATCGGAACGGACACGCCGCTTGGACATCAGCGACGCCAGTGCCGCGCAGATCGTCACACCCGCGCTCGGTCCGTCCTTTGGGGTTGCGCCGGCAGGCACATGGATGTGTAAATCATTTTTGCCGTAATCATCGAAATCAAGGTCCAACTTCTTGGCCTGCGAACGCAAATAGCTTACCGCTGTCTGGGCGCTTTCCTTCATCACCTCGCCGAGAGACCCGGTGAGAATCAAGCTGCCGCGTCCCCGCATCCGCGTGGCCTCGATGAACAGCACATCTCCGCCCACCGGCGTCCACGCGAGGCCGGTGGCAATCCCGATTTCATCGATATTTTCCGCGCTTTCCAAAACAAATTTCGCGTGGCCGAGGTAATTTTTGACATCTTTCGCCTCCAGCTTCACGGTTTCCGCTGCGCCATTGTGGGAAACTATTTTGCGCGCGGCTTTGCGGGAGAGTGCGGCGATCTCGCGTTCGAGCTGACGGACGCCGGCCTCGCGTGTGTATTCACGGATGAGTTCGCGCAGCGCGGCATCGGAAAATCTAACGTCGCTGCGCGTCAGACCGTGCTCCTCCAGCTGGCGCGGGACGAGGTAGCGCTTGGCGATTTGGAGTTTTTCTGATTCGGTGTAACTCGGCAATTCGATGACTTCCAACCGGTCGCGTAACGCGGGATGAATCGGGTCGAGCCAGTTCGCAGTGGCGATGAATAACACGCGTGATAAATCAAACGGCAAATCCAAATAGTGGTCAGTGAAGGTGTGGTTCTGTGCGGGGTCGAGTACTTCGAGCAGTGCGGAGGCGGGATCGCCACGCACATCCGCTCCGACTTTGTCCAACTCATCGAGCAGGATCACGGGGTTGCGACTCTCCACGCGGCGGAGCGTCTGCAGGATGCGGCCGGGCAGGGCTCCGACGTAAGTGCGCCGATGGCCGCGAATCTCCGCTTCATCGCGCATGCCGCCCAACGAAATCCGGGCGAACTTGCGGCCGAGCGCGTCGGCTACACTTTTTCCCAGCGAAGTTTTGCCGACGCCGGGTGGGCCGACCAGGCAGAGGATCGGCCCTTTGATGGTTTTGCGGCGCTGGAGCACTGCGAGGAATTCCAGCAACCGGTCTTTCACCTTGGCGAGGCCGAAATGCTGTTCATCCAAAATCTTTTCCGCAACTTTAAGGTTGAGTTTGTCCTCGGTTTCCAGCTGCCACGGCAGTGCGAGAATCCAGTCCAGATAGTTGCGCGAGACGCCGTATTCGGCGGCGGCGGGCGACGTCTGCTGCATCCGGTCGAGTTCCTGGTTCGCCGCTTTGCGCGCGTCGTCGGGCAGTTGGGCTTTCTCGATCTTTTCGCGAAGAATCCGGATCTCACTCGCGTTCGGGTCGCTGTCGCCGAGTTCACGTTGGATGACGCGCATCTGCTCGCGTAGGAAAAAATCGCGCTGCGTCTTGGAGATGTTGGAGGCGACGTCGTTCTGGATTTTGGAACTTAAATTGAGCACCTCCTGTTCACGGCTCAACATCGGCAGGAGTTTTTGCAGACGCTCGCGGACCGAAATGGTTTCGAGCAGTTTTTGTTTGTCGTCCAGCGGCAGACCCAGGTTTGCGGCAATGAGGTCGGCGAAATGGCCGGGATGCTCGGTGTTCAGCGCAGCGATCTTGACCTGGTCGGAGAGGACGGTGGAAATCTTGGCGATCTCCTCAAACTGCTTGTGCGCGTTGCGCAGGATGGCCTGCAACTCGACAGAATCCTCGGTCTCATCCCGGAGCAGTTCGAAATTTGCCCGCAGGTACGGTGCCGGCGGCAGGAATTTATCCAGCCGGATGCGCCAGAGTCCTTCCACGAGAATGCGGACGCTGCCGTCGGGAAATTTTACCATTTTGTTCAGCCGCGATACGCAGCCCACCGGGTGCAGGTCGGTCGGAGTGGGCTCGACGATGTCGGGGTTCAATTGCAACACGGCGGCAAATAGCCGGTCGCCATTTACGAGGTCGTCCACGAGTTTGAGGCTGGGGCCGGTCTCGACGAGCAGCGGGACGACAGCGCCGGGAAAAATCACGATGTCCGAGAGGCCCAGAATGGGCAGCGTTTCCGGCAGTGAGCGCGACGAGACGCGGCTCGGCACTTCGCTCTTTTCGCTCGAGCCGAGGATGCTGACAAATTCTGTTTCTGCCGATTTCATCATCGTTTACTGACAATTAAACAACCCCGCGCCTGAAAGGCTGGCGCGCGGTCAAACTCCTTCGCTGATGGGAACCCGGGTGGTCTTGGTCTGAGGCTTCTGTAGCGGCGGCACATCCACGCGCAGAAAACCATTCACATATACCGCCTTGGCTAGACTCAAATCGTAACCCGCCGGCAAGTCCAATACTGTTTCAAACGGCCCGTAGCTGATCTCCATCACCAGAAAACTGCACTGGGGCGAACGGCAGCAGTCCGGGCGGACGCCGTTGATGCGCAGCCGCTGCGCCTCCACCGTAATCTCCAGACTGTCGCTTTTCATGCCGGCGAGCTCCGCCTTGATGACCAGCCCGGCTTCCGTGACGTAGATATCCGTGTTGGGTGTCCACCGGCCTGTGGTCGGCTCGCCCGTACTGTGGTTGCGTGCGGCAAAGTGAACCGTGGAACTGACTTTGGTGACGGCCATGCTAGTAAAGAGTTAGTGAAATTCGCTATTTGATGTGAATGGTCAGGGCGCGGTTTTATTACGCTGGTGTTCCGACTCGTCCTTGTGTGCGCATCCGCAATCGGCACTGTGCTCATGTTTTTTTGGGGCCGAACTGCGCCACACAAAAAGAACACCCACACCCAGGACGATCAACAGCGGAAGAAATTGCTGCCAGTTCATGGGGGCAACATAGCCGCAATCCCGAATCTCGCAAATGGAATTTTCCGCGTGAAACCGCCGGCCTTTCCGTTACCCTCTCTCCATGGCTGAACTGTTCCGTCACTCGCACCGCGTCACCTACGCCGAATGCACCGTCGGCAACCACATCTACCATGCGCGCTATCTCGACTTGCTGGAGGCCGCGCGCGGCGAATTCATGCGCGCGCTGGGCACCCCGGTGCTGGCTTTGCAGGACGCGGACTTTATTTTCCCCGTCATCGAGGCGCAGCTGCGCTACAAAGCCCCTGCCCGTTATGACGACTTATTGACGATTGTAGTCTGGATGACCCTTGTTGAGCGTGTGCGACTGAACTTTGGCCACCGCATTGTAAATCAAGATGGCAAACTCCTGCTCGAAGCTGAGACGTTCCACTGTTGTACCAGTCGCGTGGAAAAACCCAGACGGCTGCCGCCCGAACTGGCTGAGAAACTTTTGCCCTATCTGGTGAAATAATTTCGGCTGCCGGTTTGGCGGGTGGCGAATGAGCAGCCTCATCCGGGAGGGAATCCTAGTGGCTGGATAGATCCCATCCAGCGGGCTGCTGAGGTGCCACAATGGTTGAACTCGTTTTGGCTTTAATTTTGCCGTTTAGCACGATTTTTTTCTGGACATTTGGGGTCAAAAGGCCGTTGATGGACCTAATCCCAAGTTCAAGCATCAACTTGGAACAAGTCTCAATCGTATCGGAACATCCGCCATCCTATGACCCTAACCAAACGCGACCTCGTAATCCGCATCAGTGAAGAAACCGGGTTGATCCAGACCCAGGTCTTTGATGTGGTCCAAAAAACCCTGAACTACGTCACCGAGGCGCTCGCCAAGGGCGATAAGGTGGAACTACGCAACTTCGGTGTCTTCGACGTAAAAATCCGCAAGGCGCGCGTTGGTCGCAACCCGAATAAGCCGGAAAAAGACGTGCCCATCCCCGCCCGCGCGATGGTGAAATTTAAGGCCGGCAAGGAAATGCGCGCCGAAGTCTTGAAACTCACGCCCAAAGCGTGAGAGCCACCGGCCTAGATAAGCGAATCCCTTTGGGGTGCCCTTTTTAAGTCTGGCCGGCGTTTCATCAAACTTTTGTCGGTGGCTGGCAAGCCCGTTGCAAGTCTTAGGCAGTTCTTGATTTTTTATCCGGGTCCGTCTGTGCTAAAATCCCCGCGTGCATCTGGCCCATCTGCGACTTCGTGATTTCCGCAACTACGCGCGGATGGACGTGGATTTCCTGCCCGGCTTCCACCTGCTGCTCGGCGATAATGCCCAGGGCAAGACCAACATCCTCGAAGCGATCTATCTCATGGCCACCCTGCGCTCCTTTCGCGGCGTCGGTGGCGCGCAGATGATCCGGCATGGCGCGAAGGGCTATTTTGTCGGCGGCAATGTGGTAGGGCAGGGCGACCACGAAATCAAAATGTATTGGTCCGCCCGCGAACGGAAACTCGCCCTCGATGGCCAACCGGTGAAAAAACTGGCGGATTATCTGGGCGCACTCCGGACAGTGGTGTTCTGCACAGAAGACTTGCAACTCATCAAAGGCACCGCCCGGGCACGGCGGCGCTTCATTGATCTGTTGCTGGCACAAACGCAGTCCGGTTATCTGCCGCTGCTCCAGCGGTACATGCACTGCGTCCGCGCCCGCAACGCGCTGCTCAAGCAACGCACAGTGGATGAGGGCGCTCTGGAAAGTTTTTCCGCCGAACTTGTGAAGCTGGGTAACGACCTCATACGCGCCCGCCGTGAGCTGGTGCCAAAATTTTCCCCACTGGCCCGGCTGGCATATCGCCGCATCTCCAACGACGCGGAGGAACTGCGCATCGAATACCAGCCGAGTGTGAAAAATGATTTTGCCGTGGAACTGGCTCAGTCCCGGGCGCGGGAACGAACCTTTCGCGCCACCCTTGTCGGTCCGCACCGTGACGATCTACAGTTGCTGCAGAATGAAAAATCCGCCGCCCAATTCGGCAGCGAAGGCCAGAAGCGCACGCTGGCCATCGCCTTAAAAATGGCCCAGGCGGAATTTTTGGCAGGTATCCACGGCGCGCCGCCAATCCTGCTTATTGATGACGTGATGGGTGAGTTGGACGTGAAGCGGCGCAGCGGTTTCCTGCCCCTGCTGGAACAGGCGCGGCGAACGAACGGCCAGGTCTTCATGACTTGTACCGAGGAAAACTGGCCCAGCGAACTCGGTAAGGAGTTGCAGCGTTGGGAAGTCAGCGCGGGTAGTTTGCGGAAAGTTTGACCCGCCGCCGGGACCGGGTTTCGCCGCGGCATTGATGCCTTGGGAATCCGTGGTCAGGGGTGTTCATTGATGACTGACGTTTCCTGCTTTCCTGCTTTCCTCATTATCCGTTATCTTTTCCCTATGCGAATTTTGTCAGGCATCCAGCCGAGCGGCACGCTGCACCTCGGAAATTATTTCGGGATGATGCAGCCTGCCATCGCGCTGCAGCAAAAGGGCGAGGCGTTCTATTTCATTGCTGACTATCACTCCATGACCTCGCTGTTTGACGCGCCGCAGCGCCGGAAAAATTCCTTGGACGTGGCGCTGGATTTTCTCGCGTGCGGTCTGGACCCTGAAAAGGCGGTCTTTTTCCGCCAGTCCGACGTGCCAGAGGTGACCGAGCTGGCGTGGATTCTCTCCACGCTCACGCCGATGAGCTTGCTTGAAAAATGCCATTCTTTTAAAGATAAGTCCGCCAAAGGACTGCCTGTGAATCACGGACTGTTCGCCTATCCGGTGCTGATGGCGGCGGACATTTTGATTTACGATTCCAACCTCGTTCCCGTCGGTCAGGACCAGAAGCAGCATGTTGAAGTCACGCGTGACATCGCCATCAAGTTCAACGAGGCGTACGGCGAGACCTTCGTCATTCCCGAACCTCAGATTCGCGGCGAGACGGCGAAAGTTCCCGGCCTCGACGGTGAGAAGATGAGTAAGAGCTATGGCAACACGCTGGAGATTTTTGGCGAGGAAAAGCCGCTACGCAAAAAAGTCATGGGTATCAAGATGGATTCGCGCACGCCGGAGGAACCCAAGCCGGATGCCGACCAGAATCTGGCCATCCAGTTGCTGAAACTCGTCGCGTCTACCGAAGTGGCGGCCGATTTTGAAGCTCGTCTCTGCGCCGGCGGTCTTGGCTACGGCGATTTGAAAAAAGGTCTGTTTGACCATTATTGGAATCACTTTGCCGACGCGCGGAAGAAGCGTGCCGAACTTGCGGCGAATCTGGATTATGTTAATGCCGTCCTCGCCGCCGGCGCCATCAAGGCGCGGACGCTGGCGCAGACCGTTTTGAAACGCGCCCGCAAGGCCAGCGGCCTAGAATGAATCCCTCTGCCGCAACGTCACCCCCGGTTGCCCGCCTGCGTTTGCGCATTACGTCCACGGCGGAAACGATTGTGCGCTCCGGCCATCCTTGGCTTTTTGCGGATAGCATTCATGAATCCAACCGCGCTGGCGAGACCGGCGAACTGGCCGTCCTCTACGACCGCAACAACAAGTTTCTCGCCGTGGGTATGTTTGATTCCGATTCGCCCATTCGTGTCCGCATCTTGCACGCGGGCAAGCCAGCGACAATTGATGCGGCTTGGTGGCAGACTCGATTGGAACAAACCCTGGCCCGCCGCGCGGGCCATTTTGCTTCAAGCACTACCGGCTACCGTCTGATTCATGGCGAGAGCGATGGCTGGCCTGGCCTGGTTCTGGACCGCTACGATACCACGCTGGTGCTAAAACTTTACACGGCTGCATGGTTGTCGCGACTGAAGGAAATCTTGGCCCTGTTCCAAGAAAAAATTCCATGCGCACGGATCGTTCTGCGCTTGAGTCGGAACATTCAGGCACTCGCGGAAAAGCAATTTCAGCGCCGCGATGGGCAAATGCTTTTCGGGGATGCCCCGGAAGGGGCCGTGATTTTTTCCGAGAATGGCATCCGCTTTGGTGCCGATGTTTTGCGCGGCCAGAAAACGGGCTTTTTTCTCGACCAACGTGAGAATCGCCGCGAGGTGGAAACCCTGGCGTGTGGTCGGCGTGTGCTGAACGCATTCAGTTTTTCCGGTGGCTTCTCGGTCTATGCCGCGCGTGGAGGTGCCACTTCTGTGACGGATCTCGACATTAGCACGCACGCACTGGAGTCCGCGCAACGGAATTTTGCCTTGAACCAGAATTTTCCCGGTGTCGCCAACAGCCGCCATGAAACCATTCAGGCTGACTGTTTCGAGTGGCTGGACAAAGCGACCGCTAAATTTGATTTGATCGTGCTGGATCCGCCGTCTCTCGCCAAGCGTGCGGCGGAACGCGAAGGCGCCATTCGCGCTTACGAACGAGTCAATTCACAGGGTATTCAAATGCTGGCGCTCGAGGGTATCTTGGTGGCCGGTTCTTGCTCGGCGCATGTTTCATCCGCGGAATTCTTTGACGCCGTGCGGCGGGCGGCGGCGAAGTCGGGCCGGAAATACAGCGAGCTAAAAACCATGCAGCATCCGCTGGATCATCCAGCCGGCTTCAAGGAAGCGGAGTATCTGAAAGTGATTTACCTGAAATTCTCAACATAGCGGCTCTCGGTCGTGCGACGCAAAATTGCCGCGTTCAGCCAGGTCTCGGCTACACAATCTTTAGCTTCGGTAAATCCTGCGAATCAATCAAGCCCACCGGCTCGTTCTTAGCGTTTACGACGATCAGATCGTCAATGTTCCGCTCGTTGAAAATCTTCAGCGCCTCGACTGCCAGCGCGGTGTCTCGGACACAAATGGGATTCCGCGTCATGATTTTCTTGAGCGGCTGCGACAGCAGATTTTCATCGGTCGCCATGTGTCGGCGGAAATCGCCATCGGTGAAAATCCCGGCCAGTTTGCCGCGCGCATTTACGACTGCCAGGCTGCCGGATTTGGCATGGGTCATCACAAACAGCGCTTCCTTGACGGAAAGATGTTCGCTGGCAATGGCATTCCGCTCGCCGCAGCGCATGATTTCACCGACTTTTAAAAGCATCGCCCGCCCGATCGCTCCACTGGGATGATACTTGGCAAAGTCGCTCTGCTTGAAGCCCCGCGCCTGCAACACCGCCATCGCCAGCGCGTCGCCCAGCACCAGCGTGGCTGTGGTGCTGCTCGTCGGGGCCAGGTTGAACGGACACGCTTCCTTCGGCACTTTGACGCTCAATGCCAGATCGCTGTGCCGCGCGAGCGAGGATTTCAGGTTGCCGGTCAGGGTAATGATCTTGATGGAAAAGCGTTTGAGGGCCGGCAGCAGATTCAAAAGTTCGTCTGATTCGCCGGAATAACTCAAGGCAAGAATCACATCACCGTCATTGACGATGCCCAGGTCGCCGTGCAACGCATCCACGCTGTTGAGCACCACGGCCGTGGAGCCGGTGCTGGTGAGCGTGGCGGCAATTTTCGCGCCGACATTGCCGGACTTGCCGATGCCAACAATGACGATTTTGCCGCGCTGTTTCAGCGCGGCGATGATGGTGCCGACGGCGCGGTCAAACGACTGGTCGAGCTGCGCGCGGACAAATTTCAGCGCCGAGAGTTCAATGTCGAATACTTCGCGGGCTTTGGCAAGATGGCTCACGCCAGTGAGCTTGCCCGCATTGCTGCCGAATTTCAATCGTGAAGCGAAATGGCCATTTGCCGCCGTGTCGGAGATGTGTTACTGCTTTGCGACGCATATTGCAGCGGGTATGAACCATTCCAATTATTCGCAGAAACACATCATTGTGGTCGGTGCCGGGCCGGGCGGATTGACGGCGGCGATGTTGTTGGCCGCGCGCGGCTTCAAGGTGACCATCGTTGAGAAAGCCGACCGCGTCGGCGGGCGCAGCGCAGCCATCACGCGCAATGGGTACAAGTTCGACACCGGCCCGACGTTTCTGATGATGAAATTCATCCTCGATGAGGTGTTTGAAGAAGCCGGCCGCAAGAGTGAAAATTACCTCAAGTTCGTGAAGCTCGAGCCGATGTATCGCTTGCAGTTTGACGATATGGCGTTCGAGCCAACCACGGACCATGCGGCGATGCTCAAGCAGCTTAACGAAAAATTTCCCGGCAGCGCCGAGGGTTACTGGCACTTTCTCGAAACGGAGCAGGAGCGTTTCCGTAAAATGTATCCGTGCCTGCAAAAGGATTACGGGTCGCTGACCAGCTATCTTTCCGTCGACCTGTTGAAAGCCCTGCCGCATCTCTCCCTCGGCAAGTCTGTCATGGACGTGCTCGGCGGCTATTTCAAGTCGGACCGGCTTAAGCTCTGCTTCACCTTTCAGGCTAAATATCTTGGCATGTCAGCTTGGGATTGTCCCGGATTGTTTGCGATTTTACCATTTGTCGAGCATGCGTATGGCGTCTATCACACGCAGGGCGGCTTGAGCGAGATTTCTGAGGCCATGGCAAAGGTTTGCCGGGAATATGGCGTGGATATTCGCCTGAATTCACCGGTGAAGCAGCTGGTCCTCCAGGGGCGCGATGTGCGGGGCGTGGAATTGGAATCCGGCGAAAAAATTCTCGGGGATGAGACCGTGCTGAACGCTGACTTCGGCTATGCGATGAAGCATCTCGTGCCGCCGGGCGTGCTTAAAAAATACACGCCCCCGAAAGTGAATGAGAAGGAGTTTTCCTGCTCCACCTTCATGCTGTATCTCGGTGTGGATAAAGTCTACGACCTGCCGCATCACACCATTTTCTTTTCCAAGGACTATCGGAAAAATATCGAGGATGTTTTCCAGCGCAAGGTGTTGTCCGAGGAGTGTTCTTTTTACGTCCGCAATGCCAGTGTTACCGATCCGAATCTGGCGCCAGCGGGCCATTCGGCGCTTTATGTTCTGGTGCCGGTGCCGAATAAGACCGCCGCGATCGACTGGTCGAAGGAAAAGGATTCCTTCCGGAATCGCCTGCTCGACGAGATGGAAACCCGCGGAGGCATGAAAGATTTGCGGTCGCATATTCGCGAAGAGATCGTCTTTTCGCCGGATAGTTGGGAGAGTCACAACATCCACCTGGGGGCAACGTTTAACCTCGCCCACAAGCTGTCGCAGATGTTGTATTTCCGGCCGCGTAATAAATTCGAGGAACTGGGGAATTGTTATCTCGTCGGCGGCGGCACCCACCCGGGTAGCGGGTTGCCGACGATTTACGAATCCGGCCGCATCGCGGCCAACCTTATCAGTCGCGCCCATAACGTCACCTTCGTTTCAAAAAACACGCAGGTATGATTGGCGAACCGGTCGAACTAATTCGGTGCGTTTTATTTTGGCATTCGTTTTAAGAGGCGAATAAAGCGGCTGCGATTATAGCGTTGGACAAGAATGCAGGGAAGATTCGCCGCTATCGCGTAGGCAGCGTTAACCGCAAAGCCCCAGCGCGGGTTCCAAATGGCGAAAATCGGCAATGCCAGAATCGCCAGCCAATGTGTCACTTCGCCGCGCCAGGTTTCGCGTAGAAAATTTTCAAAAAAATCCGGCGTGTTTGTGCGCAAGGTCGCTTTGGGAAAACCACCTTTAAACCAACTGGCGGCATCCGGCAGGCGATCTTTCCAGTGCTTAACGAAAAATAGTTTTTCATAGTAACGCCCATCGCCCTCCCAATTCCAAAGCCGTGCCAAGGCCGCGCGTGGATTGAACCACATTCCTGGAATCCGCGTCATTACCCAAGCCAGGCCGAGTTGGATGATCAGCCATGCCAGTACGTTCAGCAGCCCCGTCCAGACAATGGGCAATTCAACCACCACAGATTTTCCTGCCTTTCCAATCAACCGGTTGCTTAAAAACCGACCGCCAGACCGATCGGGTGAAAATTATAAAATAAAACAGCAGTGGCACTGGAAATAGCAGTGCCACGATCCAGTGGAAGGTGCCCACCCGCCGCAATAGCCAGAAGGTCTGAGCGGCATACAGTCCATACACCGCCAAACAAAGGGGCACGTCTCGGGCCAATATCAAGTTGCCTGCCGCCATACTGAGGCCGCTCAGCCAGGCGATTGCCAGCAGCAGCAATGGCAAGGGGGTTTTCCCCGCCCCGCTCGCAAAGCCCTTGATCCACCCATCCATCATTTCGCGCCAGCCTAGCGGATACATGCGAAACGCAAAAACAGCTCGCCCGCCCCGGCAGTGCAAGGGCACCCCGGCGGCACGCAATTTTTCTGCTAGCCAGAAGTTTTCTAGAACACGTCCTTTCACGGCCATATGCCCGCCGGCGCGGGTATAGGCCGTGGCTTCGATGAGCAGGAACTGTCCCAATAAACCACGTGGGGTTAAACGGTCTCCCAGCAGGGTAAATCCCCCTGTGCCGGCGAGCATCACGAGGTTGAAGAAAGCGGAAAACTGCTCGTGCAAGGTTTCAACTTGGTGCAGCGGAGCAACAGATAAAGCCCCCCCGCCAAGGGCAGAAAATTGGGCCCGCACTGCGGCCAGTCCGCCCGGCTCAAACCACGTATCCGCATCCAAAAAAAGCAGCCACTTGCCATGGGCCTGCGCGGCCCCGTGATGGCAGGCCCAGGTTTTCCCGCGCCAGCCTTCCGGCAGCGGCGGTGCCGCTATTACGCGGGCTCCAAGCTTGCGGGCCACGACGGCGGTGCCGTCCGTGGAGGCATCATCCACAACGATGATTTCGTCCGTCACCTCCAGCTGGGCTTGCAGGGAGCGCAGCAGGCGCGGAAGATTACGTTCTTCATTCCGCGCCGGGATGATGACCGAAAGTTTTTCCACCGGTCCTGATGTGCCTGCCCTGATGCGCCGGCAAGGCTGGACGCGCCCGAGCGCGGCCCAGCCGGCCAGCCACAACACGGTGGGGACGAGCAACGTGATCATGCCTTATCCCACGCGACGACTTTTTTGGCAACATTCTGACCGCAGAGCACCACCATGGGCATGCCCCCGCCGGGATTCACTGAGCCGCCGACAAAGAACAGATTGGGATAAAGGGTGCTTTGCTTCGGTGCCTTGAACGCCAGATTCTTCCACCGGTCGCTGACAACGCCGTAGATGGAGCCTTTGTTGGAATTATATTTTTCGCGGATGTCGAGTGGTGTCAGGACGTGCTCGAACACGATATGTTTGCGCAGATCCTTCAGGCCCATCCGTTCCAGTTTATCGATGATGCGGTCCTTGAATTGCAGATAATCTTCTCGCGTGAGCGGATGGGCGTCATTGATATGGGGAATGTGCGGGAGAATTTTCAGACAATCACAACCCGCCGGCGCTACGCTGGAATCTGTCTTGGAAGCAGCCACGAGATAAATCGTCGGATCCTTGGGCAGCTCGTGCTTTTGGAACACGGTGTGGAAATGTTCACGCTGGTGGTCGGTGAAAAAGAAATTATGATGGGCTAATTGCGGATACTGGCAGTCGAGTCCCAGGTCCAACACCAGCCCGGAACAGGCCGGCTCCAATTTTTTCTCCAGCGATGCAATGAAGGTTTTATCCTCGCGCAATAAGGTTTCGTAAGCAGGAATGACCTCCATGTTGGAGACGACAATGTCGGCAGTCTGAAATTCTCCATTCACCACCAGCCCGGTGACGCGCCCATTTTCCTGGCGGACTTCGCTAGCTTCTGCATTGAGATGAACCGGGATTCCGAGTTCGTCCAGCAGACGACCCAGACCGCGAGCGATGTTATAAAGTCCCCCATCCACATACCACAAGTCGTAACGAAATTGGATTGTGGGCATGGAATTCATGAAGGCCGGTGCGCGATACGCCGAGGAGCCGACGTATTTGATAAAGAAATCAAAGATATCGCGGAAGTAGCGTGTCTGGAGATGTGCCGCGACACCCTGATGCATCGAGCGAAACAGGTCGAACTGGAAAAATTTCCAGGGCCCGTAGTGGTCCGCAAACTGCCGCCAATTATCCAGGCCCGCTTCAAAATAGCCTTCATTGGTCAGGTCGTATAACCCGGCTGAATACTTGAGAAAACGTTCGATGTTTTCAGGGGGTTCTCCAACTTTGCGCGCCTCGGCGGCCATCTTGTCCGGCTCGGGATATAAGTCGAGGACGACGCCATCTTCAAAAAAATTCCGCCAATGCGGGCGCAGCGGACGCAGTGTGAAATAATCGCTCATTCGCTTGCCGCTGGCGGTGAACAGCCGCTCAAAAATATGGGGTAGCGTGAAAATCGAAGGCCCCAGATCGAAGGTATAGCCTTCCGCTTGGAGCATGTTAAGTTTGCCTCCGATCTGGCCATTTTTTTCATAAATCTCAACGGCATATCCGGCCTGACGTAGCGAAATTGCGGCCGCCAAGCCGCCAAGTCCGGCGCCAATGATGATGACTTTCTTTTTTTTCATGGAGTGTTTCCTGCTGGCTTGGTTTGGGTGATGTGATTCAAGCTGGTCCGTGCCAGATGATCGGCGGGGTGTTCAGCCAGAGAAAGGCGAAAATAGGCCTCTGCCCGCTTGCGTTCCCCCAGCTTTGCATACGTCAAGCCGATGAACGTGTGACAGCTGCTGCGTCCCCAGCGCGGTTCTAGCGGGCCGGAAGCCTGAGTGGCTTCGGTAGTAAAGACCTCCTCTGCAATCAGTAAATCTTTCAGTGCCTTTTCCAGATCCGATCTGCTGCTGGCCGTATAGTATTCGCCGGTGGCCAGCAGATAGCGCACTCGGGGATTGCCAGCTCCCTCTTTCATTGCAATGGAGGCGTGACTCATCGTCTGCGGACCAAGTATCAAGGCTCGAATCCAGCGGTCGCCGATTCGGATGCCGTAGATTGTAGCCAAAAGGGCATGGCTTTCGGCGTGGTGCGCATCCAGTTTCACTGCGGTGGTGAGGGCTTCCACCGCCGCCGCTTGGGCCGCCTCAGCCTGGTCGGCTTTGCCCGGCCCGCTGCGTAATTGCAACATGAGATGAAACTCTGCCACGCCGAGCCAATAGAAATTGGTGATATTATTGGGCTCCAATGCGGTGGCCTGCTGGAACAGCTCGCTGGCGTGCGTGAAACGCTTCCCATCCCAGGCTTGAAAGGCAGCCTTGAACTCGCAAATACCCGCCAGACAAGATGTTCGACTGGAGGTGTCCGTAGCCCATAGCCCGTGCGGAACCAGCCAGAGGGTTAATAGCAAAAGTCGAATCATCACTTGACTAGTTTATACGCTGCACGACATTTTTCACCAAATTGTTTATGTGTTTAACTGATACCGTCCATAGCGCGCGCGCTTTCTTTGCGACGGGGGCCACCCGGTCGCTGACTTACCGGCGTGAACAATTGATAAAACTTTCTGCCGCCCTCCGTCAGCACGAGCCCGCCCTGCTCGCAGCTTTGCAGGCCGATCTCGGCAAATCTCCCTATCAATCGCTTTCCTCCGAACTGGGCCTGGTGCATGCGGAGATCAATCTGGCCCTACGTCGATTGTCTCGCTGGGCTGAGCCCGCCCCTCGGCGCACCCCGTGGCTGGTCGCACCCGCCCGTGGCTGGGTTCAGTCGGAGCCCTTTGGCGTGGCCTTGATTATGGGCCCGTGGAATTATCCGGTGCAACTGCTCCTGACGCCATTAGTCAGCGCTATGGCAGCTGGCAATGCGGTCATCTTGAAACCTTCTGAATTGGCGCCACGCACCGCCGTCGCCCTTACCGCGTTAATAACGGCAACTTTTTCAGAGCCCTACATTACGGTGGTCAACGGCGGGCCAGAGGTGGCCGAGACGCTTTTGGCGGAAAAGTTCGACAAGATCTTTTTCACCGGCAGTCCGCGTGTGGGCCACATCGTGATGGCGGCGGCGGCGCGGCATCTGACCCCATTGACCCTGGAATTAGGCGGTAAGTGTCCTGCTATTGTCTGCGCCGATGCTAGGGTGGAACTTGCTGCCCGGCGCATTGTCTGGGGGAAGTTTCTCAGCGCCGGCCAGACCTGTGTGGCTCCGGATTATGTCTATGTCCATCGCAGCCTGCGCGAACCCTTCCTGCAGGCCTTAAAAAATTCGCTGCTCGAATTTTACGGCCCGGATCCGCGCTGCAGCTCCGATTACGGCCGCATCCTCAACGCCCGCCATTTTGATCGGCTCGTGAATTATCTCCAGGAGGGTCAGGTTTTCCATGGCGGCGACGCCAATCCAGCCGAGTTATACCTGGCTCCGACCATTTTGACGGATGTCAGGTTGGATGCATCAGTGCTGCGGGAGGAAATTTTTGGACCGGTACTGCCGGTTTTGGAGTTTGACGATATCGCTGAAACCGTGACGCGGTTGCAAGCCGCTCCCACGCCCTTGGCTTTATATTTGTTTACACAGGATCGCGCGGTGGAACAACGAATTCTGAGCGAAGTGCGCTCGGGCGGTGTTTGTGTGAACGATGTCATCTCCCACATGGTGGGGTCCAATCTGCCGTTTGGTGGTTTGGGTGAAAGTGGATTCGGCACCAGTCACGGCCGGGCAGGTTTTGACGCTTTTTCTCACCCCCGCTCCATCTTACGCCGCGGAACCTGGCTCGATCTCCCCTTCCGTTATCCGCCTCAAAAGCTTTCGATTGCCACTTTGAGGCGCGCGTTGGGATTTCTGCTGCGCGGCTAAAGGGAATAACCCGGTTACTCCGCGTTCGGATACGACCCGAGGATCTTTACAAAATTGCAGTGCTTGCCCAACTGCAGGATGGCCTTGGCCACCTTCGCGTCCTGATAATGCCCGGCACAGTCAATGAAGAAGAAATATTCCCACGCCTTCCGCTTGCTCGGGCGCGATTCGATCTTCGTCATGTTGATTTTAAACTTGCGGAATGCGGCAATCGCTTCGTGCAGCGCGCCGGCCTTGTCGGCCACGCTCAGCATCAGGCTTGTGCGGTCGTCCCCCGTGGGCGGGCTGCACTGGCGGCCCAGAACGATGAAACGGGTGACATTGACGGAATTGTCCTGGATGTCCTGCGCCAGAATTTTCAGGCCGTATTTTTCCGCCGCCAAAACTCCGCCGAGCGCGGCGGTGAATTTTTCCTTTGCCGCCAGCTCCGCGGAACGCGCGTTGGAGGATGTCTCAACGATTTCCACGCGCGGTAGATTTTTGGCGAGCCAGCCGCGGCATTGCGCGAGCGACTGCGGGTGGACGTAAAGTTTTTTGATTCTCGCGAGCGGCGCATTGCTCATCAGGCACTGCTGAATCTTCAGGAGCACCTGCGAGACGATCTTCAGGTCGCTGTCCACGAACATGTCGAGCGTGTGTGTCACGACGCCTTCGGTGGAGTTTTCCACCGGCACCACGCCGTAGTCTGCGGTTTTCTTGGCCACCTCGGTGAACACGTCGCCGATGGTCTTCTGGGCGGCGTAGTTCAGGCTCGCCCCGAATTTCTGGATGGCCGCCTGATGCGTGAAGGTCGCCTCGGGGCCGAAATACGCGATGGTCATGGTCTTTTCGAGCGCAAGGGCGCTGGACATGATTTCACGGTAGATGGCCCGGAGCTGTTCGCTGGTGATCGGGCCGGGGTTGAGCTTGCAGATGCGGTCGAACACGGCGCGCTCACGGTGTGGTGCGTAGATTTCCTCGCCCGCCGCCAGCTTGATTTCGCCGATGGCGAGCACATGCTGCGTGCGTTCATTGAGCAGCCGGACGATCTGTGTGTCCAGCTGGTCAATCGCTTGGCGATGTTCGGAAAGACTCATGGCAGGAAAGAATGATGAATTAAGAATGAAGAATCAAACTTGTTTCGTGGCCATGGTGTGTCGTTTTCAAATAGAGATTTTTAAAAATTACTGCCACAGCACTTTTAACAACTAATGTTGACAGTATTTGTTTTGAGGCGGAAAATGAAAGGACTGCTATGCTCTCTAGCCTTGCTAAAAGGTTTTTGTTTTTGGCCATCTTCGCCATTATGGCCTGCCATTTTTTTATAGATCTCCAAATACCCAAGGGGGGACCGGTGGGTTGGGGGTGGTATATGCTTCCGCTGTTGTTTTCCATCCAAGTGGGGAGGCGCTATTTTTCCTATCTGCTGGCGGGTCTGACTTCGGTTTTGATGCTGGTGGCTTATTATTTTTCACCCGCCGGTCCGGTTGACCCGAATTTGGCCCTGACCGCCCGGCTGCTGGGCGTGTGTGCCCTCTGGCTGATGGCCTGGTTCATTGAAAACCATAAGAGTGTGCAGGAAAAACTTTTACGCACTCACCGGGCATTGCAGGCCGTGAGCGCCTGCCATCAGGTGCTGGTGCGCGCCGCCACGGAGGCGGCCTTGCTGCAGGAAATCTGTCACCTCATCATTGAGAAGGGTAGTTACCGGATGGCCTGGGTGGGCTTCGCGGAAAATGATCCGCAAAAAACCGTGCGGGTGGCGGCCTGTGCGGGGTACGCGGAAGGTTTTCTGGAAAACGCCAGAATCACCTGGTCCGACGCGGACGAGCGCGGGCGCGGGCCGACCGGGATCTCCATCCGCACCGGGGAGACGGTGGTGTGCAATGATTATCTGAATGATGAGCGGATGACTCCATGGTGGGCCGACGCCAGTAAGCGGGGCTATCGCGCCTCCATTACGATCCCGTTGAAAAATGACGGCCGGAATTTCGGGGTGCTGGTCATTTATGCCAGCGTGTGCAAGGCCTTTAATCCCAACGAGGTGGCGTTGCTCACCGAACTGGCGGACGATTTGGCCTACGGCATCCACTCCCTGCGCACCCGTCAAGATCACCTGCGGGCGGAGACCGCCCGACGGGAGTCCGAGCAATTGTCGCAGCAGACCATTGACGCGCTGGTGAGCCACATCTGTGTGCTGGATGAGGGGGGGACAATTCTCACTACCAACCAGGCTTGGCGCCAGTTCGCTGAATTGAGTTCCGCGCTGAAGTCGCAAAAAGATGAGAGCGTCAATTACCTAAAAATATGCGATGGGACAACCGGACGGGAGGCCGCCGATGCTGCTCGCATGGCCCAAGGGATTCGCGCGGTGCTGCGCGGTGAATTGGCGGTGTTCGAGATGGAATACCCCTGCCCCGGTAAGGACAAAGACCAGTGGTTCAGCGCCCGCGTCACCCGTTTTGGGGGGGAGAAAATGGTGCGCGCGGTGGTGGCTCACGAAAATATCACCGAGCGCCGCCGGGCCGCAGCAAGGGTGAAGGAATCAGAGCAGCGCTATCGTTCGCTCATCGCCCAATTGCCCCAGCGGATCTTCCTCAAAAACAAGGATTCCGTTTACCTGTCGTGCAACGCCAAATACGCCCTCGATCTGGGGATCAAGCCGGAACAGATTGAGGGTAAGGATGACTTCGCATTTTATTCGCGCACGCTGGCGGAAAAATACCAGGCCGATGACCAGTCCGTCATGGCCGGCGGCATCGTAAAAGAGTTTGAAGAACACCTTGTCAGTAACGGTCAGGAGGTTTGGATTCACACCCTCAAAGCGCCCTATTACGACGTGAGCGGGCAGGTCGTCGGAGTGCTGGGCATTTTTGAGGAAATCACCAGCCGCAAACAGGCGGAGGAGTCCCTGCGCGCCAGTGAAGCCAGGTTCCGTGGCATTATTGAAGCTTCGCCCGTCCCTTTTGCGTTGAATAACGAGCGTCAGGAAATCACCTATTTGAATGCGGCATTCGTTAACACTTTTGGTTACGACCTGGCGGATATTCCAACGCTGGCGGAGTGGTGGCTCAAGGCTTATCCCGACCCCGTCTATCGCCAGTGGGTGGCAACGACCTGGGATGAGACCAGAAGCCGGGCCATTCAGACGAATCAACCATTTGTTCCCATGGAGGTAAAGATCCAGTGCAAGGATGGCATGCAACGAAATGTGCTGGTGACCGCGACTTCGTTGGGAGAAACCTTAAGCGAAACGCATTTGGTGGTGCTTTACGATATCACCGAGCGGATTCGGCACGAGGAAGCATTGCGGCAGAGTCGGGAATTATTGGATGCCACCGGGCAAATGGCCAAGGTGGGCGGTTGGGAATGGAATTTGGATAAGCAAATCCTGACTTGGACCAGGGAGGTTTACCGGATCCACGGCGTGACCGAGGAGTTTCAGCCGACGGTGGCCAGCGGCATCAATTTTTACACGCCTGAATCCAGATCGGCCATTGCCGGGGCGGTGCAACGGGCCAGTGAGCAGGGTGAAGGGTTCGATCTGACCCTGCAGATCATCACCGCCCAGGGAGAAACTCGCTGGGTGCATACCGTGGGCGAGGCCAATCGGAAAGCGGGCCGAATTTCTAGTGTTTTCGGTAGCTTTCAGGATGTCACTGTTCAGAAACGGGAATCGGAATCTCTGAAACTGTTCCGCACGCTGGTGGATCATTCCAATGACGCGTTCGAAGTTCTGGACCCAGAGACGGGTCGCTATCTGGATGTGAATCTGCGCGGTTGTCTGGATCTGGGGTATACCCGTGAGGAGTACCTGGCTTTGAGCGTGTTCGATGTGGATCCCGACGTGGATCAAGCCGCGTTCCATAAAACCATGGTGGAACTTCGGGCTAAAGGCTCCTTGTTGTGGCTGGGAAGACACCGGCGAAAAGACGGCTCTACGTTTCCAGTGGAGGTCAGCGTGAAATATGTCCAACTGGAACGGGACTATTTGGTTGCGGAAATCCGGGACATCACCGAGCGAAAAAAAGCAACGGAATCGCTTGCCCGGTTGGCCATGGCTGTCGAGCACGCGGCAGAGACCATAGTCATCACCGATCTGCAAGGCATAATCGTATACGCCAATCCGGCATTTGAGCGGACCACGGGCTACACCCGGGCGGAGGCCATTGGCCAAAATCCCCGCATTCTTAAGAGTGGCAAGCAGGACGCCGCATATTATCGCCAGATGTGGGAGATGGTGAAGCGCGGCGAGATGTGGCACGGCTTTTTTGTCAACCGGCGGAAGGATGGTTCGCATTACCAAGAGGAGGCCACCATCACGCCGATTTTGGATGAAACGGGTCACATCATTAACTTCCTCGCTGTCAAACGCGATGTGACGCACGAGGTGGCGCTCGAGTCCCAATTACGCCAGTCGCAAAAAATGGAAGCGGTCGGCCACCTGGCTGGCGGCATCGCGCATGATTTTAACAACATCCTGACCGTCCTGTTCGGCTACAGCAATCTGCTTCAGTTGGATTTGGCAGGGAATCCCCCGGCCCTGGAAAAACTGGAGGAAATCCTCAAGGCGGGCGAGCGCGCCAAGGATCTGGTGCAGCAAATATTGACCTTCAGCCGCCAGCGGGAACTGGAACGCCAGATTATCCGGCTGGAAAGCATTATCAAGGAAGCGACGAAATTTCTCCGCTCCTCCCTGCCGTCAAACCTGCAGGTGCAAGTGGATCTGGCGGCGGATGTCCCCGCGGTGTTTGCGGATGCGACACAGATATATCAGGTGGTGGTGAATCTTGGTACCAATGCCTTGCACGCGATGGAAGGTCAGACCGGCCAGTTAGTGGTGCGTCTGGACGCGTTTCAGCCGGACGCCGCCCTCCTTCAGGTGCAGCCCAAACTGCGGGCCATTCCGTATGCGCGGCTGACCGTGGCCGATACGGGTCACGGAATGGATGCTGAGACGCAGGAGCGTATTTTCGAGCCGTTTTTCACCACCAAGCCCATTGGCAAAGGGACTGGGCTGGGTTTGTCCGTGGTGCATGGCATCGTCCAATCACACGAAGGTGTCATCACAGTTGAAAGCCAGCCGGGTCAAGGCACCACATTCCGGCTGTATTTTCCGGCCGTGAAAATGGCCGGCTCACTGGCCGGCCAGTTGGAAAGCAAAACGCCCCGCGGGAAAGGTCAGAACATATTGGTGGTGGATGATGAAGCGGCATTGTTGGTCATGTATCTCAAGCTGCTGAAGGTGTTGAACTATGAGGGCACCGTCACCAGCAGCGCTCGGGAGGCCATTGACTGGGTGCGCGAAAATCCCGCGCGTTTTGATTTAGTACTCACCGACCTGACGATGCCGGAAATGAACGGGTTGGAAGTGGCGCGCCAGATCCACACGCTGCGCCCCGATTTGCCGATCATCCTGGCGACGGGATTCAGCGGTACGCTCACCCGCAAGCAACTGCACGCGGTGGGCGTCTGCCAGTTGGTGGAAAAGCCCGTGTCCATGGCATCCCTGGCTAACGCGCTGCGCGACCTTCTGGGAGAGAGCTGATGGCTGATGAACTCGTAGCACGAAGACAAGGCAGCGAAATGAATTCCGCGAATGATTTTAGGGTGCGGCTGAAAAGTTGCAGCCGAAATCGGGAGGCTCTGACTTTCGCCACCTGCACTTGGCAAGGACGAGGCTCAGACCAGGCCAAGTCTTGGCCAGCGGATCCATCTGCGGGATCCAAACCGCGCCGGTCGGGGCTTGAACAATCGGTCTGGATTCTCCCAATGCTTCCGCGCCATCTTCCGATCCATTCCGAGAAATTTAATTGTCGCTAGAGGCGAAGCGCCCAGTGAAAGCCCTGAGGGCGATCTGAATAATTCTTTAGGGCGTAATGAGATGTTCTGCGCGTAGCGCGGGGTGGGTTTATCTTTATAAACTCACCCCTGCAGTGAGGTGGAAAGGCTAGCCTCTATTCTTGGTAAATATGGGAGCCTGATCGATTGTAAATGAGTCGGGCAAGCTCGGGCTCCGGCGTGGACGCGAACTTGAGAGGGGGGTATTCCCCGCACTGTCTGTCATCGCATTCGGGCAAGGTCGGCAGGTGCCGCGCAGTCATCCACCCGTCTGGAAGAATGGCTGGTTGGCGGAAGGCAGTGGTAAATAAAAATTCATGTATGAAATCGATTGTTATCGCACTGCTGCTGTCGGTCACTGCGGCGTTGGGGCCGGCGCAGGTCATCACCAACTACAGTCTGAGCCTGAACGCGAGCATCCCGGACGGCAGCCCGGTGGGCCTCATGGAACAGTTCACAGCCAGCGGTTTGAGCGGTTCGGTGTCGAATATCCAGGTGCACTTGGACATCACCGGCGGCTTCAACGGGGACTTGTATGCGTACCTGGTGAACCCGCAGGGCCAGTTGTCGGTCCTTTTAAACCGGGTGGGGGTGACGACTGGCAACCCTTTCGGCTACAGCGATAGCGGGATGAACATTACGCTGGATGGTTGGGCTGCAAATAACATCCACAGCTATGCCGCCGGCGGACCCGCCAGTTACAGCCTCAGCGACACCATCTGGGCGGCCGACGGCCGGAACATTGATCCGCAGTCGGCGGGCAGTCTTTTCAGAACCGCCTCCGCCAGTGCCAATTTAGGCATTTACCAAAACACGGCGCCCAACGGGATCTGGACGTTTTTCATCGCGGATTTAAGCGGCGGCGGCAGTGCTACTTTGAATCAGGTCGTTCTTACCATCATGACCGTGCCCGAGCCGCAGGCCTGGGTGCCACTCTGCGGTGGGTTGGCGCTATGGCTGTGCCTGAGGAAATGGAGAATGTAAACCCGATCACGAACTGGGTAACGAAGGGATTTTCAATGTCCAATCTGACCGTGAATCGCTCATTCCGGATTTTCTACAGTCCTCGCCTTATGAAAATCTCCGCCGCTCCCTCAACAATGCGCAAACTCAGCCAATTGAAATTGGGGCGCACGATTCCGGATTTGCGGCCGGAGTGATGGAGTGACTTTCGGTTTCAGGACGCCAAAGATGTTCTCAAATTCCGCTTGAGCGGCCGCCGGCAGGTCGCCGATCGCGATTAAGCGCTCGAGGGTCGTCTGATAAAAAGCCACGTGCGCGCCGGGTAACCGGTTGGCTTGAACCAACCGGCCGGAACTTTTTCCGCCCGCCCCGACGAAATGTGAGAAAATCAAAATGGAGTTGGCTTCCGTGGGTGAGAGGGGACGCTGTTGCATCAAATCCACCTCCAACATGTAGCTCTCCTCGGCGAGCACCCGGGCAATGGACTTGGCTGGGAGGTGCGCAATCATTTCCGAGAAACAGTCAAACAACGGCGGCGGCTGGGAATCCCGGCAGCGGCCGCGCTTGGCCAGCGGATAGGTTTCGCACGAAGGGGCCAGCAGGCCAGACCGGGGTTGTCCCAGCGGTTGAATTCCCGCTTTAATCCCGGTCCAGTCCTGGCTTTCAGAGCGCACCTGAAAGAGACTGTTTTTGCACATGGTTTCCATTTGCACGATGCAGGTGATTAGGACAAAAGCTAGCACCAGAAAGGAGATGATCAGATAAGCTGCCTCCATCTGGATCTGGGCGAATGCCCCCGAGGTGAAGGGGGTGGTGGCCTGAACCAAGTGGAGTAGGGCGAGTAAAGAAAAAGTGGCGAACAGCGACCAGCCCACGCGGGCGGGTCCGAAACTGCGATTCAGACGCAGGGCGTAGGCGGCCACCAGCAATTGGAAGGCGCCGGCCAGCAGGTTCAGGTTCATCGAGTTTGTCATAGCGTTATCCTTTTCCAAGGCGCCTCCCGTTGCGGCTGTTTGATGTTTAGTAACGGGCGGGCAATTCAACTAGGTCAGTTTTACCTCACTCCCCGGCCAGACGGAATGGTTTTGCATCGAGCGACGTTTGATTTGCAGCCAGCGATGGGTTTGGTCGTTTGCGACCCGCTTTCGCCTTTGTTAGCCAGGGATGAAACACCAAACAAAAATACTTAAATTTCGTGCCGATAGTGAAAAGCGGGTCGTTATTTCCCGTTTGCGGACCTAAAAAAAGACTCCAAGTTGGGATCCTATGTCGTGGCGGCATTCCGGCTGACGCTACCAAAGGGGGTTTTTGCTTTGTGCGTTGCTCGCGAGTTTGCGAATTTACGGTTAAAAAGGATACTCACCGCATACTCGGCAAACCCAACCAAGGGTTTCCTGAAATCAATAATTGTTGATGGTGAGCAATTTCAGGTTGGGTTCGCCGGCCACAGCGATGAGCGCATGGTCGGACGCGATGTCGTAGCAGGAAACGGTCATTTTGGAAGCGTCAGTGAGTTTGGCGCTTTTGGCGGGGGCGACATGAATGGTTTCGCCGACGGCAAGAGTGTCGCCATTGAGAATGATCAAGGAGCCGTGCGATGTGACGGTCATGCCCTGGATTTGGAACCGGGGATCGCCCTGATCCACGGCGCGGGCCACGGGGGCGGGCCAGTGACCAGCCACATAATCATGGGAGAGGCGTTGGGCCTGGAGGATTTCCTCCGGTTTGAGGCGGAGGACCAAGGCGTCTAGATTGGCCTGAAAGGAGGGGTCACGCTGGGCGGCGACCTGAAGCCAGGCATAAGCAGTGACGAGGTTGGTAGGAACGCCAACGCCGCTCTGCAGGGCGTTGGCCAGTTCGGCGCAAGCTTGGGGATGCCGGTTGGTGGCGGCGCAATACATGTAGCCAAGTCCTTCAGCTAGTTTCAAAACGCGGGTGCGGCCAGTGGTGGTCTGGCCCTGAATGAGCAACACTTCGCCGGCAAAAAAGGCACCCTCGATGTTGCCGGATTTGGCAGCCTGGCGATAGGCCCACAGGGCCGCATCCAACTTGCCGCTGGCGGCAAAAGCATTACCTTCGGCAAGCAATGACACCGCGGGGTCTGTCATGGGGGCGGCCCCGGCCAAGGCCGTGGCGGCGAGGAGGGCGAGGAGGGTGAATCTTTTCATATCATCAGGGGGTGTTGGGCAGGACGCGGGTAAGGGGGAGCCATTCGGTAGAATTTTCGGGCCGGCACAGGGTGGCGGCGTTGATCAGGCCACCGGTATTCATCAAGGCCAGAGTTTTGACGGTGTAAGGGCCGCTGATTTGGTGGTTGGAGAGGAGATAATAACTGGCGCCGGGTGGGAGAGCCGGGGTCTCCTTCGCTATCACGGGTGCAACTGGTTTGCCGGCAGTTTCCTTGGAAGAATAAAACACGGTGAGGCCGATGAGGGTAGCCAAGCCGACGAGGACGAGGGCCAGATTCAGGTAAAGCCAGCGATAGGGTTGTTTTTTTTGGCAGGATACCGGATTAAGAAAGGCTCGGGCGTCTTTGATAAGGCGCAGGGCATCACCTTCGGTGACTTGGGTGCGTATGGCAAAACAATGGATGGGCTCGCCGGAGCGGCCATATTCGAGTATATCTGCTTCCTGCGATTGCCAACAGAGGCGCCAGGGAAGGTCGCAAATATCCGCATTAAATGGGGGGAGGACAGTGCCCGGGGTGGAAAGTAGGGTGTAGAGTGAATGCTGTTCGGCGGAGCGGGAATATACGCGCCCGAGGACGACTTCGTTGATGATGACGCTGGAGCAGGTGGCGTCCATGTTTAGCTTGGAAAAGAAGTGGTGGAGGTTATCCAGATTTTCAGCGGCAGGGACATCGAACTGGCTGGTGTCGCCGTTGGTAAAGTAGCAGAATACCCGCAGGGTTTTATCCATCCGCTCGGTGAAGAGCGCGCCCACATACTTGGGGTTGATCTCAATGCCGAGGGTGGTGGAGTGGGTCATGGGAGTTGTGGATTAGGGTTGAAAGCTATTTGCCGGTGATTTCTTTCCAACTGAAGGGAATATAGCCAATGCCCGGCCCATTCCGTTTTAGGCTTTCGTCATAATGAAAATTCGCATGGCCATTCAGGGTGCAATTGTAGGCGACCAGAGCGCCGACGAAGTCGTAGGTGTTATTGCCGCCGCCGCCGAAGGAGAAGCTGGCTTGCGGCGCATAGATGGTCCCGGTGTAGGCGGCGTTGCCGCCAAAGCTGATGCTGGTCAGGCTGCTCAGGCCATAAATCCCCAAGATGCCGGCGTTTTGATTTTGATTATTGATGGTGGCGTTGCCCGCAGCATTGATGGAAGGTCCGCCCACATAAAAAACCACGCGGCTGGCGTTAGTGGTGATGGTGATGGATTGATTGCCATTCAAGCTGATGCTGCCATCCACAAAGAGGGTCACATTGGGGGCGTTAATGGTCAGGCTATTATTGATGCCCAAAACGTAGTAATTCCCGCTGGAGGAAATGACGCTATTGCCGGGAACGCTCTGCCAGTTTGCGGCACCATTGGGGAGCGTGACTGACGGAAACACCATATTCATGTCATCAGAAAAATAGCCCGGCTGCAGACCGGAGCCGACTTGGGGCAGGGGGCCAACATAGCCGTTATTGCCCACGGTGGCCGTGCCGCCAGGGCCGGTATCCAAACGTCCGTAGATATTGGCTTGGCCAACGGATATAGCACCAATCAGGGAGGAATCGGTCATGACATTACCATTGGCCCGGGCTTTGGTGCTGCTGTAAGTGCCGTAGCTCCTATTGGTATTCCAATTACTGGCATTTGTCATCGTGGAATCAAAGCTATCCACGGTCACGTTATTGCCGTTTAAATCAATATTAGTGATGGTCGTAATGGCGCCGGGAAATAGGGCCGAATAGACTGTTTGCACCTGGATCTTACGGTTGATGACCGTGGTATTGGCGGACAATTGCAGGCCGGCGGCGCCAAACATGGCCGGCGGTGTGGCGGCGGTTAATGAGTAGGCGGCCTGACCCGATGAGGTGACGGTGGGGCTGCTGGGATTGGAGTTGTCGATGGTGACGTCATAGTAATCTCCGTTGGCGCTGACGACGCGGTGCATGGTGTAGGTGCTGCCGCTGATGGTCCAACTATCCTCCGCCGCTGAGTCAGCCGAGGACCAATTGGTAACCATAATGAAGTTGCCCTCGTATTTATTCATGAACGCCAGGGCGTCTTCCACGCCGGCCTCGGTCAGGGCCATGGAGCTGCTCCAGGTCTGCGAGCGGGCCACCAGCGAATATTCGTTCTGCGCTACGAGCAGATACGTGGATAGCACGGCCCCGACAAACATCAGAATGATGGCCGTAATCACCAATGCGCCACCGTCGCGGCTTCTGCTGGTGGAATGAAGTTGTATTTTCATGGTGGGTCTCCCGAGGGTTTAGTTGCGGATGCAAATCTGGGCGGTTTGAACACTTTCGGTATTGATCTTGGCGCCGAGAATCTGGCGGGAGCAGCGCCAGCTGACGCTGATCAGCTTGGTTTGTGCGGCGGTGGCGGCGACCACAAATTGAAGGTTGGTCGTGGGATTGCGTTGGTAGCCGCTAAACACCAGCGTGTCGCAACCGGTCAGCATAACGGTGCTGACTCCATTCACCGTACGGGTGAAAAGGCTGATCCCATCCCAGGCATAACTGATGGTGTCGCCGGTGATGGAGTTGGTGACGCTGACCTGATTGGTGCTCAAAGAGGTGACCACGGCCGTATTGCGAAGATCGCGCCCCATGACGTCCAGCGTGTTCCGGCTGGCCTTGTTGAGGTCGTTATAGTTCAGAATGGCCATGGTGGAGTTGGTGACAGCGGTGCTGGTGGTGAGGATGGAGCCCATGATGGCGGAACCTCCGAACAGGGTGACCAAGGTTTCCACCAGCGTCCAGCCACGGCGGAGTTGTGCCCGGCGCCGGCTTGAGAAGGAGAGGGATATTTTCATAGGGTGGTGGGGTTATTGTACGGAAATGTAATTTTGCAACCCGTATTGGGCGGCGTAGGTGTTCATGGAGCGGGTATGGGTCGAGGCGATTTTGCCCTGGGTGTTGGTCCACGTCACCGAAATGGTAATGAATGCCAGATGATTGCTGTAGGTGGCGGGCGGGTTCATCGTAAAGTTGGTGGTGACGGTGATGGTGCCGGTATAGGCGGTGCCATAGTTGGTGGTTAGGTTGAGACCGAGCGGATAGAACGAGTCGGAAAACGTTTTGGGCACCACGTTGGTATTGAACAACTGGGCGCTGGTCCAGGCGCACAGGCGCAACCCTTCCAGGCGGGACACCACGATCTGGGTGGCACGCATATTTTCACGGCTTGCGCTGATCAGACTGAAGGTGGATGAAATTCCGGCAAATAAGGCACCAAAGATGATGGCCATGATCACGGCGGCGATCATCAGTTCCACCAGCGAGAAGGCCTCCGTCCGCTGGCTGGGGAGATTTGAGGATGTCCGAATCAGCTTCATAAATTCATCGATTGAATCTATGACCTTAATACCCCGCCCCCCGGCAAAGGGACAGGGTTATGCATCGGACGCTGGCCTATAGCAATTAACAATAACATAGGCACATATTGGCGATAAAAAGGAAGGGGTTGGCGGCGGTGGGCAGGTCTTTGCGGAGGCGGGTTTTGAAGGTGGC
>Ga0214172_1000031_pt1 | contig 79004 bp, 86 predicted proteins | sample TroBogEpilimnion_29_FD_153010 | JGI IMG/M metagenome (GOLD analysis project Ga0214172, IMG submission 153010) | Freshwater microbial communities from Trout Bog Lake, WI - 12JUL2007 epilimnion | ecosystem: Environmental > Aquatic > Freshwater > Lake > Epilimnion/Euphotic zone | place: Trout Bog...
TGGTTTATATTAAATACTAAGGAAAGTATTTATATAGATAAAAAGACTCTTAATCCGTTTGTCGCGAGTTCGACCCTCGCATCCCCCACCAATTAAATCATTTTCTCGGGTGGGATTTTTTCGATTGGAACAATATTTTGAATTGGAGCTTCGGGAGGATGTCTTTTTTCGCCAAACAAAATAATCCCAATAATTACAATCGCTGCAAGAATTAAAATTCTATGTTCTTTTAAGGATTCAAATATAGGCGGGGGCTCACCCTTTTCTTCTTCGCTTGAATAATATGACTGAGACTCATATGCATTTTGATTTGAAAAATTCGGCTCTAAAGACTCATCGTATTTTCGTCTTGATTCAGCATCCAATAAAACTTCATGCGCAACATTAATATCTTTCATCATGTCTTCAGCGTATTTTTGATTTTCGGGATGCTTATCTGGATGGTATTTTGAGGCAAGCACATGGTATGCCTTCTTAATTTCATCTGACGATGCAGTTTTTTTAACTTTAAGAACTTCGTAATAATTTTGCATGCGAATATATTACAATGGCTTATAGAGATTCACTTAACTAATTAAAGGATACTCATGGCTACCGCTGTCATTATTAAACACCCAAATTCAGGCATGATCAAAATTGGTTACTACGGTTTTAGTTGGACGTATCTATTTTTTGGTTGGTTTGTACCTTTATTTAGAGGTGAATTAGGTGTCGCGGCCCTGCATATGCTTTTTTCGATTATCACGTTAGGTTTATGGCAAGTTATTGTAGCCTTCTTATATAACCGACAATACATGACACGCATGTTTATGGCTGGATGGGTTTTAGGAGATTCAGAGGGCAATAACGAAATGGCCGCTCAAAGACTTGGTGTTGTTCTTCCCAAGCGTAGACGTAAATAAAATTCTATTTCTTTTTACTACATACCTGCTTCAAATATAAATCATTAAGTGTTTTAGGTTTAATGACTTGCCAATCTAATGCTTCACCCTTATTAAATAAAGCGTGACCCTGTCCCATGGGTTCTGGGTACAAGGCATACGCTAAAATTCTCATTTTTCTAGCCTTACAATCAAACTCTGATCTATTTTTAATTGAGCGGTATTGAAGATTTTTAATAGTTTGTGGTTCGGCATAATTTTGCAAGTACCAGGCTCTCGCCTTATGTCCACTTTTACTCATTAAGCTAAAGTCAATGTAATGATCGGCATCATCTTGATGGACCAATGACCAATCAGCAAATGAGTAACTCGGAAAAATTAGCGAGAAGAGGAGTAAGAATTTCATGGTTCAAATGATCGCATTTAATAAGTCTTTTCTCAATATCAAAGTTCTAAGAAATGATGACTTGTCTATTCAGCGAAGGCTAAGCATAATTAAACATCGTTTAATTTAAGATCTACATAATGAAAAAAGTACGTTGGGGAATTCTAGGTGCGGCGCGCGTCAATGAGCGACTTCTTCCAGCTATTGCTAATAGCCCATTTGGAGAGCTTATTGCTATTGGAAGTAGACGAGAAGATGCTGCAGCAGCATGCTTAGAAAAATACCAACCTACTCTCAAAGGCAAAGTTCAAACTTTCAATTCTCTTGACGAGGTAATTGATCACCCTGATGTAGACGCTGTCTATATTCCACTCTCAAATGAAGAGCATACTGAATCCGCTCTTAAAGCAATTCGTAACAAAAAACATGTGCTCATTGAAAAGCCCATCACACTTCATTCAAAAGAAGTTGAAGCTATTCAAAAGGCTGCCGATCAAAATCATGTCAAAGTGATGGAGGGTTTTATGTATGTCTTTCATCCGCAATTTGATCGTATAAAAGAAATCATCAATTCCGGACTATTAGGTGATGTTCAATATGTGCATTCTATGTTTTCATTCCCGATACAGCCTGCACGTTTTTATCGCATCGATCGTTCGATTGAAAATGGCGGTGGCGCCCTCTGGGACATTGGGCCTTATGCTATACATACAATTCGACAATGCTTTAACCAGAACCCTCTATCAGTGATTGCTAAAAGCCATCTCAACGATCACGGTGCAGACCTTACAACTTCAGGCATGATTGACTTTGGCCTTAATCGACGCGCTCAATTTGATATTAGCTTTGAATGCGTAAGACGTTCTCAATTTGAAATATTTGGCTCTAAAGGAAAGTTGATGTGCCATACCGTATGGCAGCATGAAAATGATGAAGCGTTATTAACTATTACAACTGATGCAGATGGTTTAAAGAATGAACACATTAAAAAAGCCAATCACTTTGATCTTGAGATCAATCACTTTAATCAATGCATCATTGATGACACCTCGCCGAAGCTTTCATTAGATGATGCGCTTTGGAATACAAAAACATTAGAAGCCATTCAAACTTCTATCAATACAAAATCTTGGATTATTCTTTAGAAACACTTGAAAATAAAAAAGCCCGCTAAAAGCGGGCTTTTTTTAAATCTGAATAATTACTTATTCATTACATACATTGTAACTTCGAAACCGAAACGCATTTCAGTAGCAGCTGGAGTTGTCCACATGATGTTAGTCCTTTTATTTAAGTTAATAAGAAATTACTTAAATGTAATCTTACTCGGACTTAAAAAGTAAACACCTTGAGGATCATGAATGAGGTCTCATGAAAATCATGAGAGATATAGCACTAAACCGGGGATTTATATAAAAAACTATATAAATCAATAATTTATAATCTTAAACCTTGGCTGGTTTAGGTTGTGGTTTTTTGCCTTTAGATTCTTTTCTTTTGTCTTTACTGCCCATATATCGCCTCTTAAATAGGTTAGTTAAATGAATATTGTATACGAAAGATTAAGTCTTCAGCCGCTTCTTGATTTCTTTTTCATACTCCGGAAAGTAGCTCGATATAACCTTTAAATCAAACTGAGAAAGAATAGAGTTATTAGATTCACGTTCCAAAAGAAATTCAAATGATGCTTTGATTAAATTTTCATAAGAAACTTTTCCATCAGTTAATGAGTTGTAAAAACTATCTGAAATATAAACTTTATGATGAGTAGTTGATTTTGATTCAACTGTTACCTCAAAATCCGATCCCTTAATTAATTTAACAGTAATCATTTACGTCTTGATCGCGATTGTTTGCCCCAACGTTTAACAAGAAGATAAAGAATAAAAAAAGAAAAAAGTACAAAAGTGACTCTGATTGGCAGATACGTTAGATCAGAAAAAATATATTGGAAATAAATATAAGGTGTTAAAAGAACTGCCGAAGTAACACGAGCCCAATATAAATTTTTTAGTTGTTTACTATTTTTATTCTTTTGATAAATAACCCAAGAGAGAAAAGCAAAAGAAAAAGCGGCAATCAAAAAAAGAATACCCCCATACATAATCACCATGAATATATTCATATCAAGTCCTATTTAAATAAATTTATCCAAAAAACCAATAACAAATAGTAATGGAAGCTAAGACACCAACCAAATCTGCAAATAGTGCGCAAGCAACAGCATGTCGTGCACGCTGAATACCCACGGCACCAAAATACACAGCTAATACGTAAAACGTCGTCTCGGTACTGCCTTGAATAGTTGCTGCTAAAAGAGACGGGAAGCTATCTACGCCATGCGTTGTCATCGTATCAATAAGCATCGCTCTTGCAGCACTACCGGAAAAAGGTTTTACAAGTGCTGTGGGTAGCGCATCTACAAAACGTATATCCCAATTAAAACTATTAGCGAAATAACGAATCATATCTAGCATAACATCCAGTGCGCCTGATGCTCTAAGAACACCTACTGCACATAACATTGCAACTAAATAAGGAAGTAAATTTTTTGATACATCAAAACCTTCCTTAGCACCTTCAACGAAAGACTCATAGACTGGTACACGCTTCAAAATACCTACAAGTAAAAAAGTGATGATTAATCCGAAAAGAACAGCATTACCTAAAAGTGATGAAAAAGCACTTAATGCAGCCGCTGATAAATGGGTTAGGAAAAAAATAAATGTGCTTAATAAAGTTGCGATAGCTAACATCCAAGTTAAAACTACGGGATCGTTTAATTTAATTCGCTGAGCAAAAGCGACTGAAAAGAAGCCAGCTATTGTTGAAGCACTTGTTGCCAATAGAATAGGCAGAAAGACGATTGTTGGGTCTATTGCTCCTTGCTGCGCACGATACATAAAAATTGATACAGGCAGCAAAGTGAGTGATGAAGCATTCATCACTAAAAAAAGGATCTGCGCATTACTTGCAATCTTTGGTGTCGGATTAAGTGACTGCAATGATCGCATTGCTTTGAGTCCAATAGGTGTCGCAGCATTATCAAGGCCTAATGCATTCGCAATAAAATTCATAGTGATGAGTCCCACTGCTGGATGATTCTTAGGGACTTGAGGCATGAGACGTCTAAAAATTGGCGAAAGCCAACCTGCTATCTTTTCAACCAATCCTGCATGTTCTGCAATCTTTAGAAAACCTAGCCAGAGTGTAAGCGTTCCAAAAAGTAAAACCATAACTTCGACGGATAATTTTGCCATGGAAAAAATACTATCTACCATGCGAGCAAATACCTCAGAGTCATTTACGCCAATCCATCGCCATAATGCACTCAATAACGCGACAAAGAAAAAACTTACCCATAGTGTATTTAATATGGATCCGTTACGATTTTGTATGCTTTTCTTTTTAGAGGATCGATTGAGTTTTATAATGAATCACCTGATAAGATTGAGTAGACTTAAAAAAAGACGTATGAAAATTATAAGGCTAAGAAATCTATTTTTGAAAACTAATTCATCATTTTAATTGGTCGGAGCGGTGAGATTCGAACTCACGACCCCTTGCACCCCATGCAAGTACGCTACCAGGCTGCGCTACGCCCCGAAAATTAAAACAATGATGAATTACTTTTTAAGTAGCTCGATAATGCTGAGCAATTCGTCTTTAATCGATTTGATATTAAGACCGGCAAGAGAATTGGATTGATTGAGGTTTTCTAAAGGCAATTCAACTTGACCTTGCTTGGTCACTTGAAGCTCTTTAGGAGGTTCAGCTTGCTTTACTTCTTTAACGAAATTTTTATCTTTAAGTCGCTGTTTGGCACCTTGAATCGTAAAGCCTTCATCATGAAGGAGTTCTCTAATTTTACGAATAAGAAGCACTTCAGGTAATTGATAATAGCGTCGATTGCCTCGTCGCTTGACGTCTTTGAGCTGATCAAACTCCTGCTCCCAGTATCGAAGCACATGTGCTTTGACGAGACAAAGCTCACTTACCTCTCCGATTGCAAAATATCTCTTTGAAGGTATTTCAGGTAAGACGGGGGATTTAAGCTTTCTTTCCAGAGTAATTCTCTTCTACATTACTTTTTAGTTTTTGACTCGCGTGAAAAGTCACCACACGTCTTGCTTTGATAGGAATTTCTTCGCCCGTTTTAGGATTACGTCCAGGTCTTTCTGATTTTTTTCTTAATTCAAAATTGCCAAAACCAGATAATTTGATACTGTCACCATTTTCGAGTGCGTTGCGAATTTCTTCAAAAAAAGCTTCCACCATATCTTTGGCTTCACGCTTATTTAAACCTACACGGTCAAATAAAATTTCGGATAAATCTGCTTTAGTTAATGTCATAACGGCCTACTTTTAAATCGGTATTAAATATGGGATTAGTTGCGGAGCGTTGCGCCAAATTGTTTTTCAAGTAATTCAACGATTTTTGATACGGAAGAATCAGCTTCACTATCAACTAATGTCTTTGAAGTATCCTGCATAAGTATCAGAAATGCAACACTTTTTTTGTTTTCGGCAATGCCTTTTCCTTGGTAAAGATCGAATAAAGCTATTCTATTTAAGAATGGGATTTTAGCTTTATATACCGCATCTAAAATCGAATCGACTTCGACTGAGTCGTCTACCACAATTGCAATATCACGTCTTACGGGTAAAAATTTTGAGATTTCTTCGTATTTAAATGCTTTACCTTCTAAAAGCTTCTCTATTTTTAATTCAAAAATAAAGGGAGCTTTAGGAAGTGAAAAATGTTGCTGCCATTTTGGATGTAATTTACCTACCCAGCCTATCGACTGACCTTCTAGAAATATTTCTGCTGATTGACCTGGATGAAGTGCTAATGGTGTTTTATCACTTCTTTTAAACGTGAGTGATTTAGATGTTAAAGCTTCTACATGTGCCTTTATGTCATAGAAATCAATGTCTCGAATTTTGTCAGCCCATTGCTCAGGCATAAAACTTCCGTAACTTAATCCTGATATCACTTCAGTCTCAACAAAATCTTTTTTTGCGCCATGGAAAGTTTGTGCGATCTCGAAAACATTTAAGCGCGATACTTGGCGATTTAAATTGTAAGATAAAACTTCAAGATGACTACCCCATAAAGATGATCGCATCGTAGACATCTGGCTTGCAATTGGATTCTGTAACTGAATAGGATTGGAATTTCCATGTAATGATTTCTCAATCTCATCTTCAATAAAGCTATAAGTCACTACCTCATAAAAACCGCGAGATGTGAGCGCTTCCTTAAGGTCTCGATGATAAGTGCTAGATACTGGCAACATCGCCTGATGACTTACTGGATGATGTGAAGGAATTTTATCGTAACCATATAATCGAACAACTTCTTCAATTAAATCTTCTTCGATCGCGATGTCAAATCGATATGAAGGTGGTGTAACTTTAAATCCTTCGATTGTTTTGTTCACCTCGAAACCTAGTTGTATAAATATTCGCTCTACGTCTTGACTTGGAACTTCAATACCTAAAATAGCATTTAATTTTTTAAGTCTTAAATGAATTTCATTGCGCTTAGGTAAAGTATTTAAAACCTCTGTAATTTCCCCCGCTTCACCACCACAATATTCAATAATAAGAGATGTAGCGCGCTCTAGCGCAAGACGTGTATTTGCAAAGTCGACACCACGCTCAAAACGATAAGATGAATCTGTAGATAGGTTATAAGCTCTCGCTTTACCAGCGATCACAATAGGATCAAAAAAAGCGCTTTCTAAGAAAATAGTTTGGGTAGATTCCGTCACGGATGATGACATACCACCCATCACACCCGCAAATGCAATCGCACCGGAATTGTCTGCAATGACTAAATCTTTTTTAGATAATTTAATTTTAGTATCATTGAGTAAATGTATAGGCTCTTCAGGTTTGGCAAATCTTACAGTAACGTCACCTTGTATTTTTTCATGGTCAAATGCATGAAGCGGTTGTCCAATTTCAAGTAATACATAATTTGTAATATCAACAATAGGGCTAATTGATTTAATATTGGAACGCTCAAGTCTCGAAGTCATCCAATCAGGTAATAATTTTGTGTTATCAACATTCTTGATGATACGGCCACAGTATCGTGGACATGCTGATTTTTCTTCAACGACTACATTTTTCTTTTCGCTTTGCTTGATTGGATTTACTTCGTATGCAATTGGTGAAAGTGAAGACGCGCTAATGGCTGCCACTTCTCTTGCCACACCCCACAAACTTAAACAATCACTGCGATTGGGTGTTAATTTTAATGTTGTAATTTGATCATTAAGATCAAGCGCCACTCTTAAATCTGTACCATTTTTTAAATCAAGATTAAGCTCTAGAATGCCGTCAGCTTCTTCAGCCAATCCTAATTCCTTTAAAGAGCAAAGCATACCAAACGACTCAATACCTCGCACTTTTGCTTCTTTGATATCAATCGATGGTAATTTAGCACCTACTAATGCACATGCCACCTTGATGCCTTGTCTCGCATTAGATGCGCCACAAACAATTTGTAATGTCTTATCACCAATGTTGACGTCACATACTTGAAGTCGATCTGCGTCAGGATGTTTTTTAATGGCAACAATCTCACCAACTACCACATGATTAAATGATGCACCTAAAGGATGAGAGTCATCAACATCCAATCCGGCCATAATCATGACGTGGTTAAGCGCATCACTATCTAGTGATGTATTCACATATGACCTTAACCAATTTTCAGAAAATTGCATGTTGAAATGTCTTTAAATAAATTGCTGAAGAAAACGTAAATCGTTATTAAAAAAGTGGCGTAAATCTTGTACGCCGTAACGCAACATTGTTAAACGTTCTATGCCTAAGCCAAAAGCAAATCCTTGATATTGATTTGAATCGATGCCTACATGTTTAAATACTTCTGGATGAACCATGCCACAGCCACCAATCTCGAGCCAACCGCCCTTCCAACTCATATCCATTTCAGCAGAAGGTTCTGTGAATGGAAAGTATGAAGGCCTGAAGCGCACTTTTAAATCTTTATTCTCAAAAAAGTTTTGGAGAAAATTTTCGATGACACCTTTAAGATCTGCGAAGCTCACTTGTTGATCAACCCATAAACCTTCAACCTGATGAAACATTGGTGAGTGCGTTGCATCTGAATCAACACGGTAAACGCGACCTGGTGAAATGATTTTCAGTGGTGGTTTATTTTTTTCTAAGTGACGAATTTGCACGGGGGATGTGTGCGTTCTTAATACATAAGATTCATCAATATAAAATGTGTCGTGCATCGCACGAGCTGGATGTGATTCTGGAATATTAAGCGCTGTGAAATTATAAAAATCTGATTCAATCTGTGGGCCATGTGCTACTGAAAAGCCGATGGAATGAAAGAGTGATTCAACGCGATGAAGTGTTTGTGTCACTGGATGCAAACTACCTTGATCTTCTTTTCGTGAAGGTAAAGTCACATCTAAAGATTCTTCTGCAAGCTGTTTAGCTTGCGAAGCATTAAGAATAGCTTCTCTTCTTTTTTCTAAAGCTTCTTCAACGCCCTGCTTAACTATATTAATCTCAGCGCCTACCTTAGGCCTATCTTCTGCAGATAGTTTACCTAATGATTTGAGCGCTTCTGTTAAAACACCAGTCTTACCTAGATATTTAGCTTTAGCCTGATCAAGATCGGTCACAGTCTGACACTGATCAAAATCTTCACGGGCTTCTTTTAAGGTGTGTTCGAGATTATTCATTGACTATCATTTTAATAAAAAAAAGGAGGCTAGAAGCCTCCTTTTAAAAATTAATAATTTTTATGCTGCTCCTGAACCAGATTTAGCAATTTCGACAAACTTAGCAAAAGCTGCTTTATCGAATACTGCCATATCTGCTAATACCTTACGATCCACTTCAATTGAAGCTTTCTTAAGGCCATTCATGAAACGGCTATATGTAAGACCACATTCACGAGCTGCTGCGTTAATACGCGCAATCCATAATGATCTAAATTGACGTTTTTTCTGACGACGGTCACGGTATGCATATTGACCTGCCTTCATCACTGCTTGTTTAGCTATGCGGTATACATTTTTACGACGACCGCGATAACCTTTAGCAAGTGCTAAAACTTTTTTATGTTTCGCTCTAGCGGTGACACCACGTTTTACTCTAGGCATATTATTCTCCTTATTGAGTTGGCATCATCGCGCGAACGCGCTTGATATCGGTTGCTGAAATGAGGACTGTGCCTCTGAGATTACGTTTTTGTTTGGTTGTTTTTTTGGTCAAGATATGGCGTAAATGAGAACGCGTTCTCTTTACCATACCGCTTCCTAAAAACTTGAAGCGCTTTTTCGCGCCACTTTTTGTTTTCATTTTTGGCATTTTGATCTCCTTTAGAGTATTAAGAGTGCTTAGGCATGCCGTTTAAGCCGTATCACTCAGAAACTTTTGCTTCTGTGGTTTTTGCTTTAGCCTTTTTTTGTGGGGCCAAAACCATCACCATTTGTCGACCTTCCATTTTTGGAAATTGTTCGACGACTGCATATTCCATTAAATCTTGTTCAACACGTTTTAGAATCGCTAAACCGTATTCTTGATGCGTTATTTCTCGACCTCTAAAGCGTAAGGTAATTTTTGCCTTATCGCCATCTGAAAGGAACCCGATGAGGTTTCGTATTTTGATGTTGTAATCACCATCATCTGTTCCCGGTCTAAACTTCACTTCTTTAATCTTGACCTGCTTTTGTTTTAAGCGGGTTTCGTGTTGTTTCTTACTTTCTGCATATTTAAACTTACCGTAATCGAGCAATCGACATACGGGGGGTTGGGCTTGTGGAGCAATTTCCACTAGATCTATATCTATCTCTTCTGCTTTTGCAAATGCCTCAGCTAGTGTCACTATGCCAAGCGCTTCGCCGTTTACGCCAATCAATCGAATTTCTGGAGCTGTAATATCCCCGTTAATTCTGACTTCTTTTTCTTGAGCGATAACAAATCCCCTGTAAATATAAAAGAAAAACCGCGCTACCTTGTTGCTAGACTTTAGTTTGAACTTCCTGATTTAGTCGATCAATCAATGACTTAATCGACATAGATCCTAAGTCTTCGCCTTTTCGGGTTCGCACGGCAACTTGCCCAGCTTCCATTTCCTTTTCTCCTACAATTAAGAGATAAGGAACCTTTTGTAAGCTATGTTCGCGTATTTTATAGGTTATTTTCTCATTTCTCAAGTCAGAATCGCATCGGATGTGGTTTTTCTTGAGTTCATCCATGACTTTTGAGGCATAGTCTGCATGCGCATCGGCAATATTGAGGATAACCGCTTGTGTTGGGGCAAGCCAGAGGGGCATGGCACCCGAGTAATGCTCAATCAGAATCCCAATAAAACGCTCCATGGAGCCTACAATAGCTCGATGAAGCATCACAGGATGCTTGCGGCTGTTGTCTTCCGTTACATATTCAGCACCTAGACGTTCAGGTAGGTTAAAGTCGAGTTGGATCGTACCGCACTGCCAAAGACGGCTTAAGCTATCTTTTAGGGTAAATTCGATCTTAGGGCCATAAAAAGCCCCTTCCCCAGGTTGAAGGTCAAATTCGAGCTTATTTTCAACTAAAGCAGCTTTAAGGGCAGTCTCTGCTTTATCCCAAGTTTCATCCGAACCAACGCGCTTCTCAGGGCGAGTGGATAATTTCACTAAAACATCCTTAAATCCGAAATCTTGATAGGCTTTAAAGAGCATCACGATGAATTGCGCTACTTCATCCTTAATCTGTTCTTCCGTACAAAAAATATGGGCATCATCTTGAGTAAAACCTCGAACACGCATTAAACCATGCAGAGATCCTGACGGTTCGTTGCGGTGACATGAGCCAAATTCGGCAAGTCTTAGAGGTAATTCACGATAGCTATGAAGGGCATTATTAAAGATTTGAATATGACCAGGGCAATTCATGGGCTTCACTGCATAGTCTCTATTTTCAGATGAGGTCGTAAACATGTTGTCGCGATAATTTTGCCAATGTCCTGATTTTTCCCACAAAGTCTTATCCATCACTGTGGGCGTTTTAACTTCTTGATATCCAAAATCTAAAAACATCTTTCGCATGTAATGTTCAACTTCTTGCCAAATCGACCATCCTTTGGGATGCCAAAATACCATGCCAGGTGCTTCATCTTGCATGTGGAACAAATCGAGTTGCTTCCCTAATTTACGATGATCTCTTTTTTCAGCCTCTTCTAACATGAAGAGATAATTTTGTAAGTCTTCTTTATTTGTCCATGCCGTACCGTAAATTCTTTGTAGCATTTCATTTTTAGAATCACCGCGCCAATAAGCGCCTGCTACTTTCATTAATTTAAATACTTTTAATTTCCCAGTCGATGGTACATGGGGACCTCGACAAAGATCTGTAAATTCACCTTCGGAATATAAAGAAACTTCCTGATCTGCTGGAATGGATTCAATAATTTCAGCTTTGTAATTTTCTTTGATTGACTTGAAATATGTCACTGCGTCATTACGAGGCAATACTTTTCTTGTAATAGGTAAATCGCGATTAGCAATTTCCGTCATCTTCTTTTCAATTTTTTCTAAATCTTCAGGTGTGAAAGGTCGTGTATAAGAAAAGTCATAATAAAAACCATGTTCAATCACAGGGCCAATAGTCACTTGTGCTTCTGGAAATAATTCTTTAACAGCGTATGCCAAAAGATGAGCTGTTGAATGACGAATTACCTCAAGCCCTTCGGGATTTTTATCTGTGATGATTGCAAGATCGCTATCTTCATGAATGACAAATGAAAGATCGACAAGCTGATCATTAACTCGACCTGCGAGTGCTGCTCGCGCTAATCCTGCACCAATATTTTGTGCAACTTCTGCAACAGTAACATTGCCTTCAAATTGTCGCTTGGATCCGTCTGGTAATCTTATTTCAGGCATAGTTGAATCAAGTTATTAAGAATTGCATCATTTTATAAGCTTTTCTCTATTCTTGATAGCTTGAGCCATGAGGCAAAAAAATTGGTAGGCGCGATTGGAATCGAACCAACGACCCCCACCATGTCAAGGTGGTGCTCTAACCAGCTGAGCTACGCGCCTAAAGAATTTAGGAGACTGGATTCTATCCTATTGAAGAACCCTAATCAATCATCGCTTCGTACCCATATGTGAAGTCGGGATACTTTAAAGTAAATCCAGTTTGATTTAATAGTACAGATTGCAATTGCTTTCCGCCTTCAACAATCGGGAGTTCAATCGTATCTGTGGATAATTTAAGACGCTTTCGAATCCACGTTAATACATCATATTGCTTTGTAGGCACACCGTCTGTGACAAGATAAAGTGGGTCGAGCGATTCTGTCATCACAATTTTCTTCATCAGAAAAACAATAAAGCGAGCAGCATCTTCTTCATGAATTCGATTGGACCAATTATTGGTTGCAGGCCAATTACCTGGACTACTTTCTGCTAATTGAATCATACGTGTTCGATTGGGGCCGTAGATTCCAGATAAACGCAATATAGTTGCTTTCTCTTTCAATTTTCGCGCAATCATTTCGGCTTCCAATAAAGCCTCGCCTCCGTAATCAGCCGGCTCAGCAACATCATGCTCACTTAAAATCTTTGTCGTTTTTTGTCCGTAGACTCTCGTACTTGAAACAAAGAAAAGATGTTTAAATTGATCGAGCTCTAAAATTGCTTTATAAGTATTTTTTAAACCAGACACGTAATGATCTTGATAACTTTCAACAGATTGTGTGTCAGCGGAAACAGCGTAGATAATAATTTCAGGATTTATTGATTTAATAGCTTCAATACTTTCATTTTCTAAAATATCTACCTGATGCATTTCAATAGAGGGAGGTGATTTTTTTAGACTTCGACTAAACCCATACAATTTAAACATATGGTAATCACAATGTTTAACAATAGAGAAACCGAGTTGGCCGCAGCCTATAATTAAAACTTTAAGAGATTTTATTTCCAAAGCGTTTTAAAAATAAATCCGGGAAAAGAAAAAACTAAAAATAAAAAGAAAGTCACTGTATAGAACTCCCAAGCTTGTGGCTGAATATGCCCCACAACTTTGAATTCTGTAAAAAGTGCAATGCCTCCAGTCACAAAATACAAAGCAACTACTTCAAGCAAAGCCCAAGCAAATGGTTTTTTATGGGATGGAAATTTTTTAATAAAAAGAAAATCATTAAAGATCCAAGGCACATTAGCCATGATGATCGTGATTAAAATAAGTATCCACTGAGTCATTTAATGAAGACTTAAAGCTACCGCTTGCGTTGTAGCCTCCATAAATGTATGAGGAATTAAACCGATAATCAGAAGTGCTAGTGCATTGACTGATAATATCCATTGCATATCCGTCGACACATCCAATTTATTTTTTAATTTTGGCTCATCAAAATACATAAGCTTTACAATTCTCATGTAATAGAACATACCGACTAAAGCCATCATCACTGCGTAGACTACAAAACTTGAAAATCCTGCATCAAATGCTGCTTGAAGTACCATAAATTTTGCATAAAAGCCTATGGTAGGCGGTATACCTGCCATGCTTAACATCGTGATTAGCATAAGAAATGCATACCAAGGACTTCTCTTATTTAACCCTTTAAAATCTTCAAGTGTTTCACATTCAAAATTTTTGCGAGACATCATCATTAATACTGCAAAAGAAACTAGAGTCATAAACATATAGCTCACAACATAAAACAAACTTGATGCATAACCATTAAGCGTTCCACTCATTAAGCCAAAAAGAATAAAGCCAATATGAGAAATCGTCGAATAAGCATACATGCGTTTAATATTCGTTTGTGCAACTGCTGTGACATTTCCAATACCGATAGAAAGAACAGCCATAATAAGCATCATTTGTTTCCAATCGACCATCATGGATTGCAGACCGTCACCTAGGATACGAACCGTGATGGCAAAAGCCGCTAATTTTGGAACTGAACTAATGAGCATAGCAATTGATGAAGGCGAACCTTCGTAAACATCAGGCACCCACATTTGAAATGGCACTGCTCCCAATTTAAAAGCAAGGCCAGCCACAACAAAGACAAGACCTAATATAAGAATGGCATGATCTGTAGAGTTATTTAATAATGCCGCTGAAATTACTGTCAAATCTAAACTTGATGTCGCACCATAAATCATCGACATGCCGTAAAGAAGAAGTCCTGATGCAAGTGCGCCTAATACAAAATATTTAATTGCGGACTCAGTTGCTTTTTGATTATCACGATCAAGCGCTGTCAGAGAATATAAACATAAAGAAAGAAGTTCAAGTCCCATATAAACAAGAAGCATATTGTGACTTGAAATCATAATCATCATGCCAAGCAATGCAAATAAGACTAGTGAAAAATATTCACCGCGATATAAATTACGATCCTTCATGTAAGAACGGCTATAGAAAAAAATCAATGATATCCCTGCGTAACTCATCATTTTTAGAAGATCTGCCAAACCATCACGAACAAACATACTAGAAAATGCAAATTCAGTTTGATGATTAAAATGCTGGCCGGTTAAATAAGCGCCGCCCAATAAAGCAAATTGAGATAGAGCAAAAATAATCCAGCGCATTGAAGGTTTTATAAATAGATCTGTCATAAGCACAACCATTGCCATTGAAAGCACAAAAATTTCTGGCAAAATCAAAGAAAGATCAGATTGAATAAGTTGATTCATTTATACATCCAGTGGTAATGATGTGACAGGTTTTATCAAATGCATATGCTCTAAAAATTGAACTGTCGAAGCATTTGTCATATCTGTAATAATTTTTGGGTAAACGCCCACTAAAATAATAAGAAGCGCCAAGATAGAAAGAATAAAAAATTCACGCCAAGAGATATCTTTTAGTGCTCTGATTTTTTGGTTACGTGCTTCACCATAAAATACTCGCTTCACCATCCATAACGAATAGGCAGCGCCAAAAATAAGAGAACTTGCTGCAATCACTGCGATCCAGAAATTATTTTGCATAGCACTCATGATGACCATAAATTCACCTACGAATCCTGAAGTGCCAGGAAGACCACAATTAGCCATAGCAAAAAATACTGCAAATGCTGCGAAAGTTGGCATTGCGTGAATAACACCACCGTAATCTGCAATTTGTCTTGTATGTAATCTATCGTATAGAACGCCTACAGATAAAAACATCGCAGCTGAAATAAAACCATGAGAAATCATTTGAACATATGCACCTTCAATACCTATTGAATTAAACATAAATAAACCTAAAGTCACAAAACCCATATGAGATATCGATGAATAGGCAATTAATTTTTTCATATCTTTTTGAACGATTGCAATGAGTGCAATATATAAAATTGCAATAAGTGACAGCGTCACCATAAACCCTTTTAAGTAAATCGCAGCCTCAGGTGCGATTGGCATCGCAAAGCGCATAAAGCTATATGCACCTAATTTCAGCATGACGGCTGCCAACACAACTGAGCCTCCTGTCGGTGCTTCCACATGTGCATCCGGCAACCAAGTATGTAAAGGCCACATTGGAATTTTGACTGCAAATGCCATGAATAAAGCTAAGAAAATAAAAATTTGAGGGTAAAGACCGAGACCGGCATTATAAAAATTTACCACTTCAAATGAATGAGTATGTAAGTAGAGATAAATGAACGCTACCAACATTAATAAAGAACCTAAAACAGTATATAAAAAGAACTTGATCGTGGCATAAATGCGATTAGGTCCGCCCCAAATACCAATTACTAAGAACATGGGGATAAGCATAGCTTCCCAAAAAATATAGTAAAGCATGGCATCAAGCGCACTAAACACGCCAATCATAAGGCCTGACATGATCAAGAAAGCTGCCATGTATTGTGCAACACGGTCTTCTATAGATCGCCATGAAGCGAGCACTACAATAACTGTAGTGAAGCTCGTCAAAAGAATTAAAGGTACGGCAAACCCATCGACACCTAAATGATAGTTAATGTGAAAGGCAGGAATCCAATGAAAAAATTCTTGGAACTGAAATTCCCCAAAAGAAAAATCGAATGCTGTGTAAAGTGGGATTGTGATTAAAAATGAAACTACACTACTAATAAGTGAAAACCATTTAGCTTGAGTATCACTTACTTTTCCACTTAACAAAAGTATAAGTCCACCTAAAAAAACAGGTGTCCAAATTGAATAACTTAATATATGAGTTAAATTCATCTTATATTTTTATAAAGAAAGTTAAGAATAAAAATACGCCTATCACCATTGCGAAAGCATAGTGATAAATATAGCCCGATTGAATCACACGTATTTTTTCTGCAAGCTTACCTATAGATTTTGCTGTTCCATTAACAAGCCATCCATCAATAATTTTGACATCACCAATTTGCCAGAATCTTTCACCTAAAAAACGACTACCAAAAGCAAAAAACTTTTCATTAAATGTATCAAATCCATATTTATTTTCTAATATGCGATAAATCATTTGTGTTCGATTAAAAATAGCTTTGGGTAGATTTAAATTCACTTGGTAACAGTAATAAGCTAAGGCAACCCCACTTGATGCAAATAAGAAAGGCAAGCTCACGATGCTATGTAATGCCATGCCAAAAGGTCCGTGATAAATTTCATGGAAATGATGACTTAAGTGTTCCATTGTAGGATGCGCTTCAATATCTAAAAAAATACTTTTTTCAAAAAAACTACCAAATAATATTGGCTCAATTGTTATATAACCAATGATTAAGGATGGGATAGCAAGCAGCGCCAGAGGCAAAGTGACGCTTAAAGGGCTTTCATGCGGATTATCTTTTGGGTTCAAGCCATGATGGTGATCATCATGATGTGCTAACTTCTGAAGACGCCACTTCTCTTTACCGTGAAAAACAAGGAAATAAAGTCTAAATGAATAAAATGCTGTTACAAACACACCTACCAATACAGAAAAATAAGCAAAGTGACTTCCTGAAATGTGAGATAACTTCACAGCTTCAATCAAACTATCTTTTGAATAGAATCCTGAAAATAATGGCGTGCCTATCAATGCTAAAGAGCCAATTAAAAAAGTAATCCAAGTAATAGGCATATATTTTTTTAAATTGCCCATGTGTTGAATATCTTGATCGTGATGCATACCTATAATGACTGAACCAGCGCCTAAGAAAAGTAAAGCTTTAAAGAATGCATGTGTCATCAAATGAAACATAGCAACCGAATAAGCTGAGGCACCTAATGCTACTGTCATATAACCTAATTGTGAAAGTGTTGAATAAGCAATTACACGCTTAATGTCATTTTGAATAATGCCTAATAAACCCATAAATAATGCCGTAATAGCGCCAATGATCATCACGAAAGAAAGCGCTGTATCAGACAACTCAAATAAAGGTGACGTGCGTGATACCATAAAAATACCTGCAGTCACCATCGTTGCAGCATGAATCAGCGCGGATATAGGTGTTGGACCTTCCATTGAATCTGGAAGCCATACATGCAAGGGCACTTGTGCTGATTTACCCATAGCGCCAATAAATAACAAAATACAAATAACAGTGACGACAGCAACAGGCTGGCCAAATAACTGCATTGTATGAGCCGCTATAATGCTTGTGCTTTTAAATACCGTTGCGTAATCAAGAGAGCCTGTCCAATAAAGAATTAAAGCAATTCCTAAAATAAAACCAAAATCTCCGACACGATTAACCAGAAAAGCTTTGAGATTTGCATAAATTGCTGTGGGTCTTTCAAACCAGAATCCGATAAGAAGATAGGACACAAGGCCTACCGCTTCCCAACCAAAAAAGAGTTGCATGAAATTATTGCTCATCACCAACATCAGCATCGAAAAGGTAAATAAGGAGATATAACTAAAGAATCTCCGATAGCCTGGATCTCCTTTCATGTAGCCCATCGTATAAATATGAACCATCAGCGATACAAAAGTTACGACTACCATCATCATGGCCGTTAAATTATCAATTAAAAATCCAACTTCAAATTGATAGTGGCCAGAAAGAAGCCACTGATAGATTGTCTGATTTAAAACTAAACCGTTTAATGTCTCATTAAGCGTCATACATGAAAGTACAAATGCAATAAACACAGACAAAATAGTCATGCTTGAAGCAAAAAACTCTGGCAATTTGCGACCTAAGATACCAACACAGAAAGATGCAATGAGAGGTAATAATGGGACTGCGAGATATGAATAGATAGTATTCAAATGATCACCCGTTAAGACGATTTAAATCGTCAACATTAATAGAACGAGTATTTCTAAAAATTAAAACAATAATAGCTAAGCCTATTGCAGACTCTGCAGCTGCTACCGTTAAAATAAAGAATACAAAAATTTGCCCGGCAATATCATTTAAGTAATGTGAAAAAGCAATAAAGTTAATATTCACAGCAAGCAACATAAGCTCAATCGACATAAGCAGAATAATGATATTTTTGCGATTAAGAAAAATGCCAACTACGCTGATTGTAAATAAAATCGCGCCAAGGATAAGGTAATGAGATAAACCAATCATGTTCTTTCCTTAGCTTTAGGTTTTGTATATTTTTCCTCTGACTTCATTTTTACTAATCGCACACGATCGTGACGTTTTACAGCTACTTGATCAGCAGGATTTGTTTTTTTACTATCTTTACGATCGCGAAGTGTTAAAGCAATTGCTGAAACAATAGCAATAAGCAAGACCACAGAAGCGAGTTCAAACGGAAGTACGTAATTAGAATATAAAGTATTGCCTATCATTTCTGTATTTGAAGCATTCGAGATTGAATCTGACATTGGTGCTAAATTAAATGGTTTGGTTTTAAACACCATTACCATTTCAACCATCATAAGCGCGCCAATAAATCCTGCCATAGGGAGGTAATCCCAAAAACCTTCTCTTAATTTATCAAGATTAATATCAAGCATCATGACTACAAATAGAAATAAAACCATTACAGCACCTACATAAACTAGCACTAATGCAATAGCTAAAAATTCAGCTTGCAATAAAAGCCAGATGCCTGCGGCATTAAAGAATGCTAAAACTAAAGATAACGCTGCATTTACAGGATTTCTAGAAGTAATGACACTTAATCCTGAAGCAATAAGTACAAAGGATAAAACATAAAATACCAAATCTTTAAATTCAATCATGGCTTATCGAAACCTCTCATCTTGGGCACGATCTTCCGCAATTTGTTTTTCATATTTGTCACCTACCGCAAGTAACATGTCTTTGGTGTAAATCAAATCACCTCGAGACTCACCGTGGTAATCAAAAATTCTTGTTTCAACGATAGAATCTACCGGACAAGACTCTTCACAAAAGCCACAGAAAATACACTTAGTAAGGTCAATGTCATAGCGAGTTGTACGTCTTGTTTTATCTTCACGCTCTTCGGATTCAATCGTAATTGCCATAGCAGGACATACAGCTTCACATAATTTACAAGCGATACATCTCTCTTCACCATTTGCATAGCGACGAAGCGCATGAAGGCCTCTAAAGCGATTAGATTGTGGCGTTCTTTCATCCGGATACTGCACAGTAATCTTTCTCGCAAAGAAATAGCGACCCGTAAGGAGCATGCCCTTAAGTAGCTCAATCAGCATCAGACTTGATAAGAATTGTTTGGTTTTTTTAATCATTTAATGAAATAGATATCCCCATGAGGTTTGCATCATGCCACCAATAAATACAATCCAAGCAATCGTAATTGGAATAAAAATTTTCCAACCTAATCGCATAATTTGATCGTATCGATAGCGAGGAAATGTTGCTCTAAACCATAAGAAGCAAAATAATAAGAATGCAACTTTAATTAAAAGCCATAAAAAACTATCTGGAATAAATGGAATGGGAGATAGCCACCCACCTAAAAACATTAAAGCAGCAAGCATCGAAACTAAAATCATATTCGCATATTCAGCTAAGAAAAATACTGCGAAAGCCATACCCGAATATTCCACATGGAATCCTGCCACAATTTCAGATTCACCTTCAGCTACATCAAAGGGCGCTCGATTTGTTTCTGCTACAGCACTAATAAAGTAAATAATAAATAAAGGGAATAAAGGCCAAATATACCAATGCCAGAAACCGCCCTCTTGACCCATGACAATTTTTCCTAAATTTAAACTATTGGCGCACATTAAAACGCCTACCAAAGTAAATCCCATGGCAATTTCATAAGACACAATTTGCGCTGCCGAACGTAAACTTCCTAGAAATGCGTATTTAGAATTTGAAGCCCATCCAGCAATAATCACTCCATACACTGCGATCGACGTCATAGCTAAAATATATAAAAGACTTGCGTCAATATCTGCAATCACTAAATTAAGATCAAAAGGAATGACGGCCCAAGCTGCAAAAGCTGGGGCAATGGCTAGAATAGGCGCTAAGAAAAATAAAACTTTATTTGATGCCGTGGGGAGAATAATTTCTTTGAATAAAAGTTTTAAGGCATCTGCAATAGGTTGAAGCAATCCAAAATAACCAACACGATTAGGTCCAATACGAACTTGCATATAGCCAATGACTTTTCTTTCAAAATAAGTGAGATAAGCCACCGATATCATTAAGGGTAAAACAACGGCTACAATTTTTAAAAGTATCCATAATGTTTTGGCAATATCAGGCCACCAAACTCCAAATACAGATGTCATCAAAGCATCCATCTTAAGATGCGCTCCTTGCAGTTATTTTTTTAACGGTAACGTCGCCATAAATGTCAGGCAAGTTTGCCGTTTCATCAAAACCGCTTGGTATATAAATAGATCCTTCTGGAATACTTGCATCTTCAGTCACTATAAGATTCGTCGATTGCTTACCTTGCATCACTTGAATTTTGTCATTTATTTTAAGTTTTAATGACTTCATCTCTATCGGGTTTAATTTCGCAAATCCTTTTGATTTTTGAATCGCTGTTTGAAGAGACGGGGCACGTCTTACAATAGGATCTATACGATATTGATGTATCTCGCCAATACGAGAGAATTGCTTTGGCTTAGTGATGCGAATTTTATAATCACTTGTAATTTCAATTGAATTAGAAAGCTCTTTTGATAGGAATTGATTTTTAGATTTCATATGCGCTTCTTTGACATCTAAACTTGACTCGTAATCAAAATCTTTCAGATCAAGATGATTAGCTAAAACTCTTAACACTTTCCAGGCTGGTCTAGATTGACCTAAAGACTGAGTGACAGCTGCATAACTTTGTATTCGACCTTCCATATTAACAATCGTGCCGGATGACTCTGTAAATGGTGAGACTGGTAAAATTACATCTGCATTTTTAAGGTATTTCGAATTATAAGCACTTAATGCTACGGTAAAATCTGAAGAAACTATTGCATCCTGCATTAATTGTGCATTCGATGCATCTAATTGAGGCTCAATATTTAAAAGAATGTAAGCCTTTAATTTTTTCTCCAACATTGCATAAGCATTCAAGCCACCTTTTTCTGGAAGCACATTAACAGCATGAAGTCCTACACTATTTGCATATATAGGCAGAACGCCAAAAGTCGCTTGGGATAATTTAGAAATTTCAAAAGCAAGCTTGTAAATAGTTGAGTAGTCTGGATGTTCTTGAGCAATTTGGCCAAGTAATATAGATGTGTTATTTTTTTTGCCCGCTAAAACATTTTTCATTAAATGTTGAGCTATCGCATCACTTACTTTGTCACTTTTAATTTTTTCAATATCAGCTTTTATAAATTTAATATCTTTTTTTAATACGCCTTTTAACTCTGTCATTGATTTCAAAACTTTTGCGAGCGCATGAGGAAGTTTGTGAGAAGCCTGAATCATTTTTTCCGCAACAACCATAAGAGGGTCTGCATCAATTGAATTAACTACAAAAAGACTTGCACCTTGATTTACAGATTTTCGAATTCTTGAAGTTAAAAGCGGCTGCTCATTTCTTATATTGCTACCAATCAAAAGATATTGATCGAACTGCCCAATCGCATCAATGTGACTTCCAAGCCAAGGCGAAGCTTGATGTTCTATTGAAAAATCTGATTGTCGAATACGATGATCAATATGAGGTGATTTTAAAGTGTTACTTATTTTCTTGGCTAAGATGCCTTCTTCAATCGTGCTTTGAGGGGATATCAAAATGCCCAATGCTTCTGGGCTATCATGATCAACAATATGTTTTAGTTTTTCACCAACAAGTGTTAGAGCAGTTTCCCAATCCGATTCTTTCCATTGTCCTTTTTCTTTAATCATAGGGACTTGCAAACGGTCTTCGCTATTCAAGCCTTCATATGAAAAACGATCACGATCAGAAATCCAACATTCATTAATTGTCTCGTCTTCGCGAGGAAGCATTCTAATCACTTTGTTTTGTTTAATATGTGCTTCAAGTGGCGAACCCAAACTATCATGGTGCGCTAAAGTAGGTCTTCTAATAAGCTCCCATGTGCGCGCTTTATATCTAAACGGTTTACTTGTAAGCGCCCCTACAGGACATAAATCAATAATATTGCCTGAGAGTTCGGACTGAATGGAACGATCAACATAAGCTGTAATTTCTGAATGCTCCCCTCGACCCACCATGCCAAGCTCCATCATGCCGCCGACTTCTTGTAAAAATCTTACGCATCGCGTGCATTGAATACATCGCGTCATATCTGTCGAAATAAGCGGGCCTATATTTTTATTAAATACGACTCGTTTTTCTTCTTTATAACGTGTTTGACCGCTGCCGAAAGCCACTGCTGTATCTTGCAATTCACATTCACCACCTTGATCACAAATTGGGCAATCTAGCGGATGATTGATAAGCAAAAATTCCATGACACTTTGTTGTGCCTCGGTAGCCATTTTTGATGTGGTTGATACTTTCATACCATCAGCTACTTGAGTTGCGCATGCAGGCAATGGTTTATTGAATTTTTCTACATCGACCAAACACATTCGGCAATTTGCAGCGATTGATAATTTTTTGTGATAACAAAAACGAGGGATTGGAATACCTGCTTTATCTGCAGCAGCAATAATCGTCGTATTTTTTTCTACTTCGATTTTCTTGCCATCAATTTCAATTGTAATTTTCATTTAGCTTTAACCATTGAATGCCCGTGTTGAATAAAATATTCAAACTCAGGTCTAAAGTGTTTAATGAAACTTAATACGGGTGTGGCAGCAGCATCACCTAGAGCGCATATAGTTCTGCCAGAAATCTTTTTGCTAACATCAGTTAAAAGATCAAGATCTTCCATAGTGCCTTTGCCATCTACAATTCTTTTGATGACTCGATAAATCCACCCTGTGCCTTCACGACAAGGTGTGCACTGGCCACATGATTCTTCATAGAAGAAGTAAGAGAGACGTTTTAAAGCACTTACCATACAAGTGGAGTCATCCATAATAATCACGGAGCCCGCACCTAAACTCGAACCAATTTTTTGCAGTCCGTCATAATCCATGGTGGCATTTTCAATAAGTGCTGCTGGCACAACAGCTGTCGAAGGACCTCCAGGAATAACTGCCTTTAATTTTCTTCGATGCCAAATACCGCCAGCCATATTTAATAATTCAATAAAGGGCGTGCCCATTTTAATTTCATAATTACCTGGCTTTTCCACATGGCCTGATACAGAAAACAATTTAACGCCGCCTGAATTTTCAACACCTAAATCTTGAAATGCTTGACCGCCATGCTCAAGAATCCATGGCACAGATGCAAATGTTTCTGTGTTATTTACATTGGTAGGTTTGCCGTAAATACCATAAGTTGCTGGAAATGGTGGTTTATAACGCGGCTGTCCTTTTTTACCTTCGATTGATTCAATGAGGGCTGTTTCTTCACCGCATATGTAAGCGCCATAACCATGCACTGCATATAAATCGAAACTAAAGTCTGATCCTAATATATCTTCGCCTAAAAATCCGTGGTCTCTTGCTTCATCAAGCGCTTTTTCAAAGAGTTCATATTCTCGCCAAATCTCGCCGTGAATATAGTTATAACCCACACGCGTTCCCATTACATAAGCCGCAATGAGCATACCTTCGATAAGTTGATGCGGGTTATATCTAAGAATATCTCGATCTTTAAATGTGCCAGGTTCGCCTTCATCTGAATTACATACAAGATATTTAATGCCATCGTAATCACGAGACATGAAAGACCATTTAATTGCAGTTGGGAATCCTGCGCCACCTCGACCTCTAAGTCCTGACGTTTTTAATTCGGCCAAGATTGCTTCAGGTTTTATTTTCTTTTTGAGTATTTGTTTAAGTTGTTCATATCCACCTACTTTTAAATAAGTATCAATAGAACCCGGATCATCATGAATCATAGTTCTTAAACAAACCAAATCTTGATTTGGAAAAATTTTTGATGGCTTAATGATATCGATTTGCTTTACCATTTATTTAAGGCTCGCTAAAAGCTTGTCAATTTTTTCTATCGTTAAGTGCTCATGCATAGTGTGATTGTTAATGAGGCATAACGGTGCGCCACCACAAGCTCCCATGCACTCGCCCTCTTTAAGTGAGAATTTTTTATCTTTAGAGACTTCGCCAAAACCGATACCTAATTTCTTTTCTAGGTGCTGCACAATTTCATCTGAATTTCTTAACATGCATGAAATATTGGTACATACCGTAATTTGGTATTTGCCTTTTGATTCTAAATTGAACATGTTATAAAAAGTTGCAACTTCCATCACTGCAATTTCTGGCATACCTAAATAATGTGCAACATCAGAAATATGTTCATTAGATAGCCAGCCATGTCGGGTTTGAACAATACGTAAAGCAGAAATTACTGCGGATTGTTTTTGGTTGTCCGGAAACTTCTTTAATTCTTTATCAATTAATTTAATGTCGTCAGCGTGCATCATTTTTATCGATCAATCTCACCAAATACAATATCTTGCGTACCAATAATAGCAACTAAGTCAGAAATCATATGGCCTCGTGTCATTTCATCTAAAGCTGCTAAATGTGGGAAACCGGGAGCGCGTATCTTTAATCGGTAAGGTTTATTTGCGCCATCTGAAATTAAATAAATACCGAACTCACCTTTAGGATGTTCGACTGCTGCATAAGTTTCACCAGGTGGGATATGGAAACCTTCTGTAAATAATTTAAAGTGATGAATCATCGCTTCCATATCTTCTTTCATGGCAGTTCGCGTTGGTGGAGCCACTTTGTGGTTGTCACTGATGACTGGGCCTGGATTTTTTCTGAGCCAATCTATGCACTGTTTAATAATGCGATTAGATTGTCTAAATTCTTCGATGCGAACTAGGTATCTATCGTAACAATCACCATTCACACCCACAGGAATATCAAAATCAAGTTGATCGTACACTTCGTACGGTTGTTTTTTTCTTAAGTCCCATGCAATACCTGAACCTCTTAACATAGGGCCAGTCATACCGAGTGCTATAGCGCGATCAGGATCAACAACGCCAATACCTACTGTGCGCTGTTTCCAAATACGATTGTCTGTCAATAATGTTTCATATTCATCTACATATTTTGGAAAGCGATTTGCAAAATCTTCAATGAAATCTAATAGTGAACCACTGCGATTTTGATTTAAGCCATCTAATTCTTTTTTGTTTTTAAAATTTGATTCATATTGAGGCATGCGATCAGGAAGATCTCGATAAACACCGCCAGGACGATAGTAAGCTGCATGCATTCTCGCACCAGATGCTGCTTCATAACAATCAAAAAGGTCTTCTCTTTCTCGGAATGCATATAAGAAAACAGTCATAGCGCCCACATCAAGTGCATGCGCGCCTAACCATAATAAATGATTTAAGATGCGTGTAATTTCATCAAACATGACACGAATATATTGAGCCCGAATAGGAACATCAATATTTAATAATTTTTCAATAGCTAAAACATAGGCATGTTCATTCGCCATCATAGATACATAATCTAAACGATCCATATAAGGAACAGTTTGTAAGTACGTTCTATTTTCAGCTAACTTTTCCGTGCCGCGATGAAGGAGTCCAATATGAGGATCTGCGCGCTGAATGACTTCACCATCAAGTTCTAATACTAAACGCAACACACCATGCGCTGCAGGGTGTTGCGGGCCAAAGTTCATCGTATAGTTTCTAATTTCAGCCATTATGAAAACCTTCTTCACGAATGATGCGTGGCACGTTATTTCTTTCTTCAATTGAAACGGGCTGATAGATGACACGCTTTTGAACATCGTCATAACGCATTTCAACTTTACCGATCATCGGAAAATCTTTGCGGAATGGATGGCCTACGAATCCATAATCTGTGAGTATGCGTCTTAAATCGGGGTGATCAGTAAACATAAAACCAAATAAATCGAAGGCTTCTCTTTCATACCAATTAGCAGCTGGCCATAAATCAATTACAGATGGAAATAATGGAAAATTTTCTTCTTTGGAAAAAGTTCTCACACGAATACGATGGTTATGTTCGATGGATAAGAAGTGATAAACCAGAGCAAAACGAGGTTTAGTCCAAGTGCCTTCGCCATAATCTTTATAGTCAACACCGCAAAGATCGATCAACTGTTTAAATTGAAATGCTTTGTTTTGTTTTAAAGTTTTTAAAGTGGGTAAAAGATCATCGATCTTTACTTCGATGGTAAGCTCATTATGCTCAATGGATACGTGACCTACTTCTTTACCAAAAGTCGATTTTATTTCTTTAAGTAATATTTCGACTGAGCTCATAGATTAACGCGCAATTGTATTGGTACGTTTAATTTTATTTTGAAGCTGAATAATTCCAAACATAAGTGCTTCAGCTGTTGGCGGGCAACCAGGTACATAAACATCAACCGGCACAATGCGATCGCAACCACGAACAACTGAATAAGAGTAGTGATAATAACCACCACCATTTGCGCATGAACCCATCGAAATGACCCAACGCGGCTCTGCCATTTGATCGTAAACTTTTCTTAACGCGGGCGCCATTTTATTAACTAATGTGCCAGCTACAATCATGACATCCGATTGCCTTGGGCTAGGTCTAAATACAACACCAAATCGATCTAAGTCATATCGAGCTGCGCCAGCATGCATCATTTCAACTGCGCAACATGCAAGTCCAAAAGTCATAGGCCATAAAGAACCTGTGCGGGTGTAATTGATAAGAGTGTCTAAATTTGTAGTGACAAACCCTTTTTCCATGATGCCTTCAATGCTCATACGCTATTCCCAATCAAGGGCACCTTTCATCCATTCGTAAATAAAACCAACCACCAAAATGGCTAGGAAAATCATCATAGCAATAAACCCAAACATACCAATTTTTTGAATGACTACTGCCCAGGGAAAAAGAAATGTTATTTCAAGATCAAATAAAATAAAAAGAATAGCGACCAGATAATATCGCACATCAAATTTCATGCGCGCATCTTCAAATGCTTCAAAACCACATTCGTATGGGGAATTTTTTTCACTATCAGGTTTATTAGGTGAGAGAATGCTGCCGATGAGAAGAGGCCCTGCACCAACCGCAAGTCCTACGCATATGAATAATAAAATTGGAAAATAATTTTCCAGCACAACGATTCCTTAAAAAAAATACTACATGATTTTCTTAATTTGGTGCCGTCGGAGAGACTCGAACTCTCACGACTTTCGTCACTACCCCCTCAAGATAGCGTGTCTACCAATTCCACCACGACGGCTTTATAGATTTAACAGTCTCTATTTTGGGATATTCTGAGCACCACTTGATGAGTTCGACTGAGCTTCACCACTTTTAGTTTCAGAAGGTTTTTGCACTTCTGCCGACTCAGTTGCCTTCACCACACTTCCAGTGCCTGATTTTTGACCTGCGATAAACGCCAAGGAAATGCTGGTCAGAAAAAAGACTAAAACAAATATTGCTGTTGTTCTGCTTAAAAAATTAGATGAACCGCTTACGCCAAATAAACTACCTGATGAACCGCTTCCAAAAGCCGCGCCCATATCAGCACCCTTGCCATGTTGTATCAGCACCAAGCCAATCACACCCAAGCATGCAATTACATGAATAATTGTTACTAAATTTTCCATAATCTTATTTTCTTTGATTTATATTTCGGCCGAATGACAAATAGACTCAAAATCACTCGCATTTAAAGAAGCTCTTCCTACGAGTCCGCCGTCTACGTCAGGCATAGAGAATAATTGTAACGCATTTTGAGGGTTTACGCTCCCTCCGTAGATGATTTTAAGGCTCTTTGCGACCTTAGTATTTGAGGATAATTTCTCACGAATAAATTGATGCATTGCTTGCGCTTGCTCAGGGGAAGCTGCCAAATTAGTGCCAATTGCCCATACGGGCTCATAAGCAATCACAGTCTCATCGAATATTTCTTCGCCATACATTTCAATAATGGTATCAAGTTGCTTAGAAACAACTTTTTCCATAATGCCAGCCTCTCTCTCAATCAAAGTTTCACCAACACATAAAATAGGCGTCATGCCTGCTTTTTTTACCATCATAAATTTAGTAGCAATATTTTCATCTGATTCACAGTAAGCCGTACTTCTTTCAGAATGGCCAATAATCACATAGCTAGCGCCAAATTCTTTGAGCATAGAAACACTCACTTCACCAGTAAAAGCGCCTGATTCAAATTTAGCTACATTCTGAGCGCCCCAACGAATAGGTGAATTTTTAAGATAGGATTGCGTTTGAAATAAGAAAGGATAAGGGGCGCATACCACAATATCCACAGGAATTGTTTGAGGTATCTTTTCTGTCAAGGTTTTAAGGAGCGCTTCGTTGGACGCCAAAGAACCATTCATTTTCCAATTACCAACAACGATTTTACGTCTCATGACACTCTCTTAAATAGTTTGTTGAATTTTACTTTGTTGGCGCTAGATGGGCAATTCAAGGATGCCTCTCTAAGAGAGCATTCTTAATTGAATTTGAATTTTTTTATTGCCATTAAATTCATTAGAATCAACCTGATAGATCGCTTTTATCTTTCGAGGAAGGTGTTCGCTATGATTAAAATAAATAGCTTCAAACACTTTATTTTGTAATAAAAGATTTAACTTTAAATGCTTATCTGCGAGGATTTTTTGTTCAACAACTTCAAACTCACCTTCAAAGATAGGAAGCGGAAAACCTTGTCCCCATACTTGGGCATTAATATGCTCTACATCTTCGTAAGTCACTTCTGAAAAATTAAGCGCATCATCCACTTCAATCGTTAACTCAAGATCCTCTGACGTAATTAGGCTTTTCACCGTTTCTTCAAATAAATGAACGAACCGATCAAAATCATCTTCTTTTATTGTGAGTCCAGCAGCCATGGCATGACCACCGAATGTAATAAGAATATTTGGATCTTTTTTTGAAACAAGATCGAGTGCATCTCTTAAATGAAGTGATTGAATAGATCTACCTGAACCCTTAAGAATACCTTCATCAGATTTAGCAAATACAATTACAGGGCGGTGATATTTATCTTTGATACGAGAGGCAATAATCCCAATCACTCCCTGATGCCAGGTAGAGTCATACAGTGCGATGCTAAATTGAGCTTCACAATTCACTTCATGTAATTGAATTGAAGCGCCATCTTTCATTTCAGATTCAATTGATCTTCTTTTGAGATTTAAGGCTTCGAGTGATGATGCAATAAAACGCGCATCTTCATAACTTTCAGATAAAAGACATTGAATACCTAAAGTCATATCATCTAATCTTCCTGCGGCATTAAGTCTTGGCGCAATACTAAAGGCAAGGTCAGACGTATGAAATTGTGATGGATTTTTTTTAGTTAGCGCCATGAGCGCTCGAATACCTGGGTTAGCCTGACCTGATCTAATTCTTCGAATACCGTATTCAACTAAAGTGCGGTTATTACGATCTAAGGGCACTAAATCTGCAACTGTACCTAAAGCTACAATATCAATTAGCTGCATTAAGTTGGGCTCAGTACGATCCTTAAAATAATCTCGTTTTCGAAGTTCAGCTCTTAAAGCTAACATGACATAAAAAATAACGCCTACACCGCATAGATATTTACTTGGGAAATTACAACCATGCTGATTAGGATTCACGATGCATTTAGCGAGAGGCAATGTATCACCCGGAAGATGGTGATCTGTCACTAACACATCAATACCATATTGATTGGCTTGATTTACGCCTTCTACACTTGCAATACCATTATCAACGGTAATAATAATTTTAGGATTTTTTTCTTTCGCTAAATCAACAATTTCGGGTGTTAGTCCGTAGCCAAACTCAAATCGATTAGGTACTAAATAATCCACATCAGCACCCATCATCCTAAGCGCCCTTACACCCACAGCTGTTGATGTTGCGCCATCCGTATCGTAATCACCAATAATAAGAATTTTTTGTTTTTGAAAAATAGCATCAGCTAAGATTGACGCCATTAGTGTGTTATTTGTTAAAGCTTCTGGAGGAATAATTTTCTCGATAGAGAGTGTGGCATCGTCAATATGCTTAATACCCCGCGCCGAATAAAACTTAGCCAAATGACGATTCAGTCCTGAACTTACAAGGGAATCTACTGCGGCATGATCAATTTTTTTTGATTTAATGAACATTAAAATAATTTTCTACTGTATTAGTTTTTTTCCATACCTTAAGTAACTGTATAAATCTATTGTGAATATGTAAGAGCTCGCCTTGGTAGCTTAAATAAATATCCAAATTCTTAATTTTTCGTTTTTTAAAATTATTCCATATAACTTCTAAAATACGATCTATCTCTTTGTCATCCTCAAAAGCAATGCATGTGTTGTTGTTGATACTGTCTTGATGAACTTTATCTAAAGCTTGAGGAGAGATTTGTGCATCAATCGATAGTGCTTTTTTTAAAAAACTTGCATTAGAAAAAATGGTTGTGTAAGTATTTTGAATACTCTTAGGCAGTAGGCCGCCACCTGAAAACCAAATGCTGTTCGGGGAAAGCAGTCCTCGTCGAATTCTATCTTGATTAATAGGATGATCAAAAAGAAACATTTGAATTTCGTTCATAAATGCATGCCACGCCATAGCCTCATCACCTTGAGGCATAAATAAATCAATCGGTTGACGTTTGATATGAGCAATCGATGTGGTTTTAATATGGGGCTCTTTTTTTAATTCGAGAAATAATTGCCCGTGATCATTAATGATAAATGTGCGATTTTCATCTTCAAATGCGCTATTAAGAACCTTACATAAATTTCTAATCTCATCTTGTGAAAAATCGTCTGTTAATTTTTTTTCTAAAAAAAATGTATCTCTTTGCAGACTTAAATAAACTGGATCTGCATACAGATAATAATACGTATGGTTTTTTTGATAATCCACAGCAGCAACTGGATAATCTGGGTTAGGTTTGATACCTAACAAATGACATACAAATTCTTCGTAGGAAAATTTTAAAGACTCAACTTGTCCAATCGTCAAAAATCGATCAAGTATTGGATGATGATGGTTAGGAGTAACTTTGCAAAGAAGTGTTGTATTCAAACTACAAGGAAATAATAAAATGTGGTGCCCGGGGCCGGAATCGAACCGGCACGCCCTTGCGAGCGAGAGATTTTAAGTCTCTTGTGTCTACCAATTTCACCACCCGGGCCTTTTGAAATAAAACTAAGTCCGAATTTTATCACTAATTATTCTTAAATAGACTTAAGCGCTAATAAGTGGAGGCGCGAGCCAGAATCGAACTGGCGTCTACGGCTTTGCAGGCCGCTGCATAACCATTTTGCTATCGCGCCACATCATTATCACCAAAATTAAAAAGGGGAAGACGATGCTTCCCCGATTTTTATTTGGAGCGGGAAACGAGTCTCGAACTCGCGACCTCAACCTTGGCAAGGTTGCGCTCTACCAACTGAGCTATTCCCGCGTAAAGAAGCGAGTATTTTAGCGTTTTTTGGGCTAGTGTCAATTTAAAGTCTCGCCCCATTCTTAAGACTTACCTTATTTTGATGCTCTTTCTTAGGGTAGGCCAAGCCATACGGATGTAATAAACCATCGAGATTACAGTAAGTAATGCAGCTATATTAATCAATATATTGCCTATCCACTTTACATTAATAAACCATAGATCGTCATAGTAAAGAAGCATCAAAATAGCAATCATCTGAATTGTGGTCTTAAGTTTACCTATAAACATAACTGCCATTCCTCCAGGCTTGCCTATAGTTGCCATCCATTCACGCAAAGAACTGATAGAAAGTTCACGGCCAATAATAATCAAGGAAATAATTGCATTCACCCGATCAAGCTCTAATAAAACAAGAAGTGCTGCAACCACCATCAATTTATCTGCAACTGGATCAAAAAATGCACCAAATTTAGAGGCTTGATTTAAATATCGCGCAAAGAATCCATCAAGCCAATCGGTAATTGCCGCAAACAAGAAAATGCCGGCACCTATCCAATTCATTAAAGACTGATTGAGAATTGTGTGAGGAAGATAATAAATGCCTACAAAACAAGGAATCAAAACTACCCTGAAAAAAGTAAGTGCATTAGGGACATTAATTTTCATATGTATTTATTTCTTAATGAAAGTAATCGTAAATCTTTTCAGCTAACTTTTTATCAATACCATCAACCATGATTATTTCTTCAATACTAGCATTTTTAATACGCTCTATACCGCCAAAATAGACGAGTAGATTTTTTCTTTTTTGTGCACCAATGCCTTCAATATCTTCTAGCGATGAAGTTATCCTTTTTTTAGCGCGTTTAGCTCTATGTCCTGAAATAGCAAAACGATGGGCTTCATCTCTTATCTGTTGTATGAGATGAAATCCAACATTATCTTTTTTAACAATAATGGGTTCGTCTTTGCCTTCGACAAAAAGTTGTTCTAATCCAGGTTTTCTGCCTTCACCTTTTGCAATGCCTACAAGGAGAATATCGCTTAAGCCTAATTCTTGAATAACTTCTATGGCAATATTAAGTTGACCTTTACCTCCGTCTATAAAAATAAGGTCAGGCTTAATGCCCTCGCCCGTTGCAATTTTTTTATAGCGACGCGTTAAAACTTCGCGCATAGCTGCGTAATCATCTCCAGGCGTAATATCTTCAATATTAAAACGTCTATATTCTTTATTTTGAAGATTGCCTTTATCAAAGACAACACATGAAGCGACCGTTCCTTCACCCATGGTATGGCTAATATCAAAACATTCAATTCTTGAAAATGATTCAGATAAATTAAAAATCGCTTTTAATGCTTCTACTCTATTTTCTTGGCTTTCTGATTGCATCAGTTTTTGTTTTAAAGCAATCTGCGCATTTTTTTGCGCCATAGTGAGCCAAATGCGTTTATCGCCAATCGCCTTATTGATAACTTTAATTTCGATGTCGTAATTTAATTTAAAAAATTCAGATAGTAATGATTGATTTACATGCTGTTGTGTAACGATTAATTTTGGTATTGTCTGATTTGTATAATATTGCGCAACAAAAGTTTCAATAACATCTTGCGTCTCAATATCAGCAGCATTTTTAGGAAAGAAACTTTTATCGCCTAAATGTCTACCTGCTCGGATCATTACTAAATTTAGGCAATATTCGCCAGCCTCTTCAACACACGCAATAATGTCAGCATCGCTAGCACTGAAGTCACTTACAAATTGTTTTGTTCTTACTTGCCTTAAACTTTGAATACGATCGCGATATAAAGCTGCATGCTCATATGCATGAGAAGTAGCTGCCTCATTCATTTGGTGGGTGAGTTGGCTTATAACTTCACTATCTTTGCCATCTAGAAAAAGTGATGCGTGTTTAATGTCATTTTTATATTCATCTTCTTTAATTAGATCAACGCATGGTGCAGTGCATCGATGAATTTGATATTGAAGGCATGGTCTTGATCTATTTTTAAATACTGAGTTTTCACATGTTCTTAATTTAAAAACTTTTTGTAAGAGCTGAATACTTTCTCTAACCGCATTGGTATTTGGAAAAGGTCCAAAATATTGATTTCCTTTTTTTTGAACACCTCGATGAAAAGCCAAGCGTGGATATTTTTCACCTGTTAATACAATGTATGGATAGGATTTATCATCTCTAAAAATAACGTTGTAGCGTGGCATATGAGACTTGATCATGTTATTTTCTAAGATTAAAGCCTCAGCTTCAGAATGTGTCACTGTGATTTCAATATGATCAATGTGACCTACCATCATTTTTGTTCTCGGACTTACAATAGTTTTAACAAAGTAAGATGAGACCCTTTTTTTTAAGTCTTTAGCTTTTCCAACATAAATTACCTCACCTGCCTGGTTAATCATTCGATATACACCAGGTAAATTGGGTAATGTTTTTAAAAAGGGTTTAATGTCCATTCAATTAGCCTAACAAACTGCCCCCTACAGACCAATCCTCTCCTTTAACTTCATCAAATACAATGTATGTGTAAGATGCCGGCTTGTGAGCTACTTTTTCCATAAGTGTCGTAATTTCCTTTGCAATCGTTTCTTTTTGATCGCGGTTTAATGTTCCTGCTAATTTAATATTGATATAAGGCATATTTAATTCTCCATTTCTTTTTTGATTGATTGAAACACACTAAAAAACATCTCTTCGGTAAGTCTTTTTGTTTGAGTATTGTATCGACTGCAATGATAACTATCGTATAAAACTAATTGATTAGGTAAATTATGGCGAGCGCCATGAGAAAATACATAATCAGATTTTTTTAATTCAAAAGCTGAAAGAACGGATTGATGCGCAATACTTCCTAAAGCCAATATTAATGAATGTGGTTTCAGTGAATTTAATTCCGATTTCAAATAGTGATTACATTGTTTTATTTCTTTAGGCTCAGGTTTATTTTGCGGGGGTAAACATTTCACTGCATTTGTAATTCTGCAATCGATGAGCCTTAATGCGTCATCTGCTGCAATTGATTCTTGTTGATTTGAAAACCCAAAGTGAAATAAAGTTTTATATAAAAGAATTCCTGCATAATCGCCCGTAAAAGGTCTGCCTGTTCTATTTGCGCCATGCATGCCGGGGGCTAAACCCACAATTAATAAACGAATTGATGTGTCACCGAATGACGGTACTGGCTTACAAAAATAACTGGGCTGCTCTAATTTAACTTGATCTAAAAATGTAGCAAGCCGAGGGCATTCTCTGCAGTCTTCTTTATATTGTGTCATTATTTTAAATCGTGAGAATTCACGCATTTTATTTATAAACTCTATAATAGCCCATGTTCATCATGACCTCTATCCATGCTTAGTTATCGACACGGCTTTCACGCAGGTAATCATGCCGATGTGTTAAAACATATTGTGTTGACGTTGATTTTAGATTACCTCAAACAAAAAAATAAACCCTATTGGTTTATTGATACGCACGCAGGTGCAGGCAAATATTCGCTTGAAAGTGAATTTTCCAATAAAACATCTGAACACCTAGATGGCATTGGTAAAATTTTTCATGACGAAAAAAAGCCACTGGCTTTGGCAAAATATATTGAGGTAATTCGGAATCTCAACGGTGGCGATCAATTAAAACAATACCCTGGGTCTCCTTGGATCGCGAGCCAGATAGTATCTCATGAAGATAGAATCAGGCTCTTTGAATTACACCCCACAGACTTAACTTCGCTTCTTCATGTCTTGGGCAAAAAACAGAATACTAAAATCTATGGTGAAGATGGCTTTCAAGGATTAAAAGCGCTCATCCCGCCACCTCCAAAAAGAGCGCTTGTCTTAACTGACCCCTCTTATGAAATTAAAAATGATTACCTTAAAGTGGTGGAGTCTCTAAAAGATAGCTTGAAACGTTTTGAAACGGGCATTTATATGGTTTGGTGCCCTTTGATTGATCGAAGCGAGCCTTTAGCTATGCTCAAACAACTTCAAAAATTAAATGTTAAAGAATGGCTTTATGTAAGTCTTTCGATTGCTAAACCTATGGATGATATTGGCATGTTTGGTAGCTATCTTTTTATCGTTAATCCACCATGGAAACTGAAAGAACAATTAGAAGAAATCATGCCGTACTTAAGCGAGCAATTAGGGCTTAACGGCCACGGTTCTTATGAAATTGAAGCAAAAACGAGTTAAAATAACGTTATATATCTCATAGGATTTCTACATGCAATTATCAACACTCAATGCCCTGTCTCCACTCGATGGAAGATATGCTAAAAAAGTAGATAATTTGCGTCAGTACTTTAGTGAATTTGCCCTTATTAAATTCCGTGTTGAAGTTGAAATTAAATGGCTCATTTCATTGTCAGATGAAAAAGCAATTAAAGAAGTTTCTGAACTAAGCAAATCAACCAGAGATTCACTGCAAAAAACTATCCAAACTTTCAGTGAAACTGATGCCGCTGAAATCAAAAAAATTGAAGAAACAACAAATCATGATGTGAAAGCAGTTGAATATTGGTTAAAAAATAAATTTAAAGACAACCAAGAAATAAAAAGTGTTTCAGAATTCATTCATTTTGCATGTACTTCAGAAGACATAAATAATTTATCGCATGCGCTGATGATTAAGCATGCCAAAGAAAATGTCTTAACACCTAATTTTGAAAGTCTCATTAAGAAATTAAAAGAGTTAGCTCACGACTTAAGTGGTCACGCTATGTTAGCAAGAACACATGGCCAAGCAGCGAGCCCAACCACAATGGGTAAAGAAATCGCAAATGTTGCTTATAGATTACAAAGGCAAATTGACCAATTTAAATCACAAGAAATTCTAGGAAAAATTAATGGTGCCGTAGGTAATTTCAATGCGCATATTACAACTTACCCTGAATTTAATTGGCAGGCCTTTTCAAAAACATTTGTAGAGTCGTTTGGTTTAACTTTTAACCCTTATACAACGCAGATTGAGCCTCATGATTATATGGCGGAGCTCTTTCAAAATATGATACGAGTGAATACAATTCTCATTGATCTTAATCGAGATATTTGGGGTTACATATCACTTGGATATTTCAAACAAAAGCTAAAAGAAAATGAAGTGGGTTCATCCACTATGCCGCATAAGGTAAACCCTATTGATTTTGAAAATTCAGAAGGCAACCTTGGCATTGCAAATGCCTTATTAAGTCACTTTTCAGAAAAACTTCCTATTTCAAGATGGCAAAGAGATTTAACGGACTCAACAGTCATTCGAAATATTGGCCTTGGTTTTGGTTATACGCTTCTTGCGCTTGAGTCTTGTCTTAAAGGTCTTAATAAATTAGAAATCAATGCAAAAAAATTATCCGATGATTTGGATCATGCATGGGAAGTTTTAGCTGAGCCTATTCAAACTGTCATGAGAAGATATGGCATTGAGAACCCATACGAAAAACTTAAAGAGTTAACGCGCGGTAAAGATCACATGTCCAAAGAAGTAATACAAGCCTTTATTCAGCAACTTGAAATTCCTAAAGAAGCCAAAGATGGATTACTTAAATTAACACCGGCAACTTATATCGGTGACGCCATTCAGTTAGCAAAAAAAATCTAATGAAAGAAGTTTTAGTTCTTTATTACTCTCATGGAGGTGCGGTCGGAGAAATGGCCACATTTATTGCGAGAGGAATTGAATCTATTGCTGGTGTAAAAGCCAGAATCCGAACTGTGCCAAAAGTCACGTCTACTGTGCAGGCTTTAGAAAATAGTATCCCTGGCGAAGGCCCTCCTTATGTTGAACATAAAGACCTTGAAGAATGTATCGGTCTTGCGATGGGAAGTCCCACGAGATTTGGAAATATGGCAGCACCTTTAAAATATTTCATCGATAGCACAATACCCTTATGGTTAAGTGGAAATCTTATTGGTAAACCTGCTTGTGTATTTACATCTTCCGGCTCTCATCATGGCGGGAACGAATCAACGCTCCTTAGCATGCAACTCCCATTGCTTCATTTAGGCATGGTAATTGTAGGTGTACCCTACTCAGTCCCTGAATTAAGCAGCACCAAAACAGGTGGCACGCCATACGGCCCATCCCACGTAGCTGGAGAATCTAATAAAGCACCTATATCTGAAGATGAAAAAAAGATATGTCTTGCAATGGGCAAAAGATTGGCTGAAACCGCACTTAAACTCTCAGCATGAAAAACTATCTTCAATTAGGGGCTTCTGTTAGCCTCATCTGTCTTATTTTTCTTTTGTGTTCGTGGGAGTTATTTTTAGCGCCCTTTAAAAATCAGAGCTCATGGTTGGTTCTTAAAATCATTCCCCTTCTTATTTCGTTAATGGGTATTCTTAAAGGAAAAATTTACACCTACAAATGGGCCAGCATGCTCATCCTCATTTATTTTATTGAAGGTGCTGTGAGATCCTATTCCGATAAAGATCTATCATCTAAAATAGCGCTTCTAGAGGTATTTTTAAGTATTGTATTTTTTCTGTGTGCAACATTTTATGTGAAAGCTAATCGTCCGTAATATGAATATTCTTTTATCTAACGATGATGGTTACGACGCGCCAGGTATTAAAACACTTGCAAACTATTTAAGAAAAATAGCGCATGTCACGATTGTGGCACCCGACCGAAATAGAAGTGGTGCGAGTAATTCCTTGTCACTTGATCGTCCACTTAAAGTCACAGAAATTGAAAAAGATTATTTTCACGTCAATGGTACGCCAACAGATTGCGTGCATTTAGCTTTAACAGGATTGTTAGACAAAATGCCAGATATGGTGATCTCAGGTATTAATAATGGTGCCAATATGGGTGACGACACAATTTACTCTGGCACTGTGGCGGCAGCGATGGAAGGCTATTTATTAGATATACCCTCTTTCGCAATCTCAATGTCACAACATGAAGCAACATATTTTGAAACGGCTGCATCTATTACAATTGATCTTATTTTGCATTATCAAAAAAATAAACCTAAAGATGCGATGCTATTAAATATTAATGTGCCCGATATTCCATTAGAAAAAATTCAAGGTATACATATCACAAGACTTGGAAAAAGACATAAAGCAGAGCCTGTTAATAAAACACAAGATACTGATGGCAATACTTTATATTGGGTTGGTGCTGCGGGTCTTCCGAATGATGGTGGTGAAGGTACTGATTTTTATTCAGTCGGCCATGGTTTTGTATCCGTGTCGCCGATTCACGCAGACCTTACAAGACACAATCAAATTAATGATTTAAAAACATGGATGAATAACTTTAAATGAGACTGAATTTTTTTATTATTTATATTGCGCTATTTTCACTCATCAGTGGCTGTGCATCGAATGCCCCAGCACCAGTGATTGAGAAAAAAATTACTACTGAGAAATCAACGCCATCGCAAAAAAATAAACCTGTGGCTCGAGTAAAAAGAGATCCTAGTCAGCCATGCCCTGATACTTACATCGTCAAACCAGGTGATACACTTTATAGCTTAAGTCTTGATTGTGGTTTCTATTACAAAGAAGTTGCTCAGGCAAATGATATTAAAGAGCCCTATGCTATTAAAGTGGGTGACAAAATAAAATTTGATCAAGTGAAAACAAATAATCCTGTTGCGACGACGAATGAAATTAAAAAAAATGAAGAAGTTGTTACAACGCCCTTAAAAAATAATGAAGAAGCCATCACAAACACAGAAGCTTCGGCACAGCCCCAAACAAAACCAGCAACAGGCGGTATTGTTCATTTAGACAACCCCAAAGCTTATAGGGAAAAATATACGGATGAAGCTTATAACCATAAAATGGTGACGCCTCAAGCTCAAGCGGCTAATAGTAATCCATCCGCAGCCCCTAAAGAAGCGGCGCCTATTGTTTTAGAAGATAAAGTAGATTGGCAATGGCCGGCTAAGGGTAAATTAGAAAATCTTTTTAATGAAGCACAAGGTCAAAAAGGAATTGATATTGTAGGCTCACTTGGTCAAGAGATTAAAGCGGCTGGGCCTGGCAAAGTAATATATAGCGGTGAAGATCTAAAGGGCTACGGCAAACTTGTAATCATTAAACACAATAACTCTTACTTGTCTGTGTATGCTCACAACAAAGAGCTTCTTGTTAAAGAAGGTCAAGTGATTACGAAAGGACAGAAAATCGCAACGATGGGAGATTCTGGAACAGATAAAGTGAAACTACACTTTGAGATTAAAAAACAGGGTCAATCAGTCGATCCGATTAGTTTTCTCGGGCAGCCTTAATTTCGCCTTTGGCTTCTCTTTCGTAATAATCTCTTACAGTTGACATATCGTGGTCTCTCGCCCACTGAATAATTTCATCAAGCGCTGATGCGCCGATTTGACCAATTTGGGTATGAATACCAGCTTGTTCTCTGATAATGAGAAGGCCTGGAATTTTATCAACTTGGAAATATTCACCGATCTCTGGATCCGCTTCAATATCCACCATGCCAAATACAATGTCTTTATTTTTATCTGAAGCTGACTCAAATATAGGGGTAAATTCAACACAAGGCTCACACCAAGGCGCCCAAAAATCAACAATCACGAAGTCATTTGCTTCGATTGTTTTTTTAAAATTCTTTTTTGTAAGCTTGACTGTTGCCATCTAAATATCCCAGTTAAATTTGGTTAAAAAAACTATAACAACTTTTCACCCCATTGATTGGTATAAAAAATTTCTCTTAAGGGTTTACGTTTTCTAGCTTCTTTTTCTTTTATTAATGCTTCTGCACTCATTTTATCTTCTGCAAGAGGATAGCCAATTGCAATAAAAGACATTAAATCATACTGGCTTGGAATTTGAAATAATTGTCTTGTTTTTTCAACGTCAAATCCACCCATTTGATGGGCTACTAACCCTATACTTGTCGCCTGAAGACAGATATTTTCACAAGCAGCTCCCGTATCATACTGGCTCCATCTATTAGATTTTTCATTGCTCGAGAAATTCTTGTGGGCGCACGCCAAAACTAAAATAGATGCATCCATAGCCCAGTTTTGATTTCCAACAGATAAACAATTAAGTGCTTGTGTCCATGAAGTAGCATCTTTCTTTTGAAACACAATAAACTGCCATGGCTGATCTCCCATGCATGAAGGGCTCCATCTTGCAGCTTCCATGAGAGATAAAAGGGATTCTTGGGAGACAAATTGAGAAGGATCATAGGCTCTAGAGCTCCATCTATCCCCTAAAATTGGATGGATGGGTTGTTCGGTAATGGCTGGTTTTTTCATTAAGGAAGCTATCTTTATGTTTAAAGTTGTCTCTATAATAAAGATAGTTTTCACTTCCTTCAAATTTAATTCAAAAGGATTCTATGATGATTCAAACTGAACTTCCGTCCGAATTTAAAGGTATTAATCGATTCGCTATTAAAGCCATGCTTTATTTAAATGGACTAGCCCATATTATTATTGGTCTCGCTTTGGCAACCTCCATTATTATGTTTACTTGGCTTTTCTTTATAGAAATCAATACTGCAGCCAATGCCCACAATCTTATTCATGGCTTTATTCACGCATTAGGGACTTTAATGCTTCTTTGGTCTATATCAGCCCTAATTTCTGCCGAAATGCGCTATCTCAATGGAAGTAAGTTAGAGGTTGAAACCTTTATTGAAGTTGTGATGGTACTTTTTCTTAGAAAACTTATTGTACTTCCTGTACAAGATTCAACACCCACATTTGAAGAAGTTGGTATTTGGGTTGGGGGTGCATTTCTGATTGGATTACTTTATGTCTTAGTGATTCGTTTTAAAAAAATAATTTCTGATCCAAAAAGAAAATAAACCGCTTCATGACAGATGAAGATCTTAAGTTTATGAAGCTAGCTCTAGAGCTAGCAAAAAAAGCTGAATTAAAAGATGAAGTGCCTGTAGGCGCTCTTATTGTAAGAAACGGTGAAATCATAGGTCGAGGCATGAATACATCTATCAGTGATCATGATCCTACTTCGCATGCAGAAATCAATGCCATCAGAGATGCTGCTAAAGCGATTAAAAATTATCGGTTAAAAGATTGCTCGATTTACGTAACCCTGGAACCTTGTGCCATGTGTGTTGGGGCTATTCAACATGCACGTATTGAAAAAATCATCTATGGCGCTCCCGATCCAAAAACAGGCGCTTGCGGAAGTATGGTTGATCTCATTAGCATTAAAGAAATTAATCATCATGCAGAAGCGATGGGAGGTATTTTAGAAAAAGAATGCGGTCAAATACTGAAAGATTTCTTTCTTTCAAAAAGAAAAAAGCCGTAGAAAACTACGGCTTTTTTTTATTTCAATAGAACGATTAGTCTCTATTACCTAAAATAGCCATCAATAACTGAAGTAGATTCACAAATAAGTTATAGATGTTCATGTAAAGCGCTAAGGTTGCCATGATGTAGTTTGTTTCTCCGCCATTCACGATACGACTCACGTCATAAAGAATGAATCCTGAGAATAGTAAAACTGCAACACCAGATAACGCTAAAGCCATCGCAGGAATTTGGAAAAATAAATTAGCAAGAGAAGCTAAGATGAGAAGAATGATACCAATCATCAAAAATTTCCCCATAAAGCTAAAATCTTTTTTAGTAGTCGTTGCAATTGTCGCTAATGTTAAAAATATAGCGGCTGTGCCTCCTGCGGCAAGACCAACAATTTGAGCGCCATTACTTAGATGAAAGGCGACTTGAAGAATTGGGCCTAACATCACACCTAGGAATAAAGTTAATGCTAATAGAAGAACAACACCTAGACTGTTATTGCGATTTGCTTGAATTGCAAAAAATAAACCAAACATACCAGCCATAAGCATAATGGCGAACATAATAGGATGTTGTTGAGCGAACAAGAAACTCATGCTCATACCTATGTATGCACCAATTGTCGTTGGAATAAGTGATAAACCAAGTAAAGCATAAGTATTTCTTAGTACTTTATTTGTCGCTAATGCTGATTGCGACTGGCCTTCGATTCTTACATTTTCCATATTTTTTCCTCTTAAAAGTTTTTAATACTACCCTTAGATTATAGAACTTACAGAATAGTTTCAATATTCATTTACATTATTTTACATAGCCATAATCTGGCTTGTCATCTCTTTGAAACCTTTTTTCTGGGTCATTTGTAAAGCTTCGTGAGGTGTTTTAAACCCTTTCATCGAAAGAAGTCTTGTCATACTTTCAGATGCCATCTTCCAATCCAACTGAAGCAAGACTTCGTCTACTAATTGAGGGCTATTACATAATAAGACCATGTCACATCCAGCTTCAAGCGCCTTTAAAATTCTATCTTTCATCTCGCCGCCAAGTATGGCACCTTTCATGCTCATATCATCACTAAAGATAGCCCCGTTAAAATGAAAGTTTTCTCTTAATTGATCTTTTAGCCAAAAGCTTGAAAAGCCTGCTGGATTTTTGTCTGCCGCAGAATAAAGAACATGGGAAGGCATGACTGCATTTAATCCATGCTTGATCAATGCAGTAAAGATACTCATATCTTTAGATTGGATCTCATCGAAAGCTCTTGTGTCTTCTGAAATACTTAAATGTGAGTCAGCTTTAATATACCCGTGACCTGGAAAATGTTTTCCAACGCCGTGCATACCCGCTTCTTTTAAACCTTCTAATAAATTTGATGCTAAAGACTTAATAGCCTCAATATCTACGTGAAAAGCTCTATCGCGAATTACAGTGCTCTCACTGTAATCAATATCTAAGACAGGTGTAAAACTAAAATCAATATCAAATACCCTTAATTCAGTAGCAATAATTTGACCAATTAAAAAAGCTAAGTGATTTGCCTTTTTAGGATCTTTATCCCAAACTTCTCCTAACTTTCTCATAGCAGGAATAGTCGTAAAGCCTTCTCTAAATCTTTGCACACGCCCGCCTTCGTGATCGACAGCGATTAAAAAATCATGGCCTCTTATTTTTCTAATGGCGCCTGTTAAAGTTTTTAATTGGTCGGTATCTTTATAATTTCTTGTAAACAAGATAAGTCCACCTACCATAGGATGTGAAATTCTTTTGATGTCCTCATTTGTTAATGTGAGACCTTCCACATCAATCATTAATGGGCCGAGCGTCATTTAGATTCAGTCCTATTCATATTATTTAAAAATAAAAGGGTTGAAATTGGTGTGTGTATCAAAGTAATCTAAATTTTCTTTCTTTTTCAGAAAAGCAATAATTTTATAAATCACGGGTGTAAATAAGACCTCAACTAATGTTTTAGCAAAGAACTGCGCCATCACAACAAGAATCAATTTATCATTTGGAATAACACCGCTGTTATAAAAAGCTAATGGATAAAATAAAATAGAATCAATTGCTTCGCCTGCAATCGTTGAGCCGATTGTGCGACTCCATAAATATTTACCCTTAGTCATAATTTTCATTTTTGCCAATACAAAAGAATTTGCAAACTCGCCTGCTGCAAAAGCAATTAAGCTCGCTAACGAAACCCGCCAAGCGGAGCCGAAAGCAATTTCATAAACATCTTGATTGTGCCAATAAGGCGCGGGTGGCAATGCCACAATCATCCAAGCCATAAAAGATGCAAAAGCAAGGGCTACAAATCCTGCCCATATCACCCTTCTTGAAGCGGCATAACCATATACCTCAGTTAAAATGTCGCCAAAAATAAAAGAGATAGGAAAAAATAAAACGCCGGCACCAAAAGTAAGAGTGCCAAAAAATGGAACATCGACTTGTGAAATTTTTGCAGGTCCAATCAAGTTTGATGTAATTAGCACTGTCACAAAAGCTGCCATGACAAGATCGTAATATCGGTATTGATTTTTATTCATATTAGATTTCACTGATCAAGACATGATCACCCACATTGATTTGATCGAATAATTCGATGATTTCATAGTTATCCATACGAATACATCCGTGTGATTTAGGCTTACCTAAATTAACAAGATCATTAGTGCCATGAATATAGATAAAACGCTGCATTGTATCTTGATTACCTAGACGATTAAATCCAACTTCGAGGCCCGAAAGCCACAATATGCGAGTCAAAATCCAATCTTCTTTTGAGTTGGATACTGACATGGATGGATTCCATATTTTTCCCGTCAGTCTTCGAGCAGCAAACTGCGAAAACACTGGCGCTCCTTTACCAATTTTTGCACGCACAATGTGCTGACCTAAGGGCGTACAAAAACTACCTTTATTTTGGCCCATACCTTTTTCTGCGGTAGAAATTACAAATGATTTCACCCACTCATTATCATCACGATAGACATGAAGTTTTTGTTCTTTGATTGAAATTTTAATGTGCATAGTTAAATAATTCTTAAGATACTGCCTTCACAAATAATGCAATAGATTCTACATGTGACGTATGTGGAAACATATTTACAATACCAGCTTTATCTAATTTGTAGCCTTTCTCATTTACTAATATTTGAGCATCTCTCGCTAAGGTAGATGGGTTACAAGACACATAAACAATCACTGAAGGATTAATATCTTCATCAATGAGCTGAACCAATTGATATGCGCCATCTCTCGGCGGGTCAATTAACCATTTATCTGCATGGCCTAATTTTAATAGCGCCTCTTTAGTGATTTCAAATAAATTCATGCATTGGTATTCAACAAAATCATTTAAGTGATTTTCATCTCGACATTGCTTTGCTCTTTCTATGAGCGATAAGGAGCCTTCAATACCAGTGACTTTTGCACCGCTTGTTGCAATAGGTAATGTGAAGTTTCCAAGACCACAGAAAAAATCAAAAATACGTTCGCCACTTAAGGGCTTCAGCAAACTCATCGCTCGCCTTACTAAGACTTGATTAATAAAAGGATTGATTTGGGTAAAGTCATAAGGCATAAAACTAAATTGAAGCCCAAATTCTTTTAGCGTATAAGAAAGCTTCACATCATCTTTTTTTGATAACGGTTTTACCGTCTCAGGCCCTTTAGATTGCGTCCAAAATTGCACAGGATATTGAGATGAAAATGTATTTAAAAGTGATTCATCATTTATATCTAGCTTTTCTAAAATTCTTAACACTAATACCAAATGATTTTGATCTGCTGCGAATTCAATCTGAGGAATTTTGTCTTTGATAGAGAGTTTTGTAATTAAGTCTTGAAGTGAAGGTAAGATATCAGAGAGGCGCTGAGGTAACACTTCACAACTAGAAATATCGGCAATGAAATGTGTTCTTTTTTCATTAAAGCCCACAAGCGCTTTATTTTTCTTAACAACAAATTTAACTCTTAAGCGACCTTTATATCGATAATGCCATGATGGTCCTGCAAGAGGCGTTAATATTGTTTCAGGTTTAACCTTGCCAATTCTTGATAGCGTATTTTCAAATACTCTTTGCTTAGCTGCAATTTGTGCCTGAAATTCAAAATGCTGCATAGAGCAACCACCGCAGCGATTGAAATGATCGCATTTAGGCTTCACTCTTAAATTAGATTGCCGAATCACTCTATCTGTAAAAGCAATCTCGTAACTTGGCTTTCTCACATAAGATTCGCATTCAACAAGCTCACCCTGAAGCGCGCCTTCAACGAAAATAGCTTTACCATCAATATGAGCAACGCCTCTACCCTCTTGATCAATATTTTCTATTGTGGCGAGTAATAATTTTTTTTTAGATTTAATATCGTCTTGCATTTAGGAAGACTTAAGATTTCCAAGCGGACAGAAATTCATCCCAATAATCTTTTTGATATTCTTGAATGGTATTTTTAACTAAATTAATCTCAGTTTCATATTCGTTTTGATTAAGATGGCCGCGGATTAATTGAAATTTAAGATAAACAAGATAAGTATTAGCAACATCAGTTTCGCAGTAATCTCTTATTGATTGGATATCACCTTCTCTGTATGTGTCCCAAACTTTCCCGCCATCCATACCAAGCTTGCCTGGAAAGCCACATAGCTTTGCAATATCATCTAAAGGCGCATTATTTTTACCTTGAAACATAGCTAAAAATTCCATTAAATCTGTATGGCGTGTGTGATATCGGCTTAAGTAATTATTCCATTTAAAATCTTTATCAATCTCACCCATATCTAAATACTTGGATGCATTGATGCCATGCATCAAGGCCCTATAATTTAATACAGGCAGATCAAATCCGGAGCCATTCCAAGAGACAAGTGTGGGAGTGTATTTATCAATGCCATCAAAAAAACGTTGAATGACTTCCTCTTCAGGATCATCAATATCACCAAGCGTCCAAATTTTTAATTGATCTCTTTCTCGAAGAACGCATGAGATCGCTACGATTTTTTGAAGATGGTGTTGTAAAAAATCAGAGCCATTTTTTTGTCTTCTTTTATAAATAGCCACATTAACAACATCATCATCAGATAAATTTTTGTCTAGTGCATATAAAGATCTAATACCTTGAATATCAGGGATGGTTTCGATATCAAAAACTAGAATAGGAACCAAAGCATCAACTCGCGAATAAATTTGAAGACAAATAGCGATCGCCTCGATCACAAGCAATAGAGACAATCACGGCATCTTTATTTTCTTTCGCAATTTGAAGTGCAACATAAAGAGCGCCACCGGTAGATGCTCCGGAGAAAATGCCTTCTACTTTCGCAAGTTTTCGTGCAGTCTCTTCTGCATTTTGTTGTGATACATATTCAATACGATCAATATTTTTTGCATTATAAATTTTAGGCAAATAAGCTTCTGGCCATTTACGTATACCCGGAATTTGAGAGCCTTCTTCTGGCTGCACACCAATAATTTGAATGTCTTTGTTTTTTTCTTTTAAGAATTGTGAGGTACCGACAATCGTACCTGTGGTACCCATACTCGAGATAAAATGAGTGACACAGCCTTTTGTATCTCTCCAAATTTCAGGACCCGTTCCTTCGTAATGCGCTTTAGGATTATCAAGATTACTAAATTGGTCTAATACAAACCCTTTGCCTTCTTTTTGCATCTTTAAGGCAGTATCCCTTGCAAGTTCCATGCTGCCTTCTTGTGAAGTTAAAATAAATTCTGCGCCAAACGCTTTCATGGTCTGCCGTCTTTCAATTGTTTGATTTTCTGGCATCACTAAAATCATTTTGTAACCCTTCATTGCTGCCACCATGGCAAGAGCTATACCTGTATTTCCAGACGTAGCTTCAATAAGTGTATCGCCAGGTTTAATGTCGCCTCTTAATTCAGCGTTATGAATCATAGAAAATACAGCTCTGTCTTTTACTGAACCTGCAGGATTATTACCTTCTAATTTGAGGTGAATCTCGCTAGTTGAATTTCCATGCATGCGCTGCAAGGCAACAAGCGGTGTATTACCAATAAAATTTTCTAATTGCATTACTTTACATTCATCCGAAATAAAAGAATGGTGTATACAAAAAAGGATATGAATCCAATTAAAGCCCATTGAGGAATTGTGAGACTTAATAAAGTCCAATCAATATGCGAGCAATCGCCTGTCCCTTTGAAAAGCAAATTCAAGGCTTTTGAAAACGGAAAATTTTCAAACATATAATTCAAATCAACGCCACATTCATTGGGAAGGGCGATAGCTTTTGATTGAATCAGGATATGTTTAAACGAAAATACCATGCCTATGATTGAAGTTGTCGATAAAACGGCGAAAGACAATCTTCTTATTAAATGTGTTGGTTTAATAAATGCATTGATTAAAAAAAATAACCCCAACACCATAAAAATAATCCTTTGTGTAATACATAAAGGGCAAGGTTCGAGATTGAATTTTTTTTGAATGATCACTGCTAGTGCAACTAAAAAATAAGCAGCAAAAAAAGCAAATAGGTGGGCTTGTTTATGTGATAAAAAAAATTTCTTCAATTAAAGCTCTTTAATTATTCATTAACTCTATAATGAAGATAATTGTAACGGATATCCCTCTAGTTTGATTAATTCAACACCAATAAATAGCTCTAAACCTAACGAAGGCAAGGTTTTTTCTGTTAAAGAAATTAACCGCCTCGTCAGGGAGCTTCTTGAGCAAAGTTTTCCCTCATTTTGGATTTCAGGCGAAATCTCTAACTTCATCAGTGCATCTTCTGGACATTGGTACTTCTCTCTTAAGGATGATGAAGCTCAAGTGCGCTGCACTATGTTTAAAAATAAAAATATGGCGGCTGATTGGGTGCCTAAAAATGGTGAAAAAATTGAAGCGAAATGCTTTATCGGTTTATACGAAGCTCGGGGAGAATATCAACTTAATATTGAGCTTATTAGGCATGCTGGCGCAGGGCTTCTATCAGAAGCTTTTAATCAATTAAAAGAAAAACTCCTCAAGGAAGGTCTTTTTGAACCTTCACGCAAGAAACCCATACCCCAATTTCCTAAATCTATTGGCGTCATTACTTCATCTACCGGTGCTGCGATTGAAGATATTTTAATTACCCTTAAAAGACGAAGTCCTCATATTCCGATCATTATTTATCCTAGCCTCGTGCAAGGCAAGGAAGCGCCTTCGGCGATTGTAAAAGCCATTGAAACTGCAAATACCAGAATGGAGTGCGATGTACTTATTCTTGCTCGTGGTGGTGGTTCCATTGAAGACCTATGGGCTTTTAATGAAGAAATTGTTGCACGAGCAATTGTTGCATCCAAAATATCTACCATCACAGGTGTTGGTCATGAAACTGATACAACTATAGCTGACTTTGTATCCGACCTAAGAGCGCCCACACCTACAGGTGCCGCTGAACTCGTTACAAGCCATAGTGTCGAACTTACCAAAACAATTCAAACCTACAAAAACCAATTAAATAAAATGATGGTGGGCGTTATTCGCGAATTAATGCAGAAAATTGATTATTTAGAGAAGCGTCTTATATCGCCTCGACAACAAATTCAAAGACAAAAAGAACAGATTCATCAATATATACAAAGAATTAATCAGAGTATAAAAAGTAGTCTTGTTCGATATCAATTTCATCTAGACAAATTAAAATTAAATTTAAATCACTTAAATCCAAATGCAGTTTTATCAAGAGGCTATTCAATCATTACCAATGAGCAAAATAAAGTAATATCGACCATAAATCATCTCAAATCGGGTGATAAAATAAATATTAAATTTTCTAATGGCTTAGCAGAAGCTGATGTAATTAAAACAATCAATCAGGATAATTAAATCATAATGAATAAAAAATTAGCTGGTCTTTCGCTTGCTGCTTTGGGCGTCGTTTATGGAGATATAGGTACAAGCCCTTTATATACGATGCATGAAATTTTTACAGCCCAACCTTTTCAATTAAATCAATTTAATATTTTAGGAATTCTCTCGCTTATATTTTGGTCGCTTATATTAGTCGTCTCATTTAAATATATTAGCTACATCATGAAAGCTGACAACCGAGGTGAAGGCGGAATTATGGCGCTCCTTTCACTTGCTAACTCAAAAGAAAGTTCGAGTAATAAAAGAAATTTAATTATTACTTTAGGCATTCTAGGTGCAAGTATGTTTTTTGCAGATGGAATGATTACACCTGCAATCTCAGTTTTATCTGCGGTAGAGGGTATCCAGGTTGCCGCTCCTCAATTTCAATCATGGGTAATTCCGGCGACGATAGTTATCATACTTATATTATTTTGGGTTCAAAGCAAAGGCACCCATACTGTTGGCGCATTTTTTGGACCAGTCATGCTTATATGGTTTTTAACACTCGCGGGATTAGGAATATTAAATATTATTAAAAATCCATCTGTTGCCTTAGCTTTAAACCCTTATTACGCATTTTCTTTTTTTGCTGCCGCACCGCTCGCAGCTTTCATTGGATTGGGTTCTATTGTTCTTTGCGTTACTGGTGCTGAAGCTCTATACGCAGATATGGGGCACTTTGGAAGACAACCCATTAAGCTAGCTTGGTTTATTGTTGCTTTTCCCTCTCTAGTATTAAATTATTATGGTCAAGGTGCATTGTTATTATTAGATCCAAAAAACATTGAAAATCCTTTTTACTTAATGGCACCTAGCTGGCTTCTTGTGCCTCTTATTTTACTTTCAACTATTGCTACTATTATTGCTTCTCAAGCAGTTATTACTGGCGCCTATTCTATTTCAAGGCAAGCTCTTCAATTAGGCTTCTTGCCCAGAATGCATGTAGAGCACACTTCTGAAAATCAAGAAGGCCAAATATACCTTCCCAGAATAAATTGGCTTCTTATGATTGCTGTCATGTCTTTAGTTCTCGCTTTCAAAAGCTCAACAAATTTAGCTAGCGCCTACGGAATAGCGGTAACAGGAAATATGATTGTCACAACTCTCCTTGCTGGTTTTGTGTTTCTTGATGTCTGGAAATGGAGCAAAAGAAGAACGCTGAGTTTCTTAATTATATTTTTGACTATGGATTTGGCCTTCTTTTTTGCGAATATACTAAAAATCCCAGATGGAGGTTGGTTTCCAATCTTAATTGGGCTATTACTTTTTATATTAATGACGACTTGGAAAAAAGGCAGGGCTTTGTTATATAAGCTCCTCAAGACTGAATCTATTGAAATTAATTCGTTTATTTCATCTATAGGCGCTAATCCCCCACCTCGAGTAGAAGGGACTGCTATATTTATGACGCCTAATCCAGAGGGCGTTCCTCATGCTCTTCTTCATAATTTAAAACACAATAAAGTGATCCATGAAAAAGTAATCATTTTGACAGTTAGATTTATGGATTACCCTCACTCACTAACAAAAGATCTAGTAACTGTTGAAAAATTACCTTATGAGTTTTATAAAGTTACAGTGAAATATGGATTCAAAGATGAGCCAAACTTGCCTAAGGATCTCGCGCTATGCGCAAAAAATGGCGTCAATATTGATCCTATGAACAGCTCTTATTTTATTGGTAAAGAAATCTTATTAGCTACACCAAAAGATAATATGAATTATTGGAGAAAGAAATTATTCATCGGTTTATTTAGAAGTGCAGAAACAATAACAAATCAATTCAAGTTACCTCCTAACCGCGTAGTTGAATTAGGCAGCCAAGTATTGTTTTAAGGATGAAATATAGCGTTTTATTTTTCTTGGTATTTCTTGTTTCAGGTTGCGCTTCTACAACGCTAAAAAATCAATCAGGTGTTGACAGAAAACAACTCTTACTCATGCCGCAATCTATGGTAGTAGGTATGGCAAACGATAGTTACCGAACTGTTCTTCAAGAAGCAAATAAAAAAAATAAACTTAATGTCGATCCTTTTCAAGTGAGTCGCGTGAAGAGAATTAGCAATAGATTAATCGCAAACGCAACTTATTTTAAGCCTGAAGCGAGTCAATGGCCATGGGAAGTGAATGTTGAAGACAGTGATGAGGTCAATGCTTACTGCATGCCTGGGGGTAAAATCATGGTTTATTCAGGTCTGATTCGCAAACTCAATGCAACAGACGATGAATTAGCAGCGGTCATAGGACATGAAATTTCTCATGCTCTTCGTGAGCATGGTCGCGAAAGAATGTCGACAGCACTTGTTCAACAATTGGGCTTGATCGGTTTTGCTACATATATTTCTAATACAAGTAATCGAAATAGAGCCAATGCCACGATGCAGGCAGCCTCATTAGGTACTACCCTATTTTTTGCACTTCCTAATAGTCGCACGCAAGAAAGAGAGGCTGATGCTATTGGCCTTGAATTGGCTGCAAGATCAGGCTTTAATCCTTATGCTGCAGTAACTTTATGGGAAAAAATGAAGCGACAAGATACAAAAAAACCACCTGAATTTTTAAGCACTCACCCATCTGATGATAGTCGCATTAGAGAGCTCACTGACCTTGCCTACAAATTAAAACCTCTTTACGAATCAAGCCGACCACGCTAATTACATTAGACTTTAATGTAAAATACTGTTTTAACTAAAAAATATACTCTCATGGATCAACTAAAATCAATTATCGAAAATGCTTTTGAAATAAGAGCTGAAATCAATCCAAAAAATGCGCCAAAAGAAATTAAAGATACTGTAGACGAAGTTCTTAATAATTTAAATAATGGATCGCTAAGAGTTGCAACGCGCATTAAAGATTCCCAAGAATGGGAAACGCATCAATGGATTAAGAAAGCAGTATTACTTTCTTTTAGACTTTACGATAACGAAGTCATGAAAAGTGGCTACACCAATTACTTTGATAAAGTAAATTCAAAATTTGCGAACTTCACAGACGAAGATTTTAAAGCGGGTGGATATCGCGTTGTACCAAATGCCATTGCAAGACGCGGATCATTTATTGGTAAAAATGTTGTGCTGATGCCTTCTTATGTAAATATCGGTGCATATGTAGATGAAGGTACGATGGTCGATACATGGGCCACTGTTGGTTCTTGTGCACAAATTGGTAAAAACGTTCATCTCTCGGGTGGTGTAGGTATTGGAGGAGTCTTGGAGCCCATTCAAGCCGGACCAACTATTATTGGCGACAATTGCTTTATCGGCGCTCGCTCAGAAGTGGTTGAGGGTGTTGTCGTTGAAGACAACGCAGTTATTTCTATGGGTGTATACATCGGCCAATCAACTAAAATTTACGACCGTGAAACAGGCGAAGTTACATACGGTCGCATTCCTAAAGGTTCTGTTGTGGTCTCAGGAAATTTACCTTCAAAAGATGGCTCTTATAGTCTTTACTGTGCTGTGATTGTGAAAAAAGTAGATGAAAAAACACTTGGCAAAGTAGGTATTAACGAGTTACTTAGAGGCATCTAAATTATGATGGTGTACGGCATTAAAAATTGCAGTACCGTCAAAAAAGCATTAACTTGGTTTGATAGTCATAAAATTAAATATGAATTTTATGATCTCAAAAAAGAAGCGTTAGATGCAACGACTTTAAATGCATGGTTTAAAAAATTACCGAGTCATTTAACTTGGGATATGCTGATTAATAAATCTGGCATGACTTGGAGAAATCTTACAGATCGAGAGAAAAAGCTCGGAGACAAAAAAGAAACCGCCATTCAATTGATTATAGAAAAACCAACGGTAATGAAAAGACCTTTGGTAGCGATTGATAAAAAAGTAGTATCACTTGGATTTGATGAAGCTACATTTAAACAATTATTTAAAAAATAAAAATGACTAAAACACTAGAACTCACTAAAAATTTAATTGCAAGAAAATCTAATACGCCAGACGACGCTGGCTGCCAAGATTTGCTTGTTAGCCTATTAGAGCCTTTAGGCTTTAAATGCGAAAAAATTAAAGTAGGTGATGTAGAAAACTTATACGCGCGAAGAGGTACCGAAGCACCCTTCTTTGTTTTTGCAGGTCACACTGATGTTGTGCCAAGTGGCCCAGTTGATCAATGGATATCGCCTCCTTTTGAACCTACAATCAAAGATGACAAGCTCTATGGTCGAGGTGCTGCAGATATGAAGACATCTATTGCCGCCTTTATTGTTTCTATTGAAGAATTTTTAAAAGAAACTAAAGACTTCAAAGGTTCGATTGGATTAATTATTACTTCGGATGAAGAAGGTGTCGCAGTCGATGGCACTGTGAAAGTAGTAGAGCTTCTTAAAGAAAGAAATGAAAGAATTGACTTCTGCGTAGTGGGTGAGCCTACGTCGCATGTCAAATTTGGCGACATGATTAAAAATGGCCGAAGAGGATCGCTTTCTGCAAAACTTACTGTGAAAGGTATTCAAGGTCATATTGCATACCCACATTTGGTTAAAAACCCAATTCATATGGTTGCACCTGCAATTACAGACTTGGTTAATATGTCTTGGGATGAAGGCAATGAATATTTCCCTAAGACGTCATGGCAAATTTCAAATATTAAAGGCGGTACAGGTGCTACTAATGTTGTTCCTGGTGAAGTCGATATTCTTTTTAATTTTAGATATTCAACAGCAAGTACTGCTGAAAATTTAAAAGAAAGAGCACATGCTATTTTAGATAAGCATAAACTTGATTACGTTATTGATTGGGAATATTCGGGCAATCCTTATTTAACAAAGAAGGGAAAGCTTGTAGAGATTTTATCAGAGGCAATCAAAGAAACTTTGGGCATCATGCCTGAGCTATCTACAACAGGTGGTACTTCCGATGGTCGTTTTATTGCAAACATTAGTGATCAGGTTGTTGAATTTGGTCCTCTGAATGCCACGATACATAAAATTAATGAATGTATTGATGTAAAAGATATCGAACCACTCAAAGATATTTACAAACTGACTCTTCGTAAGATACTCGCTTGAGCCAAACGCAAATACTTAATGAGCTTTTTTCAATTCGTGATTGGCTAAGATATGCCGTCAGTCGATTTGAAGACTCTGATGTTTTTTTTGGTCATGGCACTTCTAATGCATATGATGAAGCTGTCTGGCTTATTTTTGGCTTTCTTCACTTACCTCACGACACGATAGAAAACTTTTTAGATGCTCACTTAACGAGCAAAGAAAAAAAAGATTTATCTTTTTTAATTGAAAAAAGAATTAACGATAAAATCCCAACTGCTTATCTTCTTAATGAAGCTTGGCTAAGAGATTATAAATTTTATGTAGATGAGCGCGTCATCGTTCCAAGATCTTTAATTGCGGAGTCATTAAGCGAAAATCTTTATCCATGGATTGACGATCCTGAAAAAATCTATAGCGCTCTAGATTTATGCACTGGGAGTGGTTGCTTGGGTATTATGATGGCACATAGCTTCCAGAACGCTATGATTGATCTTGTCGATTTATCCGAAAAAGCATTACAAGTAGCTGAAATCAATGTTAATCATTACGGATTGCATGATCGTATTGAATTAATTCAGTCTGATTTATTTAATGGATTAGAAGGCAAGAAATATGATCTTATTATTTCGAACCCCCCTTATGTAAATCAAACTTCAGTTGATAGCTTCCCTATGGAATTTTTAAAAGAGCCGAGTATGGCTTTGGGAAGTGGGGAAGATGGTTTAGATCATACCATTAGAATTATTCACGAAGCAAAAGAGTATCTTAACGATAATGGTATGTTGATTGTTGAAATTGGTCATAACAAAGAAATCTTGTTGAAAAAATTCCCTAAACTTCAATTTCAATGGCTAGATGTTTCTTTAGGAAATGACTTTGTGTTTATGCTAGAAAAATCTCAACTGCCTGATTAGATTTTTTTAATATCAGAATCGCTTCTGATTCTTCTCTTAACTGGTTTTCTTCCAATTTTTTTAATTTTCTTATCAAGCATGGCCTTTCGATCAAGCTTCACTTTCGGTGCGTAAGGTGATGGATGGGCATGTTTTTTCCGTGCTTTAACTTTATTGAGACTTTCATTACGACTGACCATTGAAAAAGGCATGTCTAGCCATTTTAAAATCTTCTCAACTTCTTTCACTTCAAGCTCTAGCATCATGCCTCTTTTTACGCGAGATGGAAGTGATACAGGTCCAAATCTAGTTCGAATAAGACGGCTCACTGGCAAATTAAAATGCTCAAATAAACGTCTAACTTCTCGATTTCTGCCTTCCATCAATATGACTTGATACCAGCGATTAGCACCTTCACCACCTTGATAACGAATTTCATCAAATTTTGCGAGACCATCTTCTAACTTAACGCCTAATTTTAACTTTGACATTTGTTCTTCGGTTAATTCACCAAATATACGTACAGCATATTCACGTTCAATTTCAAATTTAGGATGCATAAGGCGATTAGCAAGATCACCTGAAGTGGTAAACATTAGAAGTCCTGAAGTATTAATATCAAGACGCCCTATCGAAATCCATTTTTCATTTTTAATTCTAGGTAACTTTGAAAATACTGTAGTTCTTTTTTGTGGGTCACTTACCGAAACAATTTCACCTTCAGGCTTATGGTAGATAAGAATTTTAGGAAATTTTAAATCAAAGAAAAGATGTGTCGTTTTTCCATCAATCTTAATGGTGTCATGCTCATGGATCAATTGACCTAAAGTTGCTGGACTATCATTGACGTGCACGCGACCCGCTTCGATATATTTTTCCATTTCTCGTCTGGATCCAATGCCAGATTGAGCGAGGAGTTTATGTAAGCGCTGTGTTTTAGATGGGCTTGTTGGCTTGCTATCTTTGGTTGAATCTTGATCTTGTGAACGCATAAGGTAATTAAGCCATTAATGACTTAACGTTAAACATTCAAAGGAATTTCATTTTGGAGGAAGCTTTCGATATCAGGAAGCTCGGATAAAGATCTTAAATTAAAATCATTTAAAAAATGTTTTGTTGTCGCATACAAAGAAGGTCTTCCAGGCACATCTTTTTGACCAATTACATCAATCCAATCTCTTTCTTGAAGCTGTCTAATGGCGTTGGGATTAAGTGCAACACCTCTAATTTCTTCAATCTCACCACGTGTGACTGGCTGCCTATAAGCCACAATTGCCAATACTTCCATTACGGCACGACTATATTTAGCTACTTTTTCAGGACTTAATCTCATGAGATAACTTGCATATTCTTCTCTTGCTTTAAATCGATAACCCGAAGCTACGAGCACTAACTCCATAGTACGGTCTTGCCATTCAGTTTTAAGCTCATCTAGCAACATTCTTAATGTTGAACGTTCAATTTTTTCAGAAAATAATTTTTGCAAATCATCTAAAGATAAAGGATTGGCATTTGTTAGTAATGCCACTTCTAGTATTTGCTTAATTTTTGATATGTTATTTAAATCTGTCATGGATTAATTAATCTGTAATTTAATGTAGATAGGAGAAAAACTTTCTTGCTGGGTAATTTTAATAAGTCGCTCTCTTGCTAATTCTAATATAGCCAAGAAACATACAACCAATTTTTGAATTCTATCTTCAGCCACATCAAAGAATGATGAAAACTCAACAAACTCTTCCTCTTGAAGCTTTCTTAAAATCATGGTCATGTGCTCTCTTACTGAGAGTTCATTTCGAGCAACTTTATGAGATTCAAAATGTTTTGCACGATTTAAAATATTTTTCCATGCTGCGAATATTTCATCGATCGATACATCTGGATAAGTAATTTCTGTAATTTTTTCAAAATAAGCATTGGCTACAAAAAGATCAACACCTACTTGTGGCATTTGTGTAAGTTTTTCAGAGGCTATTTTAATAAGCTCATATTCCATGAGTCTTCGCACAAGTTCAGCGCGAGGATCTTGTTCTGTATCAACTTCGGCTGTTTTCTTAGGTAACAACATTCTTGATTTAATTTCAATCAAGACAGCCGACATAAGTAAATAATCTGCAGCTAACTCAAGTTTAATTTCTTTCATTTTCTCTACATAATCCATGTACTGAATTGTTAAGTCAGCCATAGGGATGTCGAGAATATCTAAGTTATGTTTTCTGATGAGGTATAAAAGAAGATCGAGCGGCCCTTCAAAAGCTTCTAGATAAATCTCAAGTGCGTCAGGAGGAATGTAGAGATCCTGGGGTAATACCTCAATATTCTCTCCATGAATTTTTCCAATCGTCGCTGTTTGCACTTCTTGATTCATTAGTAATTTAACCCCATCGCTTCTCTTACTTCTCGCATCGTTTCTCTTGCTAATTTTCTTGCTTTTTCACAACCTTCTGCCACGATATTTTTTACAAGATCAGGATCTTCAATGTAATGTGATGCCCTTTCTTGAATAGGTTTCAATTCTTTATTAATGGCTTCAATCACAGGTTGCTTACACTCAATACATCCTATTTTAGCTTCTTTACATCCCGTTTCGACCCAAGACTTTATTTCGTCATTTGAGTAGACTTGATGTAATTGCCACACAGGGCAATGATCTGGATTACCTGGGTCATTGCGTCTAACGCGCGCAGGATCTGTTGGCATTGTTTTAATTTTTTTCTCAACAGATTCAGGAGGCTCTCTTAGAGCAATTGTATTGTTATAAGACTTGGACATTTTTTGACCATCTAAACCAATCATTTTTGATGCGGGGGCTAATTTATATTCAGGCTCAACTAGAATCATTTTGCCACCCCCTTCTAAGAAACCTAACAACCTTTCTTTGTCGCCTAAACTTAACCCCTGATGTTCTTCGATTAACACGCGCGCTGAATCTAAGGCTTCTTCGTCGCCATTTTCTTGATACGCTGTTTTCATTTCCATATAGAGACTGCTTTTTTTAGAGCCTAATTTTTTAATCGCCTCTTCAGCTTTTTCAACAAAGCCAGCTTCTTTGCCATAAAGATGATTAAAGCGCCTTGCAATCTCACGTGTAAATTCAATATGAGGAATTTGATCTTCGCCAACAGGTACTTGAGTTGCCTTGTAAATTAAAATATCCGCACTTTGCAATAATGGGTAGCCTAAGAATCCATAAGTCGATAAATCTTTAGAAGATAATTTTTCCTGCTGATCTTTATAAGTCGGAACTCTCTCTAGCCAGCCCAGAGGTGTGATCATAGATAACAGAGTGTGAAGCTCAGCGTGCTCAGGGACTTTAGATTGAATAAAGATAGTTGCTGTTGCTGGATCGACACCTGCTGCAAGCCAATCCACTACCATTTCCCAGACGTTCTCTTCAATAATTTCAGGAGAGTCATAATGTGTCGTGAGTGCGTGCCAATCCGCTACGAAAAATAAACATTCGAATTCATGTTGGAGATTGATCCAATTCTTGAGCACTCCATTGTAGTGGCCCAAATGTAGGTTGCCCGTCGGTCGCATACCAGATATGACGCGTTCAATAGCCATAACCTATACCTTCATCCTTAAGCAAATATCCATAAAATTAAACTTTGACTAATTTGGATCAGAGGAAAAATGATCAAATCAAGAATATGAGTCATTAATAAAATAATCAAAATTAAAAAACCATATCGCTCAACTTGCGCGTATTTATAAGCAAGATGGTTTGGTAATAAACTCACAGCAATTCTTCCTCCATCAAGCGGTGGAAGTGGAATTAGATTCAAAACCATCAAAGACAAATTAATACTAATACCTGCAATACCCATTTGTTGAATAAATAAAGACATTGATTCTGGAAAGTATGTGCTTCGCCCAAATAAAATCGTCCAAAAAATCGCCATGATTAAATTTGAAAAAGGACCAGCAGCAGCTACCCAAAGCATATCTTTTTTAGGATGGCGTAAATTCATAAAATTAACAGGAACTGGCTTAGCCCATCCAAACAAAACGCCTCCTAATAATACGGTTAACGCTGGGAGAATAATGGTACCAATCGGATCGATATGCCTGAGAGGATTTAAACTAATTCTGTTTTGGTTGTAAGCAGTCAAATCGCCAAAATGCTTTGCCGCATAGCCATGAGCTGCTTCATGAACCGTAATCGCAAAAATGATAGGAAGCGCGTAGACGGTAACTTTTTGTATAGCGGTTAATTCCATATATAGAATGTCATTCTATTTGAATATTCTTATATTCAATCAAGAAATATGTGATTTTAAGAAAAAATTTAGTTCAGCAAGGCATTGACTTCATTCCAACTTTTCCATATCGGAACGCATGTTTCAGGAAGTTTGGGTAAAGACCCCATCTCCTTATAAGAAATTCCCGGCCCATGATAGTCAGAACCAATGGATGCTAGAAATTCAAACTCATCTGCAATTCTTGCAAATTTTAAAGAATCTTCAGTCGTATGACTTCCTGAAATGACTTCAATCCCTTGGCCTCCCAATGCTTTAAATTCATTTAAAAATGCCAAAAGATTATTTTTACCTAAATCATATCGAGCAGGATGAGCGATAGCTGCAATACCGCCACTTTCATGAATCCATGTTAGTGCATTTTCTAAAGTGGTCCATGTGTGCTCAATAAAGCCTGGCTTGCCTTTTACGAGATAATTTTTAAATACAGTTCTCACATCTTTAGCATGGCCTGTTTCAACTAAAAATCTTGCAAAATGTGTTCGACCTAGAATGCCTGATTTTGCATATTTTAATGCGCCTTCTAAGCTGCCTTTGATACCTACTTGATCAAGTGCATGCGCCATTTTTTTAGCTCTTTCAAAGCGCCCTTCTCGGATAGAAGAAAGTCCTTGTAATAAGGTTTTATTTTCTGAATCTACATTTAATCCAACAATATGAATCGTACCTCTTTTCCATGTCACTGAAATTTCAACGCCATGAATTAAATGCATACCTAATAATTTTGCTTCTGAAGTTGCCTCTTTTAAACCTTCCACATCATCATGATCAGTTAAAGAAAGAACTTTAATGCCTTTGGTATGTGCATGTTGAACAAGTGCAGTTGGGCTTAATAAACCATCAGATATAGTAGAATGTGAATGAAGATCAATCATAGTTATAGGTACTTCGATATGAACTACCATAGTATCAGATAGTCTAGACCAAAGATAATTTACAAAAGCCTTGAGGTAATTTTAAAAAATGAAATTTCTATTCGATCTCTTTCCTGTCATTCTTTTTTTTATTGCATATAAATTTTCAAACATTTATACCGCAACATTAGTCGTCATTGCTGCCACATTTTTTCAAGTGATCTACAGCAAGCTCATTCATAAGAGAGTAGATAAATTACTTATATTTAATGCTGTATTGATCAGTATCTTAGGAGGCACAACTTTATGGCTTCATGACGCAAACTTCATTAAATGGAAGCCTAGTATTTTGTATTGGCTGCTATCAGGTGCACTTTTATTTTTTCAATTTTTTAAGAAAAAAAATCTTGTTAAAAATCTCATGGGCCAACAAATTCAATTAAATGAAAAAACTTGGAATCAAATCAATATGACTTCTGCAGTATTTTTTGGTGGTTTAGGTGCGCTTAATCTGTATGTCGCTTTTAATTTTTCAGAAAGCACTTGGGTCAATTTTAAATTATTTGGCATTACAGGATTAATCATCTGCTATGCCATATTGATTGGTGTTTTAGCATCAAGAGCGAATCACAAATAATATGTTCTACGCCATCATTGCTAAAGATAAGCAAAATAGCCTTAATCAAAGATTAGCTCAAAGACCAGCGCATTTAGCGCGCATCAAACTATTGCAAGATCAAGGAAAGCTTCTTCTTGCAGGGCCTTTTCCTGCTATCGATGCCATCGATCCAGGTTTAGATGGCTTTTCAGGAAGTCTCATTGTGGCTGAATTTACTTCGCTCGATGAGGCGATACGCTGGGCACATGAAGATCCTTTTTACTCTTCAGTTTACGCTTCTGTTGAAGTAAAACCTTTCAGAAAAACACTACCTTAAATATTTATGCTGCAAGATCTTATTAAAGAAAGGCTGGCATTTTTAGAGCCTTCGCATTTAATCCTGAAAGATTTAAGCGATCTTCATAAGGGACATAGCGGCAATACCGGTGGAGGACATTTCAATTTAGAAATTACAAGTTCGCATTTTTTAGGAAAATCAACGATAATGAGGCATCGCATCATTTACGACGCGCTTAAAGATTTAATTCCTCAAAAAATTCATGCATTAAGTATCAAAGCTGATTTGCCTTAAGGAATCACTCTTCAATATTAATTACCAAGGAGCATTAATGTTTTCTTTTATCAAAACCTTAGTTTTTGTTTTACTTATCCAGCTTGGAATTTTAGCGCAAGCAGCCGATTTAAATATTACGGTGAATGGGAAGCCTATCAAAAAGAATCTTTATGATTTTGTAGTCAAAGATCTCACAAGTCGTGGCCAAAAAATGGATGACAATCTTAACAATATGATTGTGAATCGAATGATTGCAATGGAACTCATTAATCAAGAAGCGGAAAGAACGGGACTTAGCAAAGACGCAAACTATCTTTTAAAAGAAGAATTAGCGCGTAAGGAAATGTTGTACAACACATTCTTACAAAACTACGTACAAAAAAATCCTATTTCAGAATCTGATATTAAAAATGCTTATGAACAATACAAAAAAGATTTAGGCACACAAGAATTCAATGCAAAACATATTCTTGTCGCAAGTGAGCAAGAAGCTAAAGATGTTATTGCTGAGCTTAATAAAGGCGGCAACTTTACTAAACTTGCAAAAGATAAATCAAAAGATCCAGGTTCAAAAGATAAAGGTGGTGATTTAGGCTGGTTCCCGGCGAATACAATGGTTAAACCATTTGCTGATGCACTGACGTCACTTAAAAAAGGTAGCTTCACAACAACACCTGTACAAACACAATTTGGCTGGCATGTGATTAAACTGGAAGATACTAGAGCGCTTCAAGCGCCTGAGTTTGACAAAGTGAAAGAAGGTTTGGCTAAAACACTTCAACAAAAACAACTAGATAAACTTGTTTTAGACCTTAAAGCAAAAGCTAAGATTGTAGATAACCGTAAATAAGAGATTCCATCTTAGAAGTCATACAAAGCCTGCGCTACGCAGGCTTTTTTGTATATAATAATAAGAATCATTATCATTTAGATGTCTATGACTACCTTATTAGAATTATCAGAAGGCCAAAGCGGCTTTATCCATAAGCTCGCTATGGATCGCTTACTTATCCAAAGACTGAATGCCATGGGGTTGAAACGTGGCAAGAAAATCACCGTCTTAAGAAAAGCACAGTTTAAGGGTCCTTTTCACATCATGATTGATACAACTGAACTTATGATTCGGGAACAAGAAGCATCGCTCATCCACATTAATAAAACTCTCTCATGAAACGTATTGCACTCTTAGGTATGCCAAATACGGGCAAGTCGACCCTATTTAATCGCTTAAGCGGATCATCGGCACGCGTGGGTAATTGGCCTGGCATTACCGTGGATTTGCATGCAGTCAAAACATTACTAGGCGGTCATATGGCTGAACTGGTTGATCTTCCGGGCATTTATGATCTTCAAGGCTTATCTGAAGATGAAAAAATTGTACAAAGCTTTATCAACCACAATAAGATTGATTTAGCGATTGTTGTCTTATGCAGCGCTCAAATTGAACGACAGCTTTCATTGTTATTACAACTTCAAAAACTTCATATTCCTTGTGTATTAGCGCTCAATATGCATGATGAAGCAAAAAAAATGGGCATCACTATCAATGCGCCATTATTAGAAAAAAAACTTAAAACACCTGTCATTAAAACAAGTGCTAAATTCGGCGAAGGTATGATTGAACTTTTAAAGGCATCCACTCAAGTGATGAATCAAAAAGTTACTCCGCCTATTAAAAAAATTAAACCATTAAATTTATCCGATCAAATATCTCATGAAAAAACAATTCAAGCTTTAATTAAATCGACTGTTAAATACCCAGCCAAACTTAACGATAAAAATACAAAAAAATTAGATGCTCTCTTTTTGGATTCTTATTGGGGCTTACCTATTTTCTTTGTAATTGTATTTTCGATATTTCAGTTTATCTTCACACTCGGTAAACCTATTCAAGACTTGATGACTCAATTCTTTAATTTTTTCAGAGTGGATTATCTTGAGCCTTTATTTACAAATCATCATGGTATCTTTCAAAGCCTACTCTTAGACGGTCTCTATTTAGGTGTCACCACCGTAGCCGCCTTCGTACCCATTATTATTCTTTTCTTCCTCATCATGAGTATTGTCGAAGATAGCGGTTATTTCTCAAGGGCCGCATTTTTAATGGACGCTTTGATGGAAAAGATAGGCTTGGATGGTAGAGGTTTTGTCATGATGCTTATGGGCTTTGGTTGCAATGTGCCTGCTCTCATGGGCACTAAAATTATGCGCACAAAAGAATTACGTCTTTTAACGATGTTTGTAATTCCATTCTCATTATGCTCAGCAAGACTTCAGGTGTTTTTGTTTATTATTACTGCACTCTTTAGTGCCAAATATGGTCCTTTGGTTCTTTTCTGTCTTTATCTATTAAGCTTTTTGACGATCTTTATTTCAGCACTGATTTTTAAATATCAGTTTAAAAATAAAGAGCCTATTATTATTGAATTACCCCCGTATCGCTTCCCTACAATGAATCACATCATCAAAAGAAGTGTGCTTGAGATTAAGCATTTTCTAACTCGCGCGACTAAATTCATTATTATTGGCGTCCTTCTTGTGTGGGCATTAACGCATTTCCCAATGGATGTGCCGATTGCCAGTGAACTCACTTATTCGGGTCAATTAGGTAAATGGTTATCCCCTATTTTCCATCCCATTGGCATTAATGAACAACTGGTGATTGCGCTTATTTTTGGCTTTATTGCCAAAGAAATTGTCATTGGAGCATTAGCTGTGATTTATGGGGTAGAAGGCACTGCTTTAGCACATCATCTTTATAGCAATGTGAGTCAAATACAAGCGATTAGCTTCATGATTTTTACTCTCATCTATACGCCCTGTCTTTCTACGATTGCAACACTTAAAAATGAATCTAAAAGCCTTTCATTTGTAGTTTATTCGGTCTCGTGGGCGCTTCTTCTAGCTTGGGTTTTTAGCTTTATTTTCTATCAAACCTCACTCTACTTTTCTAGTTAATTTATTAAAAATTAACAAGGTTTTAAAAAATAGCTTCTGTTAAAATCACAAGCTTAAAGTAACGTCTTAAAACACTACCAAAACATGCAAAGCCAAGAAATTATTCATATTGCCGGTGGTCCAGCTTATTCAAAGTTTAGAAAAGAAAAACTTCTTGGAAAGCTTCAAACAATCAATAAGAAAATCAAAGATATTCATTCTGAATACATACATATCGTATGGTGTGAGAAAAAAATCACAGAAAATGATAAAGCTATCTTAGAAAAAATTCTGCATTATGGCCCTCAGGCTCATACACTAAAATTTAAACATAACGCGATTATCACCATACCACGTCCTGGCACCATATCGCCTTGGGCTTCAAGAGCTACTGATATTGCAAACCATTGCGGACTTTATGACATCAAACGTATCGAAAGAGCAATTGCTGTATATGTTGAATTAAAAAACGAATCTTTATTATCGGATACTGAAAAGCAAACGCTTTCAGTATTGCTTCACGATCGTATGACAGAAGTTTCGATTTTTGATCTTAATGAAGCTCAATCTCTTTTTTCTCATCTTCCTCCCAAACCTATTCAATACGCAGAAATACTTGAAGGTGGAAAACAAGTCTTAAATGATTTTAATAAAAATTTAGGTTTAGCTTTATCTGAAGATGAAATCGATTATTTATTTAATTATTTCACTTCTATTAAAAGAAATCCTACGGATGCAGAACTCATGATGTTTGCGCAAGCAAATTCAGAACATTGTCGCCATAAAATATTTAATGCTGACTGGATTGTAGATGGTAAGGCGCAATCTAAATCACTTTTTGGCATGATCAAAAATACGCATCAATTACATCCTGGCAATACTATTGTGGCTTACTCAGACAATTCTTCTATTGTAGAAGGCGCTAAAGTCAATCGCTTTTATCCAAACCAAAATGGTGTTTATGGTGATCACGAAGAACTTACTCACTTTATTATGAAAGTGGAAACACATAATCATCCAACAGCAATCTCTCCTTTCTCAGGTGCTGCAACAGGTGCAGGTGGTGAGATCAGAGACGAAGGTGCAACAGGAAGAGGCTCAAAACCTAAAGCGGGTCTCACAGGATTTTCAGTATCCAATTTACGTATTCCTGAATTTATTCAACCTTGGGAAAAAGATATATATGGCGCTCCTTCTCGCATATCATCAGCGCTCCAAATTATGATCGATGGTCCCATTGGCGGCGCTTCATATAATAATGAATTCGGTAGACCCAATATTGCAGGATACTTTAGAACATTAGAAATCAAACACGATAATGAGATAAAAGGTTTTCATAAGCCCATTATGTTGGCAGGTGGCATTGGAAGCATTAATGATATCCATACAAAAAAACATGCGATTCCACCGGGTGCCCTTCTTATTCAATTAGGCGGTCCTGCGATGCTTATTGGTTTAGGCGGTGGCGCTGCCTCAAGCATGGGCACCGGATTTAATGCAGAAAATTTAGATTTCGATTCCGTGCAACGCGGTAATCCTGAGTTGCAAAGAAGAGCGCAAGAAGTGATTGATCGATGCTGGCAATTAGGTGCTCAAAATCCTATCTTAAGCATTCATGATGTAGGTGCTGGTGGCTTATCCAATGCATTTCCTGAATTAGTGAATGACGGTGGTGTTGGTGCTACTTTTCAATTACGCTCAATTAATAATGAAGAACCAAGCATGTCGCCACGCGAGCTCTGGTGCAATGAAGCTCAAGAACGTTATGTATTAGCGATCAAAGAAAAGGATCTTGATTTATTTAAATCACTTTGCGAACGAGAAAGATGTCCGTTTGCGATTGTAGGTATTGCAAAAGACGACAAACAACTTATTGTCGAAGATAGTCTTCTTAAAAAAGATGCGGTCCATATGGATTTATCTATTCTCTTAGGAAAACCGCCCAAGATGACGCGCAATGTAAAGAGAAAAGAAAGAATAGTTCAATCTATCAATATAGAAAATATTGATATCAAAGACGCAGCATATCGCGTATTAAGATACCCCGCCGTTGCAAATAAAATGTTCTTGATTCATATCGGAGATCGATCAGTTACAGGATTAATTGCAAGAGATCAGCTTGTGGGCCCATGGCAAGTGCCTGTTGCCGATGTTGCCGTCACCTTGTCGTCTTTTGATAGCGCATTAGGCGAAGCTTTTGCTATTGGTGAAAAAACACCTATTGCAATGATAGACGCTAAAGCCTCTGTGCGTATGGCATTAGGTGAAGCCATTACTAATTTATCTGCAGCATCGATTCATCATTTAGAAGATATTAAATTATCAGCCAATTGGATGGCATCTGCAGGACATGAAGGTGAAGATGCAGCCTTATTTGATGCCGTTGAAGAGATTGGTATGCATCTATGTCCTGATTTAGGTATTAGCATTCCTGTGGGTAAAGATTCTATGTCCATGAAAACCACTTGGTTGGATCAAGAAAAAGAAAAGACTGTGGTCTCTCCTGTATCTCTCATAATAAGTGCATTTGCACCTGTCTTTGATGCTAGAAAAACTTTAACGCCTGTGCTCAATAGAAATCTTAAAGAGAGTGGCCTTATTTATATCGACTTAGGTTTAGGGAAGAACCGATTAGGTGCTTCATCATTTAACTTAGTTTTTAATGAAGTCGGTGATATTCCACCAACGCTTGATGATGCAAAAATACTCAAAGCATTCTTTGAAGTAATTCAAACTTTGAAAAATGAAAACTTAGTTGAGGCTTATCATGATCGATCCGATGGCGGACTTTTTGCTGCTTTGACTGAAATGGCTTTTGCAGGTCGTTGCGGTCTGGATATTGATTTAACAGTTTGCGGCAATGATATTAAAGGCATTTTATTTAATGAAGAGTTGGGCGCTGTTCTTCAAGTAAGAAAAGAACATATCGCGAGTGTACTCGCAAAAATTAACGCGGCATTAAATCATCATGCCTTCTTAATTGGATCTATTAATTTAAATCATGCGATTCATATTCAACATCAAAATAAAACTGTCTTTAAAGATACAAGGTCAAACTTACAAAATGCTTGGACTGAAACATCTTATAAGATGCAGGCCATGAGAGATAATCCAGAATGCGCCTTGGAAGAGTTCTCACAAATTTCAGATGATCTTGACCCTGGCATCAATCCAAAATTTGATTTTGAAATTCCCCAATCTTTTGCAATCAAAAAAACAAAACCTAAAATTGCAATTTTAAGAGAGCAAGGTGTCAATGGTCATGTTGAGATGGCGGCTGCATTCTCTACCGCAGGATTTGAAGCGCATGATGTGCATATGTCAGATATTATTCAAGGCCGGAAATCATTAAGCAATTTTTCAGCGCTCGTTGCTTGCGGTGGTTTTTCATATGGTGACGTATTAGGAGCAGGTGAAGGATGGGCTAAATCCATTCTATTTAATTCAAAAACACGCGATGCTTTTGAAGCTTTCTTCTTAAGGCCTGATACGATTGCGCTCGGTATTTGTAATGGCTGCCAGATGATGAGCAACCTTAAGGAAATTATTCCAGGCTCGACATTATGGCCACACTTTGTAAAAAACAAATCTGAACAATTTGAAGCAAGATTTGTATCCGTTGAAATTCTTAAATCTAATTCAATATTTTTTGGTGGCATGCATGGCGCAATACTTCCAATAGCGGTAGCGCATGGTGAAGGTTATACGGAATACCAAACTCAAAATCAAATGAATGATGTTTTAAATCATCAACTTGCGACACTTCGTTATGTTGATAACTATCACAAGGGAACTTCTACTTATCCTATGAATCCAAATGGTTCTCCTCAAGGAATTACTGGATTTACTTCGGATAATGGGCGATTTTCTATTATGATGCCACATCCTGAGAGGGTTTATAGGACGGTACAAAACTCTTGGCATCCCGAAGTTTGGGATGGATTGGCTCCATGGTATAAAATGTTTGCAAATGCCTATCAATTTTTTAACTAAATGAAAGAATGCTCAAAATGAATAAATTTTTAAAAACGACACTGACATTAATTATGCTCACCTTCTCAATGCAGCTTTTTGCATTAACAGATGCAGAAGAAATCGAATTTGCAGGTGCCGTGAATGAAGGTAAATTACCTATTGTAAAAAAATATATTGAAGTCAAAAAAGTTGACATTAATGCTACTTATTTCTCATGGAGCCCACTCCTAATGGCTGCGGCTAAAGGCCAATTCCAAACACTCAAATATTTAGTAGAACATGGTGCAGATATTAATTACACACATCCACTCACAAAAATGAATGCCTTTCATCATGCTGCTTTTGATGGAAGAACTGATATGGTTAAATATCTCGCTTCCAAAGGTGCTGACATTAATAAAAAAATGAAGGGTGGAGTATCTATCATTCGTGTTGTAAAAGATAATGGCGATACGAAAATGGCAAACTTGCTTCTTTCTTTAGGCGTGAGTGAAGAAGGTTGCGAAGATAAATGTAATCAGTAAGACTTTTAATTAAATGATGAAAAAATTACGTGTATTTTTAGTTCTTTTCTCAGTGGTTATAAGTGTAACTTTAAAGGCGCATGAATCACTGAATGCAATCTCGGGCTTTGTAAGTCCTGAATCAGTGGTTCAAGATGCTAAAGGTGATATTTATGTCTCCGAGATTGGTGAATTCAATAAAGATGGCGATGGAAAAATTACACGTATTTCAATCGATGGAAAACTTTCAACATTTGCTAGCGGTATGGATGATCCTAAAGGCTTAACTTTTATCGGCAAGTCTTTGTATGTGACAGATAAGAATCGAGTATTGAAAGTTGAGCCTAATGGCAAATGGGCTGTATTTGGAATGACTATGGCATTTCCACAAACGCCTATTTTTTTAAATGATATTACTTCAGATGAAGCAGGCAATTTGTATGTGAGTGATAGTGGTAATCTTAAATCAGGAGGTGCAATTTTTAAAATTGCTCAAGACAAAAAAATTACTCTAGTGCTTAATGAAAATACGCCTGAAATTTTGGCGCCTAATGGTCTTTGGATCATTAAAAATGATCTATATGAAGTAGATTTTTCAAGTGGCATTTTATACAAAATTAATTTGAAAACTAAATCAATTACAAAAGTTGCTGAAGGATTGGGTGGTGGAGATGGTTTAATTAAATCTGGAGATAATTTCTTTGTCAGCGATTGGAAAAATGGAAAGATTTATAAAGTGCAAGGTAGTAAAGTGAGTTTATATAAAGACGGCTTTATCGCAGCTGCTGACATAGCCTTGTCTTATGATAAAAAATCTATCATTACACCAGATATGAAAGCCGGCTCAGTCACCCTCGTTCCTATTCATTAGTTAATATATGGAATTAAGAGCGCAATGCCTAAAGGCGCTTGCCACAAACGATTTAAATCAGAAATTAAATCAAGTTCAAGCGATATACGAATCTTTTAAATCGCAGCAAATAAAAATTGATTCAAAAGCTGATATAAAACACGCCTATCATTTACCAGGTGCGCCTTCAAAACCTGACATTGTTGCACCCAGACTCGTTGAAAAAAGATCGGCTTCGACTCAGCATGGAAAATCAATATTTATTCATGCATTAGCTCATATTGAATTTAGTGCAATTAATTTAGCGCTAGATATCATTTGGCGCTTTAAAAATCTCCCAGAGCAATTTTACAGCGACTGGCTTCAAATCGCCTATGAAGAGCAAACGCATTTCAATTTGCTTAATAACTATCTTAAAAAATTTGGTTTAGCTTATGGCAGCTTTAATGCCCATAACAGTCTTTGGGAAATGGCAGAGAGAACAAGTCACGACTTAATTCATCGTTTAGCGCTCATTCCTAGAACTATGGAAGCAAGAGGCCTTGATGTCACGCCCTCAATTGTCGAAAAATTTAAACAGCAAAGAGATGATGATATTGCAGAGATCCTACAAATTATCTATGAAGAAGAGATTCGTCATGTATCAATTGGTAATATTTGGTATCGGTGGGCATGTGACACACAAAAGCTAGACCCTCATGAAACGTATAAAAATTTACTTGTGACTTACGATATTGAACTTAATTATCAAAAACTCAATAAAGAAGCACGTTACAAAGCCGGCTTTTTAAAAGAAGAACTTATTTAAATTTTAAAAAGATTTAATACGCCATTAAAGTCTGAATGATTGAATTTAAACTGTGTCTTTTCTTGTACGATAGGCTTGGCATGATAAGCAATGCTATATTGAGCTTCAGCTAACATCTTTAAATCATTAGCCCCATCACCAATCACGATTGTTTTTGACTTATCAATATTGAGTTTAGCTTGAAACTCTCTAACCGTTTGAGCCTTCACTGCGTCATTTACAATACGCCCTAATACTTTACCAGTGAGCTTCTTATCTTTAATTTCAAGCTGATTAGATATAGCAACATCAATACCTAGTTTATTTTTCACATAATCTGCAAAATAATCGAAGCCGCCTGAAACAAGGACTGTAGTGACATTATTTTTACGACAAGCTTCAATCCATGCTTGAGTGCCCTCGTTAAATTTTAATCTTTCCTCTATGACTTTAAAGAGCATTTCTTCTCCAAGGCCTTCTAATAATGAAACGCGTTTGATAAGGCTTTGTGAAAAATCAATTTCTCCCATCATGGCGCTTTTAGTAATTAAAGCGACATCTTCTTTTTTGCCGCACATATCTGCAATTTCATCAATACATTCAATTGATATAAGCGTTGAATCCATATCCATGACACATAAGCTAAATTCATTTAAAGCTTTGTAATGATCTAAAATTGCAAAATCTATATGCTTTAGATGAAATTGATTTTTTAAATCTTCGGATAAGTCCTCTTCGATCTCAAATAGAGCAGCATTGTCATTAATAAGCTGATATGGAGAATCTGTCGCTTGGCCTAAAATTTCAGAGATTTCTGCCAAATGGCTTTGAAAACTACGTGAAGACTGAACTAATAATTTCATAGTATGAATAAATGATAAAAAGCTCTAAATGAATAATTCTAACATTGCTATGAAAATATAATTCTTAACTAGCATGTTTGTCTAAATTCATAGAAAATAATGCTTATTTAGCTCCTTTTTTACCATGAATCTCCACGAATATCAGGCCAAACAATTAGTTGCAAAATACGGCATTTCTGTTCCAAAAGGTATTGCAATTAAGTCTATAGATGAAGTGGATCAAGCAATAGCCGAGTTAGAATCTCCCTCGTATGTCATCAAAGCCCAAATTCACGCGGGCGGAAGAGGTAAAGCAGGTGGCGTTAAGATTGTCAGCTCCAAAAAAGAGGCAGTTGAAGTTATTAATTCACTTCTCCACAAAAAACTTGTCACCTATCAAAATAAACCGGACGGTCAGCCTGTAAATACACTTCTTATTGAAGAGTCATGCGACATCGAAAAAGAATTATATTTTTCTATGCTAGTTGATAGGCAATCAGAAAAAATTGTTGTCATTGCATCTTCTGCTGGCGGTATGGAAATTGAAGAAATTTCTAAAAATAATCCTGAAAAAATTATCAAAGAAACATGCAGTCCTATTAACGGCCTCATGGACTTTCAATCAAGAAATATTGCCTTTGCCTTAGGTTTACCAAACGAAATGATTAATGATTTTGTTAAGTTTGCGCGAGGTGCTTTTAAGGTCTATATTGAAAATAATTTGGCGCTATTAGAAATTAATCCGCTCGTAATTACTTCACATAAAAAAATAATTGCCCTCGATTGCAAAATAAACGTTGATGACAATGCACTCTACAAACAAAAGACATTGGCTGAGCTTCGAGATTGGTCGCAAAATGATTCTAAAGAAGCTGAGGCTTTTGACGCCGGATTAAATTATATTGCACTCAATGGCAATATTGGCTGTATGGTCAATGGCGCAGGTCTGGCTATGGCCACCATGGATCTTATTAAACTTTATGGTGGAGAGCCTGCAAACTTTTTAGATGTTGGTGGCGGAGCTACTGCTGAAACAGTTGCGAAAGCTTTTAAAATTATTCTTGATGATAAGAACGTACAAGTCGTTTTAGTTAATATTTTTGGCGGTATTATGCGTTGCGATATTATTGCAGAAGGTATTATTGCCGCAGTTAAAGAAGTTGGTATCCAAATACCTATTGTGGTGAGATTAGAAGGTACCAACGTTGATCTTGGCAAAAAACTTTTACAAACAAGTGGCTTAAATATCAAAGCTGCAAATACACTTACTGAAGCAGCAACTATGGCGACTAGCCTTATAAAAAAATAACATGTCTATTCTGATTAATAAATCTACCAAAGTAATTTGCCAAGGTTTTACTGGTAAACAAGGTACCTTTCACTCAGAGCAAGCGCTCGCTTATGGTACAAAATTGGTAGGTGGAGTTACGCCTGGAAAAGGTGGCACAACTCATCTCAATCTACCTGTATTTAATACAGTAAGAGATGCTATTAAAACAACAGGTGCTAACGCCACAGTCATTTACGTCCCTCCTGCTTATGCTGCAGACTCAATTATTGAAGCCTCGGAAGAAGGTATTCAAATTATCGTATGTATTACAGAAGGTATTCCCATACAAGATATGATTAATGTGAAGGCGGCTATACGCGCTAATCAATCAATGCTTATTGGACCTAACTGTCCTGGTGTGATTACCCCTGGAGAATGCAAGATTGGCATCATGCCTGGCAGTATTCATTTGCCTGGATCAATTGGTATTATTTCAAAATCAGGCACATTGACTTATGAAGCGGTTCAGCAAACTACTATGCTTGGTTTAGGTCAGAGTACCTGTGTTGGTATTGGTGGAGACCCTATTAAAGGACTTAATTTTATTGAATGCTTACAAATGTTTGAGGAAGATAAAAATACCAACGGCATTATCTTAGTCGGCGAAATTGGTGGATCGGATGAGGAAGCTGCTGCTGAATATATTAAACAGCACATTAAAAAACCTATTGCAGGTTATATTGCCGGCATTACAGCCCCCGAAGGAAAAAGAATGGGTCATGCAGGGGCGATTATTTCGCAAGGCTCTGGTCTTGCAATAGATAAAATCAAAGCATTAGAAAAAGTCGGGGTCAGCATGTCTAAATCACCTGCGGACATGGGACTTACCATGCAAGCCTTATTAAAAAAATAAAAATTGTATAAAAAAACTCTTTTCGTTTTTCTTTTGATTACTTCTTTATTTGCATCAATTGCATATGCTGAAGAGTCTGTGAATTATCTTTTAACTGCAGCCTCAAAAGGTGATCTTGAAACAGTAAGTGCTATTTTAGAAAGTGGTGGCAATCCAAATACTAAAGATGAAGATGGTGTCACAGCATTAATGTATGCCGCTAGAAAAGATATGGATAAGATTGTGGCACTTTTAATTAAAAAAGGTGCGGCAGTAAATGCAACTGAAAACAATGGTTGGACTGCACTAATGTTCGCAGCTAAGAAAAATTATGTACGATCAGCTCAATTGCTACTCGATAATGGAGCAGATCCTAAAGTAAGAGACAATGACGGATGGAGTGCTTATGGATTAGCTGCCATATCAGGATTTCATGACACCGTAGACCTTTTAATTAAGCATGGTATTGACCCTAATAACGCCAACGATGCTGGACAAACTGTTTTAATGTATGCAGCCAAGAATGGTGACATTAAAACAATTGAAACGCTACTCGATCATGGCGCTGATCCAAATATTGTAGATAAATATAAATGTAGTCCTCTTATGTATGCTGCCAGGGAAGGTAATGCAGACGCAGTAACTCTCTTTATAAAACGTGGCGTAAAAATTGATTATGAAGATCAATTTAATTGGACCGCGCTTACTTGGGCTACTAAAAAGAATCATTTAGCAGTCGCCAAAATCCTCATAGGAAATGGCGCCAATATTGATCGTAAAGATTCTGATGGCACACCAATTCTTCATTACGCCATAGCAAATAAATCCAAAGAAATGACTCAACTTTTCATTGATGCAAAAGTTAATTTAAAAGCAAAAGATCGTTATGGTTTAACAGCGCTCGTATATGCGCTTAAAGCTAAAAATAATGAGATTGTTGATCTGATTAAAAATGCGGGTGGCAATTACTAAACATCATGAAAATAGCGCTAGCGCAAATAAATTCATTTGTTGGTGATATTGAAAATAATAGTAACCTTATCATTAAGCGCGCTAAAGAAGCTTCTAAAAAAAGAGTTGAATTATTTATTACTCCCGAACTTTCCATATGTGGCTATCCACCTGAAGATCTTGTTTTAAGAGAAGATTTTCTTGATGCTTGTTCAAAGGCTTTAAAAAAGATTGCGAAAGCCTTGCCTTCAATCAAAGTCATCGTGGGGCATCCATTAAAAAAGGGTAGCAAAATATATAATGCAGCTTCTTTGCTTTTTAATGGAAAAATTCAAGGTACCTATTTCAAGCAAACTCTACCAAATTATGGCGTATTCGATGAAAATAGATATTTTGATTCGGGTAAAAAAGAATTTATTTTTACACATAAAAGTTTAAAAATTGGTCTCTTAATCTGTGAAGATGCTTGGAGTATTTCACCAAGCAAATTGCTCAATAAAAAATCGGTGGATGGCATTATCGTAATTAATGCATCTCCGTATGAAATAGAAAAATCTGATACTCGAATCAAAGTTATTTCTAAATTAGCGAAAGAAACTAAGTCTACTGTGATCTACCTCAATGCAATTGGTGGTCAAGATGAACTCATATTTGATGGCGGTTCTTTCGTTATCAATAAAGAAGCAAAACTTTTGCATCAATCATCCTTCTTTAAAGAAGAAACAGCCATTATCGATATTTTTTCAAAAACAACTATCAAAAATAATATCCATAAAACTCCCTATAGCAAGGAGGCGCACCTATATGAAGCGCTTAAATTAGCGCTCAAAGATTATGTAGTTAAAAATAATTTTAAAAACCTATTTATAGGCTTATCTGGTGGCATTGATTCTGCTTTAGTTTTGGCCCTAGCAAACGATACATTTGATAAAAAAAATATTACTGCCGTTATGATGCCTTCAGAATTTACCGCCAAAATAAGCATTACAGAGTCTAGAAGAATGATTAAAAATACTGGTGTGAATTATAAAGAGATAGACATTCAATCTATTTTCAAGCTTTTTAGAAAAACATTGTCTAGTGAATTTAAAAATAAACCTTTTGATACCACCGAAGAAAATTTACAAGCGCGTATTAGAGGTGTTTTATTGATGGCGCTATCTAATAAATTTAATGGCCTCGTGATATCGACAAGTAATAAAAGTGAAATAGCTGTAGGTTACACAACTCTCTATGGTGATATGGTCGGAGGATTCGCCCTTCTTAAAGATGTGCCAAAGACGTGGGTTTATAAGCTAGCGCATTATAGAAATTCAATATCTACAATCATTCCAAATGAAATAATCAAGAGGCCGCCTACAGCTGAACTAAGACCCAATCAACTTGATCAGAATAGCCTACCTAAATATGAAATTCTTGATAAGATAATTGAGCTTTATATTGAAAAAGATTTGGATATATCTTCAATTGTGAAAAAAGGTTTTTCTAGCAAAAATGTGAATCACGTTGTAAAGTTAATTAATAATAACGAATTTAAAAGAGCTCAGAGTCCAATAGGTCCAAAAATTACTCATAGAGCTTTTGGTAAAGATAGAAGATACCCCATTACCTTTAAACATTAATGTATAAAAGAGGGAAAACAGATGAAAAAAATTGAAGCGGTAATCAAGCCATTTAAGTTAGACGAGGTGAGAGACGCTCTTTCTGAAATTGGTATTAATGGAATTACAGCGACCGAAGTCAAAGGCTTCGGAAGACAAAAAGGGCATACCGAGCTATACAGAGGCGCTGAATATGTAATTGATTTTTTACCTAAAATCAAATTAGACATTATTGTTTCAGACAAAATGGTGAAAAAAGTGATTGAAGCAATATCAACTGCCGCACATACAGGCAAAATTGGTGATGGTAAAATTTTTGTCAGCAATATAGAGGAAGTGGTAAGAATTAGAACGGGCGAAACAGGCGAATCTGCTATTTAATTAGAAAATAGCTTTCGAACTTTTTCAAGATCTTCAGGTGTATCAACACCAATCATTGGGCTTTCAACTGATGCTACAACGCCAATTTTATAACCTGCATAAAGAATTTTAAGCTGCTCTAACTTTTCAATATCTTCCAATTCAGTCTGCGCAATATCCTTATAGTTTTTTAGAAACTTAGCGCGATAAGCATATATACCAATATGTTTATAAAATCCTTCTTTTCCGATCATCTTTTGAGCAAATTCATCTCTCGGAAAAGGGATGGGTGCTCGACTAAAATACAAAGCTTGAGAATTTTTATCTAGTACGACTTTGACATTATTTGGATTAATAAAATCATTGTAATCTGAGTTGGAATGGCATGCTGTAGAGACAAAAACGTCTTTATGATGATGCAGATACTCTGCAACTTGATTAATTAATGAGGGGTTAATAAGAGGCTCATCACCCTGAACATTAACGACAATTTCATGGTCTGACCAACCCATCAAATTAACGACTTCTACTGTGCGGTCAGTGCCCGACTTATGATTGATATTGGTCATAATGGCTTTGTAACCAAATTTTTCAACAATATCAAAAATCTTTTGATCATCAGTTGCAACCACAACATCATTAGCCTTGCTTTTCAATGATTGCTTTACAACATGAATTATCATAGGAATACCACCAATATCCAAAAGAGGTTTTCCCTCTAATCGATTGCTTTGATATCTAGCTGGAATAACGACTTTAAATGTCATGAATAATCTTCATTATCTTTGAGCATTCTCGCTTCACTTTCCAGCAAAATAGGAATGCCATCTTTAATCGGGTAAGCAAGCTTAGCAGACTTTGATATGAGCTCATTCTGCTCTTTTTTATAAATTAACGGTCCCTTTGTCACTGGGCAAACTAAGATTTTTAATAGATTTTTATCCATGGCTTATGTATTTCAACTTTTTTAAAATAACGTTGGTAAACTTCGAATTTATATCAACATCAACTGGCAAATACCAAAAATTGTCTTGAGCAAACTTTTCGCATTTCACAGCATCTTTCTCTGTCATTATAATATTCTTGCCGCCCATAGTTTTAAAATCTTTCCTCGTAAATCGATAATGATCTTGATAGGCTGAACTTTTAAATACTAAGCCGAGAGATTTAAGATCATTAAAAAATCGATCTGGGTTACCAATACCAGCTATCGCATGAATATTGCTTAAATGAATCTTGTTTAGTGGAATCTTTTGTTTCGTCTTTAGGTTAACTAAAAATTTGCTCTTATATTTCATCAAATAACTGCCATCTATCACTTTTTTATGATTACACACAATGGCATCTACATCATTCAATTTATGTTTAAGTTCTCGAAGCGGCCCTGCTGGCAAAAGATATCCGTTTCCAAATCCTCTGGTGCCATCTATCACAAGAACTTCTACATCACGCATTAAACGATAATGCTGAATTCCGTCGTCAGATAAAATGACGTCTATTTTTTTATACTTTTTGATAAGTGCTTTTGCTGCCATCACCCTGTCTTTTGAAACAAAAACTGGCATATGGGTATGCTTTTGAATCAAAATGGGTTC
>Ga0214172_1000032_pt1 | contig 77310 bp, 63 predicted proteins | sample TroBogEpilimnion_29_FD_153010 | JGI IMG/M metagenome (GOLD analysis project Ga0214172, IMG submission 153010) | Freshwater microbial communities from Trout Bog Lake, WI - 12JUL2007 epilimnion | ecosystem: Environmental > Aquatic > Freshwater > Lake > Epilimnion/Euphotic zone | place: Trout Bog...
CCTCGCGACCGCCCCACTGCTGCGCTTGGGGAATGACTTGCTGACCATCAGCGGCGAAACCAAACCGGGCGTGCGCACGCCCGCCACGAGTCACTGGACCTTGCCCGAGAATTATCGATGAACTCGCGTCCGCCCTACCTCTCGACGGCTTGGCTCATGGTCGTGCTACTCGTGCCCGTGGCCCTGCTGAATTACTTAGATCGGCAAATGCTGGCGGCGATGAAGAGTTCGATGATGGCGGACCTGACCACGATCCGTCCAGCCAGCGCCGAAGAGGCGACGTGGGGGTTGATCTTAGGAACTTTTAAATGGGTCTACGCGATCTTCAGCCCGCTAGGGGGTTATTTCTCGGATCGTTCGAGTCGGAAAAAAATCATCGTGGTGAGCTTGCTGGTGTGGTCGGCGGTGACGTGGTACACGGGCCAGGTCCATAACTACTCAGAGCTGCTCCTCACGCGCGGGCTGATGGGAATTAGCGAAGCGTTTTACATTCCGGCAGCGTTGGCGTTGTTAACCGATTGGCATGAAGACACGACGCGCTCGCGGGCGACCGGCTGCCACCAAATGGGGATTTATCTGGGCGTGATCCTCGGTGGGTTCGCAGGCTATGCCGCCGAGACGCCGAGTTTAGGTTGGCGTGGGGCTTTTACGTGGTGCGGCTTAGTGGGCCTGCTCTACGCGGTGCCACTGATGTACTTCCTACAAGACCCTCCGGCATCGCAGACGTCGACGCCGCGTCCCGGCCTCGGCGCCACGGTCCGCGCCCTGCGGCAAAATCGGAATTTCTTATTATTAGTTTTATACTTCACCCTGCCCGCCCTGGCCGGCTGGATTATTAAAGACTGGATGCCGGAAATCCTGCGCACGCAGTTTAAACTGGCACAAGGGCCAGCGGGAATGTCGGCCGTGCTGTATGTGCAAATCGCTTCCATCGCCGGTGTAATCTTAGGCGGCTGGTGGGCGGATCGTTGGATGCGAACGCAAGTGCGCGGACGCATTTTCGTGAGCGCGTGCGGGATGGCGCTCTTCTTGCCCGCGTTGTTTGGCATCGGACACGCTACGACGCTCGCCACGGCCATTGGGTTTCTGATTTTATTCGGCCTGGGTTGGGGTTGTTTCGACTGCAATAATATGCCCATTCTCAGTCAATTAGTAGAACCGCATTACCGCGCGACCGCTTATGGGCTGATGAATTTGCTGAGTATTAGTTGCGGTGGCTTGGCGGATTGGGGCTTTGGGGCGTTGCGCGATGCAGCGGTGTCGCTGAACTTGATTTTTGGAATTTTCGCCGGCGTTGCTTTGTTATCGATTGGGGTGGTCTTAGCAATTAAACCCAAGCCGACGCCTCCCGCTTAACATGACGCCTTTTAAATTCCACGGGCTCTGCCCCGCCACCCACACCCCGTTTAACGCGGCCGGGGACTTGGAGTTAACGGTGGTGGAAAAACAAGCGAAGCACCTGCAAGCACGTAAAATCGATAAGGTGTTTGTGTGTGGCACGACGGGTGAGAGCGCCTCACTGCAAGCCAACGAACGCGCGGCCTTGGTCGAACGCTGGGCATCCGTCGGCCCTGCATGGGGCATTCAAGTGGTCGCTCACGTGGGGACGAATAGTTTGGCCGACGCCAAGAGTTTAGCCGCCCTCGCCCAAACGCATCAACTCGCAGCAGTGTCGATGATCGCGCCGACTTATTTTAAGCCGAAGAGCGTCGCGGAATTAGTCGACTGCTGCGCCGAAGTGGCCTCGGGAGCCCCGGCGTTGCCATTTTATTACTACGATATTCCTCCCCTGACGGGTTTGCATTTTGCGTGTGATGAGTTCCTGCAACTAGCCGCGAAGAAAATCCCCAACCTCGCCGGGGTAAAATATTCCAATCCCGACCTGGGCACGTACTTGCTTTGTAAACGTCTGGAAAACGGGCGCTTTGATTTACCTTGGGGCATCGATGAGTATTACTTGGCGGCCTTGGCCATGGGGGCTCAAGGGGGCGTGGGGAGTACCTACAACTTTGTGCCAGGTCCGTTGCAACGGATGATCGCAGCCTACGCGAAACACGACCACGCCACGGCTCAACTGGAACAGGCCCGCTTGATGCAAGTGATCCGCATCGTGGCCCAACGCGGCTACCTCGGCGCCGCTAAAGCCTTGATGACGCACCTCGGCGTGCCCGTGGGTCCGGCGCGGTTGCCCAATACCAACCCCAGCCCCGAGAAGTTCCACAGCATGATCAGCGAACTCGAAGCTATCGGCTTTTTCCAATGGAAAGACTAACCGCCTTCCTCCTCGTCGTCCTGACTAGTGGCCTCAGCCCGTACGCTAGGGCCACCGATGGCACCGATGTGGTGGTCTTCGAGGGTAAGAAAAATATGACGATGTCGGCCGTGCGCATCCCAGCGCTACTGCGCACGAAACAAGACACGCTCGTCGCCGTGGCCGAAGGACGCAACAGCGGTCGCGATCAATCGGGCAATGTGATAATGGGGTCGGTCTCGCACGATGAGGGAAAATCGTGGTCGAAGCCGGAATTAATTTACGCCCAAGGCGAAGATAGCTGCAACAATCCCTGCGTGGTCCAAGACGCGAAGACGGGGACGATTTACCTTTTCTTCCAAACTTTCCCCGCCGGCAAAAGTGAGTTTGGTGGCCTGCCCGCAGGTCCCACCGCCACCGGCGGAAATCGGACGCTCTATGTGGCGTCACAAGACGACGGTAAAACCTGGTCGAAGCCGGTCGATGTGACGATGACTTTAAAACCGGAAGATGCGGTGACGACGGCTTCGGGTCCTGGCATCGGGATCCAAATCAAACAAGGTGCCCATACGGGTCGCTTGGTGATTCCGTTCAACTCCCAAGACGCGAAACATAATTTTACTAATTGGGTCGCGTTTAGCGATGACCATGGGGCGACGTGGAAACGCGGCGCGAAAGTACCGCAGAAAGATTTACAGTTAAACGAGGTGCAAGTAGCCGAAATTGCGAACGGTGAACTCTACCTGAACTCGCGTCGCTGGAAGGGCACCAACTTCCGTAAAGTTTCTTACTCGAAAGACGGCGGCGAAACGTGGTCGCCTGCCACCGATGACGACCACTTGCCCGAGCCAACCTGCCAAGGGAGTCTGCTGCGCTGGAGCCCGAAGGTGCTTCTCTTCTTGAACCCCATCGGCAAAGGTCGCGCCAATGGTACGTTGCGCGCGTCGACCGATGACGGCAAAACGTGGTCAGCCGAACGCTTAGTCTTCCCCGGGCCCTTTGCTTACAGTTGCATGGCTCCGCTCAAAGACGGCCGCGTGGGCGTGCTCTACGAACCCAACGGTGCCTCGGTGCTGCGCTTCCGAGCGGTCGATTTACCGGAGGTAAAATAACATGCTCCGACTAGCGACCTGCCTCTGTTTCCTCGCTAGTCTCAGTCAAGCCGTCGAGTTTGACCCGTGGTTCGAAGACCACATGGTCTTACAACGCGACCGCCCGATCATCCTCTTCGGAACCAGCCGACCCAGCACGGTCGTGCAAGTGCGCTTAGGGCAAGTAGCCACGAGCGCCAAAAGTTCTTCCGAAGGCGTGTGGCAGGCCCGACTACCCGCTCAGCCGTATTCGCTGCAACCGCTCGAACTCGCCGTGCGCGACGACCAAGAGGAGCAAGTATTGCACGATGTCTTAATCGGAGATGTGTGGCTCGCAGCTGGACAATCCAACATGGAGTTTCCGTTGGCACGCGACCAAGCTGCCAAAACCGAAATCCCCCAAGCGAACTTGCCGTTACTTCGCCTGCGGAACCATCGCTTTGCCGGACAATACCACGGCGCCACGGCTCTGGATCAAGAAACCGTCGACCATCTAAACGCCCAAGAGTTCTTTAGCGGCCACTGGGAGACTTGCACGCCCAGCAGCGTCCCGGAAATGTCTGCAGTGAGTTATTACTTTGCCCGACGCATCGTCAAAGCCACCGGTGTGCCCATTGGGCTAGTGAACTTCTCGATCGGCGGTGCCCCGATTGAGGCATTCATCTCGCAAAGCGCCCTGCAGCACAGCCCCGACTTTGATAAAAAAGTCCGCGGTAACTGGTTAGACAACCCCGCGATTGAAGACAGCTTTGTGCGCCTGCGGGCTCGTCAACACTTAGGCACGAACGTCGCACCCCACGATGATTTTGGCCCCAACCACGGCTACAAACCTGGCTTTGCATGGTTGGCTGGACCTGCGAAGATCACCCGTTGCCCCATTGCGGGCGTGATTTGGTATCAAGGCGAAAGCAACGCCATCCGCCAAGTCGACGTGCAAGAATACACCGGGCTGATGAAATTGCTGATGAGCGATTGGCGCGAACAATGGCACTTGCCCGAACTGCCGTTTCTCTGGTGTCAGTTGCCGAGCATCGATGAACCCGTGCGTCAGTTCTGGCCCGAATTCCGCGAGGTCCAACGCAAACTCTTAACTCAAGCCGATACTGGAATGGCCGTGACGCTCGACTTGGGCACGCCCCACGACGTCCACCCCCGCCAAAAACTGGAAGTCGGCGAGCGGCTCGCACGGTGGGCTTTATATTATCAATATGGCCAACATGACCACCTCGCTTCCGGTCCCCTGCCCTTAGGCGTCACCGCCACGGCGGGAGAAGTCCAAGTGAGCTTCCGCTACGCGTCAGGGCTGCACTTGAAACCGGAGTTGAAACCTTTGATTGAAGTCGCCGACGCCAACCTGCACTTCGTGCCCTGCACCGCCACGGTGCAAGAACAGCGGCTGGTGATTAAACTTCCCAAGAATTTTGGGACGCCCACGAGGGTTCGCTACGCCTGGGCGATGAATGCAGCCGCGGCTTTGGTGAATCAGGACAACCTCCCGGCCTCGCCTTTTGAATTAACGATTACCCCTTAACCGCGGAGTCTTCCTTCGTCACGGGATCGCCGTAATAATCATGAATGGCGGCCGCGAGGAAACGCTTCACGTCTTCGCGAATAAAATTCCCGAAATTAATTTCCTGTTGCTGTGAACTGACAACGATGGCTTTGAGCGGCGTGCTATTCGAACTCGCTCCGCGGTATTCTAAACGAACACGAACGTCGTCGCCCGTGGCCAATTTCCACGTCCAACCCACTCCCGGAAAACAACGCCAGCGCACGGAAAGCTGATTCGCTTCGAGCAAGAGACGGTAATGTCCCCATGCTAAACTAAACCCGACCAAGAAAAATGGGCTGTAGAACAGCGCCATGAACAGGTAATGAAACACCGAGGCGTGGTCGATTAGTTGGTGATTCATGCGAACCTGCCCCCGCGATAAGCCGTAGAACATGAAGAAGCAGTGGACGGTCGTGAAAATCAGCCAGAACCAACCAAAGCCAGTCGTGACACGGGTGCGGTAAACGATGGTTTGACCAACGACTTCCCGGCTTACTCGCGCATGGCCCGCAGCCACGACTTCCGACGGCAACGTGGGCTCATCGGGAGTCTGCGGCTTGGCCACACCCACCAAGCGACTAAACATCACATGGGTGAACGGAGCAGGCTCGGTCTTAGGCGACGGCGGAATCTCGGTGTTCTTCTGACCGCAAGCGGGGCATTGCACAAAGCCTGCAGGCGAAAGGGTTGCCTGCGCTGGCAACGGACGCCCACACTGCGTGCAATAGGCCAAACTCATACGAGGTTTTCGAGGAGCTGCCAACAGACCAATTGCTGACGCGGCAAGTGGAACGGGCCTTTCCACATGGTGCCCTTCAGTTCAGAAGTCGGCCGGCCCTGACGATCCAAATACCCAAACCACTCGCCCGCTTCGGGGTCGGGGAAGTGAGCATAGGTCCAATCGTGCACTTGCTGGTGCATCTTGGCGTATTTGTCGTCGCCAGTCACGATATGAGCCCAAAGCGTCGCAATGATGGTCTCGTTGTGCGGCCACCAGAACTTCATGAAGTGCCAATACTCTTGGATGGGTTTGCGGTGCACATCGACGAAGTAGAGCAGCCCGCCGTGTTCAGCGTCCCAACCCCGCTCCCACATCCAATCAATCATTTGCAGCCCAGCTTGTTGCACGGCCGGATCAGGGCGGTAACGTGCTTCACGCAACATAAACCAAGCCGCTTCCATCACATGGCCCGGGTTGAGCAAACGCCCGTCAAAATGGTCGTAGATTTCGCCGCGAGGCCCGACAACTTCCATGACCGCGCGTAAATCGGGCTTCATGAAGTCCTGGCGAATTTCCTGAATCGCTGCCTGCACCCATTGCGTGAGCGTTTGGCCCATAACCGTGATGTCGCCTAAGTCCGCTCGCAGGTCTTGTGCCGTGACGATGGTCATCATCAGCGGTGACAGGCCTTTCATCGGACGCGTCTCCGGATGCGTCTTCGGGGCGATCAGCCCCGGCGTGCGGTTATACTTTAAAAAGGTCTCAAACGCTGCGATGGCTCGTTCCTTCCACTGCCGTTGCCCCGTGGCGTGGTGTAAGGCGCCGTAAGCGATCGCCGCAAAGCATTCGCTAAAAACGTAGCGCCGCATCCGCAGGGGATCGCCTTCGCTCGTGACGGTGAAATGCAACTTGCCTGTCAAATCCGCACAACGGTCATGAAGAAAATTTCCGCAACTCAGGGCCGCCTCGAGCCATTCAGGGCGCGGCTCAACAGTGTTGTATAAGTGGGCAAACGTCCAAGCAGCCCGACCTTGAAACCACACCGCTTTGTCGGAATCGAGGAGCTCCCCACGTCGGCCCAACGCCGTAAAAATCCCGCCGTGTTGACGGTCCATGCCGTGCTTGAGCCAGAAGGGAATGACATCGTGCAACAAGCCATCGCGGTAAACCTTGCGCAATTCGTCACGGCGTTGCTGTAAGTAAGGCGTCACGAGGATTTGATGATAAACTAGGCCCGGAAGGTCAACGCTCGGTCAGGGCTTAATTTCTTGGACGTAGCGAACTTGGCCGGCGGTATCGACGAGCTTCAACTCCAGGCGGTCGGGGTAAATTTTAAACGCCGTGAAGCCCGCATAGGTACCAATGAAATCGCTGTCCTTAGTCGACAAGACTGGGTATAAATCCGCCGAGTTTCCACAGGTCACGTACGTCACCCCATGGTCGCGCACGACTTCGGCGTGGTGATCATGGCCGTTGAGGTAAAGTTGCACGCCATACTTTTGGAACAAAGCGGCGGCGCGAGGCGAGAACGCCTCATCTTCGCCATGCAACCCGTGAGAACGCACCGGCACATGCCCAACGACGATTTTCCAACGAGCGGGCTTAGCTAATTCAGCCTCTAACCAGGCCCATTCCTTCTGGGCAAACTCCTGACCCGCGGCCGTGCCGTAATTGACTCCCCACGTAGGGCTCAGCGAACAATTATCGATCACGATTAAATGCAGATTCGCTTCCGGGAAATCGCGGCTAAAGTAACGCGCTGGCATCACCCAATGCCCTTTGGAGACGGCCGTGTAATCGATTTGAGCTTGGTAATTGGTCTCAAAATCATGATTCCCCAAGGCCACATACCAAGGCACTTGCAACGACTTCGCTTCGTAAACCTTTTCAAACGAATTCACCCAACGCGGGTCTTGCACGGACGTCACCCCATTCGGGTAAAAATTATCGCCCACCGAAATAATGCCCTGAATCTTTTCCGACTCGGCGTAGCGCGCCATCGCCGTCGCAACGGAGCGTTGCAAAGTGGCGTAACGACGCACCACGGGGAATTCTCGCTCCAAGCCCGGATCGGCCCAACCCCAATCCCCCAGCGCTAAAAAATGCAAAGGCTCGGGCGAAGTGGCAGCGACGAGCGACGAAGTCAGCCAGCAAGCGTATGCTAAGAACCTTCGCATGCGTTTCTTTTAGAGGTACCACTAGAAGGGAGCAAGCAACTTGCCCTCGGGCAGACCAGCCTCATAGTCAGGCCATGCGCTGGCTTACCCTCTTCCTCCCGCTCTTGGTTTTGGCGGATGGCAATCAATACTCGGTCCACTACCCCGCCTCTGACAAACCCGGCGAGTTAGTTTTCCCCTCGACTTACAACCTTTGGATCCCGGAAGGCGTTAAAACCATTCGCACCATCATCGTGCATCAACACGGTTGTGGGTCGGGTTCGAATCAAGGTGCCGTCACCGCGACGGAAGACCTGCATTGGCAGGCCTTAGCTCGCAAATGGGATGGTGCGCTACTCGGTCCCGTCATTCAACAACCCGATCAAACCAATTGCCAACTCTGGTGCGACCCCCGGCACGGCTCGGAGCAGACCTTTCTTAAAGCCCTCCAAGATTTAGCGGCGCAAACACATCACCCTGAAATCGCCGACGCCCCTTGGTGCTTATGGGGACATAGTGGGGGCGGTTTTTGGGCCAGTGTCATGCAGACGCGCCATGCTTCCAAAATCGTCGCCATCTGGTTTCGCTCCGGCACTTCTTACCTCTACTGGCATCCCAGCAGCGACGGCAAAGCACCCAGCAACCCCATTGCCCCGCTCGAACTTTCCCCCGAAGCCCTTGGCATTCCCATGATGTGCAACCCCGGCACGAAAGAAAACGGCGATGCGCGTTTTAATGGTGCTTGGGTGGGCTGTCTCGAAATGTTCAAAGCCTACCGAGCGCAAGGCGCACCCATCGGATTCGCACCCGATCCCAAAACCTCGCACCAATGCGGCGACCAACGTTACGCGGCGATTGCGTTCTTTGATAGCTGCTTAGCCCTCCGCCTCCCCGAGACTGGCCAGCAACTCAAACCCATCGATCAAAGCCAAGGCTACGTCGCCGCCCTACTCGGCACGCAAGCCACCCCCGCAGGGGCTCACCCCGACCGCACCCAAAGTTGGTTGCCGGCCAAATTCGCTCCCGTGTGGGAACAGTATGTCACCAAAGGTATCATCGACGACGCCACGCCGCCACCTGCGCCGTTTAATATTAAAACTAAGACCACCACCCAAGGCATCGAAATCACTTGGGATGCCCATGCCGACCTCGAAAGCGGTCTCCAAAGCTTCATCATCCAGAAGAACGGCCAAACCCTCGCCCAAGTGCCGCCCAAGCCTACCAACCCCTTTGGCAAGCCGCTCTTTCAAGGCATGAGTTACGGCGACACCCCAGCCCCCAAGGCACCGCTGATGCGTTACGTCGATGCCCAGGGCCAGCCCAGCGACACCTATAAAATCATCGCGGTGAACACGGCTGGCTTGCAGTCGCGTTAAAAATTTGGGCACAAAAAAGGGCCTCGCAAGGCCCTTTGGGAAAACAACGAGAGCTCGCTTAGGCGCCCCAGTTGCAGGTGTTGCCAGCGTACTGAGCGTGGTTGCCCAACTCTTCTTCGATGCGGAGCAATTGGTTGTACTTAGCCACACGGTCAGAGCGGCAAAGCGAACCGGTCTTGATTTGACCCGCGTTCAAGCCCACAGCGATGTCGGCAATCGTCGCATCTTCGGTTTCGCCCGAGCGGTGCGAGATGATGGCCGAGTAACCCGCGCGTTGAGCCATGGCGACGGCGTCGAAGGTCTCGGTGAGCGAACCGATTTGGTTCACCTTCACGAGGATCGAATTGGCCGTCTTGGTCTTAATACCGCGCGACAAGAATTCGGTGTTCGTGACGAACAAGTCGTCGCCGACCAATTGCGTCGTCGCACCCAAAGCGTCGGTCGCCTTCTTCCAACCCGTCCAATCCGCTTCCGAGAAACCATCTTCGATGGAAACGATTGGGTAGCGCTTTTGGAGGTCTTGGTAGAACTTGATCATCTGCTCCGAGTTGCGCTGCGACTTGTCGGACTTGTGGAACGTGTACTTACCGGTCTTCTCGTCGAAGAATTCCGAAGCGGCCACGTCGAGGGCGAGGAATACTTCCGAGCCGAGCTTGTAACCCGCGGCCTTAACAGCGGCGGCAATCGCTTCGAGCGCGGCTTCGTTAGAAGCAACCTTAGGAGCGAAACCACCTTCGTCACCCACCGAGGTCGAGAGACCTTGCGCCTTTAAAACCTTCTTCAAGGCGTGGAAGATTTCCGTACCCATGCGGAGGGCTTCGCGGAAGCTCTTGGCACCCTTAGGCACCACCATGAATTCTTGGATGTCGACGGGAGCGTCGGAGTGCGCGCCACCATTCATGATGTTCATCAGAGGAATGGGCAAAACTTTGGCGTTAGGGCCACCGATGTAGCGGTAGAGAGGCTGGTTCAACGCGGCAGCCGAAGCGTGGGCGACGGCCATCGAAACGCCGAGGATCGCGTTAGCGCCTAATTTATTTTTATTCTTCGTACCATCGAGTTTGATCATCGCATGGTCGATGCCGACTTGATCTTGGGCGTCGACGCCTTGGAGCATCGGAGCGATTTCTTCGTTAACATTGGCGACGGCCTTGAGCACGCCCTTACCATTGTAACGCTTCTTCGGATCCACGCCCTTCGGGAAAAACTTCGCGCTCACGTCGCTATCGCGCAATTCGTGGGCTTCGTACGTACCCGTCGAAGCGCCCGAAGGCACCGCCGCACGCCCAAAGGCGCCACCGGCCAAACGAACGTCCACCTCAATGGTGGGGTTGCCGCGAGAATCGAGGATTTCGCGAGCTTTGATATCAACGATATGGGTATTGCTCATGGTGCTAGAAAGGAACCATAGGGCTATGAACAAGGGCCGGGGCGGAGCGAGAAAAAAGCAGTCACCGGGGCCAAAAAAGTTTCAAAACAGCCCTAAAATAGGCACTGTTTTGTTAAAGTGGTGGGAGTAGATGGACTTGAACCATCGACCTCTTGAATGTCAATCAAGCGCTCTAACCAACTGAGCTATACCCCCAAAAAGACGGAAGGTGAACAAAAGGATGCGAGCATCGGCTGGCAAGCCTTCAATGAATATCTCCTAAGTATGTCGCCCCGCCACCCCGCAAGGCCGAGGCCAAAACCGACTCCAAACCCTTGGGCGACAGCGGAAAGTCGGCCAATTTATCGAAGGGCAACCACGCGTAGCCCACTTGACGAGGGTCGGGCAACGTCCCCGCCCCTAGGGGCGAAAAATCGGTACAATGGCAGTGAAAGACCGCCTCGACCTGGTGAAAATGCTCGTGCAGGTGGCGCATGCCGTGGTTCTTGCCCACGTATTCGCGCACATAAAGCAAGGCCTGAGGTTCGACTGTCAGGCCGAGTTCTTCTTTAAGTTCGCGGCGCACGGCCTCCTGCAAGGTCTCGCCATGGTTCTGCCCTCCCCCAGGAAGGACTAAGAATTCGCCATCCTGCGTCCGGATCTTGACCACTAAGAGACGTCCTTGGTCGACCACCACCGCTCGAGCGGCCGTGCGCACCCCACTATGACGCATCGCAGCAGACACGCCGCTTTCTAAACCAACTCCGCCCGCAGGAAAAGACCAATTATTCTCCGAGCAACTTAGGGTCGATCTCGTGATTGCCGTGTACGGCTTTTACATCGTCCAAAGCCTCTAAAGCATCGATCATCTCCATGACCGACTTCGCCACGGCGACATCGGTAACGGGCACTTGAATCGAGGGCACGTAAGCCAATTCACTCGATTCGGGCTTAATCGACTTCTCTTGCAGCGCTTTGGCCACCGCGTCGTAAGCGCCAATCGGGCAAAGCACTTCAAAGTGATCGCCGTGATTGAGCACATCGTCGGCCCCGGCCTCTAAAACTAATTCCATCAAGGCATCTTCCTTGATTTGGCTTTGGCCGATTAAGAGTTGGCCTTTGCGTTGGAAACTGTGCGACACCGCGCCCGTCTGAGCCATGTTGCCGCCATTATCATTGAAAGCCTGGCGCACTTCGGCCGCCGCGCGGTTTTTATTATCCGTGGTAACTTCCACGATTAAACCCACGCCGCCGGGTGCATAACCTTCGTAAACAATTTCTTCGTAGACCACGCCCGGGATTTCACCGGTACCCTTTTGCACCGCACGCTTGATGTTGTCCGACGGCATGTTGGCCGCACGGGCTTTATCCATCAAGGTCCGCAGGCGCGCATTGCTCTCGGGGTTGCCACCACCGGCACGGGCCGCGAGGGTGATTTCTTTCGCTAAGACGGAGAAGATTTTGCCGCGCTTAGCGTCGATCACGGCTTTGTGCCGCTTCGTCGTATGCCATTTACTATGACCAGACATGGGGAGAAAAAGGGGTAAATCAGCTCCGCACTTTCTTTTTAGAAGCAGGAGGGATGACTTCTACGTTAGGCTCTTTCGTAAGCCAGGTTTGCAACATGGTCAACAGGTTCTGCAACGTCATGTAGAGCGTCAGGGCCGCAGGAGAACCATAGCAGATGACCGGGAACATCAGGGTCATCATCAAGAAAATCATCTTCTGCGACTCATCCGCCGAGGGATTCGGCGTCATGCGCATCGACTGCCACATGCTCAAGCCCATCAGGATGGGGAGCAAGTTGACGGGGAAGCTGCCCACGAGGAAGAGCGTGTCGGGGGCCGAGAGGTCCGAGATCCACAGGAACGAGTGCAGGCGCAGTTCGACCGTGGTTTGGAAGGCGGTGTAGAGACCGAAGAAAATCGGCATCTGGATCAAAATCGGCAAGCAACCAGCGAAGGGGTTAATCTGATGCTCTTGGTAGAGCTTCATTAACTCCTTATTCATCTTCTCGGGGTTATCTTTATACTTCTCGCGAATGTCCTTCATCGGCTGCGAGAACTTTTGCATCTTCTTCGCCGCCTTTTGTTGGGCCGAAGTCAGCGGCCAGGTGATCAGTTTGATGAACACCGTCAAAGCCACAATCGCCCAACCCCACGCCCAAGAACCAGCCCAGTTCAAGAGGTAGTGCACGCCGCCCAAGCAGGCTAAGAGTAATTTACAAATCGCCCCAAAAGAAATGAAACCAAAAAGCTTGGAGAATTGAAGCACCGCGACTTGACCGTCGGGTAAATTAGAAACGCGGGCGTATTCCTTGGGACCCACAAAGAAGTCACCTTCTAGAGCCATCGAGAAATCAGGACGCACGGGCGATTCCCACGAAGCCAGCGCTTGCAAGCCACGCTTGCCGGGAGCGAATTCTACGGGCTTGACCAAAACTTCCGAACGCGCCCCGCGCACCGTGGCGTCAGGGTGAATGATCGAAGCAAAGAACTGATTTCCCGAAGCCACCCACGCAAAAGGCTTAGGAGCAACGACCGCTTGCTCGGTCTTAGCCTTGCGAGCGCCGAGACCAAAGAAGCCGCTCGAATCCGTAAAAACATCAATCCCCGTGCGGGTTAAATCTTCGCCATCCGAAGCCAAGACCGAGAGGAATTGATTGGCCGCATCGCCCTTCGTGGGCTGCCACGAACCAGAAGTCAGCCAGACCTTGGGCACACCCATACCTGGCTTGGCCGGGAAAAGCTGCGTCGAGAAACGCAACGAATAAGGCTCGGGAGCATCGGCTCCTTCGCGTGCCAACGTAAACGTCCGCACCACGCGCGTGCCATCCGCGAGGTGACCCACAAGGGTGATAGCCTCTGCGGTCTCTGCCCCTTCAGGCTTAAATTCCGTGTGCACGACTTCGAGTTGCTTCGTAATCGGATTTTGCACCGCCAAGGCCAACGCACCCTCGGCGCCTTGGGCATTAAAAATAACGTTATGATTTTTGTCCGTATCGGCGAATTCACGGAGCAGTTCGATTTGGTCGATGGCCCCACCGCGCGAGGAAAAACTCACCTTCATCGTCTTAGTCGAGCGGACATACTTAACCGCCTTATCCGCGGAGACTTCGACCGCATTGCCTGGCGCGGCCTTGAGGCTCGATTCCGCCGTGACCACTGGCTTCGAGGGAGCGGGGCTGGGCGTAGACCCTAAGGTCTGAATGGGAGCAGGCTCGGCAGGGGCTGTGGGGGCGGGGCGAGCGAAGAAAAACAACGCAAACGCACCAACAATGCAGCCGACACCTAAAATGAGATTCTTTCGATCCATGGAAAAGCAAGGTTTGGCGTAGGGAAAGACCGCCTCGGTGCAAGGCAAAGGATACAGGAGACCCTTCCAGGCACCCGAATCCTCAATTATCCTCCGAAAACCCTAAATTCTACGACCCTGGCTTCGTGGCAGGCAAAGCCGCCAACTCGGGGGGCAATTGATCAGCCGGGTAAGTCGGGAACGTTAATTCCAAGAGGGAGACAAAGGGGACGCTGAACTTCGTTTGGCCACCCGAGCGATCCACCAGCGTGGTCACAGCCACCGCTTGGGCCCCATGAGCCTTCACAATATCGAGGCACTCTTGCACGCGGCCACCACGGGTGACGACGTCTTCCGCGATGAGCACGCGCTCGCCAGGACGGAAGGTAAAGTTACGACGCAGCACGAGACGGTCATTTTCCTTCTCGGCAAAAATAAATCGGACTCCCAACTGACGGGCTACTTCTTGACCAACCACCAACCCGCCCATCGCGGGCGCGAGGACGACATCGCAAGGGTGTGCGGCGAGCTTGGGTTTTAATAATTCAATTAAACGGGTCACCTTATCGAGGTACTGGCACACTTGGGCGCACTGAAAAAAGTGGCCGCTGTGCAACCCCGAGCGCAGGACGAAATGGCCCGTAAGTAAGGCGCGGGAGTCGCGGAAAATTTGTAAGACCTCAGCTTGCGTCGTATCCATAAGCCCAAGCCTTTAAATACTCTCCCCTGCGAGGGCGAGGCGATATCGCAGGCCCCCAGTTTTTTCTAAAAGAAAGGTTCGACCCTCAAAGGCCGTAAAATAGCGTTCTCCTACGGCTATGACGTCCCCTGCCACCCCGCTTCCCCCGCAAGCCCGCGCCGCCCGCCAAAAGATTGTGGCCGTGATGCTGGTTCTAGTGGCCCTCCCGATTGGTTACCTCATTTGGCAAACCCAAGCCCAATCCGCCCCCCTTAAAGCCCACATGGTTAAAATCCCCGGTGGCGAATTTTACATGGGCAATGACAAAGCCGACCCCGGCCACCAAGAAGAAGCCCCGCAACACTTAGTCCAAATCAAACCCTTTTGGATGGATGAAACCGAAGTGACCAATGAAGAGTTCGCACAGTTTGTCGCCGCCACAGGTTACGTCACCGACGCCGAAAAAAATCTCGATCCCCGCGACTTCCCGAACGCGCCCGCCGAATACTTAAAAGGCGGCTCCCTGATTTTTAAACACACCGACGTTCCCAATCCCTTCCAATGCACCACCAGTAACACCGGCAATTTACCCTGGTGGAAGTTTACCGCCGGAGCGACTTGGCAACATCCCGAGGGACCTGGATCGAATATCTTAGGTCACGAAAAGTATCCGGTCATTTGTATCACTTATAAAGACGCCCAGGCCTTTGCAAAGTGGGCTGGCAAACGCTTACCCACCGAAGCCGAATGGGAATTCGCCGCCCGCGGGGGCTTGAAAAACAAACCCTATGTCTGGGGCGACGAGGAACGTCCGGGAGGCAAAATCATGTGTAACCACTGGCAAGGCAAGTTCCCCGCCGTCGACACTGGCGAAGATGGTTTCAAAAATGTAGCTCCCGTAAAATCGTTTCCGCCCAATGGGTACGGGCTCTATGACATGGCGGGCAATGTTTGGGAAATGTGCGAGGACTGGTATGGCACGGATTGGTATGCCAAATCACCCAAAGATAATCCCCTCGGCCCCGCCATTGGCCACGACCCCGAAGGCACGGGCTTTGGTCAACACGTGATTCGCGGCGGCTCATGGTTGTGCGATGAAGCTTACTGCTTCCGCTACCGCCCCACCGCTCGCCAAGGCATCGACGCACTCACCTCGACGAACCACGTCGGGTTCCGTTGCGTGCAAGATACGCCGCCAACGGCACCGTAAGCCGTTACTTCTTCTCGAGGTAGTCGAGATCCTTACCAAAAGTCTCTTCCATCTTCCACAAGGCGAAGAAGGCGGCCCCAAAACAGAGGGTTCCGATGGCCAAACCAGCCGTGATCGGACTCCAGCCACGCAGCCCCAATTGGGCAAACATGAAGGACATCGCAAACAAAGACCCGCGCACGACATTCGGCACGGTCGTCGCCACCGTCGCGCGTAAATTCGTACCAAATTGCTCCGCGGCAATGGTGACAAACAAAGCCCAATAACCCATCCCTAGGCCCATCACGAAAATCAAAGCGTAGTAAGCCTGAGCCGACCAACCGGTGGTCAAGTAAAGGTAGATTAAAGCACAGACCAAACTCGCCGTCAGGAAGAGCGCCACGACTTTGCGACGCGAACGGAACCACTGACTTAACGCACCACTGCCAATATCCCCAAACGTCAGACCGAGGTAAAACATCGCGACCGCACGATTCGCTTTGATTCCCTGCACTCCGACTAACTTAGCGAAGACGACTTCTGATTTAGAAACCAGGATGCCAATCATGTACCAAGTAGGCAGCCCGATGAGAATACAGTAGAGGTAACGTTTAAAACGTTGGCCGTCCGTGAAGAGTGCCAAGAAATTGCCGCGAGCCACGTCGGATTCCGAGGCGATGGTTTTCGCATGGTGATACATCCCCGACTCTTTCACGCTCACCCGAGCTAATAACAAACAAAGCCCTAAAGCCCCACCGATGAAATAGTTGGTTTGCCAACTGACATATTCAGCCACGGCTCCACCCACTACCGCCCCAAAGACACCGATGGTGGCTACCATCGCCGTTCCATAGCCGCGACGTTCTTTGGATAAAACTTCGGAGACTAAAGAAATGCAGCCGCCCAGTTCGCCTGCCAAACCAATGCCCGCCACAAAACGACAGGCGGAATAAAATTCGATACTGGTCGCAAACCCATTGGCGATATTGGCGATAGAATAAAGCAAGATGGAGCCGAACAGCGTCGTCAAACGCCCCATCCGATCTGCCAACGCCCCAAAGAACAAGCCACCCAACAACATCCCAAACATCTGCCAATTGAGCGGGTCGGCGAGAGGTGCGGGATCACCGACGACATGGAAGGTCGCCAAACTATCTTTCTTCACCGCCATCACCAACGTCAGGTCGTAAATATCTACGAAGTAACCCAAGGCGCCGACAATCACCGCCGGGTGCAACAAGTCCTTCCACAACGGACGTTCGGGGGCAAAAGAAGGGGATTCTTTCATAAGGCAGAGGTCAGCCTTTCAGACCATGCAGGTTCGCCATGGAAATGCCAGAAAGCATTGCTCCCGTGACGCCTAAAAACCCTTGGTCAGTGCCGATTAAATACAAGTTCGCGAGGTCGGTACGACCGTCCCGTTGCTTCACCTTGGCCCCGTAAATCGCACCATTCAAATGACCCGTGAATTTACGCACCGTCCGCGGGGTAAACATATCGATGGACGTCGGCTCGGCATGCGGCACGCCCGCAGGAATCGCCGGCAGGTGCGCTTTGGCGATCGCCTGCAACTTCGCCCACCAAGCATTTTTCTGGGCCTGATAATCCGCTTCGGGCAAAGCACACCAAGCATCGTGATTCGCCAACGCGGTCACGCGCAACCAACCCTCGTCCAGTGCCCGACCCTCCCCATATTGATAATTATTCGGTAAACAAATCACCCCCGAACGACCATCAACCAAGTCCGTAGGACTGCGGTAATGAAAACGTTCCGAGTCACAAAAGAACACAATCGTGTCGTGCCAACCAAACTGCTGGAACGCGTTTAAATTATAGGTCGTGATGGTTTCAGCGTAACCCAAGTTCCCGATGTCGGCCACTCGGGTGGTCGGGGCAACATCAGAGCGCAAGCGGGCCGTTTCGACCGCACCGGCCGATGAGTAAACTTGGTCCGCCGTCACTTCCGTACCATCGTCTAAGAGCAACGCACTCACGCGATCTCCTTGCACCGTTAAACGCTGCACGCCGCATTTCATGCGACGTTCGACCCCATGCTCGCGACAACGGTCGAGGAGCACGCGCACGACTTGGCGTACGCCGATGAAGGGACGGGCAAACCCCTCCCGGAAAAGCGACCGCCACATGATGGCGAATTGCGAAACCTCGATGTCATCTTCGAGCGCACTGCCGTAAAAACAGGTCGGCAAAAGCAATAAATCACGCAAGACGGGGTCGCTGATTTTCTCCTCCAGTAAAGCTCGTGCCGAACCACCATGCTCTTGAAGCGCGGCTTCGTCTAGTTGACCAATCCAAGTATCTAGGGCTCGAAACGCGTCTGCTTGGTGCGGGAACTGTCGTGCCACATCTTCCAGAAGGTGGGCAAAGTCATTATCCAATCGCAGCGTATACCCACCCATCACCACGCGTGAGCCCACTTGCGGGCACAAGTCGAGTTCTTCGCGCTTAATGCGCAACTGACGTAAAATTTTTACTAAGGGCGTCCCCTTCGTCCCTTCGGGCACCCAGTTAGTGAGTGCATGTAAGCCCACGTCATACTTCCGCGTACCACGGGCATAAAAAGAATTCAGCCCTGCTGGAGCGTTATGCCGTTCGAGGATTAAAACCTTCTTCCCATACATCCCGAGGCGGACTGCCGTGGCTAGGCCCGACATCCCTGCGCCGATAATCACTGCATCATAATGGGGGGCCGAAGACATGGAAGTTAAGCACTCAGACGCAATAATTCCTCGGTGGCTTGGAAAATTTGTCGAGGCGTAATGCGGGACCACGCTCGATTCATGCGCTCGCGGTAGTCTTCCGACGTCTCGCCTTCAAACCGAGTTGTATCAATCCGCACCACGCGGTGCAACGTCCCCCAAGGACGGGCGCGGGCGTAATCCGAGGAACCAAAAACCCCGATGACTGGGACGCCAACGGCGGCGGCCAGTTGCAGGATGGAAGAATCCACCCCTAAAAAGATGCGAGCCTTCTTCAATAAGTCAGCCGTCTGGGACCAACGCAAACGCCCGGCCGTCGACACCGCTTCAGGCCCAATCAGCTGTGCCAAAGCTTCGGCTAACATTTGCTCCTGCTCGTCGGGCCCAGCTGAAATCACAATCCGTTTCACCTCGCCGGTGGCCAATAAATCCCGGGCGACCTTCGCCCACTTATCGATTTCTAAAAGACGATCGGGATGTCGCGAGCCCGGATGAATCACTGCATAACGACGATCATCGAGGTGCAGCCCGTGGTCCTGCATCCGCGAAGAAGCGAACCACATCGTCGGGAGTTCGCCTTTAAAATGAAAAACGTGCGAGAAGACCTCGTGGTCACGGGCTGCCTCATGCGGGTCGAGCCCACGCAAGTCCACGACCTGGTGCAACCACGGTTGCCACCACCACGAAGCTTGGCCCGCCACCACGCGGAGCTGAGCCCCACTCCAAGCCACTAAACGCTGAGCGAGCGGGTGTTGCCCTAAAGCAATGGCCGCATCAAAACGCTGACGACGCAAATGCGCTAACAGGGGCCAACCGCTCGACGAAGGCTCTAAGCCCACCACGTCGACAATTGCCGGACAACCTTCCAGTGCGGGCTCCGAACCACTCCACGTCACAAAAGTCACCTGCACGCCCGGTTGACGTTCGCGGAGGGCACGCAACGCGGCGGTGGTCGCAAGGGCTCCGCGTAAGCGAGAGAGTTTGACCACCAACAAGCGCATGAAGTTTAAGCAATCCCCTTGGATTGATTATCCCACAGCCGGCGGAAGAGCTCGGACGTTTCGTAAATCTTTTCCCGCGGACCATCCGCCACAATACGTCCGCCATCGAAAACCAAGACTCGATCCACATCGCGAATCGTACTGAAGCGGTGGGCGACAATCAACGTCGTGCGCCCCTTCATCAATTGCATTAGCGAGTGTTGAATGCTACGTTCGGTGTCGGTATCTAAAGCTGAAGTCGCTTCGTCTAAAATTAAAATGGGGGCGTTTTTCAAGAATGCCCGCGCAATCGCAACCCGCTGGCGCTGTCCGCCGGAAAGTTTGGAACCGCGTTCACCGACACGCGTGTTAAACCCTTGCGGCTGGGCCTCAATAAAATCTAACGCACCAGCCAAGCGAGCCGCTTCGCGCACTTCCGCATCCGTCGCTCCTGGCTTACCCAAACGGATATTTTCCAAGATTGATTCATTAAACAACACTGGCTCTTGCGAGACCAAGGCGATATTCGCACGCAGGTCGGCTTGCCGCACTTGGCGCAAGTCAAAGCCATCGACCTTCACGCATCCCTCTTGGGGGTCAAAAAAGCGCGGCACTAAATTCACGAACGTACTCTTCCCGGCTCCACTCGGACCCACCAACGCCACCGCTTGGCCGGCGGAAATCTTTAAGTTAACGCCTTGGAGTACCGCCTCGGCACCATAACGGAACGTCAAGTTTTCCACCGCTAAATCCCCACGCACACGTCCCAATACTTGCGCATTAGGCTGATCAGCCACTTCGGTCTTCGCCGTCAAAATCTCTTCCAGTCGCTTCAACGAAGGCACCGCCATGGCGATGCGATTGTTCACCCCACCGATGCGTTTAATCGGACCGTAAGCCACGTAGAAAGCCGTGATAAGCGAAAAGATTTCATCCGCCGTGAACCCAATGCTCGCCCCGACCCCAATCGCGACGGCGATCCCCGAGGCGGCCGTGATTTCGACTAAAGGTGAAAGCCCCTTTTCATAACGCACCAACTTAGCCTGAATGCGCAAACCCTCGGCACTCGCTAAGTTAAAACGAGCGGACTCACGCTTCTGTAAACCATAGGCGCGGACCTCGCGGGCCGATTGTAAGTTCTCTACCGCAATACTGTTTAAATCCGAAGAAGAAATCGTGCTTTGGTGCGCGCGCGTCTGAATTGCAATCCCGATACCACGTACTAAAAGTACCGCCACTGGCACAACTAAAAGGCAGAACAAGAACCAGTAACCATTGGGTTTCGAGAAACAGAGATAAATCACATAGCCAACCGAGAAAAACATCGTCAGCGGCTGGATGATTAGATCGCTCGAAACATCCACCAGCACCAAGCGCACCGCATTGGCATCGGCGATTACCCGGGAAAGCAGGTCGCCAGTAGACATCCGACCAAAGAAGCCCAAGTGCAAATCCTGCAAACGAGCAAACACATCGCGACGCACCGCTTCCACCACGCGTAACCCGGCAATATTTAAAAAGTAAGTAGAGAAGAATTCTCCGGCACCGCGAATGATGAAAATGATGGGCAGGAACGCGACGGCGAAAGCCACCTCATGGCCCTTGGGCAAATAAAGCAAGGGCTGCCCCCCCATCCATTTAGGCCAAGACATCAAAGGTGCGGCCTTACGGGCCTCATCGCCAAAGGCGGCGGGCAAAACTTTTCCGATTAAAAAGGGTAAACCTAGGGCGTTACTGGCCGCGAAAATGACCCCAAAAACTAAAGCCAACGCCAGGATGCCACGACTACCGTTAAGGTAAGGAAGGTAAAGTTTGTAGCGACCGCGAAACACCAAGCCAGCGTGGACAAGACTCTGGCCAGTGGAAACACCAAAAGCGGTTAACGTTTAGCCGGGAAGAGCCACGATCCGAGCAACGCCAAGCCCAGCACACTCCCAATAAACGTCAAAGAGGATTCCGTCGACAACCCCACGTGCCCCTCTAGTCGGCAAAAACTGGGGACCCAGGTCGCGACCGTACCCGCATCCTGCCCCCACGTGGCAACCCAAGGCAGCATCATCTTAAGTCCAATAAAAATCAAGATTACCGCCAACGCTGGCTTTAAAAACCGGCTAAAACGTTCGAGGCCGACGAGGGCAAAGTACATCGACCGCAGCCCCATGATGGCAAAGAGGTTGGACGTAAACGCCACAAACCGACGTTCCTCCACCGACATACCAGACGGCAAGATTCCTAAAACAGCGGGCACTGAGTCCATGGCGAAGATCAAGTCCGTCCCTTCAATCACTAAGAGAACTAAGAACAACGGCGTAAAGAAACGTCGGCCTCCTTCGGACACGACAAAGTGCACCCCTCGCAAATCATCCGTTAATGGCAGCACCTTTTGCAAGGTGCGCACAAAGAAGTTTTCGTTCAGGGCGGGGGTCTCGGGGCGAGATTCGCTGTATAAAAATTTAAATCCCGTAATAAACAAGAAGACCCCAAACAAAGGTAACAACCAGGTGAACCGATCTAAGGCCGCAACCCCTAAAAGGATAAAGGCCGCCCGCGTGCAGACCGTCCCCAGAATCCCCCAAAACAAAACCCGTTTTTGGTAAGCCGGAGGAATTTTAAAATAGGCAAAAATTAGAATAAACAGGAATAAATTATCCACCGACAGGGCTAACTCCAACACATACCCACCCACAAAAAGTTCGGCCACTTCGCGACCACGCCAAACTCCTAATACCCACGCAAAACCGAGCGCTAAGCACCCCCAAACGGCACACCACCCGAGGGCTTGAGAAAAGGATAATTCCTCCTGCTTCTTTTGCAGAACGCCCAAATCTAACCCCACCATCAAAGCCAGAAAGGCGATAAACAATGGCCAAACCCAAACGGGGATTTCCATCGTAGAGGTCGCCAGAAGCAAAGAGGCCACACGGTAGAGGGTGGCGATACGACCGCTATGTCAAGCCCCTGCGAAGCGGGCTTGCCCTCAGCGGCGACCTACTGCGTAATCATTCACCGCGTTCCCGTAGTTCAACGGATAGAACATTGGTTTCCTAAACTGAGGATGCAGGTTCGATTCCTGCCGGGGACAGCGGTTAAGGGTGCTTTAAGCGATACCCCTGAATACGGGTGTCGTCGGAGCGATGGTAAATGGAGTCCACGTCCTTGATTTGCATCAACACCCAAGGGGCTAAGATCCCGTCCCCATTCTTCGTTAAAACAATGTCATCGGCGATGTAGACGCAGGTATGAATCCCTTCGCCCTTATCTAAGAAACACAGCACATCACCAAAGCGGTAAGGTGCATCGACAGGGTTGTAATTCTCCACCAGGTGGGCGGTCGCTAAACGCGTATCCAGGAAATAATCTCGGGGGGCCCGGTTAAAGAAGTTAAGGGAAGTCCAATGACAATCAGGGAAACGCCCCTTCAATCCCAACTCAATATCCGGGAACGTATAAATCCGCTCCCGCATCAAAGTCGGCAAGAAGTGCGTAATGTCAACGGCCTGCGGGGCCCGCCGTTCCGTAATCGCTTTAATGAAAGTCATGCTGCGTGAATCTACCTGCCCTGCCGACCAGTAATCTAAGAACTCTTGGCGATTCGTTTTTAACGGAATTTTCAATTCCACCAATAAACTGCGGACCCGAGTAACCGCTCGAAACACATTCATCACTTCATCCGAAGATTTAGCTTGGGTCAGTAAAATGCGAATATCACTGAAAACCAAAACCTTGCCTCGTTTCCAAAGCAGCTTCTTAAAGAGCTCCTTCTGCTCGGCATTCAAAGGGGCGTCTTCCAGCCAATCCTCCACATCATTCCCTAAAATAAAAACAGGATCACGGTGGTATTCATTTTCGGGGAATTTAGCCAACTCGGCATAAAGGGCACTGCGCACCTCTTGGTTAATGGAGAGCAAGTCATCTATTTCAGGGTACAGACTGATATTACCGTTCGAGTTCATCACCCGCCCTTCCCGGAATAAATGGTTAATCGTCATTTCGGGGACGCCCACGCGACTCAGCAACGTCCGCACGCCCACTGGGGACATCTGATCAAAAGTCCAATGCGGCACCGAGTTAGGCTTTACCACCGCCGCCAACAAAGTCTCGGGAGGTTGTAAGTAAACGACATGCACATCGAGTTCACCCCAGGGACCGGGCTTAGCTTGCCAAATAGGCTCGCTTGCCACGACGGTGGTTGCCAGTGTTACGAACCAAAGGAGCGGAAGTGCAAAATATCTTTTCACAGGTTTTTACAGGTTTTTTAACAACAGTAATAAAGCAAGGTTTCAAAATTGTATAATTTCGTGAAAACTTATTTTATTTTTACTATTTTTGCTTAAAAATAAGCAAATTTAACCCCAAAAAACAATGTCTCACGACCATTTTCACGTCCACGGCCCGGATCAGCACGCTGTCGAACACCAAGCCGAGCATGGCGACAGCCTTGCGATTCGCGTTTCCATCATGACAGCCATTCTGGCCACCTTCGGCGCCGTCTTCAGTTATTTAGGTGCGGCACAGCAAGCGGCCGCCACCGATGCGAAGAACGACGCCATTTTAGCCAAAAACCAAGCTATCCAGTCGCGCACCCAAGCGGCCAACCAATGGTCCTTCTACCAAGCGAAGAGTACCAAGCAAAATCTCTCCGAATTAGGCTCCGAACTGGCTTCTAATGACATTCTAAAAGAAAAGTACCGCCGCGAGGCGACACGCTACCAAGCGGAAAAGGAAGCGATTAAGCAAAAAGCGGAGTCCCTCGATCAAGAAGCCGAACATTGGGACGCGCAAGTGGACCCACTTTTAGAGAAAAGTGCCGAGTTGATGCACCCCCACCATGTGCTGGCACAGGCCATCACCCTCATCCAGATTAGCATCGCCCTCGCCTCCATCTGTGCCCTCACCAAAGTCCGGGCCCTCTTCTGGGCCTCGGCGTCTGCGGCAACGCTCGGCATCCTTTTAGCAGCCTGGGCCTTCCTCCCAGGGGGAAACCACCACCCCTCCCAGCAGGCCGAAAAGCCCGAAAATCACGCCTCAGGCCCGGCGATGCCGGCGACGAAGTAATCCCGTGCTTTCGGCATTGAATTAAGTAGGTCTTTAAAACAGGGATAGGCATCCATTTTACTACTGTGGCCCGTCCCAAATCGAAAAGTCCCGCCCCTCGCCCAGCAGCCAAGGTTCCGGCAAAACGCCCTAAGGGCCGTCCGACCCAACGGGTCGCCCGTTCCACGTCTACCCCCGAAGCGGCTAAGAGCTCTCAGAAAGTCGAACGCATCGGGCTCCTGATTGATGCTGATAATGTCTCGCATCAACACCTCCCTACCCTCCGCCGTTTCATCGGGACGACGGCGATTGCTGCGGCCCGTGCCTACGGCGATTTTCAGGGTCGGCTTTTCGGCTGGCGCGAAGCGGCTCAAGGTTGGCCCGAATTACAACTCGTCGATCAACGGAGTTATACCCCAGGGAAAAATGCCGCCGATATGCGGCTGACGATTGATGCCGTCAAACTGATGGCTGAAGCCAATCCGCCGACGACCCTGATTTTCGTCACCAATGATAGCGACTTCACCCCGGTAGTCGAAGACGCCCAACGTCTCGGCGTGCGTATCATTGTCATGGGCGAGCGCACGCACCAAGCCCTCCGCACCACGGCCAACCACTACCTCAACCTCTCCGAGTTGCGGGCCCGCTTTGAAGAAGAAGACCGCCAACGCACCGATCCAAAAGTCGCCCTAGCATTGCTCTCCAAAGCCCTCCGTCTGCTCGCTCCTAAAGGTAAAACCGAGTTCATCGAGTTGCTGGACCAGTTTGATAAGAAGCTGCCGGAAATTATTTTCGGTTCCCCTCGGGCCCCTCAGTTCACGCGTGAACCACGCGAGCCTCGTCACCCGCGCGCGCCGCGTCCCTCTCCGATGGAACGGGCCCCACGCCCGCAACCCGCCCCTCGAGCCCCGCGTCACCCACATCCCGTAGCCCGCCCAGCACAGGCGGTGCGCCCGGCGGCACCCGTTCCTGCGGAGTCGCTGAGCAAAGCCGACGCCGATCGCCGGCGCACGCAACTCTTAGCCCGTCCGGATATTATTAATGCCGTGGTCGATGTAGCAGGCGCCCTCATGCCTCCCGGCGAATGGATTAAAGTCGAAGCCATCCGCAAAGTTTTATTCCAAGAATACCCCGGACTTGATCGCAACGCCCCGCGCTACGATCGCTTCCACGAGATGCTCGAGGATACTGGCAAATTCCGCCTCAAGTTTGAAGGCCCAGTGGTCTTCGCTCAGTTACAGGATTAACGACCAATCGTGTGTTCAAGGAACGCTAACACCTTCGCCGTGATTTCGGGGGTGTTGCTGTGTTCTGCTTGAACCACTTCTTGACCCTGCTCCCAGCGCACCGTCGTCGAAGTCCATCCCTGGCCCTTCGGACGTAAATCAAATGTGTGCACGCCGCCTTTCACGATGAGAAATTCGTGCGGAATCTTCGCAGTACGCAAAGCGGTCTCCAAGTGTTGCGACTCGCTAATATCCACGGTGGTATCGGCATCACCGTGTAAAATTAAAACCGGTGGCGCCCCTGCTTTCGCGTGCGTCGCAGGCATGAAAGCTTGCTCTGCATTCGGTCCCGCTTGGGCCAGCGTGGCTTTGCCGTGCTTATTGGCCTCGGTGACACCGTAGAAATCTAATACGGCCGAAACCTGTGAACTATATTTAGCCTTAGGGTCGCCGCCTAACTCAGGTTGCTCAGGCGCCAAGCCGACCATTAATGCTAAGTAACCGCCCGCCGAGCCGCCGGCGACAGCGATGCGATGTTCATCAAGATTGAGCTCCTTGGCATGCTCACGCATCCAACGAATCGCTTGGCGACAATCTGCAATATTCTGCGGCCAAACCGCAGGGTTGCTCTTCGTCGATAAGACATAGTTACAACTCACCACCACATACCCTGCACGAGCGAGATCGGCACTCACACTCGTGCTACGATATTCAGCCTTATCGCCGCCCGTAAAACCCCCGCCGTGAATAAAGAGCACACCGGGACGCGGCGTGGTGGCGGACGTATTGGGTAAATATAAATCCAACTTCTCTTTCCGACCCGCTCCCAAAAACTCCAAATCGCTTAAACGAAAAACGGGATTAGGCATCACCGCGGCAAAGGACTTCGCCCGAGCCGCCTCGGCCCACACCTTAAGATTTTTTAAATCCGGGCTTTGGTCCGCGGGGGCGATTTCGTAGACCCGCAATTTAACATTATCGACCGCCCCTAAGGCGGCCGTGAGTAAACCTAAAAGAAAACTGAGCTTAAGATAACGCATAAGCGTAACCATCCGTAATCGCCCGGAGCGAGGCTTCAACCAGATTTTCGCTCACGCCCACCGTACCCCAATTCATTTTGCCATTAGAAGAACGGATGACGACGCGCGTCTTGGCTGCAGTGCCTTCGCCACCGCCCAAAATCCGCACTTTATAATCCACCAGCGAAACTTTGGCGAGACGTGGGAAAGACTTCACCAAGGCCTGACGCAAGGCTTGGTCAAGAGCATGCACGGGACCATCCCCTTCGGCGACCGTCAGGGTTTCCTCGTTATCGATTCGCACGCGCACCACGGCTTCGCAATACGCCCCTTCTTTACCACCGCGGGCGGTGACATGGTAGGAAATGACTTCGAAGGGAGCCGTCTTGGATTTACCAAGGTGACGACGCAAAAGCAGGGCCAAGGACGCCTCGGCGTCTTCAAAACTCCAACCCTCGTGCTCGAGTTTCTTCAACTCATCCAACGCCGTGCTGGTCGCTGGGGAATCGCGATCCAAATCAATGCCTAAAGCTTGAGCTTTTAAAACGATGTTACTCCGACCGGACTGATCGCTCACCAATACCGTGCGCTCATTGCCCACGGTAGCGGGATCGATGTGTTCGTAGGCCGCCGAGAATTTTCGCACCGCATCCACGTGGGTGCCGCCTTTATGGGCAAACGCGGCAGTACCAACCCAGGGACGACGAGGATCAGGGGCCAAGTTGGCCACGCCATCCACGAAACGCGACAGGGCGGATAAACCGCGGAGCGACGTGCTGGGGACGCACTTCCAGCCAAACTTTAATTGGGCACAAGGGATGACGGCGGTGAGGTCGCAATTACCCGTGCGCTCACCAATACCATTCACCGTACCTTGAACATGCGAGGCACCTGCTTCCAATGAAGCCAAGGCATTCGCCAAGCCCAGACCGGCGTCGTCGTGAGTATGGATGCCCACTGGCACCTTTAACACTGCGAGAGCGGCCCGCGTGGCAGCGGCAACGGTCGCAGGCAACGAGCCACCATTCGTATCGCAAAGCACTACCCGATCGGCCCCACCCTCCACCGCCGCCAACATCGTAGCCAAGGCGTACTCGGGGTCTTCTTTCCAACCATCAATCGCGTGTTCGCAATCGTAGATCACTTCACGGCGGTGGGATTTCAAGTAAGCCACCGTGTCGCGAATCATCGCTAAATTTTCTTCGGGCGAGCAACGGAGCACTTCGCGCACGTGCAGGGCGGAAGTTTTACCGTAAATCGTAACCACGGGCGTCTCTACTTCGAGCAAGCCACGCACCTGAGCGTCCTCGGAGGCCTTCACCCCTTTACGGCGCGTCGAACCGAAGGCCGCCAACTTGGCGTTTTTGAACTTAAGCTTCTTCGCCTGGGCAAAGAACTCCACGTCCCGGGGATTGGAGCCTGGCCAGCCACCTTCAATGTAAGTCATCCCGAAACGCTCGAGCTCGGCGGCAATGCGCAGCTTGTCCTCGACCGTAAAGTGAATGCCCTGCCCCTGTGAGCCATCACGGAGGGTGGTGTCATAGATTTCGATGGAGCGTGCCATGGTGTGTAGGGTGGAGAAAGGTGGGTAAAAGGGAAGGTTCGTTCCGAAGTCCGCGGAACGGTGAAACGCTGGGAAGCGGGCCGTTCTGCGGGCTTACAGCCCGATAATAATAATATCCGACTCCGTCATCATGGCACGACCCACCGACAAGGCGAGGGAGGTCGAAGACTGGACCATGGGTTTCATGAGTGGAGGGCTACTTCAAACGGTGGGCGGAGGGGAGTCAAAGGGAAAGCCACGTTCTGAAGAAGTTGGCTCGCCAAAGGGCCCTGAAATTATGAAAAATAAGCCTATGCGACACCTTTTACCGCTGTGGGCACTCTGGGTGTCGACCTTTTCCGCCTCAGCCCAATGGAGCATTTTTGCGGAAAAAATCCCCACCCCAGGCCACTGGGCGTATTACCAAATGGAGCGCACCAAAGGCCAAGAACCTACCACGGTGAGCAACCTGCGCCTCTCAGTCCACGACGGGGGTGTGGTTAACGGACAACCCCACCTATGGCTCACGGTCGATTCGGTCGAATGGCTCGGCTCTAAATCCAAAGCCCCGTTGCACTTTCTACTCCCCGCCAACCTCAATCGGGAAGGTGCTTATAAATTTTTAGAATCCTCTGCGGAAATTTTATTCTCCGATCCAAAGGGGCCTTGGCACATGACGCCCGACGACTTGAGTGCGCTCGCTAAACGCGTGGGCTATAAGTGTACGAATAAAATTACGCCCGATCCCGACCAAACATTGGAAGAACTAAATCTGGGCAATCAGAAGTATAAGTGCAGTCGCCTTAAAATGGAAAGCTACACCATCATCGACCCTCCCGTGGTGGCGAAACAAACCATCATCATTCGCGGCGATGTGTGGCGCGATGAATCCAAACCCTTTTCGGTGATCCAAGCGAAGTGGACCGAAAAATATATTTCCGGCAGTAAAATCTCTACCGAAGAGAAAAACTTAAAACTACTGGCTCAGGGCGATAACGATAAACCCAATCCGCCCACCGATCATGGCGATGATTTTTCGTTTTGGCGCGTGATTTTTCCGCATTGATTCCTCGCACACGGTGACACGGCAAACCCTTTAACGCGACTGCAGCGACGAGGGTTGCACTTCTGGCACCCAGCCATCCTTGCCCGCCAAGACCTTTGCGGGCGTCAGCTGAGCCGCTTCGGCTGGTTTAAGCGACTTCATCCAAGCGACCCGCTGCGTCTGCACCGCCCCTGGCCCTGTGCATCCCACCTCGATAAAACGGGAGGTTTGTTGCCGTTCCACCACACGCCAATCATGCCAGCCCTCGGGCCGAACGCAGGTCCCTAATTGGCAATTAATAAAGGCCGTCGCACCATAATCACGCCACGGACGACCCAAGTAAACCTTGGCGGATTCTTGGGTACTCGTCACTTCGCAGCCCACAAAGACCAAGCCCCACGGTGAGTTCTGGGGCGTCGAGGGAGCCGTGATATACCCGGTGTCCGAGACAATAATCCGGCAGTGATTAAAATACGCCGTCGCCGCCCCAAAAATAAAATCTACCGCACCGGTAATTTCGCAGTGCTCGAAATAATGTCGCCCTTGATTCACCAACAACGTGTCTTGCCGTCCCAAGAAGTGACAATCCCGAAAAACCACGCGATCTCCATCGACGCGCACGGCGACAGCTTGAGCTTTTTCAGTGGCATCATTTTGCAACGTCACCCCTTCGACCAAACATTGATTCGCACCAACAAAAAAAGTGCAGGAGTTAAACGTACCGACAAAGGTGCCGTCAGGCTTACGTTGCGCGGCACTCAGGGCGAAGACGATTTTCGTTTGGGCAGCATGATCGCCGATGAGACTCACCGGTCCCGCTTCAGCGGGAATACGCACCTGCTCGCGATACACTCCGGGATGAAGGTGTATCCGCCACGCCCGACCTCCGGGAGCTGGACCTTTTTTCACTAAGTCATCAATCGCCGCTTGCACCGTCTTGAACGGTTGCGAGCCGTCGGCCGTGACTTCCTCATCGTAAGCTGGCACAAGCGCTCCGAGGAGCATCGTGCCCCATAAAAGTCCCAAGGTGCATAGCCCACGAACCATGAAGCCAACTTACACCCCCTCCGAAACCGAGCAAGGCAGAGCTTTCCAGCAGAGACTTCGTAAAGTCCTGCTGGAAGCTGAAAGTGGTGGCCTGAGTCGGAATCGAACCAACGACACGATGCTCTTCAGGCATCTGCTCTACCAACTGAGCTATCAGGCCAAATTAACTAAAACCCATCTGGGCCAAAACCCTTGACCCTGTCAATCCGACAACAGAAAACCCTGCGAGAAGCCTTAGAAAGTGAACTTCCAAGGGCTTAAACGCCGTTGGACCTCCGCAATCACCGCCGCTTCACCCGCTTCACCACGGTCGGAAACGAAGGTTACCGAGAAGCGCACGAAGGCCCCGCAGTCATCCCAAGGCACCGTCGAAATGAGGTGTTCGGTGATCATCCACTGCGAAAAGGCTTCGCCAGAAGCAAAGGTAACCGTGCCCGTAGGGCCAGTAGCCGACTTCGGAGCGGGCATGTATAAGAAGAAGCCAGCACCAGGCTTGCGCACTTGGAAACCGAGTTGGGCGAGGACGCCCACCAACTGGTCCATGCGACGGGAATACTTCGCCGCAATAGCACGCGGAATCGAAACATCGTCTAAACCCGCGACGCCCGCTTTCTGGATGCCCAAGAACTGACCCGAGTCCGAATTATCCTTCACGTCGCCGTAAGCACGAACGAGCAAAGGATTGCCGACCACGAAACCGATACGCCAGCCGGTCATGTTGTGACTCTTCGACAACGAGTGTAATTCAACAGCGACTTCTTTCGCACCAGGAACTTGTAAGATCGAGACTTGCTCAGCCCCGAAGTGCAACGAGCCGTAAGCGGCGTCTTGAATCACCACGAGATTGTGTTGGCGGGCAAAGGCGACCACTTCCTCGAAGAACTTACGCGTTGCGCAAGCACCCGTAGGATTGTTGGGGTAATTCAAAACCAACACCTTGGCCTTGGCTAAGACATCGGCCGGAATCGATTTTAAATCAGGCAAGAAGTGATTAGCAGCCGTCAGTGGCAAATTATGCACCAAGCCACCGTAGTACTTAGCGTGCGTGCCAAAGACTGGGTAACCAGGCACCGTCATCAACACATAGTCGCCAGGGTTGATTAAACAGGCAGGCAGAATCGAGAGTGCGGCTTTGGAGCCAATCGAGTGGAGGATTTCGGTTTCCGGATCTACCGTCACCCCGAAGAGGTTTTGCATGTAGCGAGCGGCGGCTTGCTTGAAGTCAGCCCCACCATTGTCGGCGTAGCCACGATTCTCAGGCTTGGCGGCTTCAGTTTGCAACGCCTTCACCACGGCAGGGAAAGCCATCTCGTCGGGCTCGCCCACCCCTAGGTCAATTAAGGCCACGTCAGGCTTGGCCTTTTTGGCGGCGGCCTTGGCGCGCTTAATTTTTTCAAACTTATAAATGGCCGTCGATTTGCCATAATTCACCCCGCCGATGCGTTCAGCGAAGAGTTGTTGAATATAAGATTCAGACATAGGAGAGGCTTTTAAAAAGACGGCTCTGGTCGGAATGGCAAGCGGACTTGATGAGGAACCTTGCTCCCCGAGCGACTTGATATAGCGTATGGCATGGGCCAGACCAACGAACCTGAAACCCCGGCAGTGGACCCTCATCCCCTAGGCCGTAAAATCGGGTTTCTTTTAGTGTGCCTGTTGGTCGGGGGTGCCAGCAGCTTAGTCACCCGCCCCGAAATCCCGCATTGGTACGCACAACTCCATAAACCTCCTTTCACGCCCCCACCCTGGCTCTTCGGGCCGGTCTGGACGTTGATCTACATCCTGCTCGCCCTCACGGCCGCACAAACCTGGTACGCACCACCGAACAATCGTGGCCCCCGCTACCTACAACGCTACCTCGCGGGAGCGATACTCGGCGCCAACGCCCTGTGGTCCTTATTATTTTTTGGACTCCACCGACCCGACCTCGCCCTACTCGATATCGGCGCCTACCTACTCTTACTGCTATTATGGGTTCGCTGGCTGAGCCAAAACTTGGCTCCGCGGTTCGCATGGCTCCAAGCCTTGCATGTGGTCTGGATTCTTTTTGCGACGGTTTTGAATTTTAGTGTCTGGTGGTTAAACCGCTAAACAAAAAGGCCCTGCAAACGCAGGGCCGAGGCACCAAGCTCGCGCAACCTTTAGACGTCTAACTTCGTCCAGCGAGCGTTGGCCTTCGAAGACTTTACGGCGGCGGCCACGAAAGCCATGCCCGTCACGCCATCATCAATCGTGGGGAAGTCGTAGCCTTGCTTCGGAGCTTTCTTGCCTGCCAAACGATCCCGAATCGCTTCGGTGACCGCACGGTAGATATTCGCAAAAGCTTCGATGAAAGCTTCAGGGTGACCGAAGGGCGTGCGCGTGTACTTCTTGGCTTCAGGGCCATTGTAAGAGTTACCGCGACGCCAGATTTGGCGCGGAGCTTCGGCAAACTTCACAATCAATTCATTGGGGTGCTCTTGATGCCACTCCAAGGAAGCCAAGGTGCCGTAGACGCGAATGTTTAAGTTGTTTTCGTCACCGGTCGAAATCTGCGAAGCGTATAAAACGCCACGGGCACCGCCCTTATAACGCACCAACATGTTGCCATCGTCATCCAACGGACGACCTGGGATGAAGGTACTTAAATCAGCGGCCACTTCTTCGATTTCTAAACCCGTGATGTATTGGGCCAAATTCTCGGCGTGCGTACCGATGTCGCCCATGCAATTGGAGAGACCCGAGAGGTTTGGATCCATGCGCCAATTCGAAATCTTGGTATCCTTTTTAGATTTCAACGCCGTGATGGCGTAACCTTGAGGGTACTCGACAACGATTTTATTAATCTTACCCAACTTGCCCGCCTGCACCATGGCACGAGCTTCTTTGACCATCGGGTAACCCGTGTAGTTGTGCGTCAGCGCAAAAATCAAACCGCTCTTCTTCGCCAAGGCGCGCAACTTCTTGGCCTCTTCCAATGAGTAAGCCAGAGGCTTTTCACACACCACGTGAATACCGGCTTCCAAGAAAGCCTTAGCCACGGGGTAGTGCATGTCGTTACGTGCCACAATGGAAACGAAGTCGATACGCTTGCCCACGGGCAAACGAGCTTCGGCCTGCGCCATGGCTTGGTACGAACTGTAAACGCGTGCAGGATCGAGGAAAAGATCTTCGCCCGATAGACGCGATTTTTCGGCGTCCGACGAAAAAGCCCCCGCGACTAATTCAATTTGGCCGTCTAAGGCCGCTGCCATGCGGTGCACGCCGCCAATGAAAGCGCCGCGACCACCACCGACCATCCCCATCAAGAGTTTGCGATGTGTTGTTGCCATAGGAATTAGAGAGAAACGGGTTTGCCGGATTGAGCCGACGCGTAAATCGCATCGATTACTTGCATCAAGCGATAAGCTTGCTCAGGCGTGTTGAGCGGCTTCGCACGACCTTCGATGGCATCAATGAAGTTAGCCGCCGAAGCGATGCGTCCCATGTCCTCGCAAACCGGCGTCACAATCGAGCGATTCACGCTGTGACCGTTTTCTTGGACGTAGAGTTCGCAGGTATCGATGGCCGTGTTGTCTAAACCATCGATGCCGAAGAGACGCTCCACCTTGCCACCGGCTTTGGTACCTTGGAAGACCACAGAAACCTCTTCGCGCTTCACCATTTCCGCCCAAGAAACTTGGAGCGTCAAAACTTGGCCGGTCTTAAAGGTGATAAAACCATGAGCGGCGTTTTCCACATCCGTCACCCCACCGACGCGATCGGGAATGCCCCAAGGGCCTTTGAACGACTTGTCTTGAATAAAGTCGTTAAACGTTTGGCCCAAGACGTGGGCAGGCTCGGGATAACCCATGAAATACATGGCTAAATCAACCATGTGCAACAAGTCGATGAGCGGGCCACCGCCCGAAAGTTCCTTCGTGGTGAACCAACCCCCAAAGCCCGGAATGCCCGTGCGGCGAATCCACTTAGCTTGGGCCGAGTTGATTTTACCCACCTGACCTTGCTCCACGTATTTCATCAAAGCCTGCGACTCTGGACGAGCGCGGTTGTTGAAATTAAACATCACGTGCTTACCCGACTGCTTCGAAGCCGCGATAATCTCTTGCACCTCTTTGGCACTGAGGGCGGGAGGCTTTTCGCAGAACACGTGCTTACCCGCACGCAAGCCCTGCAAGACTAACGGAGCGTGGAATTTATTCGGGACAATCACGCTGATCGCCTGCAATTCAGGCAACTCCTTCAGCATGGCATCTACCGACTCGAAGTGGTGTTTGATGTGCCACTTTTCGGCGGCCTTCTGAGCCGCACCAGGGGCGGGATCAGCGACCGCGATGATTTCCGCGCCAGCCTGTTTAAAACCAGCGGCGTGGTATTGTAACATCCCACCAGCCCCGATAATTCCAACTTTAGTTGCCATAAAGAGAAGTACGACGCGCGAGGCTTACTTGGATTTTTGCTTTTCCTTATCGAAGGCCGCGTCGAAGGCGACCTTGTTGGTCGGGAAGTCTAAGCGACGCACGAAAGCGCAAGACTCTTGGGCGCCATGGAAACGATCCATGCGACCGTCTTCCCATTCCACCGACAAGGGACCCGCGTAACCAACGTCGTTCAAAGCGACCATAATGTCTTCAAAACGGATGTCGCCGCGACCGACCGAGCGGAAATCCCAAGCCCGGCGGGCATCGCAGAAATCCGTGTGACCGCCGAAGACGCCGACCGTGCCGTCGCCATGGCCCCACCAAACGTCCTTCATGTGGGCGTGGTGAATTTGTTTGGGGAACGTGCGGATGAACTTCACGTAGTCCACGCCTTGATAACCCAAGTGGCTGGGATCGTAGTTAAAACCAAAGCGAGGGTGATGACCCACCGCTTCCAGAGCGCGTTGCGCCGAGGCGATATCAAAAGCGATTTCCGTGGGGTGCACTTCTAACGCGAAGAAAACATCATGCTTTTCAAAGGCAGCGAGAATGGGCTTCCAGCGAGCGGCGAAGTCATCGTAACCACGTTGCAAGAACGCTTGGTTGGTGGGAGGGAAAGCGTAGAGCGCGTGCCAGATGGACGAACCCGTGAAACCGTTCACCACCACTTTACCCGAACCCTTGGGCTTCTTGGACATGTAAGTTTTGCCCGCATCAAAAAACTTGCGCGCCGCTTCCGCCGTCAAAGCCATCTCCGCCGCCGCGCGTTGGCGAACGCCTTCTGGCTTACCATCGCCCCACACGTGCGCAGGCAGAATCGATTGGTGACGTTCGTCGATATTATCGCAGGTCGCTTGGCCGACGAGGTGCGAAGAAATCGCCCAGCAGCCTAAATCATGTTTTGCTAAAAGATCCCACACCGACTCCACGTAGCCTTTTTCGTTAACGGCACGCGTCACATCGAAGTGGTCGCCCCAACAGGCCAACTCGACGCCTTCGTAGCCCATGGCCTTAACTTTGGGGAGGAGTTCAGCAATCGGCAGATCTGCCCATTGACCAGTGAAGAGAGTAACAGGACGTTGCGACATAGGGAGGAAGGGTTAAGTCCTCTATGTCAGCGAATCCGCTGGGTTTGTTCAAGCGGGCAATCGCTCAAATACCGTAAAAACCATTCACACCGCCAAAGCCTTCGCCAAGGCCACCTCGAGGTAATCGTAGGCTTGGCGCAAGCTGGGGTCGGGCTCGACCACTCCAGGGGCGGGGGCACAGAAAATTCGCTCTAAATCAGCCATTTTCAGGCCGCAACCCGCCGCTTCGGCCGCACGTAAAGCCGCCCCTAAAGCTGCCGAGTCAGACACCGCCAAACGGTAGACCGGGGCCCCAAAGACATCGGCAAAAATTTTAGCGACCGCAGGATTCTCCGAAGCCCCGCCGGTGAGCAATAACTGGGTCGTCGGGGTACCCACCCAGCGACTGTGCAAACGAAGACTCAAGGCCTGGCCTTCCACGGCTGCCCGGGCGAGGGTGTCCTTGGTCACGGGCTTGCCAAATGCAATTCGACCCGCCGCGCGACGCGGGGTGATCTCGGTTTCTTCAAGAGGCAAGACGGCGGCTTGCGCCGCGGGTGCCGCTTGCACCGCTTGCGCAAAAAGTTCCCACGTGGCATAACCACATTCGCGACGAATCGCTTCGCGAGCCAGCGAGCCGTTGCGCACGCAAACGAGACTCATGCTCCCGCCCATAGGATTACCAAAAGCGTGACCCAAGCCGGCGGAGTCAGTGCGAATCCCTTCAATCGCGGCAAAGAGCGTGTCACTCGTACCCAAGCTGATGACCACTTTGCCAGGTCGCGACGCGCCCATACCAACTAAACTCGAGGGATTATCGCCCGTGCCAACCACGACTTTACAGGAAGGCGAGAAGCCATAACGAGCTACAAAATAGGCACTGATATTACCGGCGACCGTAGAACCTGGACGTACGGGCGGAAGCTTGCGGGCCAAATCAGGAGCCGTCGCCGCTAAGGCGGCCGGCGACCAGTCTCCGCGACGAATATCCATTAAATTCATCCCGGCACCATCGCCCGTATCAATCGCTACATCCGCACCGGCCAGGACCGAAGCGAAGAAAGACGACACCAAGTGAACGCGCTCCGTGCGCTGCCAGCTGGCAGGATCTTGTTTGGCCCAGCGACGAATCTGCGGACCCGTAAAACGCGGCGTAGCCACGCTACCCGTCAAATCACAAACCGCTTGCTGACCACCGAGGGCTTGAGCGATTTCGCGACATTCGACTTCGGTAGAAGAATCCATCCAAATCGGCGAAGTACGACGCGATAAAACCGGCGAGATTTTCTGCGATAAAGTCGTGTTCACCTGACCATCGGCCAGAGCAGCACGATAACCGGCTCCTAAATAAACGCTCCCGTGTTGCTGACCCGAGACCGAAACCGACTCAATCAAAGCGAGGTCGGTTAATTTCGCTAACCGTTGCAAGGCCAACTCCAGACCATCCAACCACAGTAGCGGATCCGCGTGCACCTCACCTTGGAGGCCACCGCGGATAAAACCCTCGGGGTGTTGACGGTCAGGAAAATCCGGGCCGAAACCCGCGCGAGCTCGGGCGATGGTGGTGCCACGTTGCGTGTCAATCACCAGCGCCGTCGCGCTCTGCGTCGAAAGATCTAGGCCAAGAACTAAGGCCATGAATTAGTCGATGTATTCGTTGATCAAGTTTTCCAACATCTCTTGACGACCCGAAGCCAGGCGAGGGGCTTCGATGCTTTGGGCGTAGGCGTCTAATTGAGCGAGATTCACTTTACCGGCTTCAATCTTCTTGCCGATGCCGCTATTCCACGAGGCGTAGCGTTGGTCGACAAACTTGTGCAGCTTGCCGTCCTTGATAATCGCATGGGCAATCTTCAAGCCGCGGGCAAAGGCATCCATCCCACCAATGTGGGCGTGGAAGAGGTCGACGGGCTCGTGCGATTCGCGACGACGCTTAGCGTCAAAATTCAGGCCACCGGTGGTGAAGCCACCCATCTTCAGGACGCGCAACATGATGTTCGTCGTGAGGTAGAGGTCGGTGGGGAATTGGTCCGTATCCCAGCCCAACAACGTGTCGCCACGGTTGGCGTCGATCGAACCGAGCGCATCAGCGCCGATAGCCACTTCCAATTCATGCTCCATGGTGTGACCCGCGAGCGTGGCGTGGTTGGTTTCGATATTTAACTTAAAGTGCGGCAATAAATCGTACTCGCGCAAGAAGTTCAAACAAGCGGCCGAATCCGAATCGTATTGGTGGGTCGAGGGTTCACGAGGCTTAGGCTCGATGTAGAATTGACCCTTGAAACCAATCTTCTTTGCGTGCTGCACGGCGAGGTGCAAGAGTGCGGCCAAGTGGTCCAGCTCGCGCTTCATGTTGGTGTTCAACAGCGTGGCGTAACCTTCGCGGCCACCCCAGAAGACGTAACCTTCACCGCCTAAAGCCTTGGTCGCTTCTAAGGCATGACGCACTTGGCTAGCGCCGTAAGCAAAGACGTCGGCGTTAGGCGAGGTTGCGGCACCTTGAGCGTAGCGAGGGTGGGCAAACAAGCAGGCCGTACCCCAGAGCAACTTCTTGCCGGTCGCCTTTTGGTAAGCCTTCAACTCTTGCGTCACGCGAGCCAAGTTGGCGTGCGTTTCAGTCAATGTAGCACCTTCAGGAGCGACGTCGCGATCGTGGAAGCAGTAGAAATCGATTTGGCACTTCTCGAGAAACTCGAAGAAGACGGGCACGCGGCGGAGGGCGTTGTCGAGGGAATCCGAGTTGTCATCCCAAGGCATCAAAGCCGTGGCACCACCAAAGGGGTCGGACAAACCATTGCGCATCACGTGCCAATAGGCTGCGGCGAAACGCAAATGGTCCTTCATCAGCTTACCGCCGATTTTTTCCTTCGGGTTGTAATGCTTAAAAGCAAAAGGGTTTTTGGATTTCGGACCTTCGTATTGAATGACCGGAACTTTTGGGAAGTGCGACATGGAGTTAAAACGGACAACTACCTTTGTGAGTCTCCCCTTCCCTGCCAAGTAAGGATTTCAAAACTGTCGAGGGTCACCTTGTATCATTACGACAAAGGGTGTTTTTTGGTTAAGTGTGCCTTGCAGACTGAGCACCCGCCATTTACATTCAAAAAATGCAGGTGATTAAAACCGTACCCGCCCTCCGCCAAGCCCTCCAACAGGCGCGGCAAGCTGGGCAAGCCATTGGTTTCGTGCCGACCATGGGCTGTCTCCACGCCGGTCACCTCGCCCTCGTCCAGCAAGCCCGGCAGGAAAACGCCTGCGTGGTGGTATCGATCTTCGTCAATCCCACGCAATTCGGACCCCAGGAAGATTTCGCCAAATACCCCCGCACCTTTGAGGACGATTGCGTCCAGTGCCAAGCGGCAGGTGCCGCCATCGTGTTTGCCCCGACAACGGAAGATTTCTACGCCCCCCAAAGTTCGACTTGGGTGGAGGAAACCTTCGTCACCCAAGGGTTATGCGGCACGTTCCGTCCGGGACATTTCCGCGGCGTCACCACCGTCGTGGCCATGCTCTTCAACGTCGTGCAACCCGATGCGGCCTATTTTGGTCGCAAAGACCTGCAACAATTAGGTGCCATCAAACGCATGGTGCGGGACTTGCATTTTCCAGTTAAAATTATCGCCCACGATACGGTGCGCGAGGCCAATGGCGTGGCGATGAGTTCCCGCAATCGCTACTTAAGCCCCACGGAATTCCAGCAAGCCACTGCCATTCCTGCCGCCCTACAAGCGGCACAACAAGCCGTACAGCAGGGCGAACGCGAGGCCACCAAGGTTCAACAGCTCGCCCTCGCCCGTCTGCAACAAGAACCCGCCTTACAGTTGCAATACTGCGAAGTGATTGACGCCGACACCTTGCGCCCCGTCACCACCATCACGCCTGGTCACACTGCCGTGGCCATCGCCTGCTACCTCGGCAAGACGCGGCTAATCGATAATTGCCTGCTCTGATAACAAAAGACCCCGACTCGCGGACGAGTCAGGGTCTTTTTCAAAAGGCGTTTAACGCTTACTTAGCTTGGGGCTTAGCGTTGGGATCAATCGGCGGCAACACGCCGACAAAGTCCTTCGCTTCCAAGTTATGACGGTACATGTTAAACGAATACTTGCTGGGATTCCATTCCACCAAGGGAGTCACGTCCGCCTTCTTGGGCACGTCTAACTTCAAACCCCAGAACACGCCGTTCACTAAAAGACGACGCAAGGACTCATCGCGCAAGTCGCTGGCCGAGGCCATCGTGGTGCAGAGCACGCGATTCACCGTACCCGACGCATTAGGCACTTCGCGCACCCAAGCTACGGCCATGGGAGGTTGGTTGACGCCTTGCTCGACCTTATCGGTCGAACGCTTTGCCTTACGCTCACTCAACGCATCATCAGGCTTCATGCTCGCGAGGACTAAACCACGCAGGAGGATTTTAGCATCCGCGGGCGGGTAGGCTTCGTACACATCGGTGTCGCCGTAAATCGTGCTCACCCCGTTCAACACCGGGTTAGCTTCCGAGCCGGCTTCAATCACGGCGCGCGTAGCTTCAAACTTGTGATGACCCCAGTGGCTAACCCACTGCTCACCCAAGACATTCTTACCAAACTTATTGTAACTCGCGTAGGTGCCTTGTAGCCCAGCAAAGCAGTGCGTGCTGGTACGTACGCCGACGAAGCTGACCCCGCGCTTCACCGCGGCGTCAAACTTGGCCATGGTCGCCTCGGGATACTTACGAAAACGCAGACCAATCACGATCGCATCAGCCTTATCCAGCGCGTCCGGGTTACCGAGGCTGGTTTGATTGTTGGGATTAATCACGCCATTGTCGTGCGAGAATAAAACGCTGCAATGGAAGCCGAAGCGCTCGGAAAGGATGCGAGCCAACATCGGCATCGACTCTTCGGAGCGATATTCTTCATCGCCTGCCAACAGGACGACCGTCTTACCTGCCCCAAGACCTTGGCCTCCGGGAAAATCTAACCAACCTGGGCCAGTGGTGAAATTATCAGCGGCGACCAGCGATAGGCAGCTCGCCAAAAGCAATAAGAAGGTGCGTTTCATGGGGATGGCTTGACCGTACCCCTGAGGCTTAACTTTTCAAGTACCCTGTTACACCAATTTCGTGCAATTAACATCGGCCTAAAACAAAAAAGGCGAACGGGTGACGTTCGCCTTTTTTTACGATGCAAGAACCGCTTAAGCGATGACCTTATCAACAATCTTACCAAAGTTATCGGTAAGGCGGAAGTCACGACCGTTGTAGCGGTAGGTGAGCTTAGTGTGATCGAAGCCGAGCAAGCGGAGGATCGTGGCGTGCAAGTCGTGAATATCGACGCCGTCAGCCGCCACTTGGCCACCGATTTCGTCGGTTTCACCGTAGTGCATGCCGCCCTTAACACCGCCACCCGCCATCCAGCAGCAGTAAGCCTTAGACCAGTGGTCACGACCGCTATTCGCATTGACGCGACCAGCCGTGGTAGGCGTACGACCGAATTCTCCACCCCAGATGATGAGGGTTTGGTCCAAGAGACCGCGTTGCTTCAAGTCCGCAATCAGAGCGGCCGCAGGGGTATCCACGTTAGCGGCCGTGCGAGCGGCAGCGGTGAAGATATTGGTGTGGTGATCCCAACCACCCGCATCGACTTGAACGAAGCGAACGCCGCGCTCTACGAGGCGACGGGCACAGAGGAGTTTCGCACCGAGGTCGCTCTTACCATAGGCATCGCGCGTCTTTTGCGATTCTTTAGAAATATCAAAAGCATCGGTCGCAGCGGTTTGCATGCGGAAGGCCAATTCGAAGGACTCGATGCGAGCTTCTAATTGCTCATCTTTTTGCACCGTCTTCATGTGGGCTTCGTTCAATTGACGAACGAGGTCGAGTTGCTTGCGCTGAGCTTCTTCGGTCGTGAAGTCGCTTTGCAAGTTGGCAATCACCTTATTGGCAGGAGCGCCCGGACGGAAGGAGGTCTTCGCACCTTGGAAGATGGAAGGCAGGAAGGCCGACTGACGACCTTCAGGGCTACCACCCAAGCTGACAAAGCCAGGGAGATCTTGGCTCTCAGTGCCCAAACCATAGAGCACCCACGAACCCAAGGAAGGCTTTTGCAGAATCGCCGAACCCGTGTGCATCAACTTAGTGGCAGGACCGTGTGCCGGAATATCGGAGTGCATCGAACGGATGACGCACATTTCATCAGCCTGTTCTTGGAGCTTAGGGAAAATTTCGGAAATTTCTAAACCGGACTTACCCGACTTCTTAAACTCGAAAGGCGTAGGGAACAGTACGCCACCTTGACCGGAAGCGGTCTTCTCGGCGTAAGCCTTCATGCCAGGCTTGTAGTCAAAGGTATCCAAGTGCGAAGGTGCGCCACCCGCGAAGATGTGGATCACGTGTTTCGCTTTCGCAGGCATCGGAGCGGAGCGAGGCTTCAACGAAGCGGTCACTTCCGCTTTCGCATCGGCGACGAGGTAGTCGGCAACCATCGTGCCGAAAGCCAACGTGCCGAGGCTCATGCCAGTTTGACGCAAGAACTCGCGGCGCGAATTAGGCGTGGGCAAACTGTTCGTACAATTTTGGATTTCCATGGTGATGGGGGATTTGATATTTATAGTATGAGTTTAGTTAAGGTAGACAAATTCATTCGCACAAATCATCGACTGGGCCAGCAGCTCCCAGGGGGAGATGGGCTTCCGGCTGACTTTTTCGCCCAGATTCTCGACTTCCGTGCCTACCACCTTGGTTTGAGGGGTATTGGAGGCATTCGGGGTCATGGGGGTACTGGGGGCTAAGGGCTTGTTGGCGGCGGCAATGGCCGCAGCACCTTCGGCCTTCCGCTTGGCAGCTAAGGCAGCCTTGTCAGGCTTAGGCGCAGCGACGGTAGGCTTTTCGTCCAAGTACCCACCGATGCGGTGCACGAAGTCGCGCGCCATGGCACGCTCTTGAGGCGTGGGCGTACGTTGGTACATGATCTTATAAAGCTGGGTGATTTTTTCGTCGTCCGAAGAAGCCTTGGCGACTTCAGGACGAGCCACAACCGAGCGAGCGACATCGACCGACAGGGCGTTGTTCATGAAGAACAAGGCTTGTTGAGGCACAATCGTCGAACCGCGACGCGAATTGGTCATGTCAGGATCCGCAAAGTCGAACTGCGATTGCAAGTCGCTCAAGTTCTCCCGGCGGATGAAGCCATAAATACTGCGACGGTAGCTGAAAGGCTCTTCAGTGATATTCACCGGGCGACCACCAAGCGTGGTGTCCATCTTACCCGTCAGCAGTAGCATGGAATCGCGAATGCTTTCGAAGTCTAAACGGCGCAGGTTGGAGTGCCAGAGGTACTTGTTGCTGGCATCAATCTTGAGCGGATCCACCGAACCCTTTTGAGCCACGAGTGGGTTCACGGCGGGATTTGCCGATTGGCAGTAGGTTGCCGAAAGGAGAATCTTCTTATGCAATTTCTTAATCGACCAGCCGTTATCGACGAAGTACGTCGCCAGCCAATCAAGCAACTCGGGGTGCGAAGGCTTTTCCGACATGTTGCCGAAGTCATCAGGCGTGGAAACAATCCCGGCACCGAAGTGGTGCAACCACACGCGATTAACCATCACGCGCGAGGTCAAGGGATTGGTACGGCTGGCAATCGAAACCGCTAATTCGCGACGACCGCTACCTTCGTAGAAAGGCTGACGTTCGGGACCCGCGAGGATTTCTAAGAATTGGCGAGGAGCCACGGCACCCTTCTTGTTACGATCACCGCGGATATACACGTTGGTGTCATGAGGCTTTTCAGAATCAGCCACAATCATCGCCGTGCCTGGGCCTCCGGGGTGCGTTAATTCTAAAGCGTTAATCGCATCGAACTTGAAGTAACGAGGAGGAATATTGCCGTTGCGGAAAGACGGAGCCGATTGCCAAGGCTCACAGAAGGTCCGACCCGAAACGAGTACGGTCATCATCGGAGTCGTCGCAATGTCTTCGTAGCTAGGCGTGGGCCAGGGGTAAGCGGCCAATTGGGCCAAAGCCTTATCATCTTGTTCGCCCCGACGACCAGGCGTACCGCGCAGTTGGTAGTGAGCCAAAATGCGATCGTGGTACTTTTGGAAGATTCCTTGGTAAGCGAAAGTGACATCTTCCAAGCTCTTGGGCTTCAAGTTGCGCAAGCCTTCGGCGATGTAAGGATTCACTTGCAAACGCTTGTCGGCCAAGGCGGCCGCGATGATTTCGGGAGCTTTCGCTTCAAAGTCCGCATCCTTAAGGTTACGCAGGCGAGCCAACGGACCGGTGATGGGCGAGTTGTTATTAATCATCAACGAACCATCCACTTCGCGCTCTTGGGTGAGCTTAAATTTCTTCTCTAAATCAAAACCCTTTTCCGAACGCATGCCGCCGGACATCGCCACCAAGGCGCGCGCACCGAACTCACGGTGTACAATACTGAGGAGCGAAGCGGTATACTTGTAATAGCCCTTCACATTCTCATCCATGAGCTGCTTCATTTGGCGCTCATAGTCAGCACGCACGGCAGGCGGAGCCGAACGCGTACCGCGAATGGCGGGCTCTACTAAGGGCTCAATCGTGGACGAGAAAATCCCGTGCATCGAATAGTAATCGGCCGAAGGAATCGGGTCGAACTTGTGGTCGTGACAACGGGCACAAGCAACGGTCAACGCCATGAACGCCTTCGACGTCGTGTCGATGCGTTCATCGATAGTGTCGTCCATATTGTCAAAACGCTTGCCCACCGTGATGAAGCCCAGGGCCGCGAGGCGAGGGTCATCCTTGGCTAAGTCGGGCAAACGATCGGCTGCCAACTGCTCGATGATGAATTGATCGTAGGGCTTATCATTATTGAAAGCGTCGATGACGTAATCGCGGTAGGTCCAAGCACTCGCGGACACATCCGCATCGGCGCCTCCACGGCGCACCCCCTTGGTGTCGGAGTAACGAGCGGTATCGAGCCAGTGACGAGCCCAGCGCTCACCGTAGCGAGGCGAAGCCAAAAGACGGTCAATAGCACGTTCCACCACGACGGCCGCCGTGTGGCTCGCTTGGCCTTGGCGTTGGGCAAACTGATCGCGTCCTACAGCCGCGTCGTATTCACGTGCAAACGCCTCCGCTTCGGAGTTGGTCGGAGGCAAGCCATGCAAATCATAAGTGAGGCGACGAATCAGGGCTTCACCGTCTGCCGAAGGGCTGGGCTTCAAGCCCGCCTGATCTAACTTCGCTAACACAAAGGCATCGATTTCATTTTGCACCCAAGCAGGGTTGCTCAACTTCGTGGGCACTTCGGGTTCGGTCACGGGTTTGAACGCCCAGTGATCGCGTGCCTTTTGCGAAAGGCCCGTCAGCTTCACCGCGGCGGGACCGGTGGGTGCAGGAGCTCCCATCATCACCCACTTCTCTAAAACTTTAATTTGGTCATCGGGCAATTTCGCACCCGACTTGCGTGGCGGCATCGACAACTCGGGATCGTCTTGGTGCACCGCGACAATCATCAAAGATTTTTTAAGATTACCTGGCACAACCGAAGGACCTTGGTCGCCACCCGCAATGAGACCCGAGCGCGAGTCCATCACTAAGCCGCCCTTGGACACACCTTCCGAAGCCGAGTGACACTTGTAGCAACGCTCAGATAAAATCGGGCGAACTTCTTTCTCGTAGAATTCTAATGAAGCCTGATCGAATTTCGGTGCATCGGCTTTCGCAGCTTCGTCTGCCGCCATTAACGAAGCGGCCAAGCCTAAGAAGGCCAGCGGGCTGATTCGTGAGAAACGCTTCATAGGGAAAAAGGTATTCATAAGATTAAACCTCCACTTTAGGGAAAAGTTCTAATAAAGTTTTGGGGTAGGGACCTAAAGTAAGTCTATAGGTAAAATTATCTACCCGTTCTAGCCGATGTCCAGCGGTAGATTAAGGAATTATTAAATAAAAAGGCGGGGGCACCCGAGGCACCCCCGCCCTTCAAAAGCCTTCAATTAATTGACGTAAACAAACTCGTTCGAGAGCAATAAGGCTTGGGCCAGCAATTCAAGGGGGGTTAAGGGTGCCCGAGACACCATTTCACCCACGTTTTGCAGGACGCCTTCGGCCCCACCCGTGCTCACCGACATCATCATGGCATCAGGGGCTTCCACGGACTTACCGCCCATGGGCTTATCCTTCTTGGCCATCATGCCACCGCCCGTGTCGTCGGTGATCGTAATGGTCTTAGGCTTATCCTTGGTCGAAGCCTTGGTAGCAGCCGTCTTGGTAGCAGTCGCCCCGGGCTTAGCATTGGCATTCGCTGCCCGCTGGGCGGCAATGGCCAAAGCTTTTTGCTTATCCAGGAATTCCCGAGCCCAACGAATCTCACTCGAGGTCGCGCGGCGTTGGAAGATGTTCAAGAACATCGCATTGATGCGGGAGTCTTCGGTGATGGCCTTGACTACTTCCGGCTTAGCCGCAACTGCCCGGGCTACTTCGACCGACAAGGGATTGTTCATGAAGAACAAGGCTTGTTGAGGCACAATCGTCGAACCCCGGCGCGAGTTAGCCATATCTGGATCCGCGTAGTCGAATTGCGAAAGCGTATCGCTCAAACGCAAGCGGTCCACGTAACCATAGAGACTGCGGCGGTAGCTGTAAGGCTCATCCGTGATGTTAGCAGGCTGACCTCCCACCATGGGATTCATCTTGCCCGTGAGCAGAATCATGGAATCGCGAATGGCTTCGAAGTCCAAGCGGTGCAAATTACCGCGCCAGAGCAAGCGATTAGGAGCATCAATCTTCAGTGGATCTACGGCCCCTTTCTTCGCCACCAAGGGATTCACATTAGGATTAGAATCCTGACGGTAGGTTGCGCTGAGCAAGATTTGACGGTGCATGCGCTTAAAGGTCCAACCGTTCTTCATGAAGTCGGTCGCCAACCAATCCAACAACTCGGGGTGCGAAGGCTTTTCCGACATATTGCCCAAGTCGTCAGGCGTGGAAACGATGCCTTCACCGAAGTGCTTCAGCCAAAGGCGATTCATGGCGACGCGGGCCGTCATGGGATTGTCTTTGCTCGCAATCGACTGAGCTAACTCCAAACGGCCACTGCCATTGGTGAAAGGCTTCCGATCCGTGCCGGATAAGATTTCGATAAAGCGGCGTGGGGCCACGGGACCGAGTTTATTCTTATCACCGCGGATGTAGACATTGGTGTCACGAGGGGTGGCCGCATCTTGTACCGCCATGGCTTCGCGAGGCACGCCAGGGTGCGAGAGGCGCAATTCGTTCACTTGGGCGAAACGGAAATAACGCGCGGGCTTCGTGTTGTTTTGTCCGCCGAAAATCGGGCGGTTTTGCCAATCGTTACAGAACTTACGCGAATCGAACATCGCGATGAGCTCTTCGTTATCCAGAATGTCTTCAACATCCGGCAAGGGCCAGGGATAAGCAGCTAACTGCGCAATGGCCGCAGGGGTTTGCTTGCTAGTATGACCAGGCTTCGAGCAACGCTCGATGTGCGCGAGGATCGACTCCTTGCTGTCATTATAAACTTTTTGATAGGCCAAGGCGACGTCATCAATCGTCTTGGGCTTGAGGCCACGCAAGGCCGCCGCAATCAGCGGATTCACGGGGTGCTTCGTGTCGCTAATCGCTTCGGCTAAAACCGCCGGAGCACGCTCCGCAAACGAAGCGGCCGGGATTTTGGCCACGCGTGCAAACGGACCCGTGATAGGCGAATCGATTTGGATGCGCATAGGCTCGAAGTCCGGCAAGGGCGTTTCGAGTTTATACTTTTCATTCACATCGCCCCACTCTTCGGAGCCACGCTTCAACGTCGCCGCAATCAAACGTCCCGCCATTTCGCGGTCGTAGCGAGCGCGCATTTCACGGAAATATTTATAGTAACCCGCCGCGCTTTCTTCTTGGAGTTCCTTGAGGCGCTTCTCGAAGTCGGCTCGTTGTGCCGAAGTTTGTGGCGTCAAAGCAATCGAGGGGTGCTGCAACGGCTCAATCGTCGAAGCGAAAACACCGTGCAACGAGTAGTAATCGGCCGAGGGAATCGGGTCGAACTTGTGATCGTGACAACGCGCACAGGCGACCGTCAAACCGAGGAACGCCTTCGTGGTGGTATCAATGCGCTCATCGATGGTGTCATCCATGTTATCAAAGCGCTTACCGATGGTGATAAAGCCCAACGCCGTTAAGCGCGGATCACCTTGTTTGATATCAGGAAGTTTGTCGGCGGCTAACTGCTCGATGATGAATTGGTCGTAGCCCTTATCGTTATTGAAGGACTCGATAACATAATCGCGGTACGTCCAAGCGTAAGCATAGCGATAATCTTCAAAGAGCGTCTTGCCTTGATTGACAGGCAAACCGCGCGTGTCGGAGTAGCGAGCGGTGTCGAGCCAGTGACGTGCCCAGCGCTCACCATAGTGCGGCGAGGCGAGTAAGAAGTCGACCTGCTTGGCCACCACTGTGTCGACATTCGTAGCGGGTCGACCTTGGTGAATCGCGCCGGCGTCCGCCGCTTGGGCAGCTTCATAAGCCTTATTGAAAGCGTAAACTTGCTCAGCCGTGGGAGGCAGGCCGATCAAATCGTAGAACATCCGGCGCAACAACGATTCGGGATCAGCGGACGGATTGGGCTGCAAACCCGCGGCTTCTAACTTCGCGAGGACGAAATGATCAATCGGCGTTTTGCACCACGCAGCATTTTTAACTTCAGGAACGGCGGGCGATTGCACGGGCTTAAAAGCCCAGTGATCACGGGCCTTTTGAGAGAGACCCGTTAACTTATTCGTACCACCCACGGGAGCGGGAGCACCCATCTTAATCCACTCTTCCAAGAGCGCAATTTTGGCATCCGCAATCTTGCCACCTTTTTTCTTGGGAGGCATCGCTAATTCCGGATCCGTGTAGTGGACGGAGCGAATTAACAATGACTTACCGAGATTACCAGGCACCACGGCGGGACCATCATCGCCACCCTTTTGCATCCCCTCACGAGAATCTAAAATCAACCCACCCTTGGTCGTCGACTTCTCAATCGAGTGACACTCGAAGCAGTGCTCGGACAAAATCGGTCGAATATTTTTCTCGTAAAATTCTAAACCCTCCTTGCTCGGCTCATCAGCCGCGAGGAGCGAAACCGATGCCGTGAGAAAACTCGTCGCAACGAGGGAGGGCAATCGAAGGAAGTGGTGCATAAAAATAATATTTAGGGTAAAAACACCAGTAAGGTGCCGAAGTTAGGGGAAGGTCTTAACTCAACCCAATATAGGGTGATAACTTCAGGAATCAAGCGGGCTTAATGGGGCCGAAGATTACCCTTCCCGCCCCTTCATTTAGCCCCATAAAGGAATCGCCGAAGCTTTGATGCGCATCCTCCTTGCCAGCGATAAATACAAAGGGTCCCTCCGGGCCCCAGAAGTGAATCAATGCCTGGCTGAGGGGCTAAAAAAGGCCTTTCCCGGTGCGGTTTTCGATCATTGTCCCATTGCCGATGGCGGAGAAGGAACCACCGAGGCCATGGTTGCCGCCCTGGGAGCGCAGTGGCAAGAAACGCAAGTCCTTGATGCTCAAAGTCGTCCGCATCTTGCCCGCTGGGGACTACTCCCCGCTCCAGGAGGGCTAGCCATCCTGGAAATGAGCGCGGCCAGCGGAATTATTTTAGTCTCCGATATTCCGCTTAACCCTTTTACTGCAACAAGTTACGGAACTGGACAATTACTCAAGGCCGCCCTCGACCGAGGGGTTAAAAAAATCATCATCGGCATCGGTGGAAGCGCCACCAACGACGGAGGGCTCGGGATGGCCTTGGCTCTGGGTTATCAGTTCTACCGCCAGAACCAACCCTTCACCCCCACCCTCACCACCCTACTCGAAGCGGATCGGCTAAGCGCCCCGCCAGCTTGGTCGGCCGAGGTACTCGTGGCATGTGACGTTCAAAACCCTCTCCTTGGGCCTCAAGGGGCCACCCGGATCTATGGTCCGCAAAAAGGGGTCCAAGATTTTTCGTGGTTCGAAGCACGGCTGGCTCACCTCGTAAAACTCGTGGGTCAAGACCTTGGACGCTTCCCCAGCGAAACCCCTGGAGCGGGGGCAGCGGGAGGTCTCGGCTTTGGATTGATGGCTTTCATGGGAGCGACGTTGACGCCTGGCTTCACCTTAATCGCGGAACAATTACAAATCCGCCAACGCATCGTGACCGCTGACTTAGTCATCACCGGCGAAGGTCGCCTCGACGCCCAAAGTCTCAACGGCAAAGGCCCCGTGGGCATCGCCCAACTCGCTCGTCAACTTGGTAAAAAAGTCGTCGGCGTGGCGGGCAGTATCGAAAGCCCGACGGAGCTCGCCTCGGCTTTTGATTTATTAATTCCCGTTAAACCGCCAGAGATGCCCCTGACGACAGCGATGGCGCAAACGCCAGCCCTCATTCAGGCAGCGTTGCTTGCACACCAGGTCGACCTGCAAAACTTAGTTCGTTAACCAAAAATATTAGCAGGCTTACCTTTACCATCGACCGTGGCGTAGAAGGGACGCCCTTCGATTTCGAACATCGTCTTGGGACTAATGCCCATCGCGGTGAAAATCGTCGCGTGCATGTCTTCAATACTCACAGGGTCTTTGATCGCGAGCAGCGGACGTTCGTCGGCCGTCGCCCCGTAAATTAAACCTTTCTTCACGCCACCCCCAAACATTACCACGCTGGTACCACCCGTAAAGTGCCGGTGTAAACCGTAGTGATCAGGGCTCTCCATCGTCGTTCCTTTGTGGAACGATTGATCGCCAGCCTTAGAACCAGGACGACCTTCAATCATCGCATCGCGACTGAACTCGCTGGCAATGACGACGAGCGTGCGGTCCAATAAACCACGTTTTTCTAAATCTAAAATTAGTTGGGCAATAGGGGCGTCGATAGTGGCATGCATTTCCTCGACCATCTTGTGACCCTTGCCGTGCGTGTCCCAATTAAAGAACGGCACATACTCCGTGGTGACTTCAACGTAGCGGGCACCATTCTCGACTAAGCGACGCGCCAACTGACAGCCGCGACCAAAGCGCGTGGTGCCGTAAGCTTCTTGGGCTTCCTTGGGTTCTAAAGATAAATCAAAAGCAGCCCGCTCCTTCGCGCTCAAGAGACGATAAGCATTATCCATCGAACGCAGCATCGATTCTTGTTGGTAGTCACTCATTTGGTCGCGATGTGGACTCGCATCGACCAAACGACGGAACTCGCGATCGCGATTCACGAAACGACCCGTATCCATGCCCTTGGGCGGGCGCACCGCGGCCGCCGCTTCATCCGGGTAAGGCAAATTCATCGGACCATACTCACCACCAAAAAAACCTGCCGTGGTGAAAGCCTTTAATTCTTCGCTCTCCCCGACGCCTTCTAGGCGTTGCCCGATATTAATGAAGGCTGGCATCACCGGATTACGCGGCCCCAACACGCGGGACATCCAGGCTCCAATATGTGGACACGCCACCGTCTGAGGCGGAACGTACCCCGTGTGCCAATGGAATTGGTGACGGGAGTGTAAGATGCTACCCAAGTCAGGCTGCACTGCCGAACGAATCAAGGCAGCGCGATCCATCACCTTGGCAATACGCTCCAAACCCTGACAAATCTGCAAACCATCTACGGCCGTAGGAATAGCTGGGAAAGTGCTCAACACCCGTTTGTAATCCAAACCTTTTTCGTAAGGTGCGTAACGCTTCGGATCAAAAGTCTCCGGCGCCGCCATCCCGCCCGCGAGCCACAATACAATACACGCATCAGCCTTAGCAGGCGGAGCAATCACTTTAGGCGCAGCGCCCCATAAACGAGGGGCACCCATGCCCATCGTAACCAGACCCGCCGCGGCGAGTTGCTTCAAAAATTCCCGACGCACCAAAGGCTTGGGCAAATCAGGGTCGAAAGAAAAACCAGGAAGAGGATTCATAGCATTAACGCACAAGTTGGAATTCGGGGAGCATGAACACCGACCATAATAAATCCGCAACCCCACCCTCCGTCAACTTGGGGCCTAAGATTTCGAGGGAGATTTTGAGTTCGGCGGGCGAGGGCTCGCGACAAAGCGCTGCTTGATATAGCCAATGGACCAAAGCCTCGGGCGAAGCCCAGGTACGTTGCATCAAGTGAGCGGCACCGCGGTTAAGTAAATCGGTTAATCCAGCCCCGTTCGATAAATCAATTGCCTCCAACGTGCTTAATTCCGTGGGACGCATGGAGACAATCTGCTCGCGATTAGGACGACCTAATGAGCGTTGAAGCAAATCCGACTTCATCAACGCTGCCCGCGGTAAGAGCATCGTCTTCTTCGACAGCATAGCGTATTGATCTGCTAAGCGACTTTCGCCCTCACCCCAGCCAACATCGGGCACCAAGGCGACGGGTTTCCATTCCGTCTTAGCGGGCAAAGCCCCTTGGGCATTGGGCAACGTCGCCGACCATTGCCATGACTTATCCGTAGCCACGACGACTTCTTTGTGATCGGCCAACTGCACGTATAATTGCACCCACAACCCTGCGGGATTAGGTGCGGTGCCGCCATTGCGACCCACGGCGATAAGGTCATTATTTCCCTTCTTTAAAACGGTCGTGAGATCGTACGATTGTGGCGACTGCCAATCGTCCCCCTTACCAACCTTATGACCATTCACCCAAAGTTCGTAAGTGTTGTCGCAGGCAATCACCAACCCCGCCCGCGTCACGTCGGTCGCTAAACTCACCGTCTTCCGAAAGACTCGAGCTTCATTAGCGGCAGGCTGTTTACCCTTCGCCGTGTCATTAGACCAAATCGGCTGAGCTAACAATGTCGCGGTGGCTACACCGTCGCGTGCCCGCATCACCCCCGCATCAATCTTAGCAGGTGCCGTTCCCGTCAGACGCCAAATCGCATCAACGAATTGCTCCGCCGTCAGGCGCTTCGCACGAGGACCATGGTAAACGTAACCTTTGTCATCGGCATCGCGTTGTAAGATTTCCGTCTGCGATTGGTAGGCCTGCGAAGTCACGATAAAGAATAACACTTCTTTTAAGTCATACTTCGTAGCGACCAATTGGTTGGCCAATAAATCCAAGACATCCTGATTCCAAGGAGCCGTTTGCATCGCATCGACCGGATGCACTAAACCCCGCCCCATCAAACGGTGCCACAAGCGATTCACGATTGTACGTTGGAAGCGCCCATTATCGGGGTGCGTCATCAAAGCCGCCAGTTGCTTTAAGCGTTCGGTGCGCGGCAACGTCGCATCCACTTGTCCCAACTCCGGAAAAATCCAAGCGGCGGTAGCCATCTTACCCGTCGGAATGTCGCAACGCACGAGTTCCATCGGATGGTCGGAGTAGATTGCTGCGAGGCCGTAGGAATCTTTCAGTTTCCAACGATCCGTAAAGCTGTCGTGGCAAGACGCACACTTCATGTTGATGCCTAAAAACGTCTGCCCAACGCTTTGCGCAAATTGCATCTCTGGTTTCTGACCTGCACTGGTGGCCCCCCGCCAAATAATCCCTTTCGAAAAACCTTCGCTCTCCGGAGCTGGAGCAATGAGTTCGCGCGTAAAAACGTCGTAGGGTTTGTTATTAATCAGCGAACGATACAACCAAGCGGTGATTTGCTTGCGACCGCCATCGATGTAGCCCGTACCAGCGTAGTCATTACGTAAAAGGTCATTCCAAAACACCATCCAATGCTCGGCGTAATCAACCTCACGGGCTAATAATTCACGGGCAACGACACTTCGTTTATCCTTGTTAGGATTAGCTAAGAAGGCGGCGGTTTCTTCCGGCGTAGGCAAAATACCGATCAGGTCTAAATAAACCCGACGCAGGTAAGTGCTATCATCCGCCAAGGCAGGGGCGGCGATTTTTTGCCGCTGCAAGTATACATCCAAGAGTCGGTCAATCGGATGCTCCCGGCCCAGCTGTGCCGCGGGCAAGACCACGGCTCGTGGTTTCAACGGGGGCTCATAAGCAGGTTGTTTGAACGCAAAACCTTCGGTCCAAACGGCACCTTCTTTAATCCAATTCTTAAGCACTTCGACCTCGGCAGGCGTCAGACCTGGCCCTTTCGGAGGCATGCGCGTATCCGGATCAGTACTAACGACTAATTCCAAAATCTTAGATTTCGCCACTTGGCCAGGCACCAGCATCACGCCGTTCTCACTACCCTCGAGGAGAGTCGCCCGGGTGTTCATCGAAAAACTCCCCTTCTTCTTGTCGCCCGCATGGCACTCCGTGCAGTGCTTCTTTAAGAGTGGCACGACTTCGTGGTTAAAATCCACTTCCGCATGCAACCCTAGCCCCGCTAAACCTAGCGCAGCCGAAATAACTAGACGCGAGCCCCACTTCATAAAATTAGCGCGTGAATAAAATGGCAGCTCCGCCAGGGGCCGCTACCGCTTGGTGGGTGTCAGTGAGTTGGCCCGTCTTCTCATCGATGCGGTAGGCGTTTACGGTGCCTGATTTCTGACCGGCACAAACCAACCATTGGCTATCGGGGCTTAAACCAAACCCACGTGGCACGGCCGGCACATTCAAGACATGCTGCACGAGAGCCAGCGTGCCGTTAGGCTGAATCGCAAAAACCGCCAAGGAATCATGGCCACGATTCGAGACGTATAAGAAATGCCCCCGGCGATCCGTGAAAATTTCCGCTACCGTGGTACCTTTGATTCCCGCCGTACCCTCAGGCATCGTGGTAATCGTCTGCAATTCTTTCAACTGACCATCCGCTGGATTAACCGCAAAGGTGGTCACCGAGAGGCCCATCTCATTACAGACGTAGAGGAATTTGCCGTGCGGCGAGAAAGCTAAGTGACGTGGACCGGCACCTGCGGGGACGCGACCCGACTTGGGGTTTTGTAAAACCAACTCATGCTTCTCCGCTTCTAATTTATAAATAAAGACGTCATCGGTACCCAAGTCAGGGACATAGACATAGCGATTTTGGGCATCGGGATAAATCCCGTGAGCGTGCGGACCCGCTTGGCGAGCCACATTGGGACCCTTACCCGTGTGTTGATCAAAGCTGGTCACGGCGCCCAAAGAACCATCGGCCTTAATCGGCAAGCAAGCCACCGAACCCGAACCATAATTGGCGACTAATAAATTCTGGCCGCTACCATCAACCGCGAGGTGAGTGGCACCTTGGCCTTGCGTCGCTTCCTTATTCAGAAAAATCAATTTCGCACCCTCTACACGGTAAGCAGCTACGCCACCCCCATCGGCTTCCACCGTCGTATAGAGAAACTTCCCATCACGGCTTAAGGCTTGGTACGACGCTCCTTTGGCAGGAGCAATCAGTTCGGGGGCCGACAAATGCCCCGTCTCGGAATCCAGGTGCCCGAGCATAATACCGGGCGCCTGCGGACCGGCCGTACCGATGTAATAAGTAAGATCCATGGCAGAAACTTGCAGAACGGAAAGGGTGAGCAGGGGCAGCAGACAACGCATAGGTAAGTTTTATAAAAGATATAGAGAGCAGGCGGCGCAAGTAGTTCCCACCAAAATCAAAAACTCTCGAATACTACCAAATTTTAACCCGATTTTCGGGAGCTAACCACATGGGGTCGCCAGGCTTGGTACCAAACGCTTCGTGAAATTCGTCGATATTTTTCAAAACGACATTGATCCGTTGCGGCATCGGCGAGTGGGTGTCCGACAACAAGCGATTTCGCAAGGTTTCGGGACGGATATTTCCTGCGAAGGCAAAAGCATGAGCGAGGAAAAAGCGCTGCATCGGGGTCTGACCAGCAATCAACTTACCCGAACGATAAGCCTCCGTGGTCTTAAAGGCGTCAATCGCCAAGGCCACGCCACCAATGTCGGCAATGTTTTCCCCGAGCGTGAGTCGGCCATTCACATGAATCCCAGGCAAAGGCTCTTCCTGATTATACTGGGCCACCATTAACTCACAGCGGTCGCGAAACGCTTTTTCCGTCGCGGGAGTCCACCCTTCTTCCAAGCGCCCGGTGGGGCCATAGCGACGACCTGAATCATCAAACCCGTGCGTGAGTTCGTGTCCAATCGTGCAAGCGATAAAGCCATACAGCACGGCATCATCGAGCAAATCCCCGTCATAAGTCGGGACCCCTAAAATCGCGGCGGGCATCACGATTTCATTATTCATGGGACTATAATAAGCATTCACCGTGTAAGGCCGCATCCCCCACTCTTCCCGCTCGGGTATACCACCGACGCGTGCAAAAGAGCGGCGCCGAGCCCACTGGGCGACGGATAAAATATTACTCGGCAAATCCTCCGAACGAATCTCCACGCCCTCATAATCGCGATATTTATCTGGATAACCGACGCGCAGTTTAATCGCGGCCAACTTCTTTAAAGCCCAGGCTTTCGTGACCTCATCCATCCAAGTTAACTTAGGAATCCGTTGCGCAAAAGCTTGGCGGACATTTTCACAAACCTGCCGAAATCGTTCACGTTGTTGGGGACTAAAACGCCGAGCAACAAATTCCTGTCCGAGCAAGTCACCCAAAGCACCATCCTCCATCCGCAAGGCACGTTCCTTTAGAACTCGTTGTTGTTTCGCACCAGAGAGGATTTCACCCTCAAACATAAAGGCCGCTTTGGCCGTCTCGGCGTTAATCACCGAGGCCAACGAGGCGATGCACTGAAAACGCAAATAATCACGCACCGTTTGCGGCGAAGTCGTCGCCAAAATCTTACCCAAAGCCGTCACAAACTCCGGCTGCCCTACCACGACCCGCGTGACGGCAGGGGCACCAGCTTTTTGAAAAATGGGCTCCCAGTGAATCCCAGGAGTTAGGGCATCTAACTCCGCCATCGACATGGGATGGTAGTTTTTATCGGGATCCCGCAACTCGACCATCGGGCGAGATACCTCGGCCAAACGAGTTTCAAAGGCCAAGACCTCGGCGCCGGCTTTTTCGGCGCTGGCGGCGTCATAGCCCATAAAATGAAGTAAACGGGCCACGTGAGCGGGGAAAGCGTCCCGGACGCGTTTCGTCGAAGGCTCCGCACTAAAATAATAGGTTTTTTCCGGCAGGGAGGTCCCCGCTTGGTATAAACCCAGCACCACTAAATTCTCATCCTTCTTATCCTGCCCAGCATACAGCCCTAAAAAACTACCCGTCCCTTGGGCGTAGAAATCTGCCGCCACTTCCAACATCTCTTGCGGCGACTGAACCTGATCCAATTTAGCTAAGACCTGCTGCAAACCACGCGGTAAAGCAAACGGCCGATCTTCAAACTTTAGCGCCGACGTCCAGAAAGCGGCTAAGCGGCGCTGATTATAAGTCGCTTGGTCCCCCTTGGTAAGCAAATCGGCATTAATCTCCAACAGGTCCTTCTTCAGTAAATCATCCTGCCAGGCAAAAGAGTTATAAACCGCTCGGTCAGCTGGCAGGGGAAAACGGCGATTCCATTGTGCATTGGCGTGTAGCCAAAAATCCGTAGTCGGAGACACTTTAGGGTCGCGGTTAGATTCAATTAAATCAGCCGACCAGCCGAGCACGGGTAAAACGAGGAACGCGAGGGGTAGACGCCACATACCCTCAAAGTGTCCAATCGGGACCTTTCCGAAACACTATTTTAGGAAAAAACGACCTCACCCGCCGTCCGTCGGCGCGGTGGCCGACTCGCTCCCAGAGCCCGGGGTCCTAAAAAATATGCAGGAAATATTTACTTTATTATCAACGACTTAGGAAATCGACCCCTCAAAAAGGCCATTTTGGGACCCCTATAGTAGAGGCCCATCCTTCTTTTATTATTCCACAAGAACCAAAACCCACCCCTTTCCCTATGTACTCCAAACTCCCTACTCCTGCTACGAACGACTTGGCCAAAGTGCTCACGCCCCAGAGCAGCCCAAGCGCTGAGTCGTCGAACGACGTCTTGAGTGCCCTGATGGCCAAGGCTCACAGCTACGCATTGTTGGAGAAGGATGCAGAACTGGCCTTGGGCAAAACCATCCAAGCCGGTAAGTTGGGCAATGGCCAACTGACGCCCGCAGCGACCCGTGCCTTGCACGAGCTCATCCTGGCGAACCTCCGCCTCTGCATCTTCCAGGCCAAACGCTACCGCCAAGATCGAGAGCAAGTCATGGAACTCGCCGCTGCGGGTTTCGTTGGCCTCACCGAAGCCGCGCTGAAATTCGATCCGCAACGCGAACTGCGCTTCAACACCTACGCCATTTGGCCCATCCGGAGTCACATGATTCAGCACCTCCGCCAACAGAATCGTATCGTGCACCTCCCCAAGCACATTCACGAGGAGATCACCAAACTCATCAAAGCAGAAGCGTGCTTGGTACAAGTGCTCGGACGCACTCCGACCGATGAAGAATTATTGCAGGCCTTAAAGTGGACCAACGAGGCACTTTGCGAAATCCGTTCGCTGCAAAATTTCCAAAGTTCCCTCGACGCCCCGGTCGAGGATAACGAAGCTCACACCTTGGGTGATACGTTGCCGGACATGAACGCCATCAACCCCGCCCAAGCAGCGAGCGAAAAAATCGACGGAGATTTTGTGCGTCGCCAACTCAGCGCCCTCGATGCGCGCGAAGCCCTGATTATAACGCTGCGCTTTGGCTTAAATGGTCCCGAACAAACGCTCGATGAAATCGGGGGCACCTTGAAGATTTCGCGGGAACGCGTCCGCCAACTGGTAGAGCGGGCGTTGCTAAAACTCCGCTCCCTGGCAGATTCGGGTTTTATTGAAGATAAATCGGCGGCCTAATACCTGCTAAACGCAAAAAGTGAAACTTGTGACCCCTACCATCGGTCTTAAACTGATGCGTATGGGGTTCGCTCGTTCGACAGGCATCTCGTTACTAGGTTTGTTAACGACCGCACTCGCTTTGTCGGCCCAAGAACATGAGGACTTTGAAGATCCTCCCATTAATTATTCGGCCACCCTTCCTAAAGATATTGCGGCGAAAATTAATGCCGCTTTTGCCGATAAGGCCGACGAAATCCGCAGTTGGCCCGCACGTAAGCGCTTACGCTGGCTACTGGAGCAATGCAACGCACCAGTTGAATCCCAGTTAATGGTTTTTAGTAAAACCAGTTTGCAGCGTGATATCATCAGCCCCTCTAACCCACGCGTACTTTATTTCTCGGACGAAGCCTACATCGGCTGGGTTCCGGGCGGGAGCATCGAGTTAACGGTCTTTGACCCAACCCTCGGAGCGACTTTTTACACCCTCGATGCCCAAGCCACGGAAAGCAAAGAATTGCTCCACCGGAGCAATGAATGCCTCTCTTGTCACAAAAGTTATGAGCACACGCCCTCGTTGCGCGATCGCTCCATTTATCCCGATGCTCTTGGTGAGCCCTTAAGTGGCTCCAGTACGTCGAACATCGAGGCCTCGACGCCTTTGCAAGAACGCTGGGGCGGGTGGTATGTTACCGGCATCCCGGGCGATTTCTTCCACCGCGGTAATACCATGGGGAAAAGCGCGGGCGACTTCGAAGGCACCGATGCACTACACAGCAAATGCCTCGCTACCCTACCCGAATCAGTCGACCCCCAGCGCTACTTGAAAGCCACGAGCGACATCGTCCCGCTCATCGTGCACGACCACCAAGTCTACGTCCACAACGTCTTGGCACACGCCAACCTCACTTCGCGCCTTGCCCTGTACCGCTGGCCCGCCATGCGCGACCTGTTAGGACTCCCCGAACAAGCACCGCCCTCGGGCTCTTGTCTGGTGGTATTTAACAACCAAGCCGAGAAGATCATTGAAGCTCTCTTATCTAAAGGTGAGCCCGACTGGCCAACGGGAGGCATCCAAGGCAATGGTGAATTCGAAAAAGCCTACGCCAAGGAACGACGCCCCGACACTCAAGGTCGTGCCCTCCGCGACCTTGATTTAAAAACGCGCCTCTTCCGCTACCGTTGCAGCCCACTCATCTACTCCCAATCCTTTGCCACGCTCCCTCCGTTACTGCGCGAAATCGTCCTCCAACGCCTCGCCACCGGACTCCAAGCGGCAGAGCCTACCGACGAATTTAAACACCTTCCCGCTGACGAACGAAAAGCGATTTACGAGATTATCAAGGCCACCCTCCCCGACTTACCCAAAGAGTGGCATTGAGCTAGTGCTGACAAGCGAGGCATAAAAAAGGGCCAACCGTGATGGTTGGCCCTTTTGCTAAATGGAAGAAAAATTACTTCGCTAATTCAGCCACTTTATCACGGATTGTATCGGCCTCAATCTGGTAACCCTTGGCCGTGAGGTGCAAGAGGTCCTTCATGATTTCAGTCGATAACGTGCCATCGGCGGTGAGGAACTTCGGACCAATGTCCAAGTAGTGAACTTTCTTACCGTCATCAAACTTCTCAATCAGGGCATTGACCTTCTTATTCTTTTCCCGACCAGGATTATTCTTCTCCGTCGCACCACGAGGGAAGATAGCTAAAAGCAAAATCTTAGTCTCGGGCGAGCGCTTGTGAATCGCATCGATGATATTGTGAATGCCATTCGCAATTTGCTCAGGGCTGTTTTCACCCACGCCGCTGTTATTGGTACCAATCATCAATACCACCTCTTTAGGCTTAATCCCGTCGAACTCACCATTCTCAACGCGCCAGAGCACGTGTTGGGTGCGGTCACCACCAATACCAAAATTCACCGCTTTGTATTGAGCGTATTCTTTATCGAACAAAGCCTTTTGACCATTCCAACCCGCCGTGATCGAGTCGCCTAAGAACACCACTTGGGCTTCACCCTTTTTAGCGAGTTCGACAAAGGATTGGTGTTGCTTGATGAAATTGGCTTGAGGTTGACCATCAGGCCCGAGTTTGGGTGCGGCGACATCCGCAGGTTGTACGGGCAACTTAACGGCGGGGGCCGCGGGTTTCTTGGGCTCATCGGCCGCCACCAAGGGGGCCACTTGCAAACAAGCCAAACCAAGCATCAAGGGAAGGTAGGATTTCATAGGGGTGAAGGTGCAGACAGAGAATTCGGGGCCGAGTTCCCTCCTGTCAATCATCACATGCGCGGGCTTGCCCTGTCTTCTATCTAAAATATGAACAAGCCATGAGCGCCCAACCCCTCCGTTTCGTCACCCCCACCGAAGCTATTAAAGAAGAATATAAAGGACGCACGAATTATTGGGTCTGCCGCCCCGACCTAACGGAAACGCAGGCTTTCCAAATTTGCCAAGCCACCTTGCCGCCTGGCGAGGGCCACAACTTCCACACCCACCCCGAATTAGAAGAAGTGATTTACGTCTTAGCAGGCGAAGTCGAACAATGGGTAGAGCAAACCAAGCGGATTCTCCGCCCAGGCGAAGTCGCCCACATTCCCGCCGGCCTAGTCCATGCGACCTTTAATGCTTCGGCTCAAGATGCGGTGATCTTGGCGATTCTCTCGCCTGGAAAAACCCAAGGCCCCTTCATGGTCGACGTCAGTCAAGCAGCGCCGTGGTGCCACTTGCGTCAGCGCTAGGCGGGCTTATTTTAACTCCAGAATACGCACCTGACGGTACCAGACGCGTTTCGCTTCGTCTTGAAAACCGATATGTCCATCGGCCGGACGCGTCTTCATGGGAGAGTCGTCGAGATTCAGCACAATTGTGCGTTGACCGTTAAAATCGACCGAGAGATGGCGGTCTTTTAAAGTGAGGGTGTAGCGGTTCCACTCTCCGGCAGGCTTAGCCATATTTTTAGCGGGAGCCATGGCTCGGATAATTCCCCCGCAATCATGATTCCCTGGCTTAGCCAAGCCGTAGGAATCTAAAATCTGCAACTCAATCCCTTGCTCAACGGGGTTAAGCGGATCGCGCACGCAGAAGAACACCCCCGAGTTTCCAGTGGGTTCAATTTTAAATTCTAAATCTAAAACATAATTCCGATACGTGCGGGTCGTGAAAAGATAAGCGTCGAAACGCTTCCAACCCGTCTCCCCGGGGCGCGGCTGCAACGTGATGTTACCCTCGGCATCGTAAACCCAGTTTCCCTTAGTCTGCCAACCTGTCAGGTCATGACCATTAAACAAAGGTACAAATCCAGGGGCATGGACCGCTGGGTGCTCGACGGGAATCGCGGGTACACTCGTAGGATACTCCTCAGCTCCATAAACCCACACCGCCAACCCTAGGAAAATACCAAAGCAAAAAGATTTCATAAGTTTATTTTTAATAAAGCAGTCGGACAACCCTCTAAGTCGCAACGTCCGGCCAAGCCAGTCTGAATCGCCTCCAAGGAGCGGGGCACTTTACCTTCGAAAACTTTGCGATCCTGCACCCACACTTGCAGGGGTTGATCTAAATTCACCAAGCCATCCGCTAGTCGCAACTCCAAGCCCGACGGCACCTCGCCGGCCAATTTAATCACCTGACCGTTAACGGAGGCCGTGATTTTTTGCCCCAACTTCATCGTACCCTCAGGTACCTGCAGCCAATAAAACTGGGCGTGCCATGTACCTGTCTGCAACCAAACCACTTTGGTCGGCCAAGGCTGGCGGGTATATTTTTTCATCCAAGGCAAAGCTTCCGCGTCTTGCCCATTCATCCAGTGCGGTAAACCCGGATAAACCTTACCCCAGTGCACATACCCTTCGGGATCCGCCTTTTGCAAGGCATCCAATTCGGCAATCTTTTCGGGCACGACTTTATTGCGTTGGTAGGCGGCATCCTCACCGCCCACAAAAGCAGCAAACGGTAAATTGCGCACCCCCACCAGCGAGACGCCGTTAGGGTGGCCCGCCATCATCGCCACGGCGGCAAAACGATCTGCCATCCGCGGCGCCAATTGCCACACACCATCACCCCCTGCCGAATACCCCATCAGATAAACCCGATTGGGGTCGACGCCACGCACCGCCACAAAGTCATCAATCAAACGAGAGAAGAGTGGGTCGATGTGTGACTCATGCCATAAATTCCAATTATTCGTCGGAGCCCGTGGGGCCACGACAATCCCTTCCTCGGGCGCGTATAACCGAATTTGATTTCGCCACTGCTGATCGTTCACATTCGCAGGCGCACCGCCACCACCGTGCATCGAAATCCACAAAGCTCGTTTCCCCTCAGGGGCTAAGTTAAAAGACTTCTCTAACCAGGGCATCTTCTTGTCCTCCCAAGTTAATTGCTTGGCCGCCACTTCCTCCGTGCGTTGGGCTTTTAATTCCGCCAAGCGAGCTTGATAAGCTTTTTGCAACGCTTGCTGGGCTTGGGCCCGGGTTAAACCTTCGGCCGCGGGAAGCGACACCCACGACCACGAGAGTAAAATCATGAAACACCAAACGCGAAAGCAGCAGGGGTACATACTAGGTGCTATAAGGAAAAACCCGCCCAAGGGAAACATCTTAAGGGTTGGAAATCGAAGAAATTATCCCCATAAAAACCCGATGCCCCGCCTTTGGTTAGTTATTCTCCTGACTTCATGGGTCTGGGCTGCGGACCTTCCTAATCAATTAGTCATTGAAGGGATTCCGACGATTGAAGCGGGACTTAAAAAAGAACTCCAACCGTATTTAAACCTCGGAGGGGCAAGTTTTCGTGGCTGGCACCCCACTGAGCGCGCCGCCATCGTGACGACACGTGTAGGTGACTTCACCCAACTGCACGTGATGGACACTCCCTTGGGGAAAAGAAAACCAGTGACCCACGGCAACCAACCTATCAAAACGGGCTGGTCGCAACCACATGGGACTAAACTCCTTTATCAGGAAGATGCCGACGGGAACGAAAACTTTCAACTTCGCGTCGCCGATTTTAATAATCCTAAGGCGGAAGCCCTGCTGCTCACCGATGGCAAATCTCGCAATACGGACCCAGTGTGGTCCAAGGACGGCAAGCAAATCGCCTATGCCAGCAACCGTCGCAACGGCAAGGACAGCGACATCATCGTCACCAACCTCACGACCCCCGTCATCGATAAGGTCGTGCAGCGCAACAACTCTCCAGGCTGGTCGCCTCTGGATTGGTTTGCGGATGGACAAAGCCTTTTACTCCGCGAATCGCAGGGACAGGAGAGTACGAAAATCTGGAAACTTAACTTAACAACCGGAGAGAGAAAATTGCTCACCAGCAGTCCGGCCTGCAAAGGGATTTTCTTCACCCAAATTTTTCTAGCCGAAAAAGAGCAGGCGATTTACGCCCTCGCTAATTTCAACTCCGACTTCCTCAACATCGTTCGCCTCGACCTACAAACCGGCGAACTCACTGCGCTGAAAGATCAGCCCACTTGGGATGGCGAAGAATTGGCCCTTTCAGAGGATGAAAAAGTTTTGGTAGCGACGTTTAACCGCGAAGGGTTCTCCGAACTCCATGCGTGGGCACTTCCTCAAGGACAAAAACTCCGCCTCCCTGCCACACCGAGTGGTGTCGTCAGCAGTTTGAGTTTCCGACCCCAGAGTCACGAAGTCGGCTTTAGTTTAAACTGTGAAGACTCACCGAGCGATGCGTGGTCCGTTGATGTAGACCAAGGCTTGGTGACGCGGTGGACGAACCGGCTTACTAAAACTACACTGCCTCTTGCACCCACGGCCCCGGAAATCATCCGCGTGAAGAGCTTTGATGACTTAAGTGTCCCCGCCCTCGTCTATTACCCGGATGCGAAAAAATTCCCTGGCAAGCGGCCAGTGCTCATGATTTTTCACGGCGGCCCGGAGAGCCAATCTCGTCCCGGTTTTCGGGGTAGTTACCATTACTTTCTACAAGAGTTGGGCATCGCCCTCGTCTACCCTAACATCCGGGGCTCGCTGGGCTATGGCCGACGCTACCTCAATCTCGACAACGGCCTCTTACGTCAAAACGCCATTCGCGATGTAGCCGCGATTTTAAACTGGGTCGGACAATCCGATCGCCTCGATGCCCAACGCATTGCTTCCGCCGGCGGGAGCTATGGTGGTTTCATGAGTTTGGCCTGTCTCACCAACTACCCCGAACGCTTCCGTTGCGGCATTGATAGCGTGGGTATCACGAACTTCGTCACCTTCCTGCACGACACCTCCGATTACCGCCGCGGAGCTCGCCGGATGGAATATGGAGACGAACGTAAACCCGAGCTCCGAGAATTCTTAGAGTCCATTTCGCCTGCGAATCATGCAGCGCAAATCAGGGTCCCCCTCTTCATCATTCAAGGCAAGAACGACCCCCGCGTGCCCTTCACCGAAGCCGAGCGGATGCGGGACGCCGTGCGCCAGCAAGGGGGGACGGTGTGGTACCTTTTAGCCCAAGACGAAGGTCACGGCTTTACCAAGAAGGCCAATGTGGACTTCCAATTTGCGGCCACGGTCTTGTTCCTCAAAACCTACTTACTACCCCCGCCAGCTAACAACGGATCAGCCGGACGCTAAGAGGTTTTTATTGTAAACTTTTCAACTGACGGGACCGACCGAGCAGGTCATCCTAGCGTCACCCCTTAGTCTAACCCCATGCCCAACCTACCTCGCTACCTCGTGGTCGTGTTTGGTTTTTTGCCCGCATTTGCCCGTGCAGGTGAAGCCGACCTAAAAATCCCCGACCTCACCCAAGTCACCTTCCTACAAGGTCAACTCACTGGCAGCGCTATCCTCTGGAGCGGTCTGGCGGTTTGCATTCTCGGGATGATTTATGGTTGGTGGCAGTACCTACAAACTCGGGCGTTGCCCGTGCACGCAAGTATGGCGAAGGTTTCGCAGATTATTTGGGAGACCTGCCAAACATACTTACTCCAACAAGGACGCTTCCTCGTCATCCTCTGGCTGCTCATCGCAGCCTGCATGACGTATTACTTTGGCGTCCTAGAACACAAAGCTTGGTCAGAAGTCGGCGTGATTCTAATCGCATCTATTTTAGGCATCCTAGGAAGTTATGGCGTCGCTTGGTTTGGCATTCGCATCAACACCGTCGCTAATTCTCGCACGGCTTTCTCAGCCCTCCGCGGTCAAGCCCTGGCGACGTTACTCATCCCACTTAAATCAGGCATGAGCGTGGGGTTACTTTTAGTGGCGATTGAATTGTTTTTCATGATCGGGATTTTACTCTTCCTCCCGCAAGCCCTCATCGGCCCCTGCTTTATTGGCTTTGCGATTGGCGAATCACTCGGTGCCTCCGCGCTCCGTATCTGCGGCGGTATTTTTACAAAAATCGCGGACATCGGAGCCGACCTGATGAAAATCGTCTTCAAATTACCCGAAGACGATCCTCGCAACCCGGGGGTAATTGCGGATTGCACCGGTGATAATGCGGGCGACTCCGTAGGTCCAACTGCAGACGGTTTTGAAACTTACGGCGTTACGGGGGTGGCTTTAATTGCCTTCCTCGCCGTGGCACTGGCGGCTCAACCCACCCTCGCTGGCACGCTCATCATTTGGCTTTTTGCGATGCGCATCCTCATGGTCGTGACGTCGGTAGTCAGCTACTGGATCAACCAGCGCCTCAGCCAAGCCATCTGGGAACAGGCTCCTGATTTCAATTTTGAACAACCGCTGACTAATCTCGTGTGGATCACCTCGGTGGTTTCCGTAGTCGTCACTTACCTCGCGAGCTACGTCTTACTCAGCACCTTCAAAGGTAATACAGATTTATGGTGGGTACTCTCGACCATTATTTCACTGGGTACGATTGCCGGAGCCTTGATTCCGGAATTCACCAAAGTCTTCACCTCGACCGAAAGTCGTCACGTGAAGGAAGTCGTCACCTCATCCCAACAAGGCGGGGCCTCGCTGAACATTCTCTCCGGGCTCGTGGCAGGGAACTATTCCGCGTTTTGGACAGGCCTCTGTATCTTAGGGTTAATGTTCGGAGCCTACGCCTTGTCACAACACCCAGCGGCGTTGCAAATCATGCCACCCACCTTCGCCTTTGCAGGCCCCATCTTCGCGTTCGGACTCGTCGCCTTTGGCTTCTTAGGCATGGGACCCGTCACCATCGCCGTCGATTCCTTCGGGCCCGTCACCGATAACGCCCAGTCCGTCTACGAACTTTCGCAAATCGAGAGTCAGCCTAACATCAAGCGTGAGATTAAGCTGACGTTTGGATTTGAGCCCGATTTTTCTTCGGCCAAACACCAACTCGAAAAAGGCGATGGAGCAGGCAACACGTTCAAGGCGACCGCCAAGCCCGTACTCATTGGCACCGCGGTGGTAGGAGCCACCACGATGGTCTTTGGCATCATCATGATGCTACAAGAACACTACCACACCCTCGACCCGAAGTTTAATGTCCTCGAAAAGTTGTCGCTCGTGCACCCCGAAGCTCTCATGGGCCTGTTGATGGGCGGTGCGGTGATTTACTGGTTCACCGGAGCATCTATGCAAGCGGTTGTCACCGGGGCCTACCGAGCGGTGGTTTATATTAAGGATAATATGAAACTCGAGGACGCGACCGCCTCCACCGAGTCCTCCAAAGAAGTGGTGCGGATTTGCACGCAGTATGCCCAAAGCGGGATGGTGAATATCTTTATGGGCATTTTCTGCTTGGCCCTCGCCCTCGCGCTCTTCGACCCCTTCTTCTTCATCGGGTATTTAATTGGCCTGGCTTTCTTCGGGCTCTACCAAGCCATCTTTATGGCGAATGCCGGGGGAGCGTGGGATAACGCCAAGAAAATCGTGGAAGTGGATTTGAAGGCTAAAGGCACCCCGCTGCATGCGGCCACCGTGGTCGGCGACACCGTCGGCGATCCCTTCAAAGACACCTCTTCCGTCTCCCTTAACCCCGTGATTAAATTCACGACCCTCTTCGGACTCCTTGCCGTCGAAATCGCCCTAAAAATGCCCGCCGCTTTAAAAACCGGACTCGGGACGCTCCTGTTTTTTGTAGGATTATGTTTCGTCTATCGCAGTTTTTACGGCATGCGAATTCCACAGGAAGAGCAGCGGCGCGACTAACCCAGGCCCCCTCGTTACGCCCTGCTTTTTAGGATGACATTTTTAAGAGCGGTACCCCCCTTGCTAGCTTCGTCCCCTTGGGCAAAGTATGGGCTCACGTTCTCACCCACCCCACCACCTTCACATGGATAAAGGCATCTTTCCTCACCGTCTACCCCATACGCTGGTTCGTCGCGCGTTCCACACCCAACTCACCCTACCCGCGTTGATGGAAAAAGTCACGCAGGCGTGCGAACCATTGCCGGTCTTTAAATCCACCTTCCTCGAGCCCCGCGGCCCCAACGCTTTTTCCCTGCAAGCCCTCGGTCTCTACCAACAGGTCCTCTTTACGTTAACCACGAAAAAGAATCGGCCCTTGCTGCTAATCGATTTCCGCGAAGGGGACCAAAAGCATGTCTTAAAATTAATCGACCTCTTAGGCACCAACCTCCAACCCCAACGACTACAGTGCCCTTCGTGCAAGGTAGACGGACAGAAAGTTAAAGGCTATCATAACGATTTAGCCCACTACCTAACGTGGTACGCCCATACTCCTGCGGGCACCAAACACTGCTTTGCCAACTCAGCCATCGAAAGTGCCATGGGGCTTTCGTTTAAAAAGTTCTTTCAACTAGAAGTCGCCCTCGAGCAACTAGACGAAAAAGCCCTGCACTTACGCGAAGGTTTTCCCATGCCTTCTGAAAATGTGTTTGCGACCTTTGAACGCGCCGAAAAGCCTTGGATCGTCCAGTGGGAGAAGCAACGCCTCAAACTGAATCACATCCTGAAAGTGCCCTACATCCACTCCAATTTAGAGGCCTTCCTCGAAGCAGAGGAACAAGCTGACCCCCGCGTGGACCTACTGCTGCACCTCACCTGGCACCGCCGCTACCAACGCTATATGATCGGGTGGATTACAGAGCAAGCACCCCAAGCTTAGAGCCCCTCGCTCGCCTTAGCGTCACCTAACGGTCCCGCATGGGGGTCGCGCAAATAAGCATCTGCCTTCGCCGAAACAATCACGCCGTAATTAATCGTGCCCAGCCAACCGGACATGATGATACCGACACTCCCGGCGTGATACAATCCGCCGACTTGCTCAGGCAAACGCATCGAAACCTTCAGGCCTTCAAACTTCGTACCGAAAGAAGTCCCTCCCACGTGGCGCACATAACGTTGCACCGTGCGGGGCGTCGCCGCTTCGACAAAATCTACTTTGCGACGAATGTCGGGGATGAAACGCTCTAAGCCCTGAAAAGATTCTTCAATAACGCGTTGTTTGTTGGCTTGGTAGTCCGCCTCACTCAAGTTAGCCCAATCCTCCCAACGCTGGTTTATCGAAGTCACGATCGCATGGTGCGGCACCTTCGTTTGGGGGCGCGTATCCGGATAATAAACCGAGTACGTCCGCGAGGTCGTATGGAAGTCGACTAACTCCCGACTCGAAAAGGGTTGAGCGGACGAGGTAAACACCAAGTCACCAATCATCGGAATACTATCCCCTTCCCGCACGCCCATGTAGACTTGGCAGGAAGAAGTATTCACCCGAACGGCTTGAGCCTCCGCCACAAAAGTCGGCGTGAACGCCTCCGGTCCGGTAATTTTTAAGACCGTATCTTTAATATTAGCATTCGAAACCACCACCCCGCACGACACGGTAGCCTCTTCGCCTAAGCGCGTTCCCCGCAAACGCACCCCTTGAACCCGCGGGGTACCCTGGGCGTCACGCTCCACCAGGACTTTTTCTACGAGAACATTACGACGAATATCGACGCCGTTCGCCTTCATTTCCGCCGTCATCAGATTAATCATTAAATCCGTGCCGCCTTGAAAAATGAACACGCCCTTCGACATGAAGTTCGAGAAAACAATCCCGAACGTAATAGCGGGGTCTTCTAAGGTCGAACCATTGGCGTAGGCAATCGGTTCGAGCAACAGTCGCTGCACGTCAGAACGTCCGGGGAAAAATTCTTCAAACAACTCCCGCGTCGTTCGCTGATCGTGGTCGTAATAATTCATCGACCGCAAGTGGGCGAAGAACGCCTCCACCGTAGCGGCGGGTAATTTAAACTGTTCGATTAAAATTCGGGTAAAATCCTCCCGATCAAACGTCGTCCGTACTTCAAAATCCGGATTAATAAAACGCACATCCTTTAATTGATGAATGCGATCCGAGATATCCTTCGACCAATAGCGCCGGGTGGACTTAATCATCCCGTGCGGGAAACCGTGCAGCGAAATATCAAAAATATGTCCCCCAGGGCGCTTGAAGAAAGTCGCCAAGCCACCCAACTGGTAATGGTGCTCGAGCAAGAGGACTTTGCGTCCAAACTTAGCGAGGTTGTTCGCCGCCGTCATCCCGCCCAAGCCGGCCCCAATCACCACGGCGTCGTAATGCGGAAGAAGCTGATCAAAGGGAGAAGGCATAAACCAAGGAAGGCATTGGTAAAACAAAGCTAGGGCAAAGGGGAAGCCTTAACCTCTCCGTCCAGGCGAAGTTAACCGACTGCCGCACCCCTTACCGCGGGGAGGCCAAAGTTAAGCGCCAACTCCGTCCGGTGCGTCGCAGGGTTAATTTTTTACCAAATAACCGCTGCAAATGAGCGGAGGTGAGAACTTGCCGGAGCGGACCCGCCGCCAGAGCCTTGCCTTGTTGCAAAAGCAGGGCGTGGCTAAAGAGCGGCACAATTTCTTCCACATGGTGCGTGACCAAAATCAAAGAAGTATGGGGTGCCAAGCGGGGGAGTTTTTGCAACATCACCAAAAAGTCTTCGCGGGCTGCAGGATCCAAACCTGCGCAGGGTTCGTCCAAAATAAGCAAAGACGGCGAAGCGACCAACGCCCGGGCAATCAACACCCGTTGGCGCTCCCCTTGCGAGAGATGACCCCAAGGACGCATGGCTAGGCTCCCCACCCCCAACTGGCGTAAAAATTGACGAGCTTTATAAACCCGTTGGCGCCGAGGTTTTTGCCAAAGGTTAATCAACCCATCAAAGCCACCCACGACGACGTGCAACGCGGGCTCACTAGGTTGAATCATCGCGGCAACTGCGGGCCCCGCCAAACCGATGTGACGGCGCAACTCACGCCAATCACTCCGTCCAAACGTTTCACCCAAGACGGCCATGGTTCCCGACGTCGGTGCAAAATACCCCGTCAAGGCCGCCAGCAAAGAGGACTTTCCCGCCCCATTCGGTCCCAACAAGACCCAGTGCTCGCCGGGTTGCATCGTCCAATCCAACCCGCGCAAAATAGCCTTACCCTCGCGTGCAATGCGGAGGCGCTGCACTTGTAAAACGGGTACGGTAGCGGAAGCAGTCACCCCTTTTCCGTAAACCCTCTTAAAGAATCTTCCAAGTCACAAAGACCTCTTTCTTGCACGACCACCTCAAAACCGCTAGGATGTGACGATGCGTCGGGGCCTTTGCTTGATTCTCGGACTACTCAGTGCCACGAGCCTCGTCGCGCAAAGTGTCGCTTCCGAACAAGACTTACACGAGCTCACGTTGTTGAAACAAAAAATTGCGGCGAGCGATAGCGTTGTGGCCACGCCGGCAGCGCCTCGTACCGAGGCAACTACGCCAGGGAATGACTTAGCGGAACTCGAAGCCCTGAAAGCCAAAGTCCGGCAAAACAACTTCACGCCCGAAGCCCCCAGTCATGGCCCGCTCAAAGTGCAAATCATTCGGGCGGACGAACAAAACACGGGGTTTGAGTTAGTGCTCATCCTTGATCACGCCGTCCCCGCTCCAGCCGTCATTCGGGCTAGTGGCCACGCGGTCGGCGAAAAAATTTCTTACTCTGGCATCTTTGAAGGCGCCGCTAAATTTGAAGGAGCCTACTACCCCTTCCTGAAATCGACGCTCGTTGAAGAAAAACACGCTAAAATTAATCCGCCGAATAATACTGGAAAAAATAACCTTCCTAACAGCGAGACCGAAAAAGCCGATCATCCCGAAGGCTCGATGGAGGACTTCACTCTCACCACGATTATCTTTATTTTGATTGGTGTCATCTTGCTCACGTTGGTGGTCCTCAGAATTAAAGCGCACTGGAAAGAAAAGCGGCAACGGCGGCAACGGCGGCCGCACTGACCCATGCCACGGGTGAAGTTTTATCCTTTAATCATCGGGGTCTTATCCCTGCCCGGGTGGCTACTCGCCGTTAACCAAAACGCAGAGGAAACCCTCACCGGGGCAGGCCTAAAAACGCAAGGAGTCCGCACCACCACGCCTCAACTGGCAGGTGTATCCAAACCATGGGCCCCGCTCAACCCACAGGATCCGCCCACGGCACTGCAGGCCACGCTGCCAACCGAAACCTTGGTGCGCATTACCTGCGACTTCCACAGCAGCCCCCAACAACCTAAACTCACGGGCACGTATCACTATCGCCTCTGGCTGCCGGCAAGTTTCTCCCCCGCGAATCCTAAAAAATGGAAAGTCCTCTTCATCGCTTCACCGCAGGGCAATGCCGACCTTGGTTCGATGGCGGATTGGATTAAGCATCACGAGTATGTCGCCGTGGCCTTAGAAGAATCGCGCAATGGTCCCGCCGAACCCGTGGTCGGAAATTTCCTCGCTGCTCACGACGACCTCATCCAACGAATTCACGTCGCTGAAGGACAAAAAATCTGTACCGGCTTTTCAGGCGGTGCCCGTGCCTGCTCTACCTTCGTCACGTTACGCCCTGGCTTTGGGGGACTGATCTTGCAAGGGGCGGGCTGTGCGATGCGACAACCCGACGGGACTTATGATATTAAAGGGATGAACCTGCGCGGAGTGGCGGTGACCATGGGAAAGCAGGATGCTAATCATAATGAAATTGGGCTGCTAAGTCGCAGTTTCGGGTCTCAGCTCCAAATTTTTGAATTCGCAGGCGGGCATCAATGGGCTCCGGCTGAAGTGATAGCCAAAGCCCTCGATGGGGTGGACCAAAAACTCGGCCCGTAATTTCGCTAGCCTGAGATTGCCAGGAACGCCTGGCCTTGCCTGAGTGTCTTACCCGTATGAAATTCCTGCTGTCTCTCTGCTCGCTCGTGCTCGTGGCTCAAGCTGCGACGCCCGAAACGACGCTCAAGTTCAACGATCCCAAGCCGCAAGCATACAGCCTCAGTGCTCGTGCGAGCGAAATCGATCCACGCTGCAAGTCGCACCCTGAAGTCGGCTTCGTGCTCGAAGCAGGTGGCAAGCCTGCGGACGTCGAACATGCCAACGTCGACACCCGCGTGGCGCCCAAAGGCCAACTCGTCGTCTGGCTCATGGGCCACAGCCAACCCTTGGCCGACAAAGTGAATAGTTATGGACTGCACTACATCCAAGTCGCTTACGCACGCGAATGGTTTGCGAAACTCAACACCGAGCCCCTCGACGATTCGCAGCATCTCGGCAACATTCGCCTCGAAGCCCTCACGGGCACCGATGCCAGCAAGTCCATTGATATTCCCGTCCCGGACAGCATGAAGGAACGTGCTTTTCAATTGGTAAAACACTTGGCCAAGACCAATCCCCAAGGACACTGGGAGTTTTTCCTCAATAAAGACGGCCAAAGCCTCGACTGGGAAAAAGTGATTATCTCGGGAGCTTCGCACGGCGCCACCAGTGCAGCACGTTTTGCCATCGCGCAAAAAGTTGCACGTTGCGTGATGTTCTGTGGTCCGCGCGACCAATTAGAAACTTGGCAAGGCTTGCCTTCCGCCACGCCTGCCAATCGCTTCTTTGGCTACAGCCACGTCCTCGATGGGGGCTGGACGGGCGACCACTACCCTCGCTCGTGGTTACTTTTAGGATTAAATAAATTTGGTCCCATCGTGAATACCGATGAAGCCAAGGCTCCTTACGGTAACAGCCGTCGCTTGATCACCAAGTATGACGTGAAGGGTGATCCCAACAAAGCCCACGGCTTCGTCCAAGTGAATAAGAACGCGCCCAAAGATGCCTCGGGTAAATTTTTACAAGAAGACGTCTGGCATTACCTCTTCACCGCACCCGTGGATGTAGTGGGCCAGCCTGTCCCCGCAGAGCCCGAGACGCGGATGGATTTACGGAAGAAATAAGTTTCGTTGCCTCCACCCCCACGCCCTCCACATTAACGGAGGGCTTTTTTTTACCGTGTCTATCCGCATTGATCTCCTCACCCTCTTTCCGGGCATGGCCGACGGGTTCCTCCAAGAATCGGTGATTGGTCGGGCCATTGAGAAGGGCCTCATCCAGTTCAAGGCCCATGACCTAAGGTCATATTCTAAGGATAAACACCGCCGGGTCGACGATGAGCCCTATGGGGGCGGCCCAGGCATGCTAATGACCTGCCAGCCCCTTTTTGATGCCGTAGACGCCCTCTCCACCCCCCAGTGCGAGGTCATTTACCTGTGTCCAGACGGCGAGACCCTTACCAACCCCTTAGCCCGGGAATTAGCCCAAAAAAGCCACTTAATCCTCGTTTCTGGGCACTATGAGGGCATCGACCAGCGCTTCCGGGACCGTAAAGTAACCCGGGAAATCTCCATCGGGGACTACGTCCTAACGAACGGTACCCTACCCGCCTGCGTGCTCGTGGATTGCCTCGGTCGGCAGATCCCCGGAGTACTTGGTGAGGAAAACTCCTTGACGGGTGATAGTTACAACGGCAAGTTGCTCGCCTTTCCGCAGTTCACCCGACCCGCTGTTTATGATGGTCTCGAGGTGCCCCCGGTCCTCCTAGGAGGTAACCACGCCGAAATCGAAAAATGGCGCCGTGAGAGGCAAATTGAGAAGACAAAGCACCGCAGGCCGGACCTACTGAAAGACTAAGCAACACCGCCATGAGCAACCATCCCCTTATCCAATTTGCCACCCAGCCCCAGATCAAGACCGGTCGAGGCGATGCCGACTTCAAAGTTGGCGATGGCGTCAAAGTGTCGACCAAAGTTCGCGAAGGCGACAAAGAGCGCACCCAAGTTTTCTCGGGCATCGTTATCGCCCGTAAAGGCGGAGGCATCCACGCCACCTTCACCGTTCGTCGCGTTTCCTTCGGCGAAGGCGTAGAGCGCACCTTCCCCGTCCACTCGCCCAACATCGAGAAGATCGAAGTCGAGCGCGACTCCCAAGTCATGCGCGCCCGCCTCTACTACCTCCGTGGTCGCCAAGGTAAGTCGGCTACCAAGGTTAAGGAAAAGCGCTTCGATGCCGAAGCTGCCGCCGCCGAATAATCTCCGGTTTACGGCTTTTGAAACCCCGCCCCCTGGCGGGGTTTTTTATTCCCCACAGCCGTCAACGCCCTAGACCCCTAAATCTCGTCGTTTTAATGCAGCCTGTGAATACATCGCTTAACCTGTTCGTTGTGAATAACTTATTCGGTGTTTTTTGGGCAATCAACCTGACGGTGAACCAATAATTTAAGTAAAATTGCACGGGGAAGGCTTGACTCGCCCCCCACCTCCTGCGTTTTTCAACCTTCCGCTTTGAGCCTCAGCTCGAGCTAATACATCTCCACCACTTTTACACCTCATGTTACGCATCCGCCTCCAACGCTTCGGCACTAAGAACGAGCCCACCTACCGCCTCGTGGTCGCCGAACAAAGCATTCGCCGCGACGGTCGCTTCGTCGAAGTTCTCGGTCACTACAACCCGAGCGCTCGTGGTAAGACCACGCCTCTGGTCATCAACGTCGAACGCGTTGACCATTGGATCAAGTTAGGGGCTCAGCCTTCTGACACGGCGAAATCGCTCGTGAAGAAAGCCCGCGAAACCGCGGCCCCTGCTAAAGCTGCTAAGTAATTTACACGGCGGAAACGCCCTCCCTGACGACGCTTCGCCCCGCACCTTGCGGGGCGATTCGTTTGGCGAGGTTGCCAGGATTATTTATTTACCTTGGTCCAACCGCCTTCGCCATCCTTCTCCAATTTCTGAAAGCCGGCCTGCGATAAACGTTGGTCCGAAAAGGACTGCTTCATGGCCCCCTCCCCGTAACGAATCGTCAACGTCGGGGCATCCAAGACACGGCGACAAGGCTCACCGGTGACTGGGTGCGTTTTAAAGTCGGTGGCGTCTAAAGGTAAATCGACCTCAAACTCTTGGCCGTCACTGCCATCAGCTTGAATCACGATGTAACGTCGGAGAGGCATGGGCTTAGCGGCGACTGGCTCGAGGATCAAAGGCATCGCGCAACCCATCGCCCAAGAAGTTGAGCGATAATAAAGTTAACGCAAAGACGACGGAGGGCGAAATCAACAACCATGGGCACTCTTCCATGATATCCGCACCTTCTTTGATCATCATCCCCCAAGAGGTCATGGGAGCCTTTAAACCTAAACCTAGGAAGCTAACAAAGGCTTCTAGCATCATCACGCCGGGCACCGTCAACGTGGCGTAAATGGCAATAATACCCGCGAGGTTGGGCAAGTAGTGGCGCACTAAGATACCTCGTTTGCTTTGACCCAGTGCAATCGAGGCCTCCACGAATTGCCGCGACTTCAACGAAGTGGTTTCGGTGCAAATAATCCGCGCCATGGTAAGCCATGACACCCCGCCCACGGCGATGAAGACCATCCAGATGTTTTGCCCAAAGACGACCATGCACAAAATTACAATCAGTGTCAGGGGCAGCGTACTTAAAATATCAACGCCGCGCATCATCAGGCGTTCCACCGCACCACCGAGTTCCCCAGCGATGATACCATAAAGCACCCCCACGAACAGGGCGACGCCCGTGGCAATCAGCCCGACAGAAATCGACACCATGCCACCTTGCAACAAGCGGGAGAGCACATCGCGACCCAGTAAATCGGTACCCAACCAGTGAGAGGCACAGGGACCCACGGGACCTAAAGCCAAGTCCTGAGCCATGTAAGGATAAGGTGCAATCCAAGGCGACAGGAAGCAAATCGTGCCAACGATGGCTAAGAAAATTAAAGCGACCACCGCCGCTCGGTCGCGACAAAAGCGCTGCCAGCCCGAGGGCGTGGCCTGCATCGGTGAGCTCGTCGTACTCATGCTTGTTGACCGCGGGCAATGCGCGGATCCAAGAAGGCTTTTACTAAATCAGCGACGAGGTTTAACACCAGCAAGGCGATGGCGTAAACCAACGTCGTTCCCAAAATCAACATGAAGTCGCGATTGATAATCGCAGTCACAAACATGCGCCCCAGACCTGGGACATCGAAGAGTGATTCCACGACAAAGGAGCCCGAGACCAAGTTCGCGGCAGCGGGGCCAAGGTAAGTCACCACAGGTAACAAACCATTGCGCAAAGCGTGCAGGAACCAAACGCGCCAAAGCGGCAAGCCCTTGGCACGAGCCGTCCGAACATAATCCTGGGTGCCCGCTTCAATCACCTTCCCGCGGGTCAAACGAGCCAAGGGTGCAGCGGTGATTAAACCCAAAGTCACGGCTGGCAAAACGTAGTGAATCGGCAAACCCCAACCACATGGCGGAAACCAACCCAAGTAGAGGGCGAAAAACAATGTCAGCAAAGGCCCAAGCACAAATGACGGAATGCAAATCCCCAACAGCGAAAACCCCATCGGCACGCGATCTAACCAAGAGTTAGGCCGCGAGGCGGCCAAGACTCCCACGGGGATACCAATCACCACGGCTAACACCAAAGACACCAAGCCTAAAGCCATCGAAACTGGTATCCGCTTTTCAATGACTTCATTGACCGTCCAACCTGGATACTTCAAAGACGGACCCAAGTCGCCGTGCAAAAGATTTTTCACATAATTCCCCAACTGCACATACAAAGGCTGATCCAAGCCGTAATAGGCATTCAGTTTTTCTTGGACTTCGGCTGGCAACGGACGGTCGCGATCAAAGGGTCCACCGGGAACGGCGTG